>Ga0315904_10010835_pt1 | contig 11724 bp, 6 predicted proteins | sample LakEriMetagenome_6_FD_203529 | JGI IMG/M metagenome (GOLD analysis project Ga0315904, IMG submission 203529) | Freshwater fungal communities from buoy surface, Lake Erie, Ohio, United States - Buoy 12 MA120 | ecosystem: Environmental > Aquatic > Freshwater > Lake | place: USA: Lake Erie, Ohio...
GATCAAATAAGTTATTCCCGATGGATCCGGCGAGGAACGTCCGTCACCTCACCGATTGCTGGATGACACACGGAACTGAAGGAACTGGCGATGTTTACGATCCTGGGGCGTGCTTCCCATTCTGCGAGTGACTGCAACGGCGTTTCGCGTCGGGACTTCCTGACCGTTGGCGGGATGGCACTGGGAGGAATTTCGCTGACCGACGTCCTGCGGGCCGAAAACCGCGGCCCGGGACTGTCGCACAAGGCGATCATCAACATCTACCTCCCCGGTGGTCCCCCGCATCTCGACATGTGGGATCCGAAACCCCAGGCGCCGCGTGAGATTCGTGGTGAGTTCGACACCATCTCCACGAATGTGCCGGGAATCGAAGTCTCGGAAATGTTCCCCCGCATGGCCCAGATGATGGACAAGTTCGCCATCGTGCGGTCACTGGCGGATTCGGACGGCCTGCACGATGGTTACCAGTGCATGACGGGGCGGAAAAAGGGGGGGCGGGTTCCTCCCGGTGGATGGCCGGCGGGCGGCGCCTGGGTCTCGAAATGCCAGGGGCCCGTGAATGATGCGATTCCCCCCCACCTCGCCCTGATGTACACGACCGGCAACCGGACTTGGGGTGAGCCAGGTGACGGCGGGTTTTTGGGGGTGGCTCACGCTCCCTTCAACCTGCTCGGCCGCAAGGCTCGCAGCACTGCCGACAGCATGGTCCTGCAGGGTGTGACCCTCGACAAGTTGAAGGACCGGACCTCGCTGATGCAGTCACTCGACCGGTTCCGACGTCAGGCTGACGCCAAGGGAGTGATGGAGAGCATGGACGTCTATGCCCAGCAGGCGATGGGCATTCTCACCACCTCCCGCCTGGTCGACGCCCTGGACCTCAGCAAGGAGGATCCGGCCGTCGTGGCCCGCTATGGCAAGAGCTCGGAGGAGTTCCAACGCGACGGTGCCCCGCCGATGATTGAGAACTTCTGCGTTGCCCGTCGGCTGGTGGAAGCCGGGGCCCGCTTCGTCTCTCTCAATTACAGCCGGTGGGACTGGCATGGCCCCGATGGCATGAATTACCCCAAGTGCCGGGAGGAATGCCCGCTGCTCGACCAGGGACTTGCGGCACTGGTTTCCGATCTGCACGAACGGGGACTCGATCGTGACGTTGCAGTCGTGGTCTGGGGCGAATTCGGGCGGACGCCGAAGATCAACGGCAACAACAGCCGCGACCACTGGCCGCAGGCCAACACGGCGATTCTCGCCGGTGGCGGGATGCGAACCGGGCAGGTCATCGGCTCGACCAACCGGTATGGCGAACATCCCGTACTGCGTCCGGTGACGTTCCAGGAGATCTTCGCCACCCTTTACAAGTGCGCGGGGATCGACGCCCAGAACATCCGGGTCTTCGATCAGGCGGGCGTTCCGCAGTACCTGGTCGACCAGGGGAACGAACCGCTGCACGAAGTGACCTGAGATCCGGGGTCTTCCAACAGGTCGGACGTCGCCACTGGTAGACGCCTTCTCGGCAGGTGTCATCTCGGCAAGGGAGTCGCATCGTTCGAGGCGTTGCGACGCCACGCACATTCCGCTTGAATTCGGACGATGCGCCGGGCCGCGAGGAAGAGGTCAGTCCGCGGCATCGGCGCGCACGGGCCTCCCTCACCGACAACGAGGCATTGCGACCTCCAAATCAGAGGCGTCGCTGACGATGCGGCAGGTCCGGTCGTCGGGTGACCGGAACCGAAGCTTCACGAACCCCCGGTGTCGCTGGCCGGCGAAAATGGGTGCCAGGGGATCTCACCGGCGATCTGCCGCCGGAAGAGAGCCATGCTGCGGGGGCGCAACAGGTACGGCTCGCGGGGATCGAACGGGGTCACCTGGATGTCCCCGTCACTCGTGTCAAACAGCCGTTCGATCCCGGGCACCTGGCGCATCGGCTCGGGAACGAAAAACTCGACCGGGTGATCATGGGCATTGAGCAGGATCAGCAGGTGGTCTCCGACGATGCAGTCCCCTTTCTGATCCACCTGGCTGCAATCTCCCTGCAGCAGAACTCCCAGGGCCCTTAACTGGTCGCTGTTCCACTCCTCGACGCTCATCTGCACCCCGGAAGGACTGAGCCAGTAGACGTCACTCAGACCTCCCAGCACGGTTCCCCTCAGAAAATTCCGCCGGCAGAGGGCTGGCTGCGACTTGCGAATCTCGATCAATCGGCGGACGAAATCGAGAAACGTCCGTTCGCGCTCTCCCAGGTTCCAATTGAACCACGAGTACTCGTTGTCCTGCGAATAGCAGTTGTTGTTGCCGTGCGCCGAGTGAGACAGTTCGTCCCCCCCGCGCAGCATCGGGACGCCCTGTGAGACCAGCAGGGTCGCGAAGAGGTTTCGCATCTGGCGACTGCGGAGCGCTTCGACTGCGGGATCGTCGGTCGGCCCCTCAACACCGCAGTTCCAGCTGTGATTGTCATTGCTGCCGTCCCGGTTCTCCTCGCCGTTGGCCTCGTTGTGTTTCTGGTTGTACATCACCAGGTCACGCAGGGTGAACCCATCGTGACAGGTGATGAAGTTGATGCTGGCCGAGGGACGGCGACCGTCGTCTTCGTAGAGGTCGGCACTCCCCGAGAGCCGCGTCGCCAGTTCGCCGATGGTGCTGCCATCCCCCTTCCAGAACCGGCGCACGCAGTCCCGGTAACGGCCATTCCACTCGGTCCAGATCACGGGAAACTCCCCGACCTGGTAGCCGTTCTCACCGACGTCCCAGGGCTCGGCAATCAACTTGACCTGCGACAGGATGGGGTCCTGGTGGATCACGTTGAGAAAACCGCTCATCAGGTCGACATTCCCCGTCTGGCGGGCGAGCGTCGCCGCGAGATCAAACCGGAATCCATCGACATGCATGTCGGTGACCCAGTAGCGCAGGCTGTCCATGATCAACTGCAGAACGCGCGGATGCTGCAGCCGCGGCGTGTTCCCGCACCCGGTGTAGTCCCGATAATGACGGGGATTCTCCCCCGCCAGCTGGTAATAGGAGTGGTTGTCGATCCCGCGCTGGCACAGGGTGGGACCCCACTCATTCCCTTCGGCGGTGTGGTTGTAGACGACGTCGAGAATCACCTCGATTCCGGAGGCGTGCAGGGTGCGCACCATCGACTTGAATTCGTGGATGGCCAGTTCGGCATCCCCCACAGAGGCGTAGCGTGGCTCGAGGGCAAAGAATCCCAGCGTGTTGTAACCCCAGTAGTTGTCGCGCCCCTGCTGGACCAGAAACCGCTCGTCAACGTGGTAATGCACGGGCAGCAGTTCGACCGCGGTGATCCCCAGTCGCCGCAGGTGGCGGATGGCGACTTCGGAGGCCAGGCCGGCATACGTGCCACGCAATCGCTCGGGGACACCGGGGAGGCATTGGGTCAGGCTGCGGACATGGGCCTCGTAGATGATGGTTTGTTCCCAGGGAATTCGCGGCGGACGGTCGTTGCCCCAGGTGAAGGCGGTATCCACCACCTGGGCCAGCGGGGCATAGGGGGCGGAATCGCGACGGTCGAACGAGAGATCGCCCTGGGGCGATCCCGGGGTATACCCGAAGAGGGCGTCATCCCAGCGCAGGGTCCGGCCGATCGCCCTGGCGTACGGATCAAACAGCAGCTTGTGCGGATTGCAGCGGTGCCCCTGCCAGGGTTCATAGGGCCCATGCACCCGGAACCCGTAGAGGGCCCCGGGCTTGATATCCGGAAAGTACCCATGGAAGACATTGTAGGTTTCTTCGGGAAGAACATGCCGGGCAGCCTCAATCGGGGCTCCGGGATCATCAAACAGGCACAATTCGACCCGTTCGGCCGCTTCCGAGAAGATGGCAAAATTGACCCCCGTTCCGTCCCAGGTGGCCCCCAGGGGATAGGGTTGACCAGGCCAGATGCGCATGACGGGGGGCTCGACAGGGATCCAGTGCTGCGGAAGTTACGGTTGAGTCTACGCCGTCATCCCCCCAGGTGGGAGGGACCGCGAAAACCCGTTGGCCCAGTCATGCGTTGGCCGATTCGATCGGCTATGATTCAGACCACAGCAACCGGATGATTCCTGACCGAAGATCCGGTTGTCTGGACGAGCCAAACCGGGGTGAGGCCCATCGGCGGATCCGCTGTGGTTTCTTCCCCCGACATTTTTCTCCAGCGACCTTTCGACGAGACCTGAATTGGCCGACCTGCTGGTTCCCTCGCTCCACCGGTACCTCGTCCGTTTTCAGCCCAAGCGGATTGCGCACGCATTCACCGACGTGCTGATTATTGGCAGTGGGATCGCCGGCTTGAGGGCCGCACTCGAGGTTCCCGCCGGCCTCCAGCAGATCGTGATCAGCAAGGATCAGGTCGCGCTCTCGAACAGCGCCTGGGCCCAGGGGGGCATTGCCGGAGTTCTCGATCCGGTCGATGAGTTTTCCAATCATGTTTCCGACACCCTCGCGGCCGGCAAGGGAATCTGCGACCCGCAGATTGTCGACCTGGTGGTCCACGAGGCCCCGGAACGGATCCATGAACTGATTGAGTGGGGGGCGGTCTTCGACCAGGAAAATGGCAGCATCGCGCTGACCCGTGAAGGGGGGCACAGCCATCGCCGCGTGGCGCATGCACTCCAGGACGCCACCGGGAAAGAGGTGATGCGAGCCCTGATTGCCAAGGCGACCAACCTCCCCAATGTGTCGATCTGGGAAAAGACCTTCACCATCGATCTCCTGACCCACGAGGGTCGTTGCCGGGGAGCGGTCGTCTGGAATCGCGAGCATGGCAAGACCCTGGTCTGGGCCAAGCAGACCATCCTGGCGACGGGGGGAGCCGGACAGATCTACCGGGAGACCACAAATCCCCCCATCGCGACCGCCGATGGTCACGCGGCGGCGTTCCGCGCGGGTGCCGAACTGCGCGATATGGAATTCATGCAGTTTCACCCGACAGTCCTCTACATCGCCGGCAGCTCACGACATCTCATTTCCGAGGCGGTACGGGGCGAAGGGGCGTACCTGCGCGACTGCACCGGCGAGCGGTTCATGGCCGATTACTCGCCCCAGCTGGAACTCGCGCCGCGTGACGAAGTGAGCCAAGCCATCGTGCGCCAGATGGAAAAGACGCGGCATCCCTGCGTCTACCTGGACTTGTCGCACCTTTCGAGCGACCTTGTCCGCGAGCGGTTTCCCCATATTGGAAAGGTCTGCCGGGAATTCGGGCTCGACATCACCCGCGACCTGATTCCTGTCCGTCCCGGGGCCCATTACATGATCGGAGGCTGCACCACCGACGTCGAGGCCCGCACCTCGGTCCCCGGGCTGTGGGCGGCGGGGGAAGTGACTTCCACCGGGCTCCACGGGGCCAACCGGCTCGCTTCCAACAGCCTGCTGGAGGGACTCGTGTTCGGACGTCGGGCCGGACGGAATGCCGCCCAGGCAGCGGGCGATACCCCGGATGAATTCCGGCCCGTTCCCCTCGTGAGCAACTGGCCTCCGGGAGGCCCGCGGGACGATGAGCTCGACCTGACCGACCTGCGCAATTCGTTGGGGTCCGAGATGTGGCGCGATGTCGGCATCCAGCGCAGTCAGCGCGGCCTGGAGGGGGCCCAGAAGCAGGTCGACTTCTGGAGCACCTACGTCGCCGCCAAGGAATTCTCCGACCCGCGCGGATGGGAACTGCAGAACATGCTGCTCGTGTCCCGGCTCATCATCGCCGGTGCCCTGCGTCGACAGGAGAGTCGCGGCACCCACCTGAGAACGGATTATCCCCAACCCGATCCGAAGCAGGCACGACACTTCTCGGTTCTTGCTGGTCCCGGCGAGCCCTCCGCCCCGCCCCGCCAACCTTCCGAATGACACCCCGGAACCAACCGTCATGAGCCCGATTGAACTCAAGCTGCACGAAATGGATCTCGCCCTGCCGACGGCTCCTCCTCCCGTGGGGTACTACGTGCCGGTGCTGCGGACAGGCAACCTCGTGATCACGAGCGGGCAACTCCCCTTCATCGGCAAGCAATTGGCGTTTGCCGGCCGACTCGGGGCCGAGTTGCACGAGGAAGATGGTCGGAATGCGGCGCGCCTCTGCGTGCTGAATGCCCTCTCTCAGGTCAAGGCGTGCCTCGGGAGCCTGGAACTGATCAGGCAGGTCGTGCGGGTGGAGGGATATGTGTTGTCTGCTCCCGGGTTCTCCAACCAGCCCCAGGTCTTGAACGCCGCCTCAGAGTTGCTGGTCCACCTGTTCGGCGAACAGGGGAAGCATGTGCGAACTGCGGTGGGGGTTGCCGAGATGCCCCTGAATGCCGCCGTGCAACTCGCCCTGTGGGTCGAAGCCTGATACGATTCTTCCACAGTTTTTCGACTTCCGTTTCGAGGTGATTTGCGATGAGCCAGTCCCCCCTCCAGGTTCGCTGGACACAGCAACTGGCTCGGGGACTGCGCACATTGTCGCCCGGAGAGGCTGTGGTCTGGGCGTCGTGGATTGGCCTGCTGCTCTCGGTCGAGACCCTCGGCGGACGATTCAACGATCGCTGGTTTGATCTCGGCGCGGGATTGTCGCTCCTGGGATGGTGCCTGATCACCGTGCTGGTTCACAACACGCGGCCCCTGCAACTGGTTTCGTGGATGTTGCGGTTGATCCCGTCCATGAAATGGTGGCGATCGACCCTCGGCTTTGAGTGGGGTGTCGATCTGCGTCGCGTTCCACCGCTGCGTCGCTGCCTGCCCCCCGCCTGGAAAAAAGTCGCCCTCGGACTGCTGGTGTTCTCGGTCCTGAACGCCTTGGCGGTCCTGGCGTTCCCGGGAGGGGTCCGCGAGCGAATTGTGCCGGTTTTGTATCTGGCCTTCCTCGTTCCCTGGACCATCACGCTGGGACTCTCGATGTTCCTGGCCAGCGTGATGCTGTTTGTCATCTGGGCCGAGATCCATGATCGTGCCGTCAGCAATTTCGATTTGCAGGGCGAACGCCCGGTCCAGGGAGAGGTCCTGATCATGCTGGCCTGCACAGCCACGCTGTTGCTGGCGGGCCTGATCCTGCCCCTGTGGATTCCCCTCGCGGGAATGTTCGTGGTCGCCCTGTGCGTGACCGTGGGACTGGTCATGACCAGTGACGATCTCGTCCTGGTCTGGCGCCAGGAACACCGGGGTCGCAGCGGAAGCTTCGACGGACGAATCTTTATCTGGTTCCAGGCAGTGGCGGCGATCGCCGTCCTCGCCAACCTGACGTTGCTGCTGGGGGGTGGGCGAGAATTGCCCTTCCTGGGGGAATGGCGACTGTCGACGGTGTTCTCGCCCCGGGCCCTGTCCGACCCGGCCCGCATTCTCACGCGGATCACCACCTGGGTTTGCCTGGGAGGTACGGTCGCTGTCGGCCTCGATGCCCTGCAACTGGCCCTCCAGGGAATCTGGTACCATCCCCGCCGCATGATCGAGGGCGAAGGCCAGAGTCTCGCCCCGGCCGCCTCGTTCGAAACCCGCCGCCCGGTCGAGATTCGCTGCCGCCGCCAACTGGTACGCGGCCTGGAACATCTCTTCAAGCGGGCGGCCCGCCGTCGACTCCCGGCCAACTCGGGACTGTTGCTGGGACTGCAGCACTGGTTTGTCGCGGGACTGCGCACCGACGCCAATGAAGACTATTTCCATGACCGTGATGCCACGGTCTTCGACGGCATCATCGGGCGTCCGTTCCACAGGGTCTTCTCCCGCCAGACCCGCTTCCACTTCTGGCAGATCACCTCCGCACTCCAGATCGACCTGATCTACATCGAACGCTCGGTCTCATTCAAGCGATTCGTCAAAGTGCTGCGCCAGATGTTTGAGATCTATGACATGCACGGTGGGACCGTGCGGGCGGAAGATCTCCATTTCCAGGGATTGACAGGTGTGCGCGTGATCATCCACGACATTGCCGCCGGGACGATCCAGCCCCCCGAATTCGAGAACCCCCGTTTGGCGAACTACCCCGAGCCCGAATACAAAGAGCTCGACCGGGCCCGCGTCTTGCACGTGTTTCGCGAGCGTCAGGAGTCGGAAGTCGAGACCCCGACCCCGGGCGAATCGAATTGGGCCCCCGACCTCAGTCACCTGTTTTGAGCGACGGGCTGGCTGGCCTCGCCCCCATGACCGGCCCGTTTCTTGCTCCCGGAATGGAAACTCGGGCAGCATTGGAAATCGGTTTTCGCTAGACTCCCCGAACTGCCGGGCCTGATGAAGTCCCGGACTACTCCACCCCGGACAAGGATGACCAGGCGTGACAGCGATACTCGGAATCTCGGCCTACTTTCATGATTCGGCCGCAGCGCTGGTTGTGGATGGCAAGATTGTCGCCGCTGCCCAGGAAGAGCGGTTTACCCGGCTCAAGCACGACCCGAATTTTCCAGCCCGGGCCATCGAGTACTGCCTGCAGCAATCGGGCCTTTCGGCGGACGATCTCGACTACGTGGGCTTTTACGACAAGCCCCTGCTGAAGTTCGAGCGGTTGCTCGAAACCACAATGGCGTTCGCCCCCCGGGGATTCCGCTTTTTTGCCGAGGCGATTCCGCTCTGGGTCAAGCAGAAACTGTTTCTCCCCCGCGAACTGAAGGCCGGGCTGGGAGGAAAGTACCGCAAGCGAATCGTCTTCACCGAGCATCACGAGTCGCATGCGGCCAGCGCGTTCTTTCCCTCCCCCTTTGAGGAGGCGGCCGTCCTGACCCTCGACGGGGTCGGCGAATGGGCCACCGCCAGCTATGGCGTTGGACGTGGGAACCGGCTCGAGTTGCTGCAGGAACTGCGGTTTCCCCACTCCCTGGGAATGCTGTATTCCGCCTTCACCTACTTCTGCGGCTTTCGGGTCAACTCGGGGGAATACAAGCTGATGGGTCTGGCCCCGTATGGGCAGCCCCGCTACGTGGACCGGATCCGCGAAAAACTGGTGGATATCAAGCCCGACGGCTCGCTGCGGCTCGACCTCTCGTACTTCGACTACTGCCTCGGGCAGCGCATGACCTCGAAGAAGTTCGATGGACTGTTTGGCGGGCCTCCGCGCCCACCCGAGTCCCCCCTCACCGAGCGCGAGATGGATCTCGCCGCCTCCATCCAGGTCGTGACTGAAGAAGTCATGCTCAAGATGGCCCGGCATGTGCACGAAACAACCGGGATGAAGAATCTCTGCCTCGCCGGCGGCGTCGCCCTCAACTGTGTGGGGAATGGCAAGATCCTCCGGGAAGGCCCGTTCGAAAACCTCTGGATCCAGCCGGCCGCCGGGGATGCCGGGGGAGCGCTCGGCGTCGCCCTGTTCATCTGGCATCAACTGCTCGGCAATCCCCGGACCGTGCAATCCCGCGACAGCCAGTCGGGGTCACTGCTCGGCCCCTCCTTCACCGACGATGAGGTGGAGCAGTTTCTCAAGTCGATCGGGGCCAAATACAAGCGTTATCCCGACGACGAGTCCCTCTGCAGCGAGGTCGCCCACCTGATTGGCAGCGACAAGGTCGTGGGCTGGGTGCAGGGACGCATGGAGTTTGGTCCGCGGGCCCTTGGCAGCCGTTCGATCCTGGGAGATGCCCGCAGTCCCCGGATGCAGTCGGTCATGAATGTGAAGATCAAGTTCCGCGAGTCGTTCCGCCCCTTTGCCCCCTCGGTGATGGAAGAACACGTCGACGACTACTTCCAGATGCGGCCGCGCGAACAGAGCCCCTACATGCTGCTGGTCGCCCCGGTCGCGGAATCGCGCCGCACCGACAGCACCGGGGAAATGGCGGGCAAGACCGGCATCGACAAGTTGAAGGTCCTGCGGTCCGAGATCCCGGCCGTCACCCATGTCGATTACTCCGCCCGCGTCCAGACCGTCGATCCCGATCGACACGGCCGATACCACCACCTGCTGCGCAAATTCCGCGAACAGACCGGCTGCCCGGTGGTGATCAACACGAGTTTCAATGTGCGTGGCGAACCGATTGTCTGCACCCCGAAAGATGCCTATCGCTGCTTCCTGTCGACCAACATGGACGCTCTCGTCCTCGAGCGATGCGTGCTGTTGAAAGAAGACCAGCCGGCCATCTCGCCCGAAGAAGTCGCCAGGTACCTCAAGCAATTCAAGCTCGACTGACCCCCCTCCGCCTGGGGAAACGACCGTCGGACCTTGGCCCCCGCGCGAACCGAGGGGACTGCGGGGTGAGTCGACCGTGCAACCCGAGTTTGCCCGAGGGGGCGGCCCGGGACCGCCGTTGACCACAGCCCCGTATCACCCTCCCGTATCAAAGCCCCGCAATCCCCTTCCTCCCCCAACTTCTTCCGCCGCCGCAACGACCCGGAACTCGGATTGTCCGGGACGGGAGGGGTGTGATAGTTTCCCGACCCGTTTGGTGGGGGGGCCCCAACGAATGCCAGTCACCGGCACTGGGTTGACCACGTGAACGCTTCTGGGTGAAGACAAGCGGCGTGGGTGTTGGTTGGCGGGTTTGGTCTTTTTTTCGATCAGGGCTCCCCTGCTGCGCTTGTGGTCCAACCTCCCCGAATCGCCCCCAGCATGTCTTCACAGCACTTCGCCGCAGCTCCCGCCGCTCGTCTTCGCGGACAACGGCCCGGGTCGAGCATTCGGCACTGGAGGATGGTTCTCTGGGGTGCGCTGCTTGCCAGCCTCTCGGGCTGTGCGATGCTGGGCCAGACGGCCCGGTGGTCAGCCCCGGGCATCCCGCAGACCGTACAGCGGCCGGAGAGTGTCACCTCGCATGCATTCGCACGGGCGATCCAGGCCGAAGAGCAAGAGTCCGACGAGGCCCCCCGGCTCTGGCTGGTTGCGGCCCAATTGGCCTGGAACGACCTGCCATCAGGGGCTCCGCATGCCGTTTCCAATGTCGAATCGTGTGCCGCCTGGGAACAGTACCGCCTCGCGGTCGGACGCTTCCTCGAAACCTCCCGGGAACGGGGGATCTGGAAACCGGGGCGGGGATTCCTGGTCTCGACAGCGAAGGGCCCCCTCTGGATTCCGATCATCCCCCGGGGATTTCACTGGCAAGCGACCGAGTTCCAGCAACTGAACGCCGTTGGATGCTACAGTTCGCCCTCACTCACCCGACAGCATGTTCGTGAGGGGGCGGGGGCTCCGGTCGTCGTGGAGCGTGGTCCTCATCCTCCCCTCCGGCCGGGGGACCAGTTCCTGGGGCCCAATTCCCTGTTCGCCGCGACGGCCATCCTGCGCCCAGTCACCGATGCCAACGGCGAACGGTCCCTGATCCTGGAATTGTGGAACCCGAGACAGACGGCACAGATCGCCGGCGAACAGGGACTCGTCCCACTCGCGGCTGACCTGTCAGCTCCGTTTGTGTTCCATGAAGCACTGGTGGCGAACTTCCCCGATCCCTTCGAGATGTTCGTTCATCCCGACAATACCCCCGAGTTCGAAGGGCTGATGTTTCTCGAGCCGTACCAGCCCGGCAAGATCCCGGTGATCATGGTCCATGGGTTGCTCTCCAGCCCCCGCACCTGGATTGACCTGGCCAACGACCTGCGTGCCAATCCCGAGTTCACGGCACGCTACCAGTTGTGGGCCTTCGGTTACGCCACCGGCCGTCCTTTTGTACGGGCGGCGGCCGACCTGCGTCGCCAGTTGCGCCTCGCCCTGGAACAATTGCAGGTCGAGAGCCCCGATCCCGCCCTTGACCAGGTGGTGTTGATCGGGCACAGCATGGGAGGACTGATCTCCAAGCTGCAGGTGACCCACAGTGGCGACGCGCTGTGGACCACGGTGTCTGACCTGTCTCTCGACGGCCT
>Ga0315904_10010841_pt1 | contig 11721 bp, 17 predicted proteins | sample LakEriMetagenome_6_FD_203529 | JGI IMG/M metagenome (GOLD analysis project Ga0315904, IMG submission 203529) | Freshwater fungal communities from buoy surface, Lake Erie, Ohio, United States - Buoy 12 MA120 | ecosystem: Environmental > Aquatic > Freshwater > Lake | place: USA: Lake Erie, Ohio...
TTTAATGACCGGAGAGCCGGGAACTGTTATCCCAACATCCGTCACAGCCGGGTATAACGGCGTAGATTTTTCCCCTGTATCGCAAGTAACCCTAGATTCGTCGGGAGAGGCAACAGTAGATTTTCAAGCGGTGACCGCAGGGGCAATTGACGTCCCCGTAGGTGGCCTAAATACCATAACTAGCGGGTTAGTAGGGTGGGAGACCGTAACAAACCCAAACGCTACGGAAATTGGGGCTGATACGCAAAGCGACGTCCAGGCGCGGACTTACCGAAACGAAACTCTGGCGTTGCAGGGGATGGGTTTGGGAGAGGCGATTAAATCTCGTTTGCGTGTAGTACCCGGAGTGAAAAGTAATTTTTTTCTAGAAAACCCAACGAATAATACAGTCGTCAAAAATAACGTTACTCTCGTCCCCCATTCGATATGGAATTGCATAGACGGAGGGACTGACGACGCAGTTGCTAATACTCTGTTTAACGTTAAGGGAGGAGGCGCAAACTATAACGGTGATGTAGAAGTTACTGTTATCGACCCAACTTACGGTATTGGGTACCCGGTTAAATTTCAGCGACCTGACCTAATCCCTGTTTTAGCTCAAGTGACCTATAAAGCAAATTCTTCTATAGCGGACCCTGAGGACGTCATGCGTTTAGCTATTATATCGTATGCAAACGGGCTAATTAACGGTGAGCCCGGGTTTGTGGTCGGGGCGTCAGTTTCTCCTTTTGAGCTTGCAGGAGCGATTACCACCACTCAGCCGGGGATTTACGTCAAAAAGCTTGAAGTTTCTTATGCGGATATTGTTGATTTTGTGACTACTGAGCTTTTTATCGAAGTTTTTCAGAAAGCAACAATATTACCTAGCTCAATCCAGTTTATCCCGGTTACCTAAATGCGCATTCAACAATTTGATTTTTCTATAGATGTCCTTAAGCCTTTACTGTGGAAGGACAACAAGGCCTCTAAAAGAGAGTATTTGCTGGGGCAAAAACAAGAATGGATTAACGTAAACCACACCCAATTCTGGGGAGATTGGTATAGAGATGTTTTCAACTTGCAAACCGCAAATGACTTCGGGTTAGTAGTGTGGTCTATAATTTTAAACTTGCCGTTATTTATTGAAGTTTTTCCAGACCCAGAAGGCAAGCCTATTTGGGGGTTTGATGAATACCACGAAAATTTCGATAACGGTAATTTCACAAACATAGGCGGAGGGCCGGTTTTAAGTACGGATCAAAAGCGGCTGGTGTTGAAGTTGAGATACTTTGACCTTACTACTCGTGACGATACCCGTAACGTTAACGCGTTCCTAAAATTTGCATTTGCAGACCTAGGCGACGTATGGCGTTTAGACGGTTTAGACATGTCTGTAGTTTATGTTTTTTCTTTTGCGCCAGACCCCGTTTTGCTATCCGTTTTACAAGATTATGATATACTGCCTCGAACTGCCGGAGTTCTTGTCCGTTACGTAGACCTAACACGAGATACTTTTGGCTTCGGCGAATATAACCAGAATTTTGACAATGGGACCTTCATAGATGGCTAAATATTTCGTTAACCCGTTTGCAGTTGCGGGGAATAAAACCCCAGTACCAGATACTATTCAGGGCGACGGCTCTGTGAGTTATGAGCAAGGTTTTGGCCCGGATTACTCTCGTAACAAAGCTCTTGACCCCCTGGCAAAAGATGTTCCTCGTGACCAAACAAATGAGTTATATTTTGACATCACACAGGCGGTTCAGCAGTACCAGCAGCTAGGTACACCGGATTTTATTACGTCAGTAGATAATCTGGGGCTTCCTTTTCCGTATGCAATTAACGCGCGAGTGAGATATAACCCAGGTAGCGGTTTTAAAACCTATCAGTCTTTAGCAAACTCAAATACGGCGTTGCCTACCGATACGACCAAATGGCTAGTTGTTGATGTCCCGTCTACTGGATACGTAACGCCTTTACAGATTCAAAAAAACAATTTTATTAGCGCGACCGATACTGGCGTTGCGAATGCGGCGGTAGCTACTACCAACCCCGTGTTTACGCCCGAGACTGCAACAACAGTTATTGTACGCATGTCGCATAATAATACGGGTAGTGCGACTTTGAACGTTAACGGCCAAGGTGCCGAAACAATTTATAAATATGCAGCAATAAATTCGTCAAATGTTCCGGGTCTGCAAACATTATCCCCTAACGACCTAATTGCTGGGATGGAGGCTGTATTTTTACAACACAACTCGGGTTCGGACTGGATATTGTTAAACCCTATGACTGTTGACTATCGTACAATCCAGGGTAATTTGTTGGCACAGGCCGTAATGACGGGGACAAGCAACACGTATGTCGCAAGCCCGCATATACCCTACTTAGCCTATGAGATTAGCGGATCGTTCTCCAAAATTACCCTGTTTAACGCCGGTAGTACAAATGGCCCAGGCGCCGCAACTTTAAACATCAGCGGGCTAGGCGCGATTCCTATTCTTCAGCCGTACGGCCCTTTTGTTGGCGGCGAAATGGTTACTGGGTTCTGTTATGAGTTTATGCTGGCTAACGGAGAGGCTTTGCTTCTGAACCCAACCGTGATAGTTCCTACGCCCGTTGTAGAATCGTGGAACGGCTCAACAACTCCTGTTGACGTCGTTGCTAAATTCGGTATGTCTATCGCGGGTGGAGCAATAGGTCAAGTTGCTCAATACGCTCGCGTGCGGTTTAGTGGGGCGACGCAAACCATTGGCGCAGGAGCTACGGCGGTTTTACAGTTTAATAACGTAGTACACGACCCTAACGGGTGGTGGAATGCCGGGTCTCATCGAATGATTCCGAATCGTCCGGGTAAATACCGTGTTAATTGCTACATAAAAGGCGATTTGGTTCAAGGGGAGCAGCTCGTAGCCGTACGAGCTGCAACTGAATACTCTGAATTAGCACAGGACACAATAGACGGTGGAGTTGCGAACGACATAGCATTCAATGTCTCGTCTTTTTTAATTGAATGTAACGGGACTACAGACTGGGTACAAATGGAATTTACAAACGGCGGAGCTACGTCACATAGCTATGGGGAAGACAATTCTTATTTTGAGTTAACGTACGAGGGCGCATAGAAATGACCGCAAAAAATATTTATTCAAACTCGTTAGTGACAATTCCGGTAACCATTCTGGAAGGCGAAACTTCGTCGCCCTACGTGAGTTTAACTAATATTGAAGACCCTACGGGGCAAGTAGCAGGTAAAGCTGAACTAGTCGCCGTAATTCTACCTGCTAATTTTCCGCAGGGGTCTAATGTTTTTTTTAGCGATAAACAAACCGAAGATGGCGATCCAGCTTTTATTCTATTAGCGGACGGGACGGATTCAGGGTACTTGCAAATTCCTGTGATTGTAAGTGAAACCCAAGATAGAAATAAAGTTCCGTTATTCCCGTACTGGTTTTTGTCGTCTGGCCTAGTTAGTCTACATTGCAGCGTGGCTATGCCTGAGGATGTTGTTGTTGAGTTTGTTTTACAACCGATTATCCAGAGCATTGCTTAAATGATAAATACGGCAATCCGAGTATTATTATTTTATGCGTTTATTAAAGTGGGAAATGTGCCGCCAATAGGTAGCAGTTTTCGGATAACGGATGATAATCAACGTAGAATAATAGACAGCGGGGGAAACCGCGTGACTGATAGCAATTAGGAAAAACACTATGAGTTTAAAAACAATACTAGAGCAAGTTATCGCGTTACTCCCCGAGTCTGAGCAACGAACAGTGCTACAGACACAGATGGCAATGCTAGCCGATGTTAAAATTATTGATCTTCCTGAAGTTGTAGATCAGCAAGACTCCGACATTTATGAAATGTCAGCAAACGGCACTGGAAGCTTTAAAGAATCTCGTGCGCTAATGATATCAAGAATATCAAGCGCATTAAGTAAGATCCCGCAATATGTATTTTTTAGCGAAACCGATGGCAGTGACATAAATGGGACTGGGTCGGAGCTAAACCCTTTTCAAACATATGAGGTTGCGAGTGCGTCCGCGGCAGCCCAAGCCACTGCCGTTTTCCCAACTCAGATTGTAAACGCTGGACAGATTGCAAATATCACCGGGGATTTAGTAATTTACCCCTTCACCATTTTAGCTAATGGCGTATATAACGTTTCCGGCGATGTTATTTTAGATTCGTCGTGGCTAGGAGCGAGCAGCTACGGGTTAATTCGTAACTGTCAGTTCAACGTTAGCGGGGAACTAACTTTAGAGTTAAGCGCTTCCGGAGAAAGTTCCGGGTTAATAATTGATGGTCTGACTGTAGGTGGCAACGTAACGGGCAATTTAAATATTTCCGGTAGCGGCGCAGATATCGTTAGTTTAAGCCGTGTAACGACCACCCCTGAAGTTACTCTTAATTTAGAGATTAAAGACATATTTCTAGCTGATATCAATAGCTGTCCGAATTTTAATAATTTTTCTAATAGCGTGAGCTTAGGGTCAGGCATTTGTACTACTTACCTACGAGGATCACAAATTCGGGGTGCCACTGATGTATTTTCGTTAAACACATCTAGCGCAGATGTTGAGCTATTATGTGAAGGCGGCACTACGCTGTACGGTCAGTTAACCGTGGGATACTCATCAGCGGGTGGCGGCGCAAGCTCTGTTTCTTTAATGTCGGAGTCGTTGCCTGTAGGATCACCTACCCCGATTGAGCAAAACGGCGGCACTGTAGTTTTTGGTTCGTCTTCAAAAAGTATCAACGCGAATTTTACTCCTGCTAACTACACTCCTGCGGCAGGGGTTTTTTCGCCGACTATTCTAAACCATCTAAAAGGTATAGACGCGAAATTAATAATTCAGTCGTACGCAGGGTCACAAGACCCCGTGAATTTAGTAGCAGGGCCGGGCATAGATTTAGCTCCCGACGGAACCATTTCGGCCTCAGGAACTCCGGTTACCGTGGTTTCATTTGCAGAGATGTATATCCTGCCGTTTAACACTACCGCGACAGATCTGGGCGGCACAAATAACTGGGTTAAAATAACTGCGGGGTCATCTCCAGGTACCCCCTATGACTTATATGCCGCAGGCCAGTTAAATAATTTCACGATGTCTAATGGTAGGTTGACCTGCCAAGCTGGCTTTTCGCAAAAATATCAGATAACGGTTTTTGGAAGCGCTTTTTTTAGCTCGGGCGTTGCGGAATTAGTGTTTTTTGAAATATTTAAGCAAGGGGTTACCTCTTTCTCTAATTCAGCCCTTATGCCGTTTTTAATCGGGGTAGGCTTGTCTACCACAGGTGGCAGCCCTTTCATGTGTCAAGGGATTTTTGATTTAGGGCCAGGCGAGTACATTGACTTATATACTAGAAATAATAACGCGCCGCCACAAAACCCTATTATCCACTATGCAAACTGCATTATTTCACCGTTATCTGTAGCCGGCAGCGTGGGGGAAATGCAATGGATTACGGTAAACTCCAGTACGACAATGGCACATAATACTGGATATTTCACAGACAGCGCGTCTCAAGTAGTTTTAACGCTACCAGCTACATTGGTAGAAGGTGAGGTATTTGAGGTTTCCGGTGTGGGCGTAGGCGGTTGGAGAATAGCACAGCAAGCAGGTCAACAGATTATCACAACGAACGGACAAACCACGGTGGGGGTTGGCGGGTATATCGAATCCGGTGCATCGTTTCCGAAGGCTAGCGCGCGTTTGATTGCGATAAACTCGACGACATTGAAGCTCGTTGAAGTGCAAGGCGCTGACGTGACTGTAGTTTAAAAAAGAGGCAACTAATGGGACAAACTAACGCGTTTGGGGTTTTGTACCCCTTTGGCCCCACTGCTTTAGCTGTAGGGACATATGACATTAGTATAAGCGGCAATGCAGCCACTGCGTCGGCGGCAGCGTCTGGATCGGCACTGGAAACCGCGTTAGCTTCTAAATTAAATCTCTCAGGCGGTATTTTAACTGGCCCTTTAACTCTAAGCGCTGACGCAGCTAGCGCTTTGCAGCCTGTTTCTCTACAGCAAATGAATGCGGCCTTGATTGGTCTTTGGGATGATAGGGGCAACTATAATGCGTCAGGTAATGCATACCCGTCGAGTGGCGGTTCAGGCACTGCAGGTGCGATTTTAAAGGGCGACATTTGGACAATTAGCGTAGGCGGGACGCTCCCTACTTCTCAAATTGTTGAACCCGGAGACACAGTGCGTGCGTTAGTAGATTCCCCCGGTCAAACTCAAGCAAACTGGGCTATTGCTCAAAACAACATCGGCTATACGCCGCTCAGCAACGTATTAAATTCAGCACGTATTTTTGTCGGAAACGCTTCTAACGTCGCCGCTGGGGTTATGTTGTCAGGAGACGCAACAATCACAAACGCTGGCGTTATGAGTGTGAATAACGCGCGGGGGTTGAGTATAAACGGAGCAGGGACACAGAGCGGATCAATTACGAGCACGTCTTCTGGTGGGGAAGCTAACCTATCTATTAATCGTTTTGATATCGATTCAGCAGCATACCTTCGGTATAAGACGGCTGGATCAAATGATTACCTTGTTGGCGTAGGTTTTGGGACTAACTACTTCGGTATTCAAAATTCGTCTCTTGCTTATTTGTTACAACTAAGCCCTACAGGCGACTTAATTATCCCTAGCGTAACGGGGGCAGCTGTCTTAACAGGGGCAGGAGGCCAGCTTTATGGTGCGATAGGTACGGCGGGTCAGCCGTTACGGATGACGAATGGGGTATACGCTGAATTTGGCGCGTTAGATTTAGCCGCAGGCTCTAGTGTATTTACAGGAGTGTTGCCGAACGATAACACAACGGCTACCGCTTCTGATACAGTTTTAACTATTGCGTTACGAGATTCTAACGGGGCAACGGCGCTACGTGGGTTAACGTTTAGTAACTACACTACCAGCGGTATAACGCCGATTATGGCGTTTAATAGCGGCCAAACGGGAAATTTTATCAACATAGGCTCAGGCGGTAGAAACCTGGGTATTATCACAGGCGGCGCTGTATTTTTTAGTCGCAATTTAGATTGGGATGTGGCGGCGGCGGCTTATAAATATTTTGGTAACGCTGCAGGTACTGTTATTGAGCTATCAAATGGAGTTGGGTCTTTAAAATATGCGGCCAGCGGAACGGCTGGAGCCACAGTTACACCCAGCACCGCGTTAAGCTGGAATAGCGCTGGAGTAATTAATCTTCCAAACCTAACGGCATCTCAAGCAGTAGTTACAGATTCATCTAAGAACTTGGCAAGTCTTTCGTATACTAGTGCTGACACTGTATCAACATTAGTGTCTAGAGATTCTAATGGCGCTACCGCGCTACGCGGTTTAACATTTAGTAATTACTACAGAGCCTCGACCACAACCGGAATTTTAAATTTTGGCACAAACACCCTGGGAGCTCCCTATGTTACGTTCGGTAATAACGGGCGAGCTATCGGTATTGAAGCAACTACCGGCGATTTGATTTTTAATAGAAATATCACATACGACGGAACGACATATCAATATTTAAATAACGGTGCGGGCGCTCAGATTGCTATGACGACAGGCAGCGTCTTACTTAAAGCTGCCGTGAGCGGGACTTCCGGCGCTACTGCAACACTGACCTCTATTATGGGCGTCGACGCTTCGGGTGTTTTTCTATGCGCAACATCACCGTCGTATGGTTCTGGGACGGGCGTTATCTTTATTGGAAATCGGTCTGCCGCACCCTCTACTAACCCCACCGCGGGTGGGATCTTGTACGTAGAATCCGGCGCATTAAGATACCGCGGCAGCAGTGGCACTGTGACTACCCTAGCTGCAGCTTAATTAACTAACCGGAGGAAAAAAAATGGGCCTTAATTCAGATCAAACACAAAACACTTTACAAACAACCGACGCACAGCCCGTAATCGCCGTTTCGTATTCATGGCCTGCAAACGCTACAGGTATCGTCCAGGTTCGAGTAATAGGCAAAGACTCGAATGAAAACGCGATAATCGCAGAGTTTAGGTACGGGGTAAAACGCGCAGCGGGAAATTGTTTGATGATCGGCGATCCGGCAACCGTAACTTTTCAGAAAGACTCTGCGTTAGCAGAGGCGGGCATAGCGGTAAATACAAACGGCTCTTCTCTATCAGTTGACGTTTTTGGAATTGCAGAAACTGTGATAGACTGGGCGGCTAAATTAGATATTTTGTACTTAAACCCCTAAAAAATAGGACTTACGATATGCAAATAGTTGGGATCCCGAGTTTTTTGTTACAACAAATGTTTAATATTATCCGAACTCCGAGCAAATTTGATTTTGCGGAGATTGAGCAGGTATTAATTGCAGTTCAAAATAATCAGCAATTGTTCCCTCTAGCTCCTCAAGAACAAGTCACCTCCGAGTCGACTAGAGTTTCAGAAAGTGGCTCAACTCCTTCTGAAACTGTTGAAGGCCCCCACTGCGAAGAAAACAAACCAGAGGATCAATAATATGCCAGTCATTATCGAGCAAGCACTAATCCACGAGGCTATTGCGCTATTACGCGAGGCTGTGAATAAAACACACGTCGGCCACCAGATCGAAGAATTCATTCAACGATTAACTGCGGATATGAAGCCCCATCAGGAAAACTAAAAGTGGATTTGAAAGATCTGCAAAGCGAGTTCAATGCGCTATCAAAAGAATTTAACCAGGCTTTGGTAGCGCAGGAGCGCAGATTTGCAGTTCAAGATAACGTTTTAATTATGCTGACCGACATTCGGGAAGCAATCAAAGTTTCTGAAAAAGAAATCAAAGAAGCCATGCAAGACCTTCGAGGCGAGATTTACACTAAAGAAAGTGATTTCAACAAACGCCTCAACCTCCTTGAAAAAGACCACATCGAACGTAAAAACTCTCGTGATATCATCTGGACTGTACTCAAAATTCAGTGGTATATCGTGGGCGGGTGCTGTTCAGGCCTAATAGCCATTATCGGATTACACCTGAATAAATTATTTTAAAAACTCTTGACTCTACCTTCTCTAGCGAATATAATGTATTTATATAGTCAATTTCGGCTGTATAAATAACAGGAGTTTTAAAAATGCGAAAATTCAAAGATAAACATTCTTTTAAATGGGCTCTTTCCAAGACAGAGGCTCTTAAAGGAAATAAAAATTACGATAAATTCGTAAAGCTTTTAGGTGAAAAGACAGACTACGAAAGCCCCTCTGATCGCAAATTAACTGAGGTCACGGCAAAGCAGCTTATAAAAATATTTGAGCTGGTAGCTAAATTGTAGTGTAACCCAAGGGTGAGTTATAGTATTTTCTCACCCTATTTAATTTAACAGGAGGCTTAATATGAATAATTTACAAATAGCAAATGCTATAAAAAAGTTTGACCGAAATGGGAAATGGAATGGTACAAATTACAGCTTTTTCCCTTCTGAGACGTTGTTCTACTCATACCTAGTTGGGTTACGGGAAGTTTGCGTTTACCCACAAAATGCTCCTTTATTGATTATTAACACTAACGACGGGTTTAAAGGGTATTTTGACTGCGTTAATGGGTCAACCAGGTTTATCTCAGTCAAGTTTATCTCAGCATTTGAAACGGAGGAGCTACGTTTAAAAGAAAAAGAAGTTTTAAAATTTTTAATAGAAAGCGATATTTTAATTAAGGATAGTACTGATCTCTATGCGTGTTATTGCCTATCAAAAGGTTTTGAGAAAATACTAAAAGATTTTGATCAAAAAATAAAAAAATCTTCTTGACTTTACCTTCTCTAGCGAATATAATAGAGTTATACAATTTAACAGGAGCTATTAAAAATGAAAATATCTGTATTAAACGAAAGACCTCTCGGCAGAAATGAAGTTGAGGTCACTTTTGAAAATGAAAACGCTGAAAAAGGTATTATTACAGTGACTGGAGCCCAAGCAGACCGAATGTTTTTAGATTGCGAAGTTGACGACGACTTATTTACGCAAGCTGTTGCAAATCATCGGGCTAGAGCACTTAAAATAAAACAAATACAAGAAACTCGTGAAGAATACGAGAAAGAACAGAAAGAAAGGCAGGCAAGATCTATTGCGCGAGTTAGAGCGTTTTTGACAGGAGGGGACTTATAAATGAAAGCAGCAATCTTAAAAAACGGCAAAGTGATTGGAGAAATTCGAGGATTAACTAAAAAATATAGATCAATTGAAATTTGCTCGGGCTTTACTGTTATTAATAAAGTTGAAGAGACAGCAAAAAACTACTACACGGGGGAACTTTTTGGACAATTAAAAGATGTTGGAACAGATGCAAAAACTAGCAGTGTTAATGAAAGCCCAATCGGCATCAAAACATTTAAATTATCATATTCAGCAAAAAATCTGGCTCAAGCACTAAGAAGCGCAGGTTCTGCCGTAAAAATTAAATGTGTAGATTATCCGGAAGGATTTTATCAATTATTTTACATAAATTAAACACCTTCTTTACCGCTGCATAAGCGGCTTAAATTTAAATAAGGAAAGCAAATAAATGGCTACTTTCATAGATATTTTTAACCGTTTAAGACCCGGAGACATACTCAACTCCGGGGTAGCAATACTTAACGGGCTCCCGGTGCGATGGGTGGCAGTTAAAAGCGATAACCCAAAAAAATGGTATTTAAAAACGGGAGATGTTTACAAAGGGCTGGAGTGGGTGTTTAAACACGGGGGTGCGCTAAAAAACGTCGGTATTGCTAAAGAAATTACAAATTACTCTGATGAAATTATGGGTTTATATGAAATACGAAATTAACCAACAGATCGCCCTTGTAACTAGGTCTATGTCAAATTACGAGGGCGAGGGAGGCAATAAATGAGTTTAAATGGTAACATTAACTATCTTACAGTGCAAGAAGCACAATCGCTAATCAGAGCTGCGCACGAGCGGATGTACAGCGAGCAACATATTCGCGTAATGTGTGTGAATAAAGAGCTGGAAGGCGCAGTAAAACGCGGTCGAGATTGGCTCATCCCTGAGCCAAGCGTTTGGAAATTTAAACCCAAAAGAGCAGCTAAAAGATTGTAGGGATTTATTTAAATATCTTTTTCCATGCTTTTTTAATAGACTTGCTAATTGACTTTTCGGCTTTTTCTAGCCCCTTGTCAATCTCTTTTGCAAGAGGATCTTCTGGGACGCTAGGTAAAGCGCTTAGCGTCTGGTTATTTTTATAGCTCTCTACTAAAGAAATCATGTGGTCATGGGACTGTGACATAATTGCTAATGCTGACGCAACATCTTGCATATTATTGTCGCAACATAAATCGTAATAATAGTCACTCAATTTAAACAGTTCTTCTATCAGTTGTTGAGTATTTTTTATTTTCATAAGCCCTCCGTAAAATCAGGGTATTTTAAGCGTGTAAAGTCAAACCACTGGTCTTTAAGAAAATGCCCTATTCTATGTATTTTTTCGTAGTCCCCATCAACTCTAACTGGAGTTCCCGGCAGGTTTTCCCATTTTTTAACTTGTAGGGTATCTAATATACGTTTGATGGTCTCTGCGCCATAATTATAGTTACACGGGCCATCTAAACGGTAGCCGCCAAAACCTTGTAGACCCCCATCAACTTCTAAAGTTAGCCAACAAGTTAATAACCCGCGGTCTTCAATTTCTAGTGATACCTCTTTTATTACAGAGTTTCTTATCATATGGGGTTTTTCTCCAAATGTTTACGGATTGACTCCACAACCGCAGCAACCCCGCTTTCTCGGC
>Ga0315904_10010842_pt1 | contig 11720 bp, 17 predicted proteins | sample LakEriMetagenome_6_FD_203529 | JGI IMG/M metagenome (GOLD analysis project Ga0315904, IMG submission 203529) | Freshwater fungal communities from buoy surface, Lake Erie, Ohio, United States - Buoy 12 MA120 | ecosystem: Environmental > Aquatic > Freshwater > Lake | place: USA: Lake Erie, Ohio...
GAGATTGGAAGGAGCATGGCATGACTGACCTACGAACCGCCGCCCAGCAGGCGCTGGAGGTACTTGTTCGCGCCAGCAGTTACTACGACACATACGCAGAGATTGCCGCTCTTGAGGCCGCGCTGGCAGAGCCGGTGCAGGAGCCGGTGGCGTGGCGATGGAGGATGCGAAACCTTACAGACGCGCCGGGTTTTGTCCAGCCGTGGAAGGTAACAACCTACTACCCACGGGAGCAGGCAAACGAGATCGAGCCCCTCTACACCGCCCCACCCCAGCGCAAGCCGCCAGCAACCATTGACGAGATGTTCGACCGCATGGACAAGGCCCCCAAAGGGGTGTTCTTTGGGCATGACCCGATGACGATCTGGATGGAGGCTTGGCGGGCTGCGGAGCAGCAGCATGGGATCACATGAAACTCAACTGGGAAAACGTCAAGGGTGTGCTTGAGCAGTGCGGGCCGATGACCATGCGTGAGGTGGCTACGTACTTTCCTGACCATCCATACCCAAACGTAAGCAGCCTGCTCTCTGCCATGCGGTTACGGGTACAGACCAAGCAGATCTACATCCACTCATGGACCCGTGAGGGTATCGGCAGGAAGTACCTCCGTGCTGTTTACGCAGTGGGCAACAGACGCAACGCAAGTAAACCTCCGGTCATCAGTGACTACGAGAGGAAGAAAGCATACCGAGAGAAGAAAAAGGTGCCGCAGGTTGCGGTGAACTCAGTGTTTACATGGGGGCAGCAATGAATAAGGAAGACGTCATCCGCATGGCGCGGGAGTCTGGGTTCAAACCCCACCATAGCCCAGAGATGTGGGACATCACGATTGCCTCTGACGAGGCCATTGAACGCTTCGCCACCCTTGTCGCCGCTGCCGAGCGTGAAAGCTGCGCGAAGGTGTGTGATGACCTACAGCGTAGCTACTGGAACAGCACTCGCGTGATGGACGAACCTGATGCGTATGACTGCGCCGCCGCCATCCGCGCAAGGGGGCAGGGATGAAACAACTAACCCTCGTCAGCGCAGTACTGCTGTCGGCCTGCTCAGTTCAAAAAATGGAGCGCTTCACTTTGCGAACGGTGGACGGTAAAGAGATCATCCTCGTCTGTCCGGTCAAGAGAGTGGAGGGCGACCTACAACTGAGGGGCGGGCATTGCTTGGTGGAAGTGCCAAAGGAGCGGAAATGACCTACCAACCACAAGACTTCGCCCGCTGTGCGGGTAACCCATGCTTTGAATACTGCAAGGCATGTAAACGCAACCTCAAGAACTCTCCGGTTCACCCGGAGGCTACGAGACAGTACTACATGGGGCCGTGGATCATGGAAGATGAACGCTGCCCTAGCTTTGTGGAGAAGAAGGAGGATGTTTAGATGCCCCGAGTGCAACGTGTGGACGGAGGTGATAGACACGCGAGTGAGGTCAGATGGATCGCGCCGCCGTCGTTACCAGTGCGGGAACCTGCACAAGTTCTGGACAGAGGAACGCATAACCCCTGGCCCTTCCTCTACAGCTATCAAAAAGACGGAAGCGTTAGTGTCAATAGAGGAGCAAAGAAAACGACTTACCAACAAGCTACTGAAGTAGGAGAAGCAATCATGTAAATAAGTCTTCACAGTTCCCTGAAACACTACCTATCAACTCAGTCAAAACGATTGGAAAAACCAAATGCAAAAGAAGTCAGACGCCGCAAGAATTCGTGAGTACTACGAGAAGCACCCCAACGCAAAGCCGGGGGAAGTAGCCAAGGCGTTGAAGGTCAAGCCGGGTAGCGTGTACGTGACCCGCCAGAAGATGAAGAATACCTTTGAGGTAGCCCCGTTCCCCGTTGCCGCTGATCCGGCTCCTGCCGAACCCCCCGCTGCCGACCCGGTCAATCACCCGCCCCACTACAAGACTGGTGGTATCGAGACCATCGACTTCATCGAAGCCAAGGGGTTGAACTACCGCCTGGGCAACGTGATCAAGTACATCACCCGCTCCGAGCACAAGGGCAACCGCAAGGAAGACCTGCAGAAAGCGTTGTGGTACTTGCAACGTGAGATTGATCAATCCTGATACATCTCATTCCAACAAACCGGGCTCCGGCCCGGTTTTATTTTCACTTTTGACCACGCTAGTTAGCGAGTACTGAATGAGTTTCATCACGTTGGATTTTGAAACTTTCTACGACAAGTCGTTCTCGTTGAGGCGGCTGACTACCGAAGAGTATGTCCGTGGAAAGCAGTTTGAAGTTATCGGTGTTGGTGTCAAAGTCGATGATGCCCCCGCAGTTTGGACTTCAGGAGACCGTGCGTTCCTGACTAAGTTCTTGCGCAAAGAGTTCGACTGGAAGAACAGCGCAGTCCTGGCTCACAACATGCTCTTCGACGGAGCAATCCTCGCGTGGTATTTCGGTATCACTCCCGCCTACCTATGCGACACGCTTTGTATGGCTCGGGCGCTTCACGGTGTGGATGTAGGTGGGTCACTCGCTCACTTGGCGCAGATGTACCAGATCGGAGTCAAAGGCGACGAGGTAGTTGCAGCGGAAGGCAAGCGTCGGGAGGCGTTCACGCCCGAGGACTTGGCGCAATACGGACGCTACTGCTGCAATGACGTGGAGTTGACGTACACCCTGTACAACCGCTTCGCGAATTCATTCCCCGAGTCGGAGATGGACCTCATCAACCAGACTCTACGGATGTTTATACAACCAAAGTTATATATCGATGAGCCCGTGCTGCACGAGCGCCTTGCCTCACTGCACGAGGAACGTAGCGAACTGTTGGGCAAACTCAAAGAACAACTTCAATGCCAGACCGAGGATGAGGTTGCAGCGAAGTTATCCAGCAACAAACAATTCGCAGAAGTTCTGACATCTTTTGACGTCCAAGTTCCGATGAAGACAAGCCCCGTCACAGGCAAGGAAGCCCCTGCCCTGGCAAAGAAGGACGAGGGATTCTTGGCGCTTTGTGACCACGAGAACACCTTCATTCAGAACTTGTGCGCTGCACGCCTGGGTGTGAAGTCCACTCTGGAAGAAAAGCGTATCCAAAGATTCATCGACATCGGTAGGCGCAACGCTGGGCGCATCCCCATCCCGTTGAAGTATTACGGCGCACACACCGGGCGCTGGGCGGGGTACGACAAGGTGAACTTCCAAAACCTGCCGAGCCGGGATGTGAAGAAGAAAGCACTGAAGAATGCCATCGTGCCGCCTGAAGGGTACGTGGTCATCAACTCAGACTCCTCGCAGATCGAGGCGCGGGTGCTGGCGTGGCTGGCAGGTCAGGATGACGTGGTGAAGATGTTCGCGGAGAAGCAGGATGTCTACCGGATCATGGCGTCCAAAATCTTCAAGTGCAAGCCGGAGGAAGTTACAGAGGAGCAGCGCTTCATCGGGAAGACCGTGATCCTGGGCTGCGGTTACGGCACCGGGTGGGCGAAACTCCAGTCCACGTTGGCGGTAGCCTCACCTCCGCGAGTGGTTACCGAGGCGCAGGCTCGGGAGATTATCGACGTTTATCGGGAGGCAAATAATAAGATCAAGGAACTGTGGGCCGAGGGTGACTTGGTGCTCAGAGACCTTGTGCAGTGGCAGCAACCCGAGGATCGGTATGCGTTTGGGCAGAGGGATTGCTTGAAGTATGACCGGCAGGGGTTCATCCTGCCCAACGGGTTCCGTATCCGCTACCCTGAGCTAAAGACTGAGGTTGAGAACAACAAAACAAAGTACGTCTATAAGTCTCGCAAGGGTCCGGTGTCGATCTGGGGCGGGACCATCGTGGAGAACGTGGTCCAGGCGCTTGCGCGTTGCATCGTCGGAGAACAGCTAGTCAACATCTCCAAGCACTACAACGTGGCGCTCACCGTCCATGACTCGGTGGTGTGTATCGCCCCCGCCGATGAGGTAGAGCAAGCGTTGCAGGTAGTCACTGGCATCATGTCTACCACCCCATCCTGGGCTGAAGGGCTACCCATCGCCTGCAAGGCAACTTTCGGCCCCAACTACGGCGACTGCTGATACGATTGAAACCCCTCACACAATCAATCAGTGCCATGCAAGTAAGCGAACTCAAGTGGTCATATTCTGGGTTGAAGGATTACCAGAACTGTCCGAAGCAGTATCACGAAGTCAAGGTCCTGAAGCGTTTCGAGAAGCGCCCCACGAAGCAAATGCTTTATGGCACGGAGGTGCATTCGGCGCTTGAAGACTACGTGAAAGCGGGTAAACCCTTAGCCAAGAACTACGAGCGGTTCCGCCACATGCTGGATCCGCTGGCTGAGATGGCGGGGATAAAGTATCCAGAACATCGCATGGCGGTGACACATGACCGCCGCCCGTGTACGTTTGGCGCGGCTGACTACTGGGTGCGAGGAATCGCGGACTTGCTGGTGGTTGACGACGACACTGCGTTCATCGTTGACTACAAAACCGGCAGCAACAAGTACCCTGACCCGAAGCAGTTGCAGTTGATGGCGCTCATGGCGTTTGAACACTTTCCGGAAGTCAACGGGATCAAGGCAGGCTTGCTGTTCGTCATGCACGACCACTTCGTCACCTCGGAGTACAAGCGTGATGACAAAGACAAACTCTGGCTTGACTTCATGCCCACCCTAGAACGCTTGAGTTTGTCCCACAGAAATCAAGTGTGGCAGGAGAACCCGACGCCCTTGTGCGGCTGGTGCCCTGTCAAGTCTTGTTCCTTTCACAGAGAGAAATAACCTATGGATACCGCAGAAGTGATTGACTACGCCTATCCCTGCATGATGGCAGAGAAGGCGCTGAAGGAAGTACATCTAGCCATGCTTGCCCAGGATCACGGCGCAGCAATCGAAGCTGCTCACAAAACGCTGGTTGAGGTCAAAATGACGTTGAACTCCATCGTCTTGATGCAGGAGAAAACCCATGCCGTACACAAAGTCTCCTAGGCCGTACAAACACGAGTACGAGATGCAGAAGAAGCGCGGAGAGCACGAGGACCGCATGGAGCGGCAACGTGCCCGCAGGGAACTGGACAAGAAGGGCGTGAGCCGCAAGGGCAAGGACGTTGCGCACGTCAAGGCGCTGTCCAAGGGCGGCAGCAACGGTGACGGCTACAAGCTTCAGGCCCCCAGCAAGAACCGATCATTCAGGAGAAACCCTGATGGGTCGATGAAATGACTTGACGAATAGGTCACAAGGCCCTATCATTCGTCACATCGGGCTGATGAAGCCCTCAGTAGGATTCAGTCAATGACAGTCGAGGTAGTCGAAGAGCAGGCAGTCAAGCTGCTTTGCCCGCATGACTTTGCGCAAGCAGTCACGCAGTGCATCCCCCGTAGCGAAATCATCGGAGTACGCGGCAGCGACTCTGAGTTGTTGGTCTATTGGGGGATGGAAGAGATGCAGAGGTTGGCGCGAGTCGCGCCCCTGCACATGAAGCTACCGTCCCCCATCGAGCGGGACTACAACTGGCCGGGGATGTTCACTCCGTTTGAGCATCAGAAAGACACCGCCAGATTCCTCACGCTGCACAAACGCGCCTTCTGCTTCAACGAAGCAGGAACGGGGAAGACTTCCGCTGCCATCTGGGCTGCTGACTATTTAATGAGTCAGGGTCTGGTGAAGCGCTGTTTAGTCATCTGCCCGCTGTCCATCATGCAAGCGGCTTGGCAGTCTGACCTGTTCAAAACAGCGATGCACCGAACGAGCGCAATCGCGCATGGATCGATTTCCAAGCGCGAGAAGGTCATACGCGGCTCATACAACTTCGTCATCATCAACTTCGACGGCGTCGGGACCGTAGAGAAAGCCATCTCTGAGTCCAACTTTGATCTCATCATCGTAGATGAAGCAAACGCCTATAAGAATCCCACCACCAAGCGCTGGAAGACCCTGGCAAAGCTGGTAAGACCTGAGTCTTACCTGTGGATGATGACGGGCACACCTGCTGCGCAGTCCCCGATGGATGCTTACGGACTAGCCAAGATGGTCAATCCAGAGGCGGTCCCCAAGCGCATGTCTGCGTGGCAAGAGCGGGTGATGACACAGTATTCCCGCTTCGTGTGGAAGCCCAAGCCTCATGCGCGGCAGATCGTCTTTGAGACGCTTCAGCCAGCGATACGCTACGAGAAGGCAGACTGCCTGGACTTACCCGATGTCATGTACCAGACTAGGGAAATCCCTCTTACGCCACAAGTCCAGCGATATTACAAAGAACTCAAGGACCAGATGCTCATCAAGGCGGCAGGGGAGCAGATCACAACGGTCAACGCGGCTGCGGCACTGACGAAACTTCTTCAGTTGTCGGGCGGCGCGGTGTACACCGACGACAGGAACGTCCTTGAGTTTGACATTTCCCCGCGCCTCAACGTCCTGAAAGAAGTCATTGAGGAATCAAGCAACAAGCTACTCGTCTTTGTGCCCTACAGCCACACGATCAGGCTCGTCTGCGACTTCCTCAATCAGTGCGGTATCACCAATGAAGCCATTCAGGGAGATGTGAGCGCAAGACAGCGCGCAGAAATCTTCAAGTGTTTCCAGACGGTCGCTGATCCGCGTGTGCTCGTGATCCAACCACAAGCCGCTTCGCACGGGGTCACGCTGACTGCTGCCGACACGGTGGTCTTCTGGTCACCTGTGACATCAGTCGAGACTTACCTGCAGTGCATCGCCCGCGTAGATCGCGTCGGGCAGAAGAACAAGATGACAGTAATCCACCTTGAAGGGTCCGAGGTGGAACGGCGCATGTACTCCCTGCTGCAAGGCAAGGTGGACCTGCACGAAAAACTAGTGGACCTCTACCGTGATGAGATGGGATTAACCAATGAGTGACGCAGAACAGTTAGTCAAAACCTATTTGACGATCCGGGCCGAACGTGAAAACCTCAAGGCCAAGTTTGAAGCAGAGGACGACAAGCTGAAGGGCGACATGAGCGCCATCGAAGCTGCGCTCCTCGCCATGTGTGGAGAAATCAACACCAACGGGCTACGCACTGCCTTTGGCACCGTGACTCGCACCATCAAGGATCGGTACTTCTGTACCGATTGGGAGCAACTCAAGAAGTTCATCGAGCAGCAGGGGAACATCGACCTGCTGGAGCGAAGGATTCACCAACGTAACTTCAAGGAATTCATGTCTGAGCGGCAGGAAGACGGTCTGCCACCCGGCGTGAACGTGCTACGGGAATACGACATCGTAGTACGTAAAGCAAGCAATACCGTCCAGTAACTTTCAGTGAGCACCATGTCAAACGAAATCGCAAACATCATCCAAAGCCTGCCCTCCATCGTTGAGACCGGACTCGACGAAGACACCCTTGCCGTTGCTGGCAATGCGGTAATGGGCAACAAGCGCATCAGCATCAAGGGGCGCGTTTTCCGCAAGATCGTTTCTGGTAAGGAACAGTCGGTCAACACCGACAACCACATGAACGTGATCTTCGTGAAGCTGTCCCATGACGCTTCACGCACGTTCTACTCATCTACGTACAAGGAGGGTTCCAAGGTCTCCCCCGTCTGCTGGTCCGCAGACTCCAAAGTCCCGAGTCCTGACGTTTCCAACCCGTGCGCTTCTAGCTGCTCGGAGTGCCCCAACTCTGTGAAGGGTTCAGGGCAAGGCGGTCAAGGCACAGCCTGCAAGCTGTCGTGGCGCACTGCAGTCGTATTGGCGAATGATCCCGAGGGAGATGTTTACCAACTCGTGTTGCCCGCTACCTCTGCATTCGGCAAGGAAGAGAACGGGCGCTGGCCGTTCCGTCCGTACATCCAGATGCTGGCAAACAATAACGTCAGCGCTGGCAGTGTCGTGACCAAGATGCAGTTCGACATCAACTCGCCTGTTCCGCGTTTGCTTTTCTCTCCTGTTGAGGCTGTGCCCCCGCAGTACCGGGAAGCCATCAAGCGGCAGGGCAAGACCCCCGCTGCTGAGAACGCTATCAAGCTGACTGTCTATAAGACAGATGGCGGGGATGAGGGGGAGGCACCCCCCAGTGAACCCGTGCGGCGTGAGGCTAAGCGCGAAGACACTCAGCAGGTTTCGGATGCGTCTGAAGTCATCAAGCGCTGGGCCAAGAAGTAATGGCTAGGCCCTACGACAAGGCCCGCGCTGCCGAGTTGATTGTGTATACCGGGGACAAACTCGGTATGCGTTTCGGTTCGGCGGCGCTACGCGCCAATCTTCCGATGACGTATCTGGCACAGATGTTCGGTCTGACCCGCAATGCAGTGGGGCGGTGGTATGCCGGTGGTGGCGTAACTCCCAAGCATCAGCCTGTCGTCGAAACACTCATACAAGTCTTTGAAGGGGATCTTCGTGCTGGTGAACTTCCAGCAAAAAATCTAACCGCTGCCCGCGAGTACATCGACGGTCTCAAGGGTCTCGGCATCGACTGCTCCAAGTAACTTTACTTGGTCCACAAAGGCGGGGGAAACCCCGCCTTTCTTGTCTCTGCGAACATGAACCAACAATTCTTTGAGAAAATTTTGCCGACGCAGGGCACCTACTGTGTAGCGTCAATAAAGGGAACAGGAAAAGACAAGACCATCATTCCGCGATTCACGGAGGACGCGGACAAGGTTATCGATATCTTGCAGGCACTGTTCGTTCCCGGTGCTAATCTGTACTTCACTCCTGGGACCTACGAAGGGTTCAGACGTAACGCGGACGAATGCGTTGCGATGAAGGCTTTCTTCCTTGACCTTGATTACATGCACGGCAAGTTCGTGTACGTCAGCAAGGAAGCCGCAATCGCAGACACAAAAAGATTCTGCGATGAGATAGGGTGGCCGCATCCTGTCTTGGTCGATTCTGGTGGTGGTATCCACGCCTACTGGATCTTTGACGAAGACATCCCCGGCGACGAGTGGAAGGTCTACGCCGAGCGGTTCAAGCAGTTGTGCATTGACCGCAATATGGTCATCGACCAAGCCGTACCCGCAGACGCTGCACGTCTGATGCGTGTACCGGGCACGTTGAACTATAGGTATGACCCGCCAGAGCCTGCGCAACTTTTAACGGACGTGTTCACGTATCCGCTTGAACAGTTGATAGGGGCCTTGCCAGAAGAGTCACCGCCTGTATTGACAGAGGTAGCAAGTGTCTTGGCGGGCGCTGAGAAAGGTCTCGACGAAGAGACCCGTCGTATTTGGGAAGAGCAACGCAAGAACTTCGAATTCAGTTTTGACAAGATCGCCCTCCAAAGTCTTGAAGGCAGCGGCTGCAATCAGATAAAGGAAGCAATCCTCAACGCAGACAAACTGCCTGAACCCCAGTGGTACGCCGCAGTGTCTGTGGCTATACGCTGCACCGAGGGAATGGAGGCGGTTCACAAACTTTCAGAAGAATATCCTGGGTACTCAAAAGAAGAAACCGAGCGCAAAGCCCAGCAGTCGCTCGACAACGCTACAGGAGCACATAGTTGTGAAGCATTTGAATCAATCAACGCCGAAGGATGCAAGGGATGCCCTTACCGAGGAAAACTCGGAAAGATGGGTCCAATCTCTCTTGGAAAAGTCTTACGAGTTCCTGAGCCCGCCGAAACCGTTGAGGCCGATGAAGAGGAGTCAGTTCGGAAAGAAGAGAGTCCCCGTACTACGTTCTTCCCCGATTTCCTCAAACCCTTTGTAAAAGGCGTTAATGGCGGCATCTACTACCTGCCACCTCCGAAGCACTTGAAGGATGGCAGAGTCATACAAGATGATCCTCATTTGATCCTGGCCCATAACCTGTACGCAATCAAACGGCTGTACAGCCCCCACGACGGGGAGTGCTTGGTGATGAACCTTGAACTTCCTATGGACGGGATCAGAGAGTTCACTCTACCGCTCAAAGAGGTGGCGTCACAGGAGAAGCTGAAGGCGGCGCTGGCAACACAAGGGGTTGTGTTTGAGCCTCTAAAAATCTCTCAGATAGCAAGTTATTTGATGAAGTGGGGGTCGTTCCTCATCAACACAGGAAAGGCAGACAAGATGTACATGCAACAAGGTTGGACTGAAAACTGCCAGTCATTCGTACTGGGCGCGACGGAATACGAAGCGCGGGGTACTCGCCCCTCGCCGCCTTCGATCTGGTCAAGAAACATCTCCAAGTACCTGACGATGGGCGGCAGCTACGAGGAGTGGAAGCAGAGCATCCAGATGCTCAATGACCCAGGCTACGAGCTTCACGCTTTCATTTTTCTTTGTGGTTTGGCATCACCCCTGATGGAGTTCAGTACGGTCAATGGCGTGACAGTCTCAGCGATGGGTGAATCTGGTAGTGGCAAGACCGGCGCGATGTACGCCGCCATGAGTGTGTGGGGCCGACCCGATGCTCTGGCGCTCAACGACGGTACAGCCAACGGCCTGATCCAGCGCATGGTGAACATGAAGAACCTGCCGTTCCCGTTGGACGAGCAGTCGAACTTGTCGCCTAAGGAAGCCTCTGATCTGCTCTACAAGGTGTCAGCCGGTCGGTCCAAACTGCGAATGCAAGCCTCCAATAACGCAGAGCGCCCCCAGGACTACCTCACAAAGCTGATCTGTATCGCCACAGTCAACCAGTCTTTGAAGGACAAGGTGGGGCAGTTCAAAGCCGATGCGTCAGCAGAAGAGATGCGTCTGCTTGAGTTGACTCTCTATCGCCCCAAGACCCTGACTGAGCCTCGTGGCCGGACCATGTTCGATTCCCTCAAGAGGAACTACGGCCATGCGGGTCCGATCTACGTATCGCGCCTGATGGATCTTGGCGCACCCAGACTCAGCCAGATGGTCAACGAAGAAACCACTCGGGTCACAGAGCGCTTCACTGGCAAGAGCGAGTACCGCTTCCTGATCGGCTTGGCAGGTGTGGTGTTTGCTGCAGAGCGAATTGCGCGAGAGGTTGGTATATGCGAATTCGATTTGGAGCGAATCAGCGCCGTAGTGTTCGGTGAGTTGGGCCGCACACTCAGGGAAACTACTGAGTCCAAGCTAGACAACACCCTGGTTCTCGGTGACTTCTTGGCAAGTTCTGCGCAAAACATCCTGCTGGCGATGGACGGCAAGATTGGCACGGTCACACCACGAGGGGCGCTATCTGCTCGGGTAGAGATTACAACCGGACAGAAGGACTGCGATGTCTTCATCTCCGTCACTGCCCTGAAGCAGTATCTGGCTGAACGGCAGTTGTCTGTGGGTATGTTTGAGCGCGAACTGAAGATGCTCGGTAATCTTCAGGGCAAGGTGAAGAAGCGACTTGGCGCTGGCTGGTCAGGGCTGGGCCACGTGAACTTGTTCGCGTACCACTTCAAGATGCCTACGTCCGATTTTGCACTACCGGAAGACATTTATGGCAGCAGAGAAAACGCCTCCTCCGCCCTCGCCGCTTGACGAGCCGCTGTGGATTTTCCCGTTTGAAGTGATGGAGGTGGGGGAGAGTTTCTTCGTCCCCACCATGAAACCCGCGTTCTTAACTTACTCGGTAGAAAACGGAGCCAAGCGCGCCCGTGTCAAAGTCAAGGTCTACACCACGACAAAAGACGGAGTGCTTGGCATCCGAGTTTGGCGTACAGGTTAGGGTGTCAACTCACTGATCTGTTCAAACGCGGTGAGAAGGTTGCGCTTGACCAAGTTCTGAATGGGCTTCAAGTTATCAAGCATCTCACCACGTTCTTTCGGGGTGTACTCCCGATTGATACGGATGTCGTTCATCATCTTGCGGATGTCACGCAACTGTCCGTTGACCTGCGAGTTGTAGTAGTCAACAAGGTACTTGTGAGTCGGGTTGTCTTGTA
>Ga0315904_10010843_pt1 | contig 11720 bp, 8 predicted proteins | sample LakEriMetagenome_6_FD_203529 | JGI IMG/M metagenome (GOLD analysis project Ga0315904, IMG submission 203529) | Freshwater fungal communities from buoy surface, Lake Erie, Ohio, United States - Buoy 12 MA120 | ecosystem: Environmental > Aquatic > Freshwater > Lake | place: USA: Lake Erie, Ohio...
GCGACCGGCTGCTCGTCGTCGGTGACCGGCTCGTCCTTCGGCGACCCGGTCACCGTGACGACCGCGTTGGCGACGATGTTGCACGTCTGCTGCTTCACCCAGACGGTGTACTGACCCGCACCGCTCGGCAGCGCCGACGCCGGGAACGTGGACGTGACCGAGCCGTTCTCGTCGGACGTCACGACTGCCACGGCGAACTGGCCGGTCATGACCGACTGGAGGATGATCTGCGTCTTGGTGGCGGGGCAGAGGTTGTCGGCCTTGACCTGGAGGTCCTGGCCCACCTCCGGCGTCGTGGAGGTGACCACGACCGTCGGCGTGCCGGGTGCCGCCTTCTCCGTGATGGTCACGATCGTCTCGGCGCGGCTGCGGCAGGTGTCGGACGCCTGCTTCACCACGACGAGGATCGGGCCGGTGCCGAACGGGGCGAGCTCCTCCGGCGTGAACACGTAGGTCGCGGTGCCGGCGGGGCCGACGGAGACCGGCTGGGTCCAGTACTCGGGGCGGGTCTCGTCCGCGTCGATGATCACGAACCGGGCGGGGACGTCCGGGCAGAGGCTGGCGGCCTTGGCCGAGAACCCCACACCGACGGGAACCGAGGGCGTGGAGGTGGTGACGGTGACCGGGCGCGGCGGGTAGTTGCCGGTGATCGCTCCGGCGGGTGCGCTGCCGAGCGCCAACAGACCGGTGACGATCGCGAGGACCGACGCCAGTGCGGCCGAAGCACGCCGCGACGACCGTGGACGTGCGCCGCCTGCCGTGGGTTCGAGCTGTCGCTGGTCTGGATGCCGCCTCGGACTCCGCTTCATCAGACTCCGCTTCATCAGACTCCGCCTCCGATCAAGATGGCCGAGACCCTACCACCCGGCGTGGTTCGACGGCGAGAGCGTGTCCCACTGATCCCATCGACCCGGATGCACCCCAGGTGGTCTGAGCTGGTACGACGCGAGGTGACCGGGCAAACGCTGACCGTGGGTGACGCGTGATGTGACGTTCACGAATTGTCATCGAACGGTCAACTCGATCAGCTGACAGTCACGTCGCGACGCATCTAACGTCGAGTGGGTCATTCGATCGCCTTGGCGGGCAGGAGGAGCGACGTGGCGGACAAGCTCGAAGTGCAGAACCTGAGGCGGCGGCTCGTGTTGCTCGACGCCCTGGCGCTGGCGGTCGCATGGTCGCCGATGGAGGTGTGGAAGTTCGGCGAGGGCGCGCCGATCTGGAAGCTCCTCGTGATCCATGCGGTGCTGATCGCGACCGGTCTCGCGGTGTTGCACGCGCAGGGCCTCTACCTCGCCCGTGTGGCGTCGAGCCGGCCCGAGGAGATCCGGCGGCTCGTGCTCGCGTCGATCGTGCTCGGCGTCGTGCAGTCGATCGTGCTGTCCGCGATGAGCGTCGAGGTGCCCTGGGAGGCGCTCGTCGTCGGACCGATGTTCCTGCTCGGGCTGCTGCTGTGGTTCCGCGGTGGCTACCGCGCCTGGCTCAGTGCCGCCCGGGCCAAGGGCTACTACCTGCGCGACGTCCTGGTGATCGGCACCAACGACGACGCGGCGAGCCTGATCGCGATGCTGCGCGAGCACCCCGAGGCGGGCTTCCGCGCCGTGGGCGTGGTGGGCGACGAACTGCAGGCGAAGGTCAACGGCCTCGGATCGCTGTACCTCGGCACGACGTCCGAGCTGCTGACCGTGGTGGAGTCGCACCGCGTGCCCGGCGTGATCACGGTGGCCGGCGCCATCCCGGCCAAGCGGATGATGCCGATGCTCACGGCGCTCGAGGAGCGCGGCGTGCACATCCAGGTGTCGAACGGGTTGCACGGGATGAGTCATCGGCGGTTGCGGGCGACGCCGGTGGCGTATCAGTCGCTGTACTACCTGGAGCCGGCGGACTCGGCGAACGTGCAGTTGTTCGTGAAGCGGGTGCTGGATCTGGTGATCACCGGGGTGGTGTTGGTGGTGGCGGCACCGGTGATGGCGGTGATCGCGTTGGCGGTGAAGCTGACCGATGGTGGTCCGGTGTTGTTCCGTCAGCAGCGTGTGGGACGTCATGGTGAGGTGTTCCACATGTTGAAGTTCCGGTCGATGGTGGTCGATGCCGAGGCGCGGTTGGCGGCGTTGAAGGCCGAGGCGGGCAACGAGCGTCATGGTCCGTTGTTCAAGTTGGAGCGTGATCCGCGGGTGACGCGGGTGGGTGCGTTCTTGCGGGCGACGTCGTTGGACGAGTTGCCGCAGTTGTTCAACGTGGTGCGTGGGGAGATGAGCGTGGTGGGGCCGCGTCCGGCGTTGCCGTCGGAGGTCGCGCAGTTCGACGACCGGTTGCTGGACCGGTTGCAGATGCCGCCGGGGATCACGGGGTTGTGGCAGGTCGAGGCGCGTGACAACCCGCACTTCGGGGCGTATCGGCGTCTGGATCTGTTCTACGTGGACAACTGGTCGTTGAACCTGGATCTGGTGATCCTGGTGGCGACGGTGGAGCAGGTGGTCTCCAAGGCGGTGCGCACCCTGTTGCGCCGCGACCGCGACCACGCCGCACCCGTGCTCACCCTCAGCACCACCGGCACCAACAGCACCACCAGCACGCTCGCCACCGGCGCGACCGAACCCGAGATCGGCGCACCCCGCTCCGCCTGATCTCGCCCCGCGGGTCAGAGCAGCACGGACGCCAGGCGGCGCCACTGCTGCTCGGGCATCGCGGCGCCGTCCTGCAGCACCTGCACGCACACGTGGTCCGCTCCGGCGGCGTGGTGCTGGGCGACGCGCTCGGCGATCTGCTCCTCGGTGCCCCACGCGACGATCGCGTCGACGAGGCGGTCGCTGCCACCGTCCTCGCGGTCGGCGTCGGTGAAGCCGAGGCGCACGAGGTTGTTCCAGTAGTTCGGCAGGCGGAGGTAGACCTTCATGCCGGCGCGAGCGATCCGCCGTGCCTCGTCGGCGTCGGTGCTCAGCACCACCATCTGCTCGGGGGCGAGCAGCGCGTCGGGGCCCATCGTCTCGCGGGCGATCGCGGTGTGCTCCGGCGTCGTGAAGTACGGGTGCGACCCGTTCGCACGCGTGGCGGAGAGCTGGAGCATCTTCGGGCCGAGCGCGGCGAGCAGACGACCGCCGTCGTCGTCGGGTCCCTTCGCCATGAACAGCGCCGTGTCCATCCGGTCGAGGTACTCGACCATGTGGCTGTACGGCTTCGACCAGTCGTGCTTGCGCACCCCGGCGACGAGGTGACCGTGGCTCACGCCGATGCCGAGCAGGAACCGTCCCGGGAACGCCTCGGCGAGGGTCTTCTGCCCGGCGACCATCGTCATCGGGTCGCGGGCGTAGATGTTGGCGATGCCGGTGGCCAGCTTGAGGTTCGTGGTGGCCGACAGCAGCACGGCCGACGACACGAACGGATCGCGGCCGACGGCCTCGGCGACCCAGAGGGACCCGAAGCCGAGCTCCTCCACCAGCTGCGCAGCGCGCCGAGCCTCGGGGGTCGGCAACGCGTCGATCGATCCGTACCAGATGCCGACGCGGCCGAGGTCGACGGAGGGCTTGGTCATGGTGGGTTCCTCACATCCGTGCGCCGCGCGGGTGCGCGGCATCGCTGGGCTTGAGGTTAGGGAACGCTGCGACCGAGGGCCGAAGGCGAGCCGGGACGGCGAGGGTGTCGGACAGGCGCCGCTGAGTATCGTGAGCCGGCGATGGCGCGGCAGAGGATCAGGGTGCAGGGACGCGACGCGCTCCTGGTGGCGGTCGTCGCCGTCGGCTCGGGTGTGCTGGCCGCGATCGCCGGCCCCTCCCCCACGGGGTCGGCCACGATCGATGCCGTGCTGGTCGTCGTCGCAGGTGCAGCGGCGGTGTGGGCCGCGGCGAGCGCGGCGTGGTGGACCGGTGTGGCGGCCGCGGCCGTCGCCGCGGCGTTCGCACCCGAGTGGTACCTGCTCGTGCTCGCGGCGATGGCGACGCTCGGCGGGTTGTGGATCGGGCTGCAGCGGCGATCGTTGCCGTGGAGCCGCGCCCTCGTGGCGGGCGTGGCGCTGCAGGTGCTGGCGCGCCTCGGCGACATCGAGCGCTTCGGGGTCACGTCGCTGCTCGGCGTCGGCGTGATGCTGTTCCTCGCCGTGATGGGCATCGTGCGGCGCCCACGGCGGGAACGCCGGGTGATGTGGTGGGTGCTCGGCGGTCTGGCCGGTGGCACCCTGCTCGCCACCGCCGGGTTCGGGGTGGCGGCGCTGCAGGCGCGGGCGGACCTCGAGGAGGGCAACACCGCCGCGCGCCGGGCGATCGACCTGCTCGGCAGTGGCGAGCTGGTACAGGCGCAGGTGGAGTTCGTCCGCGCAGCCGAGGTGTTCGGCGACGCCGGCGACGCGCTCGGCCGGGTGTGGGGGCAGCCGGCGCGGCTGGTGCCGGTGCTCGCGCAGCACCGCGATTCGGCGGTCGAGCTCACCCGCAGCGGCGCCGAGGTGAGCCAGACGATCGCGAACGTGCTGTCGGTCGTCGACTACGACGACCTCCGCGTGGTGAACGGCCGGATCGACGTGGACTCGGTGGCGATCCTGCAGCAACCGCTCTCCGAGCTGGACGCAGCCATCGGCGAGCTCGAGCGCACGGTGCGCGAGACACGCAGCCCATGGCTCGTCGACGCGCTCGGCTCGCGTCTCGACGACCTGCTGGCCGACGTCGCCGAGCAGCGGGTGACGGCCGACAACGCGATGACGGCGGTGCAACAGGCGCCGGCGATGCTCGGCGCCGACGGGCCGCGCCGGTACTTCGTCGCGTTCACCACCCCGGTCGAGGCCCGAGGGCTCGGTGGCTTCATGGGCAACTGGGCGGAGATCACGATCACCGACGGGAAGCTCACGGTCACGGACTTCGGTCGCACGAAGGAGCTCAACGACGGCGGCGACGCGGCGGGGAAGACGCTCACCGGCATCAGCGACGAGTACGTCGCGCGCTACGGCGACTTCCTGCTCCTCGACCCGGACAGCCCCGATCGCGTGGTGGGGCCCGGCGTGTGGTCGAACATCACCGGTTCGCCCGACTTCCCGTCGGTGGCGGCCACGATGGCCGAGCTGTACCCGAAGAGCGGCGGCCGCGAGGTGGACGGCGTGTTCGTGCTCGACGTGTACGCGATCGCGAAGCTCATGGAGATCACCGGCCCGGTGGACGTGCCCGACGCCGGGGTGACGATCGACCCGGCCGACGCGGCGTCGTTCCTGCTGACCGAGCAGTACGAGCTGGCCGACAGCGCTGCCCGCGTGGACGTGCTGGAGACCGTGGCGCTGACCACCGTCCAGCGGCTGCTCTCCACCACCCTGCCGTCGCCGCCCGAGCTGGGCCGGATGTTCGGGCAACTCGCCCGCGAAGGCCGACTCGCCGGCTGGGCGGTGCGGCCCGAGGAGCAGGAGGTGTTCGACCGGGTGAACATGGCGGGCCGCCTGGCACCGCGCGACGGTGGCGACGGTCTGCTCGTGACCCTGAACAACGCCGGTGCCAACAAGGTCGACGCGTTCGTCGACGGCTCGGTGGAGTACCAGGTGGCCGTCGATCGCGAGAACGATCGCGTGAGCGGCGTGATCACGATCACGCTGCGCAACTCGTCGCCGACGTCGGGCCTGCCCGACGGTGTGATCGGGAACTACGTCGACCTGCCACCGGGGACGAACCGCACGTTCCTCACGATCTACACCGGGCTGCCCGTGCTGGCGTACTCGATCGACGACGTGCCGGTGGGCATGGAGACCGGCACCGAGCTGGGATACGTCACCTCGTCGACCTACGTCGACATCGATCCCGGCCAGGAGCGGCGGGTGGTGCTGTTCGTGGAGGGATCGATCCCCGACGACGTGGCCTACCGGCTGGCACTCTCGAACCAGCCTCTGACGCGCACGCTGCCGGCGACGGTGACCGTCGACGGGGTGTCGTGGACACCGGAGCCGGTCACGCGCGCCGGTGTGACCTACCTGCCCTGACGCGTGCCCGGCCCTCCCTCTCGCATCACTCGCCCGGGGGAACGAGGCGTTCACACGCCGTTCTCCGACGCGACGTCGCAATGAGCTGTTCGGCCCCTCGTCCGGGTCCCTGCGATCGGGTAGGGTCGTCAGCGTCTCCCGCGATTCACCCCGCGGGAAGCGGGCGGTCGCGGCGGCAAGACCCCTCCCATCACGGCAGTCAGACGACAGGACACCCTCCTCAGTGATCTCCCGAGTGATCGGAACCAGCACGGCGGACAACCCGGCCTTCCGTCGCTGGGCGCGCCCTGCGTACCAGTACGCGGTCGACGCCCTCATCTGGGCGGTCGCGGTGCCGGTCACCACCTGGTTGCGCTACGACATGCGCGTCGAGCCGATCGACACCGCGGGCGTGATCTGGACCGCCGCGATCGCCGTGGTGGCCCAGGGCGTGTTCGGTGTGCTGTTCGGCCTCTACCGGCGGCGGTGGCGCTACGGCAGCTTCGACGAGCTGCTCGGCGTGGCCGCCACGGTGGTCGCCGTGGGCGCGTTGCTCACCGTCGTCGTGTTCGCCCCCACATCGCCCACGCTCCCGCGCTCGGTTCCGTTGCTGTCGCTGGCGGTGGCCGTGACCGGGGCGATCACCGCCCGCACGGTGCGGCGCCTCTACCTCACCCGCAAGCACCACCCGCACGAGGCCGACCCGGTCGTGGTGGTGGGTGCCGGACAGGCGGCCGCGGAGATCGTGCGCAGCCTGCTGAACACGTTCGACGCGCCCTACCGGCCGGTGGCCCTGCTCGACGACGACCCGCTCAAGACCAACATGCGGATCCAGGGTGTGAAGGTGCACGGGGTGATCGAGGATCTCCCCGAGATCGCAGCCCGCACCGGTGCGGTGGCGATCGTGATGGCGATCCCCTCCGCCGAGATCGATCTCGTGCGGCTGGTGGACGTGCTGGCCCGACGCACGGGCCTGCCGCTGTACGTGCTGCCCCAGGTGCGCGACATGTTCACGGTGCCGACGTTCTCGGACATCCGGCCGGTGTCCGAGGCCGACCTGCTCGGCCGCGAGCTCGCCAGCATCGACACCGCCGCGATCGCGCACTACGTGACCGATCGCCGGGTGCTGGTCACGGGTGCGGGGGGCAGCATCGGCAGCGAACTGTGCCGCCAGCTGGCCCGCTTCGAGCCGTCGGCGCTGATCATGCTCGACCGCGACGAGAGCGGCCTGCACGCCACGCAGCTCAGCATCGAGGGCCGGGCGTTGCTCGACTCGCCCAACCTGGTGCTGGCCGACATCCGTGACGCGGCCCGCATCCGCGAGGTGTTCGAGGAGCACCGGCCGCACGTGGTGTTCCACGCCGCCGCGCTGAAGCACCTGCCGCTGCTCGAGCGGTTCCCCGACGAGGCGTGGAAGTCGAACGTCGTCGGCACGCAGAACGTGATCGCCGCGGCGCAGGCGGTCGGGGTGGACCACTTCGTGAACATCAGCACCGACAAGGCCGCCGATCCGGTGAGCGTGCTCGGTAGCTCGAAGCGGATCACCGAGCGGCTCACGTCGCACGCAGGTCAGGACGCAGGTCAGGACGCAGGTCAGGACGCAGGTCAGGGGGCAGGCGGCCGCTTCGTGTCGGTACGGTTCGGCAACGTGCTCGGTTCGCGGGGGTCGGTGCTCACGATCTTCCGCCAGCAGCTCGAGCACGGTGGTCCGATCACGGTGACCGACCCGGAGGTCACGCGCTACTTCATGACCGTCCAGGAGGCCGTGCGGCTCACCGTGTTCGCCGGGGCGATCGGCGACAGCGGCGACGTGCTGGTGCTGGACATGGGCCAGCCGGTGAAGATCGTCGACGTCGCGGAGCGGTTCGCCCGCCAGCGCACGCCGGCGCTGGAGATCGTGTTCACCGGGCTGCGCGAGGGCGAGAAGCTGCACGAGGACCTGTTCGGCGACGGCGAGGTGGACGTGCGGCCGGTGCACGAGCTGATCAGCCACGTCCCGGTGCCGCCGCTGGCCTTCGACGACGTGCTCGCCTCGCGACCGCCCGGTGCGACGGCGACGGCGGCGCTGCTGTCGCACATCGCGCAGACCGACGCCCGGCGGGAAGTGGCCTGATGCGGATCTGGTTGTCGCCGCCCGACGTCGGGTCCGACGAACAGCACCGCATGACGCAGGCGTTGCAGGGCGGCTGGGTGGCACCCGCCGGTCCCGACCTCGCGGCGTTCGAGGCGGACATCGCCGAGTTCACGGGCTGGCCCGGAGCGGTGGCGCTCTCGAGCGGCACGGCGGCACTTCACCTCGCGCTGTTGGCGGTGGGCGTGCAGCCCGGCGACGAGGTGCTGGTGAGCACCTTCACGTTCGCCGCGAGCGCGAACGCGGTGCGCTACTGCGGGGCCGAGCCGGTGTTCATCGACAGCGACCGAACGAGCTGGAACATGAACCCCGAGCTGCTCGCGGAGGAACTCGCCGAGGGCGCGGCCCGCGGCAAGCTGCCGGCAGCGGTGATCGTCGTCGACCTGTACGGCCAGTGCGCGGACTACGACCCGATCATGGCCACCTGCCGCGAGTACGGCGTGCCGGTGATCGAGGACTCGGCCGAGGCGCTCGGCGCCACCTACAAGGATCGGCCGGCGGGCACGCTCGCCGACATCGGCGTGTTCTCGTTCAACGGCAACAAGATCATCACCACGTCCGGCGGCGGCATGCTCGTCACGCCCGACGAGGAGGTCGCGGACCGGGTGCGCTACCTGGCCACGCAGGCGCGCCAGCCGGCGGTGCACTACGAGCACACCGAGGTCGGGTACAACTACCGGCTCAGCAACCTGCTCGCCGCGCTCGGCCGTGGGCAGTTCGCCCGGCTGCCGCAGTTCGTGGCCCGGCGGCGGGCGATCAACGACCTCTACCGCGAGCTGCTCGACGACGTGGAGGAGTGCGACTTCATGCCGGTGCCCGACTGGAGCGGGTGGAACGGCTGGCTGAGCTGCCTGGTGTTCGCCGTGCCGGGCGTGAGCCACCGGGTGCACAACGCGCTGCTGGGCAGCGAGATCGAGTCGCGTCCGCTGTGGAAGCCGATGCACCGCCAGCCGGCGTTCGCCGGGTGCCGGTCACGCGTGGACGCGACGAGCGACCACATCTTCGACCTGGGGCTGTGCCTGCCGAGCGGCAGCGCGCTCACCGACGACCAGGTGGCCGAGGTGGCCGCGCTGGTGCGCAGCAAGATCCGAGCCCGCGTCCGCAGCTGACCCGCCGTGTCCTCGCCGTTCCCGCCGAGTCCCGGACCGTCCGTGACGCCGGCTGCACCGCGGGCCGGTCGCACCACCTCAGCAGCCGCAGCAGCCGCAGCCGCCGCAGCCCCCGCAGCCCCCGCAGCCGCCGCAGCCGCCGGAGTCACCCGCGCCGGATGCGCGGCCGGGACGCTCTACCTCGTTGTCGGCTCGGAGATCGTGGCGCTCGACTGACGGCCGTCATCGTCACCGGCGCCGAGATCCTCGACGTCGGGGTGCTCGGGGCCCACGTGATCGGGACCGGCCGCAGGTGGCGGTGGGGCGAAGGTGGTGGCCACCCGACGGACGAGCTCGGGGTCGACGACCGGCTGCCGGACGGACTCGGGTGACGGCACCAGCGCGTTGCGGAGTGCGTCCGACACCCGCGTGATGGTGGCCCGGTAGTGCTCGTCGACCAAGGCCTGGTCGCGCTTCGCGCTGCCGGAGAGCTTCGAGGGCGCGAGTCGTGCGAGCTGGGTGGAGCGCACGTGCATCGAGCCGGTGTGCACGTGCTCCCACGTGATCTGGAACTCGCCGACCACGCGACCGCGGCGACCGAGCACCTCGCAGACGATGTGGCGCGGGCCCGACCGTGCGATCTGCACGTGGCGCCCGTCGGGCACGATGCGGATCAACCGGTCCCACAGCGCGTCCGCGTCGAGACCCACGTCCACCCGCAGGTCGACCTGCGGTCGGAGATCCTGGATCTGCGGCGCCACCCGGCAAGTCTGCCCGACGGCGAGAGCGCTTCGCATCGGGAGATCTCCCAGTGTGCGCGAGTGTTCACATTCCGTGTTCCACGCGTGTGGTTCGCGACGCCCGCACCGCGCCCGCACCGCGCCCGCACCGCGCCCGCACCGCGCCCGCACCGCGCCCGCACGGCGCCCGCACGGCCCCCGCACGTGCGGGGGCATCACCGGAGCGGGTGTCCGAGGTGGCGTAACGTCACACACGGTGAGCGGCCAGGCGGACAGGTATCGGCGAATGCCGTTGGTGGAGTGGACGGTGAGCAACAACGCGGTGCAGCTGTCGCCGCCGACGGGCAAGGCCGTGGATCTGGTGGGCAGTGCCGCCGTCGTGTGGGCGGTGCTCGAGGAGCCCCGCACCCTCGCCGCCGTCACGCGTGAGGCGTTCGATCTCGACCCGGCGCTCGACGAGTACCAGGTGCGCACGATCCTCGAGAGTCTCGTCGCGCAACGCGTCGTGGCCCGCGACGCCGCCGACGGCGCCGGCGACGTCGCCGTCTGACCAGCGGTCGCTCGGGTTCGATCGACGTCGCTCGCTCAGCGCGAGCGGAGTCGCCCCCACAGGTAGCGCAGCTGCGCCCGCACACCTCGCCGGCCCTGTGCGGCGCGGTACTCGGCGCCCGGGGCGAGCAGGCCCCACACGTACGACGCCCGGTCACGCGTGCCGGGCAGGTGGCGGAGGTGGGCGAGCTCCTCGGTGATCGGGCGCCGGCGCTCGCCGAGGTAGGCGCGATCCACGAGCCACGACCGCCGCACGGGCGGCGTGCGGAACGCATCCGCCCATCCGTCGGGCAACGGCAGCTGCGCAGCGGTCCACGCATCACGCACCCCCGCTTCCACCAGTGACCGCACCCGCCATGCGCCGGCGCGCTCGACCACCTCGGCAGCGCGGTCCTCGTGCAGGTACGACAGCAGCAGCACGTCGGCCACGCTCGACAGCCGCCGGTACTCACCGCGTGAGCTGACCGAGTGGATGCAGGCGTGGATGGTGCGGTCGAGCTCGCCGAGCGCCCACACCGTGCGCCCCGCCAGCTCGAACGGCATGCGATCGCGCAGCAACGCCTCCGTCGGGACCAGCCACCCCAACGCCCGATGCCCGACCCGCTGGTGCACGTCGAGCTCGACGAGCGATGCGGCGTGGAAGGTGACGGCGTGGGTGAAGCGCTCGTGACGGTCGGGCAGCGCATACCCCTGGCGCCACCCGTCGGCTTCGAGCAGTTCGCGCACGCGTCGCAGGTGGGTGGGCGCGACGAGCAGATCGACGTCGCCGAACTGCCGCCACGACGGATCCGCGTGGTCGAGGTGCGCGGTGGCCAGACCCTTCAACACGGCGTACGGAACCGAGGCGGCCTCGAGGCGCTCGAACACCGGCAGAGCAGTGTGCTCGATCCGAACTGCGGCGGACGCCACCTCGAGCTGGAGACCACGGACCTGTTCCGTCACTGCGCGCTCGGCGACACCGTCGGTGCGCGCTGCGGCGTGGAGCAGCGGAACGATGCGATGCTCCTGCGCGACGGCGACCCACGCAGCCGGATCATTCGCAGCCGGATCATTCGCGGCCGCACCGGTCGGACCGTCCTGACCGATCACGGCACGCAGCAGCCGGGCGACACGTTCGGCGACGTGGCGGTCAGGGGTCAAGGAGACCCTCCTGGCCGAGCAGGACGAGCGCGTTGTCGAGCACGCTGTCGAGCACGCTGTCGAGCGAGTCGCTGGCGGCACCCGGCACGATCGTCAGCAGGCGGGCGACGAGCTCGTCCCGGTCCATCGGACGTTCGAGCAACAGCCAC
>Ga0315904_10010845_pt1 | contig 11719 bp, 6 predicted proteins | sample LakEriMetagenome_6_FD_203529 | JGI IMG/M metagenome (GOLD analysis project Ga0315904, IMG submission 203529) | Freshwater fungal communities from buoy surface, Lake Erie, Ohio, United States - Buoy 12 MA120 | ecosystem: Environmental > Aquatic > Freshwater > Lake | place: USA: Lake Erie, Ohio...
AGTTTGGGGCCTGAATTAGTGCTTCAACAAGCCCGGGAGTTTGGCGAGATGTATCGCTATCGGGCTGGATGCAAGCCTGTTTCGGATGTGCAGCGGGACTCTTCGGATGACAGAGCATCCGAATCAGGCAGAGCATCAGGTTCAGAGGGCAACCAGGCCCAATAGGCTTTCCCTAGGAAGCTCTTCCCCGGCGGTTTATCCGCGAGTTCTCCCGTGTAAGCTCGCGTCTCGCAGAAGGCATCTCAAGCAAAGGCCTCAAGCGGGAGATAAATGGGATACCGGCGGAATGTAAGCTACTGGGCCGATGGGATTCGTCCCGAGACGGACTAGATGGTAGTCCAGTTCCAGGGTCGCGAGGGGGTGTTGAGGGATCTCGGACGAATTTCTTTTGAATGGCCGGCGTGGCCCAGCGCACTCGGTGCGCGCCGAGGTGGGAGAAACGTCGCCTGAATTGGTTTCTAAACCCTCCTTTTGGGTGGAATCACCGCTTGCAACCACCCCCGACCGCCCAGCTCAACGCAATCGTTTCCCAATCTAACTCGGGAATCTAACTCGGGGACAGTCCCTGAGTTTGTAAGGGACAGTCCCCGAGTTTGTAAGGGACAGTCCCCGAGTTTGTAAGGGACAGTCCCCGAGTTTTTGCGAAAAAATTTCTTTGTCGCTGTGCTAGTGGTCTCGATGAGCGATGATGAGTGGTCCTGGTTTTCTTGGGGCCCTTGGGACCCTTGGCGATCTTTGCTCCCTAGCACAAGAAAACCTCGGGTAACCCAATCCTGGAATTACTTCGCATCGCGTGAAAGATCCTGGATTTGGGTGCGTCTAACCTGTAGAACGACGGCAATTTACTGAAAAGTCCATGAGCGATTCTCCACCGGAAACACGAGCAAGTTTGCTCGTCAAACTTCGCGACCACCAGAATGCTTCCGCGTGGCAGGATTTTATCGATTTGTACACGCCTGTGATCAGAAAGACTGCAATGCGAATGGGTTTGCAAGTTGCCGACGTCGAAAATGTAGTCCAGGAGGTTCTGCTGGCTGTCTCGCAGTCGATCGATCAATGGCTCGATAATCCTCAGCGCGGTTCCTTTCGAGGCTGGTTGTCTCGAATCGCCAAAAACAAAACACTGGATCTGCTGACTCGAAAAGCAACCCGGCCCGAAAACGGTATTAGTCGGGAATGGGACGCGATACCAGCGGCCATATCGAGCCTCTCTTCTTGTTGGGATCAGGAATACCGCTGGGAGCTTTTCGTTCAGGCGGCCAAGCATGTACGTGAAGCGGTCGCCGAGGCGACTTGGCAAGCCTTTTGGTTATCGACTATCGAAAATCAACCCGCTGGGGATGTCGCGCGTCAACTCGGAGTTCGCCAAGGGACGGTCTACTTGAGTCGATGCCGCGTGTTGGATCGCATTCGGAAATTGGTCAAGCAGTGGGAGAGCGAGGAATGAAACCTATATCTTTAGGTAATTGCTGCAACCAAGAGCAGCTTGTGAGTTTGCTCGCTGGACAACTCGGACAACACGACTCCGATCTTGCGTTGTCGCATATCGAACAATGCGATTTATGCCGCGAGTCATTGGAGTGTTTATCAGGAGACGCACGGGATTGGAAAGAGGCTCGCGAGATCCTCTCGTCGAGCAAAGAGTTCGGGCCCAAGCCTCCAGACGATTGGAGCCAGTCGCTCTCGAAACGCTTGTTGTCTCCATCGAGCCATCCGGAGATGCTCGGCCGTATCGGACGCTACGATATCGAGAGCATGCTCGGCGCTGGGGGAATGGGGATCGTGTATCGAGGGTTTGATACCCAGTTGCATCGGGCCGTAGCGATCAAAGTACTCTCGCCGACGCTGGCCTTTCATGGGTCGGCAAGGCAGCGGTTCGCCAAGGAGGCCCAGGCGGCTGCGGCCATCGTGCACGAAGATGTCGTTCCGATCTACGATGTCCAAACCCAGCGTGAAATCCCGTTCCTGGTCATGCGATTTATTCCTGGGGAATCGCTCCAAGCCAGGATCGATGGCCATGGAGCTTTGGAACTCATACAGATCTTGAGAATCGGCAAACAGTTGATGGCTGGTCTGGCCGCAGCGCATGCCCAGGGATTGATCCATCGCGATGTCAAACCGGCCAATGTCCTTCTCGAAGAAGGAATCGATCGCGCCCTTTTGACCGACTTTGGACTGGCTCAAACCATCGACGATGCTCGTGTTACGGCCTCGGGGCTGATGCCTGGCACACCTCCCTACATGTCCCCCGAGCAATCGCGAGGTGAGAAACTGACCGAACAAAGCGATGTGTTTAGTGCTGGCAGTGTCTTGTACGCGATGTGCACGGGTCGCGCCCCTTTTCGTGCCGAATCCCCATGGAGAGTCCTTAAGCTTGTCGAAGAGTCCGAGCCCAAGCCCATACGTGAACTCAATGCACAGATTCCCGATTGGCTCTCGGGGATCATCGAAAAGATGATGGCCAAGCATCCATCGGACCGTTACACGTCGGCTGCCGAGGTTTCACGTCTCTTTGAGCAATGCCTGGCGCACGTGCAGCAACCCTTGAATGTCCAATTACCATCGCAAGTGATCCAATCCGATCGCTCCAGCGCCAATCGCAAGCGACCTGTCTGGCTTGTGCCAGCCATGCTAATGAGCTTCTTGGGGCTAATCGGCATCCTAAGTGCTTTCGCCTTGAACCAAAGTCCTCCATGGGCTTTTTCTCGAAGCCGAACATCGGTCCCTGAGATTGTCGGTCAGCCAGTCAGTCCTCCCGGAGTTTGGCGACAAGTCGAGCCGCTAGCTCCACCGCCAGAGGAACACCTCTTGCAACTGCTCAATGAGCCTGTAGACGTCGACTTACAAGATTTCCCCCTAAGCGAAGCGCTCGCTAAAGTCCTAGGAGAGATTCCTTACGAGTTGGAATCCAACCCCTCGAAATCAATGCAGCGAATATTCGCCAAAGGACGAGGGTCGCGCAGCGGCATGCTTAGGCGGATCCTCACAGGACAGGAGCTTGGGTACATTGTCCATCCAAACCGCATAGAGATTGCAAGCCGTGAATCGCTCGACGCTCGGCCCGTCGTTCGGTCTTACTGCTTGTCTTATGTGACGGCGAATGATCAGCAGACATCGCAATTGGTCGATGCCTTACGAAGAATGTTTGACTCAAGCGACCAGCAGACGCCTGAAATGACGCTCAATGGCCCGGTGTTGATGGTCCGAGGGACCGAACCCGTGCACGAGCAATTGATCGCGTTTCTGGCCGCTTGGAATAATCGAGTTCGAAGATAAACAACAAGTACATGGAGTTAGGTAAAGTGTCCTATCGAAAGTGGATGTTCCGGGTCGGCGCGTTGCTCGGATTCGTTGGGGTTTGCGGAACAGGAGTCGTTGCCGGAGTTGCTTGGTCGCAAGCCGAGCGTCAAAGAACTTACAGACAACTAAGCCAGAACCCTGGCAATTATGCGGGCTATCCGCTTTCTTCGGTGAGTGCCAACCAGCCTACGACCGTGACTTGGTGGGTCAAACCCAAGGGTGACGAACCGGGTTGGTTATCCCGAGGCAAGCAGGCCATAAAGGCCGAAGAGACACTTCGCGAAGCGTTGAACAAAGACGCCTCGGTCGACATCGCCAATGCGGAACTTCCTGCTGCACTCGAGGTGATTCTTGGCGAGCACAAGATACCTTACCTAGCAAACCCAGGTGGAATGGACGCGCCTTTGGTTTCGCTCAATGCTCAAGGGAGCTTGCGCGATGTTCTCAGAAGACTGCTACGGCCACTGCAGTTGGATTACGTGATCCACCGCGATAGTGTGCAAATTGTCAATCCGCGCGAGGATTCATTCGACCGAACAATCCGCGTCTATGATTTGGCGCATGTGATCAGTAATAGCCAGGATATGGACAAGGTCTTGCTGTTGATTGAATCGACGCTGCAGCCTGACCAGTGGCACAACCAAGGAGGTCAAAGTCGCTTGGAGTCGGTAGGATCGGTCTTGGCCATTGCCGGAACCGAACTGCTGCATGAAGAGGTCGAGACTTTGCTGGCCAAGCTAGAGTCGCTCGGATTGCTCAGTAAAACCGGTTTGCCTGGAGCTAGCAACCAGACCGTGGATTACTCGTCGATGTATCGTGCGGGTCTGGTCCCCGCGACGCCCCCTTCGTTGCCAGGTGGGTCTGCTGGTCCAGTTATCCTTCCTGGATCGCAGCTCAAGCTAACTCCAGGACGCGTTGAAAAAGAGAATACTCCGAGCGAGAGTTCTCCGCCTCTGAGCCCTCGGGATCCGAACGGTTCAGAATCTCCGTAACTCAAACTTTCAAGCAGGGCACGGGAATGGGACCAGGAGAGTTGTGAGAAAAATCCGCCTCTGCCCCGGTCCACAGTCCTTTACTCGGCCCTGGTCCTCGGCCCTTTGTGGATCGGTGCAGACGGATTCCATCGACGGTATGATAACGTGAACAAAAGAAGTCTTCGTTTGTTCGACTTCTTGAGAAACCCGTCGAATCTGCGGAGACCATCGCTTATGCGAAAACCAAAGCTGCACCGAACGATCGCTCTGCTGCTGGATCTGTCTCCCTGGGGCTTGGTCCCTTGGTTCTTTTTCCCATGGTTCGTGGGTTCTTTGACCTGCGCATTTGCCCAAGACTCCTTTGCCCCCGATTCGGCTGCGTTCTTCGAAGCGAAAATCCGTCCCATCCTCGAATCCCACTGCTTGGAATGCCACAGCGGACCATCACCCAAAGGGAACCTGAGTCTCGCAGACCAAGTCGGCTGGCAATCGGCCGGAGTCATCCAACCAGGCAATCCGAACCAAAGCGCTCTGATCGATGCGGTCACCAGCGACGATCCGGAGTCTCACATGCCTCCAGCGCCCAAGCCCGCATTGAAGCCCTCGGAAATCCAATCCCTACGCGCCTGGATCGCCGCGGGGGCCTTTGACCCTCGCAAAGATTCCAACGGCTCTGATCCCAATAACCCGTCGCTCTCGATCGGACCGAAAAAACGAAACCGCATCTTCGAAATCACTGACGCAGATCGTGCCTACTGGGCTTTCCAACCCCTAGTAAAACCCGAGATGCAACCTGACGATTTTCATCGCAGCCCATCGCAAAGAATCGATCGGCTCGTGCCGAGCAATGACCTACCAGTGGCCCCTCCGGGCGAACGGCTCCGTCGACTCTACCTGGACCTATGGGGTTTGCCACCGACGTTTGAACAGGTCCAAGCGTTCGAACAAGATCCCTCTGCGGATCGCTGGAATTCGATCGTCGAGGAGCTCCTGTCCTCGCATCACTACGGTGAACGTTGGGGCCGATATTGGCTCGATTGGGTACGCTTTGCTGAAACCAATGGTTACGAACGCGATGGTCTCAAACCCAACGCCTGGCGATACCGTGACTATGTGATCGACGCTTTGGTCCAAGACAAACCCTACGACCAATTCATCATCGAACAACTCGCCGGCGACCAATGGGCCGAGTCCCAAGGCTTTAGTCCATCGAACCAGCCGGAAGCTTGGCGCGAAGCGATCATCGCCACGGGTTTCTACCGACTGCACGTCTGGGACGATGAGCCCGATGATACCCTTGCTGCCGAGTTCGATGACGCCGACGACATCATGGTGACCATCGGGTCGGCTTTCCTAGGGCTGACCATCGGCTGCGCTCGATGCCATGACCATAAATTCGATCCGGTCAGCCAAGAGGACTACTACGCACTGCTGGCGTTCATGCGAGGAATCGATCCGTATGGCCTCTCGAAAACGGGGGGAGGGGGGCGTGGGACCGGTCGTATCGAACGCACCCTGGCTTCCCCGGCCCAAGTCGAAGCTTGGGACTCGAACCGCCAAAACCAAATCGCTTCATTGCAAAAAACACTCGACCAAACGCTCGATACAAACTCGCGGTCGGAACTCGAAATGCAAATCAAAAGCCTTCGCGATTCGCTTCCCCCATTCGATAAAGCCCTTGCGGTCTGGGAGATCGGCTCAGAGCCTAAGCCCACGCATGTGCTCCATCGCGGGGACCCAAACTCACCCAAACAGCGGGTCGCCTCGCGCACTCCTGAGGTCTTCTCACCCTTCGTTAAAGAGCCAAACTCGGCTCTCGAAACGAACACTCCCGACCGATTGAAACTCGCCCGCTGGATCGCGCATCCCCAAAATCCTCTGACGGCTCGCGTACTGGTCAACCGCATATGGCAACGACACTTCGGGATCGGAATCGTTCCGACAACCGATGATTTCGGAAACACCGGCCTGCCACCTACCAATCCACTTCTGCTCGATTATCTTGCCGGTGAATTTATCGAATCGGGTTGGTCGATCAAACATCTTCATCGTATCATCCTGAGCACCCAAGCTTTCAGCAAAAGCTCTCGCCCTGCGATCGACCCGGATGCACCTAGCTACTACCAACCCCAACTCCGACGCCTCGACGCCGAATCGATCCGCGACTCGATCCTGTCGGTCAACGGAACGCTCAACGCTATGCGTTCCGGTCCTAGCATCTACCCCACGCTGAGCCAAGAAGTCAAAGACGCTGCCAACCCAGTCTCGGTCTCGATGTGGCTCGAAAGCCCCAAGCAACTCCAAAACTGCCGCAGCATTTATCTGATCGTCAAGCGATCCCTCAAAGTCCCGTTCCTCGAAACGCTCGATTTCGCGAACAGCACCTCGCCAACAGCCATTCGAAACGTCACGACCACTGCTCCCCAAGCTCTCTTGCTGCTCAATGATCCATGGCTACACGAACAAGCCGACCAACTCGCGCAACGATTGATCCGAGAGGCCGGCTCGGAACCGAACCAACAAATCGAGCGACTCTGGAAACTTGCTTACCAACGTTCCGCAAGCGAACAAGAGCTCCATTGGGCCAACTCCTATCTGCAAAACAACCCGCAGCGATTGGCAGGCCTTTGCCGATCGGTTCTCAATAGCAACGAATTCCTCTATGTGGATTAAATCCTGATGCTCCCTGAAGACCACCGGCCGAATCCTCGGCTCGACCGTCGGCACTTCTGCACCCAAACCGGCGCAGGCTTTGGCTCCCTGGCTCTTGCCTCGATGCTCCAGGGCCAGGAGCCCAAACTACCGTCGAAAGCCAAGTCGGTGATTTTTCTTTTCATGTTCGGGGGGCCCTCCCAAGTCGATCTTTTCGATTACAAACCTGAACTCCAAAAACGCGATGGCCAAAGTATTCAAAACGAATTTCGCCGCGGGAGTAAAACCCAGGCGGTCCTCCAAGCAAGTCTCCGCAACTTCGCACAACACGGAAGCTCGGGACTGTGGTGCTCCGACGCGTTTCCAAATATCGCCAAACACATGGATAAACTGGCGATGGTCAAGTCTCTGACGAGCGACTCCTTTGCCCATGGAAGCGCCCTGCTGCAGATCAACTGCGGGCGGATTCTCCAAGGCCACCCATCGCTCGGCTCCTGGGTCAACTACGGCCTAGGTTCCGTCAACCAAAACTTGCCCGGCTTTGTCGTGATGCTTGACCCCAGAGGTGGTCCGACCAGCGGCGCTCCGAATTGGTCCAACGGATACATGCCAGCATCCTATCAAGGCACCTTGATGCGATCCGGAGGCCAACCGATCCTCAACCTCCGCCCCCCCGCAAATATCGATGCAGCAAGCCAACGCGCCGAGATCGATCTGCTCAATGAACTGAATCGTAGTTATTCGCAAGATCGCAATGGCTACTCAGAACTCGAAGCCCGTATCGCTAGCTACGAACTAGCTTTTCAATTGCAAATCGCAGCACCCGAAGCGATGGATCTAAGTCAAGAGACCGCAGAGACGATCGCCATGTACGGCATCGATGAACCCAAACCCGATTGGCACCCACTGGCTCTCGGACCGAGCACCTTCGGCCGCCAATGCCTCATCGCCCGACGACTCGTCGAACGAGGGGTGCGTTTCATTCAAATTTACTCCGGGGGCGGAAACGCGGGTGGACAAAACACCTGGGACGGCCATCATGGAATCGAAGAGAACCTCAAACTCCATTGTCCCGAAGTTGATCGACCTATCGCCGCCCTGCTGTCTGACCTGGAGCGGTCTGGTCTGCTTGAATCGACCTTAGTCGTCTGGGGAGGTGAATTCGGACGCATGCCCGTTTCGGAGACATTTAACACCGGTGGCAAACCCGGCGGTCGAGATCACAACCCCAAGGGGTTCACTTACTGGTTCGCCGGAGCCGGTGTCAAACCCGGGACGAGCTACGGCCAGACCGATGAGCTCGGAGAATTTGCCGTTGAGAACCCGAGGCACCTGCGCGACTTGCATGCGACGATCCTGCATCTGATGGGACTCGACCACCGCAAACTGACCTACTTTCACGGTGGCTTGGACGAAAAACTCACCGGTGTGATCGATGCATCGCCGATCCGTGAAATCATGATGTGAGTCGCCGCGGCGTCATGCGGATTTGGCCTAAGGTCGCCGCGTGAGTCGTTTGCCACAGCTTACAAGCGATCGGTGGATCGACTCGTATTCGGGCATGGCCCCCTTGCGAGGGCGGATGACATAGTCGACCGATCCGGGCAGAACGTGTTGAAGCCTTCGAAACGCTTCGCGTATCAAACGCTTCCATCGGTTCCGAACCACCGCGTTTCCGACCTTGCGAGATATCGAGATCCCGAGCCTGGGACGATTGAGCGCATTGGCTGCGGTATGGATCACTAAAACCGAGTCGGCAATCACCCGACCGGTCTTGAATAAACGATCGAAGTCGCGTTGCCTGACAACCCGTTTGGATTTTGGGAATCGTTCAGAAGGTTGTTCAGGCATGCATCGCGACTGGAGGATCAATCGTTGATCTTCGCGTTGGAAATGAGTTTGAGGAACTCTTGGTTGCTGGCGAATCGACCGAGTTGCTTGGTCAATTGCTCCATGGCTTCGACAGGATTCATCGAGTTGAGAGTTCGCCGGATCATTGTCACGGAGTGGTAGGTATCTGGGTCGTGGAGCAATTCCTCGCGACGGGTACCTGACTGCGTGATATCGATCGCAGGCCATATCCGACGATCGGCCAACTTGCGATCCAAGACCAGTTCCATGTTTCCCGTACCCTTGAACTCTTGGAAGATCAATTCGTCCATGCGAGAGCCGGTATCGACCAAGGCCGTTCCGACGATTGTCAAGGATCCTCCTTCGGCAAACGCTCGCGCGGTTGCAAAGAGCTTCTTGGGAATATCCATGGCCTTGATATTGACACCACCGGACATCGTGGGACCCGAGTTCCCAACCCACTTGTTGAAGGCTCGAGCCAGTCGGGTGATCGAATCCATCAGCAAGAACACATCCTTGCCCATCTCGGCGAGCCGACGGCATCGGTCGATGACCAATTGGCTCAATCGAACATGGGAATCGACGTCTTCATCCAAGCTGCTTGCGATGACTTCGCCACGCTTGACATTCATCCGCATGTCGGTGACTTCTTCGGGTCGCTCATCGATCAGAAGTACGATCAATTCGACGTCAGGGTAATTTTCCGCGATCCCTCTGGAGATGTCTTGAAGCATGATCGTCTTGCCCGATCGGGGTGGAGCGACGATCAAACAGCGTTGGCCACGCCCCAGGGGAGCGAGCAGATCGATCACTCGGTTGGTCAGAGGCTTCGTGCCGACCTCAAGCTTGAGCCACTTCTCTGGATTGATCGCTGTGAGGGTATCGAAGACTTTGACGTTGGCGTATTCCTCAGGTTTCATTCCTTCGACGTCGAGAATTTCTCGAACGCGAGGCCCTTGAGACCGCCGACTATGCTGCATCACCGCGCGGATCTTGAGCCCCTGGCGAAGCCGGAACTTCTCGATCATCGTTCCAGGAACAAACGGGTCGGAACGCTCCCGCGAATAGTTGTTTGAGGACGAGCGCAAGAATCCATAACCGTTCGGATGCATTTCAAGCATCCCGTAGAATTCCTCACCGGGTTCCTCTTGGACTGCCACGGCTCCCTCGGGTCGGGGAATCGGATTGCCATCCTCGTCAAGTTGCGGTTCCTCAGCGCCCTCGTCATTGACCGGAGCGTCGTCGGGATTCCCAAAAGCCTGTTGATAACCAGGACCATGTCGCCTGCGAGGACGACGAACGCGTGGCCGAGAACCCGGCGCCGCACCCGCACCACCACCACTTCCACCCATGTCATCTCCGTGTGAACGCGATCGGTAACGCTTCTTTTTTGGCATACAATAACCCAGAAATCAACGAAAAAAAAGAATCCTTGGGCACGCGGGAACAACGAAATCGAAGACCCTGCGAGACTATAAAAATCTGGGACGTCCAACATTCCGTGAACGTCACGACAACCTAGTTGCTGACTGTCTGCTGGAACCCAACTCGGTGATGCTCACATGCACCACGGATACCAGGAACAATGAAACCGTTCTGCCAATCGCTACCCTAGAAAGGGCGGCCTAAGCACATGAAACGAGGAGAACACAACCGTTTCCGACCAGCAATACCGCAAGCTTAGGCGTTTCCTGCGGAAATGTCAAGCGTTTGGCACTTGAGGCGGATTTCTTCCGTCAATTTTAGCCGAAAACCTCCAATTTGCTCGACCCTCATCCGTCGCGCATCCGATGCAATCGTAAAAGTCACCCCGCAATTCCTCCTCGGTCACTCCGGAGCCGTTACGATGCCAGCCCGATATGCACTCATCCATCCAATGACGCTCCTGCTGCTCGGCACCGCGATTCTTGCAACGGCTATGCAAGCAAAACAAGCCCAAGCTGCCGGTGAGCAAGCCGGTGAGCAAGCCGGTAAGCAAGCCGGTAAGCAAGCCGGTAAGCAAATCGAATGGTCCGAGAACCTCACCGAGACCATGAAACTCGCCCAAAGCTCCGGCAAACCCGTGCTTATCCACTTCTACGGTGATCACTGCCCTCCGTGCCGTATGCTCGAGAAGAAGGCTTTCAAAGACCAACAACTCATCGCCGCATTTGACGAACATATCCTCGCAGTCCGCATCAACGCCGAACAGGACACCAAAACCGCCGCGATGTTTCGTGTCAATCGCTGGCCCACCGATGTGTATCTCTACGCCAACGGGGATGAGATCTATCGAAATATCAGTGCGCAAGACCCCGGAGTCTACGAAAAAACCATCGTTAAAGTCGCCGAGAAGAATCAACGTTGGATCGCGCAACGCCCAGCCGTTCGATCCGACTCGCCCGGGCAAGATCGCTCGCTGGCGCGGGCCGATAGCAAACCAACATTCTCGCCTCAAGTCGCCATGGCTAGCGGCCAACGGATGACCCAACCGGCTCGCATTCGACTCACCGAAACGTCCGTCGCTTCGGTCGATACGGCCGAGGTCACAATCGCCAAAACCAACGAGTTGACCCTCCCCGAACTACCGAAGCCTCTCGATGCCCAAGCGCCTAAGGTGGTCGAAGTCCTTGCTCCGAGCATCGAACCGCTTCCTAGCAGCGTTGCACTGAACGGATTTTGTCCGGTCTCGCTGAGCGTGTCGATCGAAGCCTCCCAATCGGGAAACGACGCCCAAGCAGCCTGGGTCAAAGGCTCTCCAGAATTCGCCGTCCGCCATCGAGGTCGAATCTATCACTGTGTCTCGCAAGAAATGCTCGCCAAATTCCTCGAATCCCCCGATCGCTTTTCGCCGGTGTTAAGCGGTTGCGATTTGGTCGAATATTCCAAATCGGGCAAATGGATCGATGGTGACTGCCGATTCGGTTTTATCGAACAAGAAACCGGACGAATCTTTCTTTTCT
>Ga0315904_10010848_pt1 | contig 11718 bp, 5 predicted proteins | sample LakEriMetagenome_6_FD_203529 | JGI IMG/M metagenome (GOLD analysis project Ga0315904, IMG submission 203529) | Freshwater fungal communities from buoy surface, Lake Erie, Ohio, United States - Buoy 12 MA120 | ecosystem: Environmental > Aquatic > Freshwater > Lake | place: USA: Lake Erie, Ohio...
ATCCGCTCGTACACATACTCCATCCGGTCCCCATGTTCGCCGTTGATCTGGACCGTCTGGATCCCCACTTTCACTTGGCCGACGGGCGTGTCGATCTGGTGAATCAGCCGTGCGATCTTGTTGATGCCTTTCGATGGACCGCGCAGTTGGATGACACCTTCTCCAATCACTGAGAGGCTAACTTGCTGCACCGGATCGATCGAATTGATATCACCTGCTGCATACGTGTCTCTATCGGTTGTACCAGCAATCACCTCTTGTCGGAACTGCTTGGCACGGGCACGATCCTCGCGGTCTTGACTGGACAGCACCTTAAGTGTGTCTTGCGATTCCTGAATCTGTGCATCTGAGAGTTCTGCCTCTGCAGCTCTGATAGCGTCCTGAGCCGACTTGATCGTGTCATTCACAATCGTGATCTGCTCTGCCACAGTCTCTTGCTCGGCTTTGATCAAACCTCGCTCTTGAGCTTTCTCAAAGTCCGCAGTCGATGACAACCGGGAGATCTCTTTCAAGTTCTCTGCGTTCCGGGCTTCTAATCTTTCGATTTCCGATTGATTCGCCGCACGCGCTGTCTCACTCGTTGGTTGGGTGTTGGCTGTAGTCAGAATGGTAATCCGCTTGTTATTCTGCGCATTTTCGTAATTCAGGGCGTCAATGCGTTCCTGTGTTTCACCAGGCAGCGGCGGCAGCTTCGCTGAAGTGGCGTTTTCCGGCAACGCAGCATCGAGCGAATTCTTTCGTTCGGTCAACTTGGCCTTGGCCGCCCGATTTCGCGCGATGATCGCTTCCTGTTTCTCGATCTCACGGCGCGCAGCGCGGGCCTTTTGCACCACCTGAATCGCTTGCTGTTCGTCGTAGCGTCGCTGGGCGGTTGCCTCGTCGGCTTTGTCTTTTGCATCGACCGCGAGACCTGCTTCGTAGTTGACCCTGCTGAGATTCAGTTGTTGCACATCGCGATTGATGATTTGGACCACACGATTGGCGTCTCGAAAGTAGTAGAGCCGAATGACTCGACTGTCGACTTTTTCATGCGGACTGAAGTAGTCCGACGTGGCTCCCTTCGGACCAACATATTCCGGGTACGGGACCCTCAATCCTGAGCGGGCGGGCTCTGGGCCAGCGGGCAATAGAAAAGAAACCTTGTCAGCCACTTGCTTTGTTGCCACTAAAGTGGTGGCGTTGGTGGCAAGTACATTTCCCAGACTATCCTTTAGACCAAGATATCCGATCACATATTGCCCGGCCCCTTGTCCCTGAATCATTAACTCGATTGAACTGCTGGTGGCGACGTAGCGTGGTTCATCAAGCAGTGCCAGGGGAATATTTGGCTGAATTCCATTGACCACAACAAAGTTGTCTTTCTTCACCGTGGTCTGATCGACGTCCTCATCGACCGGAATTGAGATACGGATCGCGTCTCCAGCAACGCGCGACCCGTCGGGCTGCCCCAGTTTCGGAGACTGCCTGTCGAGAGTGATTGTCAGCACATTGCTTGTCATAGGAACTTTCTTAGCTTCTGCATCCTTTTGTGGGACGCTCAGAGTCAACTCGGCCTGAAGCGTGTCCGTTCGATCCTTGACCAAGCCTTTAACCTCTAAGTCTTTCGACAATTGAGTTTTATAGAGTTCGTCAAGCAGGATACTTGCCGCATTTGTTCCATCGCTCCATTTCAAATCGAGTTTTGTCAGCTTTGCTTCAACATATGCAGCATCACTCGGCAAGTAAACCTGCACATTCAACACAATCGAGTCGTCGGCTTTCGGTCGTGCGCGATATCTACTTCCGCCGTCCCACTTGACACTGTGCGTGACATTGGAGACTTCGGAAATCTCAATTCGTATCTGCCCCTGAACCGCCCGCACCATCCCCAGCGCCAGCCACATCCCCAGCAACCATTGCAGTGTCCGCATGCTTCGCGCCATGTCACCCTCCTTGGCAACCCGCCTTGTCGATCTTGGCCTGAGTCCAGCACTCGGCCTGGATGCCTGCGAAACGCCGGCCGACCCCGGCTTCGCCCGTGCTAAGTAACCCGGTCCGGGGTGGCTTCCTGCCGACCCCGGCATCCCCGCCCGTCAGCGAATCGTCGCCCGGTACCGGTCGAACTCTTGCAGGCGTTCGTCGCCGTACCGCCGCAGTTCCTCCTCGGCACAGCGCTCGGGGGCCTGTTCCCCCAGGCTCTGCAGCAACTGCACTCCGGGAATCACCCGCACCACCTTGGTCGTGGTTTCCACGGCCAGTGTGGCGGCCCCGCCGGCAATCGCCACCACCCCCAGCGCCGCCTTCCCGGTTTCCCGCGCCAATTCCTGGCTCGCCCCCACCAGACGCGATTGCCGGTACGCCTTGTGCGTGGCGTCCGCCACACACTCCCCCCGGTCGTGGAGCGTGCGGGCAATCCCCTGCCCCGAGAGGTACTTCACCACCGCCTTGTCGTGGATCAAGGGATCAAAGCAGATCGCCACCCGACGGTTCGGATAGACATAAGTGATCGCATGCTTATCGTAAGCAATGACCGGTGCTCCCCCCGGCAACATCACATCGATGTACATCCGCTTGCCAGTGTGCGGATTGTTGGCGACGATCACCGTCGGCCCCCCGTCGATGATCGGCCCCTGGTACTCCTTGTTCCCGGAGTAGTAATTCCGGTGCACATGTACAATCGGCGGAATGTCAATCTCCACCCCGTCAGGACCGAGCCGGGTTTCCACCGGGGGGAGGCCGAGATCATTCCCCCCCGGGTCGAGGATCACCAATTCGGACAATCCCGGTTCCCGCGGCTCTCGCCCCCACGCCACTGGTCCAGTCAGCCCAGGCCCCAGAGGCATCGCCGCACAAGCGGCCCACAGCAGCACCTTGCCCATCCTGCGCATCTTGCCCCTCCTGGGCGGTTCCCGTTGGTCTGTTCCCTGCGACAACAGTCTGAGAGGGCTGTGCCGGCTATTGGAACGCTAACTAACGGGTCTATCGGATGGTGGGGCTTTCGAGGTTTACCTCAAGTCGGTTGATTTCCTCGAAGTGGGCCCGGATTTCCTCACTGCGGGCGGTGGTCAGCTTGATTCGTTCAGGTTTTCCCCGAGGGACCCAGCGTACATCCCTGGTTTCCCAGAACAAAGGACCATCGGCCGGCCCCACCTCATACGCCTCGGTTGCTCCCATCGCCCGGATCGTAATCGTCACCTTGCTCCCCTGGCGGCTGGCGTAAGGACCTCCATCATGCCACAGGACTCCATTAAATGCCGCCTCACCCGTTTCATAAATGGTCAGCAGATGCTGCTCGAGCCGGATGCCGTTCGGCAGCCGAACGTCGGGCCCCCCGCGAAATGTCTTCGAGCGAATGGATCGCCGAATCCCGGCCTCGGCGGAAATGACGGCCGGGTTACCCGAAACAATCGCTGCAGCCGGAACTGCTGGAACAACCGCCGGGGCTGCAACTTGGCTGCGCGCTGTTTCAATAGCAGCACGCAGCTTGGCGTTCTGCTGTTCGGCCCTGCGCAACGCTTCCCGCAGTTCGGCCTCGGTCCCCAACAATTCGGTGGAGGGGACAATCTGCGGCCCACCCGACACCGAGGCAGGAATCCGGCCCCCCCGAGAGAACAGTCCCTGCAGATCTTGAAGGGGTGCGACGGGTACATTCCCGGACACCACAGTCGGCGTTTGGCGCAATTGATCCGCCAACTGCTGGGCGTCGAGTTCATCGAGCGGCACGAGAGCCGACTTGGAGGCGGGCAGCACCTGGTCGACCGAGATGGTGGCGGTCAGGGGCGAGGTGACCGTGGCCCCCATCACCGGCTCCCGGGTGGTGTAATTGCGAACTGGCAAGGCGCAGCGCGATTTCTTGCACTGCACATGGAGTTCTGCCGTGACGGCCAGCGGCCAACTGAGACACACGACCCACGCCAACCCCACCCGACACTTCCAGTTTTGATCTTCGCCGCCCATACCTGACGAGCTCCCTTCAGGTCCCGAGAGCAGGCACACCGAGCTCCCGTCGCAACAACGGCGGTAAGACTCGAAACAGTGCTCGGAGACCCGGGAATCCATCGGTCAGAGAGCCCAATCGATTCGCTCCCGACCGCCTCAGCCAGCAAGCGCGGCATGAACCGGCAGTTGGTTATGACCGCCCTCGATGTTCCCATCGGCAAACTCATCCGTCGGTCACAGGAGGACACCGCCCAGACGTCCCCGCCACCGCCTGACCGAAGACAGTGCACCAGTTCAGGCAACGTCGCGATTCGTCTGTCGACCGGTATCCTCTCCCGACTCAGCCCCCCCCCGTGAACCGGAAGATCGACCCGAACACTGTGGACCAAGACAAAAGCATCCGGCCCAAGGAGGGATTCGCGACCGTGAACACGGCGATGATGGGAATGACAACGTATTGCAGCATGGGCAAAAACAGCGTGCGATCGAATGTCAATTCGTTGGGATTGGTATCCGAAAGGAGACTGAGGGTCTCATTGCGGTTAAATTCCAGTATTGTTTTGAACATGATATAGACCGCCCATACAAACAACACACCCCACGCCGTCTGCAGGGTCCCCCATGTTTGAAACGGATAACTTGCAATCGCAAGGTACACCAGAAGTAACACAATCAGGATGGTGGCGGCGAGATTACGGATATGCCAAGACGCCTCACGAATCCGGATAGTCAACAACGCTGCGACAACAGCCGACTTCTGTTGACGCTCCTGTTCACTAATCTTGTCTCCATCCTCAGCGAGTCTGCCATGAATCAGCTCTGGCAGCCACTCGCTCACACCAGACAGGCTATCGGGAACCTCGAGGTTTTCGACCTTGTCCAGCATCGCACTTACGATGACTTCGTCTTCGGGATCAGGCCGTCGGCACAAAATGGGATTGACAGTCTGATTCCGCAGTCGACCTGGAATGAATTTCACGCACTCCATCAGTCCGGGAACTCGCGATACTGCGCGAAGATCACGAAGCACATGTTTCGTAATGAATGCAAGATTTCGAATACCAAACCAAAGCAGAGAGCCGAGCAGAGTAAACAATACTGCGAAACAAGAATCAAACCACGGACCGTCGATGGTGCGGCGCCAATTCCACCAGCACACCCCCCCCTGAACGAGTAAGACTACCAGGATAAGACCACTGCCATTCCCCAACTCCGGCAGCAGCTTGTCGATGACCTCTTTGGACTTCGGCACAAGCCCCAACAAAAGATTCGTCTTCAGATCATTTCGCTTCAGCATCGACTCCAAGTGCTGCAAGTCCGCCCGCTCGCCGGGACGAAGATTGGGATTTGCTGACCATTTCGGGGTACTTTCAGATCTATGAATCCCACTATCGCGAACCACATTGCGAGGGGTCAGACTGCCCACCCACATCGCATACTCCACGCTGCGGTGGGCCTTGGATCGCACCCTGGGTGTGGCCGACGTCCACTCAAAAATGCGCAGCAGGATCTGGCTTCGCTTCCAACCTGTTCCAAACACGTACATGGCGGTCCCCAACAGCCCAATCGGTAGTACGCTATTCACCTGATTCAGCAAGTTGCTCGATCGAAATGCCCATAATGACTTTACTCCATGGTTGTGCGACAGGTACCACATCGCCGGGGCTGCTATGACACCAATTGTTGCAGCGACATTGAACCACTGGGAACCGCTGCTACGTCCACGATAACGCATGATGATAACGGAAATCACAATGACAGAGCACCACACAATCGCTTGATTTCCGCCAGTTACAAACCATTGCACGAGCCATGCATCGTGGATCTGGGGGCACAACAAGAGCACCGCGCCGCTGCCTGCAATCACCGCCAACAGACCACACCACTGCAGGAGGGCCATACCCCACCAAACACTACGTGGCCGAAACAGGCTCCGCCCCCCCCAACGCGGAGGTTGAATCAGGGCAATTATTGGAAATCCAATTAATAACACCAGACAGCCCACTGCTGGCAGCCAGAGGAATCGGTTACTGGACCAAGGCACCAGACACAGCAAAGGCTCTGTCATGCACTTGTCTTTGACCTCTTGATCGGCATTATTCATCGGTTTCGATTCATCTCTGTCTCGTTTACAGCAACACGGCAGAGGCTGCAATGGCCATAAACGATCATTACCAACAACACACAGCCATCCTTCCGGATCGACTACCGGTTCCGCCTCACCATCCCCCTCAGAGTAAAGTCGATCCACAAGGCGAATTGTGGCTGCGTAAGTTCCCTCCGCGGTATCGCTGCTGAACTGCCGCACACTGACTCGACCGCACATCATTGCTGGTGAAAGTTCTGCATCAGTATCGTCAGCGGCCTTTACATCTGTAATGACCGTGCTGCCTGGTTTCAGGCTCACATTTGGATTGAGATGAAAACTGCACCCGATCAGCATTCCCCGCAACATTCGCGAATTGTCGGAATGTGTGTACAACAAATGGCTCTCGGTTGTGAACAGCCACAGATCGGGAAATGCCTCACGCAGTTTTCGAGCCAGGAACAGTTTGTCATGAATGTCGGTCCCCAAGAGTCCCACCGCCCGAATGCCGCGGTCGCGAATTGTCTCAATGAGTGACTCAACCACAAGATCCCCAACCGCCAAGGATGCCTGTGAGAATGTTGGCAGCAAATCATCAGCATCGCGAGACACCTCCTCCCTGATCGCCAGATTTCGTTGGCGCCCAGTGGACAGTTCATACGACGGAACAGACTGCTGTTCGTCGTCTCGTTCACTCTCAACGCGTATACGACTAATTGAGAGTGGATAGACCAGTTTCAGACATTTATCAATTTGCCCGAGAGACTTTGTGCATTCCGGCGGTTCCTTATGATCCCGCCCCACACCTACCGCTGCCTTTTTCGGGAGTTTTCTACTATCGTTTGGTGCCCTAAGGTTCTGTCCGTAGCCGGACGACTCTTCCGCCAGCAGAGCAATCTCCTCAGTTTTCAAACCCCTATCCTTTATCAGATACTCAGCAATTCCACCCAAAAGACAAATGTCATCTTTAACCTTCGACTCGCAGGTCGTCTCACTTCTTGCGCCATCCTCTTTAAAAAACTGACCGAACTTCGGAGATGTCGCACTTCCCGTCACAATGCGAACGCGGAAGTGCGGTTCGTCTGGCGTGGCATAACCGTCGATCTTTCGCGAGGACCAATTCCGAATCGCATTCGCCAAACCTGGCACCGACCCGGAAAATGTAGGGCCCAAAATCGAGACGGTATGCTGTCGCTCTTTGACATCCACCTCTTGACTCCACTGATGACAAAGTGCCAGGGCCTGTTCCAATTGTGCACGGTGAGCTCCTCCGGTCGGTGACTCGCCAACTGTCAGAACGACCAGATATTCCGATTCAGAAGACTCCTGCTGAAACAGAATCGCTCCAGGCTGGTCCTCAAATTCAGCCAGCGGCTTCTTTCCATCCTGTCGCTTCCATGGCAGTGAATAGTGAAGCATGGTGAACGACCTGTCCTGCAGACCGCGGACCATGGCGTCGATGACCTCGTCGCAACTCATCCGATAGTGAGAATGAATCGGATCGGGGATCATTGCGATCAGCCAATTCAACCGTCGCTCTTTACCATCGATGACCTTCGGGAGTTGCCCGAATACTCTGGCATTCCTTTTTATCGAATCACCCAGGATCTGGAGATGATGTTGTCCCATTTCGTTCCCAAATGCACGACTCAACACTGTTCCAACTGGAGAAGTGACGGCTTTGGATGTGTCGATCCGCTCCTCTTGCAACTCCCGTTTTGCAAAGGCTTCCTTGTCACTCTTCGTGCGATCACCAACTGGAAATCCCAAGACTCCAAGGATCGCGGCGAAGATCGCCATCAGCCACGTCGCGGAGGGGAGGGTGGATGTTGAATTGCCTTTTGACTCGTCGGAAGGAGACATCGTCGACATGATAAAAAGGTGGGGAACAGTTGGGAATTAGGCCGCACCCCGCGTACGCCGGTTCCGGTGAACGTTGTCGCGCACTTGTTGGCCGAGCCTTCCACTACCACTCGTGTTATCGGATCGCTGATTATTTCGCAATCACACGCTGGACCGATGCTGTCAGCTCCAAGCGACTACCACAATGGCTCGCTGCACTGTCGCGTCGGTCTCGAGCTTCCAACAACCGATCGGTCGGGCTCACCAGCCATGACGCGCGAGCAGTTAGGGCTGCGCCCGCGGAAATAGCTGACAGCATCGGGGACCTGTCTGGTTCCAGCGTCCGTGCTGCCGAATTATGCCCGATTCCGCCTCGACAACTCCTCTGGTGAGGCGGAATTGGGCTGACAGCCGCAGCTTCACGCTACAATGTGACTCCGTAGGATTCTCCGTAGAACAGGTCAGTGATGTACTTGGGGCTCGCGTAACCGAATCCGTCGTCTCCCCAGCTCTTTCCCCAGCTATTCCGAATGATGAATCGTCCATCTTTTCGATACCCGACAATGCAGACGGCATGACCACCTCCGACCGATCCTGCCTTCTTGTCGAGTTTGCCACCTGTTGCGCTGGCATTGTACCAGGATGCATCAACAGTCAGACCAGCGAGAATCGGACCACGGGTCGCCAGCCACTCCTTCCAGTCGTCCAGATCGCGTCCGAGATTGATGTAGTTCGTGATGCGATTCAGGGAGGCGGCATAATAAAAGGCATTCTCAGCGCCCACAAACATGCGGGTCCCCAAACTGAAAGGCAACTCGTCGTCCTTCACACATCCATATTTCCTCAATACATCCATCGCAGCCTTGAGCTGTGTCCCCGCCTCCTCGATGAATGTCTGCGGACGGCTGATGAAGACGTCAGTCTCCTTGGAAGCCATCCAGACAAACCTCGCAGACAGCAGAACACCGGGAGGTAGCCGATTCGCCTTGACAAGGTGGTAGCGCAACACACCATCGGCCGACGCCCAGCCCACACAAGATCCCGTGTTGCTCTGATCATTGACTTTCCACCATGGGGCCCGCAGATCAACCTGGTCAGGAATCGCCGCCGCTACGGCGGCCCCAGGTGCCGCAGCTCGTGCCACCTGAATATCCCAGTCGCGCTCGGTCCCAACGGAGGGTATCAGATTGCAAATGCGGTCGTGGAATCCGCCCGCGTCGGTCCTGGACGCTTCCGATTTCGTACGCTGAGTCTTCGCCATGAACTGGATCTCCTTAATCAGGAACCATGAATCAACGGACCATCATATCGCTCTCCGGCAAACCGGAACTCATGAGCATAATACCCGTCGTTAGGGTTCCGGCTCGTCAGGGCGAACCCTGATTGCGGATTCATTTGAAACCCTGATTCCGCTTTGCTGCAATCGGCGTTTCCCTGACCCCTTTGTTTCGCCCAGCTGATTCCAACGCCTATTCCTACCGGGTTCGCATTCGGCCAATCGGTTCGAGCGATCCGAAGAGAGGTTCCCGGGACACAGACCCTACCGGAAACGCCGGAACCCAAGTGGCTGCCAGTCACTTCACACCCGCTAGATTCTTGAGCCCAATCCAAGGACGGGACGTGAGGGACAGGTCGCAGATCTCACTCGGTACCACCGGTCACGAATGGCGAGCGTAACCCGGATCGAATAGGGGGGGCGGGCAGCGGCTGGACGGCACAACCCGCCAGTACGATCAGTCTGTCGTCGGAGCGGCTTGAAATGGACGTGGCCTGACACAGTGACTTCTCCACTGCGACTGGACTGTTCTTGACTGACGCAACCGACCAATCTGCCGAACTCGCAATCGAATTGCAGCCGGCGGATCATGCAAAATGAATTCGTGCACAAAAAAGCCCGCACGGCTCAGGATAGACACCCAGGAAGGAGCATTTTCTGCGAAGCCAGAGACACCGAACCAACCAAGGTCTCAGCGGTTGATGACATTCCCAGGCTGGAGCTAACCGACACACTCACAAACGTTGGCACAACTCCTTGGCGGATACAGGCCGGCACTATGACTTTCCAAATCTTGAGGGCTGGTTGCGAGCTGACTGTTCGACAGTTGATAGAGGGGCTGCTCTAGACATCTTGAGCTGGTGGCGATAGAAAAATGGAGTTTGGTTGACCAGATGCTTCATTTTTCGCGCGGCTTCGCGGCAGAGAATCAACTCGAACGCAAGGAACCGACAGCGGCCCTCAGCTTTGCTTTGCTCTCAACTGGAGCACACTGAGTCTGGGTCAGCATTGACGAACACACATTTCCGCCAAGTAACACCTTCCCCCGATACCGGCAGGTTCATCGGGACAGCCTGAAGGAGACGCATTATGTCCAAACACCAAGGCGCTGGTGCCAGTCCTACGGAGACTAACCAAAAGTGCTTCAATGAGGCGGTATTTGAAAAGGAGATCGAGCATATTCGGCGGCGTCGTCGTCAAATCGTACATTCCTCCAACAACCATCATCCTCAGTGTGATCCTCGCATTGAGAAAGACGCCGACCTGGTGGGATTGGCCTTCTCTGGCGGTGGGATCCGGAGCGCAACATTTTGTCTCGGCGTCCTACAGGGACTAGCCGAGAAAACGGGCTTTCTGAAGCACATTGATTATCTCTCGACCGTATCCGGTGGAGGATATATCGGGGCCTGGTTTCTTGCTTTAGTGCATTCGTTTGGCATCGACGATGCCGAGCGGAGATTGAACCCAGATTGCGAAAGCAATCGGATCCATGACGATGCTGACGGGATTAAGCCGAAAGCGACCTCTCCGGGAGAGACGTCTTCGACAGCCCAGTATGACGGAAAACAATCCGGCCACCATAACGACACTCCAATCGGACACCTCCGGAAGTATAGCAATTACCTGGCTCCGAATGCGGGCCTTTTTACGGTCGACACCTGGTCGCTGGTTGTGATTTACCTGCGCAATCTTTTGGCAACCCAACTCTGTGTGGTTCCATTCGTTCTGTTTGCCTTCGTTGTTTTACAGATGTTTGCCAATAGGATTGGCGAAACATTCACACTGTTGCTTGTGGCAGGCATTCCGGCTCTGGGTATCTTGTGCCTATCAGTGCTGGGATTGGGGACACTTCTGATACGTGGAAAGTACTCACAACGAAAGCGCGAAGACCAAGCACGAACCAGCGCAGCGTGTATATTGCTCTGTATTCTTTCGACAAGCGTTCTGGGGACAGCACTGTATGGCCAGTCTGTAGTCTCTTGGATAACACAGTCAGGACGGGGATTATTGGGGACTTCTCTCTTCGGAACATGGCTCCTGAGCACCTTGACATCCCTCTTCGCGGGTCAGAGCAGTCGTTTTTCGGGCAAAGACCGACAGCGGGTCGTGGAACGCCTCGCGGCAATTGGTCCCTATGTCTTCTTTTTCGGTCTGGGTTGCGTCTTGTCGTCTGTCGCCGCATGGTGTCTCGACCCCGGATCGGATTGGAAAGTCTTCAACTACGATCTCGGGGATTATCTTCAGATCACGGTTTACGTCGTATTTTTTGGTTCGACGATCGCCGCCGCCGTCCTTTCCAATAGGATCAACATCAACGACATTTCTCTGAATGATCTATATGCCAATCGCCTCGCACGCTGCTTCCTAGATGTACAACAAACCAACGGACGCAATGATGGCAAAGCACAGCTATTTGAGAGCGAGCTCTGGATTAGTGATCTGGGATCGAAACAGATCAGTGCCGGTAATACTGATGCAACACTCAGCAACCCGACTCCTTTTCCAATTATCAACACCGCGCTCAATCTCACCGCCGCCTCTGATCTTGCGAAACAGGAACGTAGGGCAGAGTCGTGTGTTCTTACAACAAAACAAG
>Ga0315904_10010850_pt1 | contig 11718 bp, 10 predicted proteins | sample LakEriMetagenome_6_FD_203529 | JGI IMG/M metagenome (GOLD analysis project Ga0315904, IMG submission 203529) | Freshwater fungal communities from buoy surface, Lake Erie, Ohio, United States - Buoy 12 MA120 | ecosystem: Environmental > Aquatic > Freshwater > Lake | place: USA: Lake Erie, Ohio...
AAAAATAAAGTTACAACCTTCCGGCCATTACCCTCAACGGTATTTTTTCACCATGGATCTATATCTATGGGTAAGGGTAAATTGCTGATTTATGGTTCTGGAATCTTCGAGTTTGATGTTGCTACAGGAAAAATAGAACATCTAATTCTAACCAATGATCTCAATATTAATTCATTTCGTTCCGGGCTGGCATATGGCCCTAATATTGTATATCTAGCCGGTAGTTCAGGTCTCTACGAATACAGTCGCACACAACATCGACTAAACCGCATATCCAATGAATATATTCTGCATCTGGATTTGGGTCCTAACAATTCAATTATTGCAGGAACCATGGGAAATGGACCCTACTATTTCTATCCCAATTCGGGAACTTTAAAGAAAATCAACTGGCCATTTGGTGGTACCTCTGATATCATTTATAGTGTCAAATATGAAAATGGCGAGCTTTGGGCAGGCACAGGTAATGGATTGGTGAATATGAACTTGAGTACGGGGAAGTATCGTTTTTATTCCTCACAAAGTGGCACGGGTAATAAGGAATACAATACACCTGGCGCACAACGCATAACAGATAGTACCTTGTGGTTTGGCGCATTAAATGGCATTGTTACCCTAAACACAAAAGCAAAATTTGCCCATTACAGTGACCATAAACCGTTTATTACAGCCCTAAGATATTTTAGAAACAACTGGTTCTCAGTGCAGGCAATTTTTGAAGACAACAAAATACAGTTTGACTTGCCTCAAGATATTAATTCTGCTGAAATTTGGTTTGGCTGTGAGGATTTTGCCTTGGCTTCAGAATATTCGGTACAATTTAGAATTAAAGGAAAATCTTCAGACTGGAATCTGATTGCACCTTATTCTGGTGTGGCTCTAAACAACCTACAAAATGGGATTACAATTCTCGAATTCAGACTGGTGGACAATAGGACTGGAGAGGCGGGTGAAACCTATGAATCTGTTATTCATGTGGCCAGTTATTGGTATCAAGAATGGTGGGGTAAATGTGTGGTTGGACTCTCTATTGTGCTGTTTATGCTATTTGCACTGCGCTTGAATAGTTGGATTGTAAAACGCAAGGTTTTCAGGGAAAATCAACTGTTAAAGTGGGAGATGAAAGCCCTAACAGCCCAAATGGATCCTCACTTTATTGCGAATCTAATGTCAGTAGCCCAACATCGGGTTTTGAAGGGTAAACCTGATGAAGCATATGAAATGCTTGCCGAATATGGAGCATTAATGAGGAAAAAGTTCAATACCCTTCAAGGGGAGTACACCGATTTGAAATCAGAAGTCGAACTCTTAGATAACTATATCAAGGTTTCTGCGAAAGTCCTTGATGGTGCATTTAACTATGATTTTATTTTTGACCTTTCTAAACCTCAAAAAGAATATGTATTGCCAACGGAGTTGATTCAGCCCTTGGTAGAAAATGTATTTAAGCATGCTTGGAAGTCTGAATTTACTGGTTTGAAAACACTCACAATTCAATTCAAAGAAGTAAATAACAAGCTCATTGTAGATGTTGTTGATAACTGCGGTTGTTATGAAAGCAGTTCCGCAGATCATGGAAGATATAGTTCTTACAGAAATATTGAAGCTCGACTTTCCTTGCTTTCTAAAATCTATAAACAAGAACTGAAATTGAGTATTTTCTCAGAATCGGGCAGAACTACTGCGAGATTATTGTTAAATTGCAACTTTGTGATGCATGAAAAAGATTGAGGCAATTTTAGTAGACGACAATCAGGATTCTTTAGAACTGTTGGAGATGATGCTCATTAGAGTAGCATCTAATATTGAGATTGTAGGGACTTATTTAAGCGCAACAGAAAGTATTACAGCCATTCGAAATAAGTCTCCTGATGTTGTATTCCTAGACGTTGAAATGCCCGATATGGATGGTTTTGAGTTGAAAAGGATTTTGAACTTAGCGCATTTGCCCGTGGTTTATGTTACTGGAAAAGAGTCGAAAGCTGTGCAAGCATTAAGAGCCGGGGCTGTGGATTTTTTACAAAAACCATTCACTGAGATTGAATTGCTGGAATGTCTTAATCGGGTTTCAGATTTTTTAGAGAAGAATGCCAGCAAAGAATCTGCGTTAGACTCAAAGAAAATACTTGTTAATAGACACGATAAAGCCGTGATTATCAATGAGGAAGAAATTATATTCGTAAAAGCCAGTGGGGCGTACTCTATTATTTACTACAGTGGGGGTAGAAATGTAGAGAGCAGCAAACCCATAGCGCATTATGAATCTGTTTTAAATCCTGGAAGGTTTATTCGAATTCATCGAAGTTACTTGGTGAATTTTAATCATATTAGCGATATTGTAAAGAAGGAAAGCGTGTGTGTGCTGAACCTTACGGATGGGCATAATATCGAACTTGCCAAAAATCAGTTGAGTCGGGTGTTTAGCCTACTTGATTCTGGAGAATAAAGTTCAAGTAACAAATCTAGACTATTTTTATTTATGCAGTTTTGAGCACATCAAATGCTTTGTTGAAGTGCGATTCTTCAAAAAGAGTAATTGCTGACTGCTGACCAATTGTATGCAGCATATGTCTGTTTTCAGTTTGGTCCAGTCGCATTAAACTATCGATTTCAGTATCTGTTAGGTTCTCGAAACCCAAGGCATCTAAAGTTTCAGGATGTAGGTCGATGTTGTATCTGAAATATGAGAATGAAGCCTCGTTTCCGGCTTCTTCTCCTTCGAGATTGCCAAATTTCTTGTTAATTACCCTCGCTGTTGGCGAATCCGAGAAGTATTGCATCATAATTTCGACAAGCTCTGCGGCATCATGCAAGAGCTGTTCAGGCGCGAGCAGGGCATATTCAATTACATTAGGATTCAAAGTAGATGATACAGCTCTTTGTGGATTGCGCCTTCCAGTGCCAATAGAAACAATCTTTAATGCATCTGCTCCCGTTTTCCAGCCAAAGGGATAGCCTTTTAAGGTGGCAATAAAGTACAGTTGCAAGGCGGGATTGTTCATCATACTTAAACCGCCATCAACAAAGGTTCCTATTTCATTTTGACCTAAATCAATAATCTCTGGTGAAAAATAGGTTAGCCCAGCAGTGCTTGCGCGTGTCAAATCACGCAATAGAAATTTGTTCCGTTGAAAATAAATGTCATCGGGATGATTGGTAACGGGCCATGTGCTATTCGTATCGAGTCTTTTTGCAATGATGCACAAGCCCGTTTTTAATCCGTTTTGCCCTTCATCTCCAATTTTTATATCTCCAAAGAGGTTGAGCAATTCTCTTTACAGTGGTGATGCATCATATTTATTTTTAGGATATAAGCCGAAGATCCCATTCCTTGCTGCAAAAATTTCTTGACCTAGGTTTAAATAGTGTTGGGTGATTTCTGAAACGGTGTATCCGCAGGCTAGGGCCGCGGCGATAATGGCTCCTGTGCTTGTTCCGCCAATTAGATCAAAGTAATCACAAAGCCTGTAATTTGATTTTTGCGTTCGGCTTTTAAGAATATCTTCGATTCGCTGCAAATAAGCCAGTGTAATCATACCACGAATTCCACCTCCATCGAGGGAAAGAATGCGTTTAGGGCCATGAAGTTTAAAGCGGGTAGAAAGAGGCTCAAAAGATTTCATACACCAAACTTATTTCATTTTGGCTGTATAAAAAAGCTTATTCGACCTTAGAAACTTTAATGGTATTGGTTCTTTGTTTTTTGTGCAAAGGCATAGATGCACAATTAATGATGTAGTCGCGTTCCTTAACCATGCCTGCATCTTTCAAAACACTCATGATGTCGTCGAATGTTTCATCTGTGCTCACAAATTTATCGTAATAAAATCCGCGAACACCCCAAACCAAAGATAGTGCATTGAGCAAAGGACGGTTGTCTGTAAAGATATAAATACTGGCTTCAGGACGGTAGCTGGCAACTTTAAAACCCGTGTATCCTGACTTTGTCATTGCAGCTATAGCTCTTGCATGCAAGTGGTCCGAAATTCTTACGGCTGTGAAACATATTTCATCAGAGGCGAAGGAAGGACTGCTGTGGTGTGGTTTTTTACCTTTGTAATAAACACGACGGTCTGCCTCTACATCTGTTATAATTTTACTCATGGTTTCAACCACCTTAATAGGGAATTTACCTATTGAGGTTTCAGCACTCAGCATCACAGCATCTGCAGAATCCATAACAGCATTTGCCACGTCATTAATTTCAGCGCGGGTAGGCATGCTATCCGTAATCATGCTTTCCATCATTTGCGTAGCAATGATAACAGGCTTGGCAGCTGCTATGCATTTTTCTACAATACTTTTTTGAATCAAGGGCACTTTTTGCAATGGTACTTCTACTCCCAAATCTCCACGGGCTACCATGATGCCATCAGACACCTTAATGATGTCGTCAATGTGCTTCACCGCTTCTGGTTTTTCTATTTTGGCAATAACTCTGCAATTGCCGCCTTTTGCAGCGATGCGGTTCTTTAAATCAATAATATCCTCTGGACGCCTTACAAAAGATAGCGCAATCCACTCAACCTGATTGGCAATTCCCCATTCTAAGTCAATAAGGTCTTTTTCTGTAAGGGATGGGACGGAAAGTCGGGTTTCAGGTAAGTTGAAACCCTTGTTAGAGGTGAGCACACCACCGTGCACCACTTTTGCCCTAAGTTCCTTGTCGTTCAGGATTTCGGTAAATTGCAGAGCAACTTTACCATCGTTGATCAAAATCATTTCACCGGGCTGGGCGTCACGGGCTAAGAGTTCATAACTCACATACAAACTGTCTTTTGTGCACATGCCTGGTATGGTGGTAATCAAGATTTCTTCACCATCGATGAGTTCGATTTCGCCATCCACTTTGCCTATGCGCAATTTAGGGCCTTGCAAATCTTGTAGCACAGCTACAGCGGTGTTTAGGTCTTCGTTTATTTTGCGAATAGTGGCTAAGTTTTCCGAGTGAATTTCATGGGCCCCGTGGCTAAAATTCAAACGGCATACATCTACACCTTTTTGGATCATGGTTTTTAGGACTGCATAATCAGCGCTTGCGGGCCCTATGGTTGCTACAATTTTGGTTTTGTTGAAAGTTTCAGTTGACATGCTAGTAGTGTGTTCAGGGTAGATATAAGATCCAATGCATTTGGTTAATTTCTTTTTCAGAGAGAAGACGGTACATGGAAATTGCTTTTGAAGCGTGCAAATATTCAGTCCAATTTTTGATTAATCGATCCGCATTGTCGGAATGCAGGACTAAAAAAAAATCTGCTTTGGGTTTTCCTGGCAGGAGTGGACTTTCTGTTCCGCTATTTGAAACAATCCATGATTTTAATTCTAAATCATCATTTACGCAGCAAAAACAGGTATGCTGACTCGTTTTTTCTACACCAAATGCCAAAGGTTCCTCATTTAACCAAAATGCAGTATGACCCAATTGATCAATATGCCATGCTAAGATATGCCCGCCAATATTGGCGTGGATAGCGGCTACACCATAGGATGAGTAGTCTGGATTAAGGGCTAAAAAATCGCGTTTTGACATTTAAAACGATGCAAATTTAAGAAAGTGCATGAGGGATATTGAAAAAAGATGTTTATTTGCACCCTCAAAACCAATATTACTCATCATGTCAGAAATTGCAGAAAAAGTTAAAGCTATCATCGTAGACAAGCTTGGCGTTGAAGAATCAGAAGTTAATGCAGAAGCAAGTTTCACCAATGATCTGGGTGCAGACTCACTTGACACTGTAGAATTGATTATGGAATTCGAAAAAGAATTCGATATCAGCATTCCAGATGATCAGGCTGAAAAAATCCAGACTGTAGGCGAAGCAATCCGTTACATCGAAGAAAACAAAAAGTAATTCATGCAGCTCCGTAGGGTTGTTGTAACAGGATTGGGTGCTCTTACCCCAATCGGTAATTCGGTATCTGAATACTGGGATGGCTTGCTTGCTGGAAAAAGCGGAGCAGGTTTGATTACACGGTATGATACGACACATTTCAAAGTGAAATTTGCCTGCGAGGTAAAAAACTTTGATATTACAAATTTCATGGATCGTAAAGAGGCCCGCAAAATGGACCCTTTTACGCATTATGGTTTAATTTGTGCCGATCAAGCCATTGAAGACAGTGGTTTGCTTCAACAATCTTACAATCCAGATCGCATTGGTGTGATTTGGGGCTCAGGAATAGGTGGCTTATACACCTTTTTACAAGAAGTTAGTGAATTTGCGAAGGGCGATGGAACACCCCGTTTCTCGCCCTTCTTCATTCCTAAAATGATTATTGATATTGCCTGTGGACATATCAGTATCAAACATGGTTTTAGAGGACCAAACTATAGCACCGTTTCGGCCTGTGCTACATCCACACACAGTCTTATTGATGCTTTCAATTTGATTCGTTTAGGTAAGGCAGATGCCATTGTTACCGGAGGCTCTGAAGCCTGCGTGAATGAAGCAGCAATGGGTGGCTTTACCAATATGAAAGCTCTCAGCGAACGCAATGATGAATTCCTTACTGCTTCGCGTCCTTTCGATAAAGAACGCGATGGATTTGTTCTAGGAGAAGGCGGTGCTGGTGTAATTCTAGAAGAATATGAACACGCCAAAGCACGTGGCGCTAAAATTTACGCTGAAATGGTAGGCGGGGGAATGACTGCCGATGCCTATCATATTACGGCACCACATCCAGAAGGATTGGGTGCAAGAAATGTGATGTTATGTGCTTTGGATGATGCGGGAATGAGTCCTAGTGATATTGATTATATCAATGTACATGGAACAAGCACTCCATTGGGCGACATTGCAGAAACACTAGCGATCAAAGGTGTTTTTGGTGAAGATGCATACAAACTGAATATTAGCAGCACCAAGAGCATGACAGGACACCTTTTAGGTGGCGCCGGTGCTGTGGAAGCGATTGCAAGTATCCTTGCTGTGCAGCATGGAATAATTCCACCTACAATCAATCACTTTACCGATGATCCGGCTATTGATCCGAATTTGAATTTGACTTTCAACCAACCACAGCGTCGTGAAGTTCGTGCAGCCCTCAGCAATACCTTTGGTTTCGGGGGACACAACGCATCGGTTATTTTCAAAAAATACGAGGGCTAATTTTGGCGCTGCGCCGATTCTTTTCAGGCTCTTCTGAGTTGTCGGGCAACCTTTATAGAATTACGGGTATTCGTCCCGGAAGAATTTCCATTTACAAAGAGGCATTGCGGCATAGTTCCGTTAATGATCTTGATCGGTCTCCAGGGATTTCAGATAATGAAAGACTAGAATTTTTGGGAGATGCTATTTTGGATGCTGTGATTGCCGAAATGTTGTTTCTTAGATATCCCTATCAGAAAGAAGGATTTCTTACCGAGATGCGCACGCGCATCGTGAATAGGGATCAAATGGCTTACTTGGCTGAACGCTTGGGTCTGGTAAGTATTATGGAAATTAAACCAGAAATTCTAAGAAATAGGGTTGCGGTTAAAACGATTGGAAGCAATTCCTTAGAAGCGCTGATCGGCGCAATTTATCTCGATAAAGGATATAATCAAGCTAAGAGATTCATACTGAACCGCCTTGTGGGTCAATACCTGGACCTAGATAAGCTCATGAATACAACCATTAGCTTTAAGGCATCACTACTGAAATGGACCCAGAAACATAGGAAAGTTGTGACCTGGACCCAAGATAGCATGGAAGAAAACCGTCAGAAATTACATGTAGTTTCTCTACTCATCGATGGTGAAATATTGGTCACTGAGAAGAATCAAAACCGCAAAAGAGCTGAAGAACTTTGCTGTGAAAAAGCAGTTCGTATGCTTGAAATCGGTGGTTAATACCACATTCTTAAAAAAAAGCAATTCAACTTTTGTGCTTATGGCCTTATTCAGCAGGTATTTGCACAACCGCTTGTCCAGTTTCTTTTGAAAATTTGCACCATTCACAATCTGGTTTACCACAGCCTGTGAGAAACTCGAGATTTTCCAATTTCTTATTGCCTTCTTCAAGAAAGCGCCTCAATAGCTGTAAATCTTCGTCTGAATAGGTTTGCTTAAATAAAGGAAAATTGCCTTCATCATTTCGTTCTAAACTGTCAATAACAGACATCTCGGCCTTCCAGTTTTTATCACGCTGGTTGTTCACGATTAAGTGATAAATACCCAGTTGAAACCAATATTTGGGTGGTAGTTTGCCCGTTTCCAATGATTTGGCTCCGGGTGGTTTGAACATTTTCTCAGCGTTTTTTGAATTGCCTGTTTTGTAATCTACGATGGTTACATGGTTGCCATTGAAGATTAATTTATCCGACTTGCCTCCGATAATTACTCCGTCAATGCTGGTTTCTAACCAACGTTCCATAATCACAGCTTGGTATGTTTTGAACTCCTCAAGGCGTGCGGCATAATAGTCTGGCAATTGATCACGGCCTTGTTGCAAGCGCGTTTCATAGCTTAGTCGTGCAAATGAACTCCGCTTTTTAAACATCTCAAACTCAAACCAACTGATGAGAGTTGGCGTGTCTGGCCATTTTTTTGCATCCAATCCATAGGTAACCAATCTGCTCAGTGTATCATGCACAGCCAATCCGTATCCAAGTGATGCACTAGGTGCACCCGGAACCCGCACTAACCTTAGGAAGTAAAACTTCAAGCCACATTCGAGGATGTCGTATAGGGTAGTGGGTGAGAATTTGAAACTTTCCAATTGCTTTTTCAACCATTGGGTTTCTTTGATATGCAAGCTCGGGGGCTGAATGGCTTGCAGTAATTTGGTTTCTGCAGCAATAAGCTGCGTGCCTTCAATGGCACTCTCTTTAAATTCTTTTCCTCTAGTAATTTCTATTACAAATTGACTGGGGTGCAAGTCGCTTTCCTTGGCATCAATTTTTTTATTGGCCCAAGAAATATGAAGAGTTTCTTTTGCCCGGGTCATGGCTACATAGAATAAGCGCCTGCGTTCTTCCGCCGTTTCTTCTTGTTCTACTTCATTTTTTAGGCTCACGTTTTTTCCTTGAAACAACTTATTCAACTTAAATGGGAGTCCAGAAGATCGGTCTTTCTCCCATACTTCTTGCTCTGCGCCTATGATGAAAACGTGCTGGTATTCCAGACCCTTGCTGCTATGCGCGGTAGTTAGGGTAATGCCTTCTTTACTTCCTATGCGTTTTTCTAGAGGGATGGCAATTTTGTTCTTGCGCATTTTTTCGATGTCCTCCATGAAGTCGCCTAAGGTCAAGAAGGGCCTTTTTTGGTTTGCAGAGGTGGCGAAATTGAGGAAAGTGTGGAGTTGTTCCATTTTCCACTCTCTTTCACTGTCTCCCAATGCAAGTCCAAGGAAACCGCCGTTTGCAATGACCGACTCTACCAACTGCGGCACATTCATACTGGCTGCATTTTTGAGCCATAGTTCAATATTGCTCCACAGTGCCCTTAATGCCTCGTGTTTTTCAGGTGCAAAAAGGTCGGAGGTTACAGGACGCGCTGTGTATTCAGCCATATAGTCGCGCCACATCAGATTTTCAGATTTTCTTTTGTTTATATCTACCGAAATGGTGGCAATTTCATAAGGCGAAATAGGATAGAGCTTGTAATGTAAAAGCTCAAACAAAAGATGCTGCCCTTTATGCGGTACTTCAAGTTCTAAGGCCAGGTATTGCAACCAATTGCAAAGTTGTCTAATCATCGGCTCAGCGAGGATATCAACACTTCGCGCTAGCATGAATGGGATGTTTTGCAAGCGCAGCATATTTGCCGTCTCTTCGGCTATGGCGTGCTTGGCATAAATGATTGCAATATCGTGATATGGAATGCCTTGATGGTGCAAATCTTGGATTTGATTTACATTTCCAACAGCCTCATGAAATCGATTTCTATAATTGTGTATATGCAACTCTTCTGCAGCAATAGTTGCCATGGCGCCTGCCGAGATAAGGTTTTTACTCAGGCCTTCCATTTGATTTACCAAACGCATTTGGTTGTTTTCAATAACCTGCGAACTGGCGTCGAGTATAATTTGGGTACTTCTGTAATTTTCAGTTAATACAATGGTGCTTAGGTTGCTCTTATACCGTTGCATGAATTCACGCATATTGCTCACTCTTGCACCCTGGAATGCATAAATACTTTGGTCGTCATCACCTACTACAAAGCAGTTGGGGTTGTCTTCCCAAAAGGAGATCAAATGATACACAATTTCATTTTGAACCCCGCTGGTATCTTGGTACTCATCTACAAGTAGATATTGGAATTTCTCTTGGTAATTCTGCAATAACTCTGTGTCGGTTTTAAACGCATCCAAAACCCAATGGATCATATCTCGGAATTCGTAAATCCCCAATTCCTTCTTTTTGGATTGGTATACTTCAAATAAATCAGCTGCATCAAGCAGTTTATTCCAATCCTTGATGTATTCATCGTACTTGGCGCGTTTAATGGTGCCAGCATCACCCCATTTGGTGGTAGTTTTATACACGAATTCAGGAAAGACCTCCATGAAATATTCTTCATGGCTCAGCGAATCCACCAGCTCTTTGAATACTGCAACGGTATAGTTTTCCTCCTGCATAAGGTCAAACACCTTGGTGAGTTGATACCTCAGGCTTGCTGGATCCTCTTGATAGTTTTTTATACTGGCGCTAGAAGGGATATTTCGAATAATAGAATCTAACAGTTCCAATTTCTCAAGATCATCCATAACCCTCAATTCGCGCTGGGCGAATTTTGCAGGGAATTCTTGAATGATTCGGTTGCACAACCCATGAAAGGTGTAAATGTTTACCCTGTATGCATCTGCACCCATGAATTTGCTCAAGCGCTGGCGCATAGCGGTGGCACCTGATTCTGTGTATGTTAAGCAAAGAATGTCTTCAGGACGGGCATCCGTATTTTGGAGGATATTCAGGATCCGTGCGGCTAAAATTTGTGTTTTCCCTGTGCCGGGTCCTGCTATAACCATCACGGGACCATCTATGGCATCTACTGCTTGTTTTTGACCTGAATTCAGGGAGTGATATAAGGTGTTGAAATCTGATAACATAAAGTTTCAAAATACACCGTTTTTCATCTTTAATGCCAAAAAATATCCGAGTTGTGGATTATTAAACGCAAATTAAGACAAAATGGCACTATTGTGTGTCTTTTTATTGCGATAAAGTGACAAAATGACATTGTTTTTCGATTGGTATTGGAATTGACTTTATCGGGATATCAACCAATAATGATACATAATATGAAACCTGCAAGAATGATGAAACCCGGAATGATGGATGTGTTTAATCCTCGATTTGTAAATCGTTACTTTAACGATTTTATGGCGGGCCAAGATGATGAGTTTTTTCCTCAAATGGCCGAGTTTAAACCTGGTGCTGAGATCGTAAAGACAGATACTGGTTTTTCGGTAAGTGTGGCGCTGCCTGGCGTGAAAAGAGAAGACATAAAAATTGATTTAGACAGCAACGTGCTTTCAATATCTGGCGAAAGAAAAAGCGAACATAGCGAGAACAAGAACAATGTGTTGAGAAGTGAAATCACTTATGGCAAATTCACACGAAGCTTTTCACTAACAACCGACATTGATAAAGACAAGATCGAGGCTGATTTTGAAAATGGAATTTTGAAGATTAAGCTGCCAGTTTCAGATAAGGCGCTTCCAAAGACCATAGAGATTCGATAATCGCAACAAGGAGTAGTTTCATTTCATAGTTTTCAGAGGCCTCACTTCGGTG
>Ga0315904_10010851_pt1 | contig 11717 bp, 14 predicted proteins | sample LakEriMetagenome_6_FD_203529 | JGI IMG/M metagenome (GOLD analysis project Ga0315904, IMG submission 203529) | Freshwater fungal communities from buoy surface, Lake Erie, Ohio, United States - Buoy 12 MA120 | ecosystem: Environmental > Aquatic > Freshwater > Lake | place: USA: Lake Erie, Ohio...
ACAAAAAACAAATTGGAGATTTTGCCAATTGTGATTTTTTCATCAATGCCAGAATTCGTCAAACTAGAATTTTCATCAAGGCAGAACATTTTAATTCGGCTTTCTCTGCAACCAATACGTTTTATTCTGCACCCAATTATCCTTACCGTGATTTCATGATTCGATTTGGATTAGTTTGGAACTTTTTTCAGTAAAATCTTAACAGTATCACCACACGTCATTTTAGAGTAAATGTATATATTTGAGCGTTGAAGTATTAAAAATTCAACAGAAGTTGTTTTATATGATTTATTCTGAAAATATATTAGGCACTATAGGCAACACCCCTTTAGTTCAATTAAGAAAAATTACTACAGAAATTGATGCTTTAGTTTTGGCTAAACTAGAGACGTTCAATCCAGGTAACTCTGCCAAAGACAGAATGGCTGTTAAAATGATTGAAGATGCTGAAGCTGATGGTCGTTTAAAACCTGGCGGAACAATCATTGAGGGAACATCGGGTAATACAGGAATGGGATTGGCGCTTGTTGCTATCGTCAAAGGTTATAAATTAATTTGTGTAATAACCGACAAGCAATCCAAAGAAAAAATGGATATTCTTCGAGCAGTAGGAGCAAAGGTAATTGTTTGTCCCACGGATGTTGAACCTACTGATGTTCGTTCCTATTATTCCGTTTCAAAGAGATTAGCCCAAGAAACACCGAATTCTTGGTATGTCAATCAATATGACAATCCTTCAAATTCAATAGCACATTATGAACAAACGGGTCCGGAGATTTGGGAACAAACCGATGGTAAAGTCACTCATTTCGTTGTGGGTGTTGGAACTGGTGGTACTATTTCTGGTGTGGCAAAATATTTAAAAGAAAAGAACCCTAAAATTAAAATTTGGGGAGTTGATACCTATGGTTCAGTTTTTAAAAAGTATCATGAAACTGGGATATTCGATGAAAATGAAATTTACTCCTACATCACTGAAGGCATTGGAGAGGATATTTTGCCTAAAAACGTAGATTTTTCATTGATTGACGGATTTACAAAAGTTACCGATAAAGATGCTGCAGTTTACACCAGAAAAATAGCGTTGGAAGAAGGAATATTTGTTGGAAACTCAGCAGGAGCTGCTGTGAAAGGGCTCTTGCAATTAAAAGAACATTTTAACCCAGATGATGTAATAGTGGTATTGTTTCACGATTCAGGCAGTCGATATGTAGGCAAGATGTTCAATGATGACTGGATGCGAGAAAGAGGATTCCTAGAAGAAGATGTGACAAAGGCTGGAGATGTTGTCAAGGATAATATAGACAAACCATTGATTGTGGTTCGTACTGAAGAATTGGTTTCTCACGCTATTGAAAGAATGCGAAAATATAAAATCTCACAAATACCAGTAATTGATAGCAAAGGGTTTGTAGGTTCTGTTGATGAAAGTGATTTGTTTCAAAGTTACGTTGCCGATAAAGATGTAGCCGATAAACCCATCAAAGAGATCATGGGTAAACCTTTTCCTATTGTGAAATTAGGAACTTCTATTGAAGAACTTTCCAAATTGTTTTCAAGAGAAAATCAAGCCGTTCTAGTAGATTTAGAAAATGGAAATCATCATATTATTACCAAGTCGGATATTATCGGCTCCATAAAATAACTAAGATGACTTTTGTTGCTATAGATTTTGAAACGGCTACTGCTTATCACCCTTGTTCTGTCGGAATTGTTTCGGTAGAAAACGGTGTAATTGTGGATGAATATGTAACTTTAATTAAGCCTCCCAATAATTCATATTCCCCATTTACAATTCAAGTTCATGGAATTCATCCTAAAGATACCATGCACTCAAAATCATTTGCTGAGCTGTACCCAGAAATAAAGAAACGCCTCCAAAACAAAATTGTGGTTGCTCATAATGAAAGTTTTGACAGAAATGTTTTGGCTAAATCTATGGCACTTCACGGAATAGATTATTCAGATTTGAACATTGCTTCAAGATGGGAATGTACAGTTAAAATATACAAAGCAAAAGGTTTAAAGCCTACAAAACTCAGCGATTGTTGTAGAGCAATGAATATTCAGCTAAATCATCACGAAGCACTTTCGGATGCAAGAGCTTGTGCTAAACTATATTTACTGAAATAGAATATTATTTTTTTTGAAGTTTTCATTTTTTTAGTACTTTAGTCTATCATCTACAAGCCTAAAATATGAAAGAAGATTTCCTTCATTATCTCTGGAAATTTAAAAAGTTTGAAACTAAAAATTTAAAAACTTTTAATAAAGAACCTTTAACCATAATCAATAGCGGAAGTTATCTACAACTCGCTGGTCCTGATTTTTTTAATGCTCAAATTACAATTGGAAATCAAAAATGGGCAGGCAACATTGAAATTCACATCAAATCATCAGATTGGTATGTGCATCATCACGAGCGAGATGAAGCCTATGATAGTGTAATTCTACATGTAGTTTGGGAACACGATACCGAAATTTTTAGAAAAAACAATACTGAAATCCCTGTTTTAGAGCTAAAGCAATATGTATCTCCAGCAGTTTTCGATAATTACAAATCATTGATGGCGCCGAAATCATGGATATATTGTGAAAAACAATTAAAATCTATTGATGAATTCGAATTAAGAAATTGGCAAGAACGACTTTTTTTTGAACGTTTAGAGAGAAAATCAAATCAAATTGAGGAACTTTTAATCAAATTGAATCAGGATTGGGAAGCAGTTTTGTTTTGTCTTTTGGCAAAGAATTTTGGTTTGAATACTAACGGAGAATCTTTCCTGAGAATTGCTCAATCCATTCCTTTTTCCATAATTAGAAAAGAGAGTTTTGAATTGGAAAATCTGGAATCGTTGCTTTTTGCAAGGGCAGGATTATTGATCGTAGAGAAAGAAGACCGATATTTCAAAGATTTGCATTCAAGATTCCTTTATTTGTCTCATAAATACCAATTTGAGGAATTTGTTTCAGAACCAGTTCAGTTTTTCAAACATCGACCCGATAATTTCCCAACGATTAGATTGTCTCAATTAGCTAATTTATATCACAGTCAACAAAATTTATTTTCAAAATTGATTCCGGTAAATTCGATTCAGAGTATCTATGATATTTTTAAAATCTCGGTCTCTTTGTATTGGCAAAATCATTATCAGTTTGATAAAGAAAGTCCAAAGAAAAAGAAAGCACTTACAAAATCTTTCATAGATTTACTCGTGATTAATACAATTATTCCAATGCAGTTTGCATATGCAAAAAGTCAAGGGAAAGAGATTTCTGAGGATTTAATTCAGTTGATGCAGCAAGTTGATGTCGAGAAAAACAGTATCGTTGAAAAATTTAATGGTTTTGGAATTCAATCCAGAAATGCGTTAGATTCGCAATCACTATTGCAACTCAAAAATGAATATTGCAATAGAGGTAGGTGTTTAGAGTGTGCTATTGGGATTAGGGTATTGAAAAACAGTTAAAAATTATATACATTTACATTTATTAAACACGAGTGATGTCACCAATTTTAAAACTGAAATATTTTTTTGAAAAATATGGTTTTCATGTTTCGTCCAGATTGGCGGATACGCTAGGTATGCGTGCCAATAGTGTTCGTTTATTTTTTATTTATATCTCTTTTGTTACCGCTGGACTTTGGTTTGGAGTGTACTTAACTTTAGCTTTTTGGTTACGACTTAAGGATTTAATTCGAGCAAAAAGAAGTTCTGTTTTTGATTTATAAACGTTAGATATAAATGTCATTGCCCGATATAAAAACATATTTCCAATATACTGCTTCTCAAAGAGCTGGGATTTTTTTATTGCTAACACTAATTATTGGTTTTCAATTCCTTTATTTCTTTGTTGATTTTACTTCAATTGAGACAGATAAAAATACTACAGAAAAGCAACAATGGCTTTCCTTGCAAACAGAAATAGATGCGGCTAAAAAAGAGACAGAACTTTATAGTCCTAAACTATATCCTTTTAATCCTAATTTTATAACCGATTTTAAAGGTTATAAACTTGGAATGACAACTCAAGAAATAGATAGATTATTGGCTTTCAGAAAAACCAATAAATATGTTAATTCGGCTCAAGAATTTCAGGCTGTGACTAAAGTTTCGGATTCATTACTAAATGTTATTTCTCCTTATTTTAAATTTCCAGATTGGGTTAACAATAAGAAAGAATTTAAATCCTATTCAAAACAAAATTTCCAGAAAAAAGAAAGTTTAGTTGTTTTAGACATTAACCAAGCAACTCAAGATGATTTGAAAAAGGTTTACGGAATTGGCGATGGATTATCTGAACGAATTCTAAACGAAAGAGAAAAACTAGGGGCTTTTGTTAGTATGGAACAAATGAATGATGTTTGGGACTTATCGCCAGAGGTCATTGAAAAACTGAATCAGCATTTCAAAGTCAAAACAGTACCCAATATTAAAAAGATAAATATCAATACAGTTTCCATAAAAGAGCTCATGCAATTTCCTTATTTTAAATATCCTCTGGCAAAGTCTATAATTACCTATAGAAGTATGAACGGAGGGATTAAAAACGGTGAGGATTTACTAAAAATCAAAGGCTTTCCTATAGAAAAATCCAATATAATTGTCTTATATTTGGAATTCTAACTTAATTATCGAAATATGAATTTCGAATACAATGAAACTCAATTCATGATTGCACAATCAATTAAAGATTTTGCAGAACAAAATATTCGCCCCTATATTATGAAATGGGATGAAGCTCAAATTTTCCCCAAAGAACTCTTCAAAAAATTAGGAGAAATGGGTTTCATGGGTGTTTTAGTTCCAGAAGAATTAGGAGGTTCGGGCTTAGGTTATCACGAATATGTAACTATTATTGAAGAAATTTCGAAAGTAGATCCTTCTATTGGATTATCGATAGCAGCACATAATTCGCTTTGTACCAATCATATTTTGACCTTTGGCACTGAAGAACAAAAGAAACGATGGATTCCTAAATTAGCCTCAGGAGAACATATCGGAGCTTGGGGTTTAACAGAGCACAGTACGGGTTCTGATGCCGCTCGAATGAACACAACAGCCATAAAAGAAGGGGATAGTTGGCTGATTAATGGCTCTAAGAATTTTATTACTCATGCCATTTCAGCTGATATTTCAGTTGTAATTGTTAGAACTGGCGAAAAAGGAGATTCCAAAGGAACCACAGCTTTTGTTCTTGAAAAAGGGATGCAGGGTTTTACATCAGGAAAAAAAGAAAATAAATTAGGGATGCGTGCTAGTGAAACAGCAGAATTAATTTTTGATAATTGCCGAGTGTCAGATTCGAATAGGTTGGGTCAGGTAGGAGAAGGATTTGTTCAAGCCATGAAAATTTTAGATGGCGGACGAATTTCAATAGGAGCTTTATCATTAGGAATTGCAAAAGGAGCTTATGAAGCTGCTTTAAAATATTCTAAGGAGCGACATCAGTTTGGGAAACCAATTTCTGAGTTTCAAGCCATAGCATTCAAATTAGCAGAAATGGCAACCGAAATCGAAGCTTCAGAGCTGTTAATTCACAAAGCGGCTTATCTGAAACAAAATAACAAATCAGTAACAACAGCAGGAGCGATGGCAAAAATGTATGCTTCAGAAGTGTGTGTAAAAGTAGCAAGTGAGGCGGTTCAAATTCATGGCGGCTATGGTTTTACTAAGGATTTTCCAGTAGAAAAATTCTATCGAGATGCTAAATTATGCACTATCGGAGAAGGGACTACTGAGATTCAAAAAGTGGTAATATCTAGGAATTTGTTGAGAGAGTTAAAAGAATATAGATAATAGACAAATAGATAATAGATTTAAAAGTTAAAAATAAACTATAACTATTTCACTTTTTCACAGATGAATTATATCTTGAAATTGCGGTACTGTCTATCATCTCTCGTCTGTAAAAATAATTCACAATTCATAACTTATAATTCATAATTATTTTTTACTTTTGCACCCTTAACGAGAGGAGGTGTCTAAATTATGTTAATTATACCAATTAAAGACGGAGAAAATATCGATAGAGCATTAAAGCGCTATAAAAGAAAATTTGATAAAACAGGAACTGTTCGTCAGTTGAGAGCACGTACTGCTTTTATTAAACCTTCTGTAACCCATAGAATGAAAATTCAGAAAGCGGCTTATATTCAAAACTTGAAAGACAGTTTAGAAAGTTAAATAGCAATTTTTCTAAAATAATGAACTGTTAGTAATCAAAGTTTAATACCTTTGATACTAGCAGTTTTTTTATGGCTTGTTATTACTAGGTGTGACTTATTCACTGTGATGGAAGCAATCTTATTTTATGACGAATACCCTACAATCATTTAAAGATTATTTGCAATTGGAGAAAAACTATTCTCCGCATACAGTCAATGCATATCTAAATGATATTGTTTTTTTTCAAAGTTTTTTACAAAAAGAGTTTGAATTCGATAATCTTCAAGAGGTAAACTACAGTCAAATCAGGAGTTGGATTGTTTCGATGGTAGACCAAGAGATGTCAAATACATCTGTAAATAGAAAAATTTCTTCTCTTAAATCATTTTACAAGTTCTTATTAAAAACAAAGCATATTCAAGTCAGTCCCTTGGTAAAACACAAAGCATTAAAAACACCTAAAAATCTTCAAATTCCTTTTTCAGAAAAAGAATTGGATGCAGTTTTAAATCATATTGAATATGCGGAAGGATTTGAAGGGACTAGAGATAAATTAATTATTGATTTGTTATACACTACAGGAATTAGGAGAACAGAATTAATTCATCTTAAAGTTTCTAATATTAATAGTTCGACCAACACTCTAAAAGTTTTGGGAAAAAGAAATAAAGAAAGAATCCTCCCAATTTTGCCAATTATTTCCCAACAGATTACAACTTATTTTTCTGAAAGGTCTAATTTAGAACAGATTAAAGACGAAGATTATTTTTTCTTAACTATAAAAGGAGTTAAAATGAGTGATTCTCTTGTTTATCGTCTAATTAATGACTACTTTAGTGTAGTCTCAGAGAAGGTAAAAAAGAGCCCTCATATTTTGAGACATACGTTCGCTACTCATTTACTCAACAACGGTGCAGACATTAATTCGGTCAAAGAATTATTAGGGCACTCTAGTTTGGCTTCTACTCAAGTATACACACACAGTAGTTTGTCTGAACTAAAAAAAGTATATGGTAACGCACATCCAAGGAATATAAAATAAGTTTAAAAATGATAACCATTAAAAGTATGTATTATGAAGGTAAATTTGAATGCTGTTAATTTTACTATTGACAGAAAACTAGTTGATTTTATTCAAGAAAGAATGGATAAGTTAGAAAAATACTATGATAAAATTGTTTCATCAGACGTTTTTTTGAAGGTTGAAAAGACAAGTGATAAAGAAAACAAGATTGTTGAGGTTAAACTTCATGTGCCGGGAGATGATTTTATAGTAAAAAAACAATGCAAAACATTTGAGGAAGCAGTTGAGTTATCGGCCGAATCTTTAGAACGATCATTGATAAAAAGGAAAGAAAAAATCAATGCACATATTTAATCTAAATTTTTAATAAAAATGTTTTGATTAAAAAACAAAAAGATATACATTTGCAGTCCGTTAGAAATAGCGGACTTTTTTTATTATATAAGCCGATGTAGCTCAGCTGGCTAGAGCAGCTGATTTGTAATCAGCAGGTCGTGGGTTCGAGTCCCTCTATCGGCTCTTTTTTGGTATATAATATGGTTAAGGGGAGATACTCAAGCGGCCAACGAGGGCAGACTGTAAATCTGCTGTGTGAACTTCGCAGGTTCGAATCCTGCTCTCCCCACTAGAATGAATTTTAGATTACGGATTTTAGATTATAGATTAAAAAAAAATCTGAAATCTAAAATCTTAACTCTTAAGTCAAGGATTCTGCCGACTTAGCTCAGGGGTAGAGTGCTTCCTTGGTAAGGAAGAGGTCACGGGTTCAATTCCCGTAGTTGGCTCAAAATTGTAAAATTTGAACACTAATAAATATATAACTAAGATTAAAAATTAAGCAAAATGGCAAAAGAAAATTTTAATCGTTCCAAACCGCACTTAAATATAGGTACAATTGGACACGTAGATCATGGAAAAACTACTTTAACTGCTGCAATCACAAAAGTGTTGTCTGATGCTGGTTACTGTCAAGCAAAATCGTTTGATCAAATCGATAACGCTCCTGAAGAAAAAGAAAGAGGTATTACTATTAATACATCTCACGTTGAGTACGAAACTGCTAACCGTCACTACGCACACGTTGACTGTCCAGGTCACGCGGATTACGTAAAAAACATGGTTACTGGTGCTGCTCAAATGGACGGTGCTATCTTAGTGGTAGCAGCTACTGATGGACCAATGCCACAAACTCGTGAGCACATCCTTTTAGGTCGCCAAGTAGGTATTCCTAGAATGGTAGTTTTCATGAACAAAGTGGATATGGTTGATGATGCTGAGTTGTTAGAGTTAGTTGAAATGGAAATTAGAGATTTATTATCTTTCTACGAATATGATGGAGATAATAGTCCAGTAATTCAAGGTTCTGCTTTAGGTGGATTGAACAACGATCCTGCTTGGGTACCAAAAATTATTGAATTGATGGAAGCTGTTGATGCTTGGATCGAAGAGCCAGTGCGTGACGTAGCTAAACCATTCTTGATGCCAGTTGAAGATGTATTTACAATTACAGGTCGTGGAACTGTTGCTACAGGTCGTATCGAAACTGGTATTGCTAACACAGGAGATGCTGTTGAAATCATTGGTATGGGAGCTGAAAAATTGACTTCTACAATTACTGGAGTTGAAATGTTCCGTAAAATCCTTGATAGAGGTGAAGCTGGAGATAACGTAGGTTTATTGTTAAGAGGTATTGATAAAGCGGATATCAAAAGAGGTATGGTTATTATTAAGCCAGGTTCAGTAAAACCACACGCTAAATTCAAAGCTGAGGTTTATATCTTGAAAAAAGAAGAAGGTGGTCGTCACACGCCATTCCACAATAACTACCGTCCACAGTTCTACGTACGTACAACTGACGTAACAGGAGTTATTTCTTTGCCAACAGGTGTAGAGATGGTAATGCCAGGTGATAACTTAACTATTGATGTTGCTTTGTTAAGCCCAATCGCAATGAGCGTAGGTTTACGTTTTGCTATCCGTGAAGGTGGTAGAACAGTAGGTGCTGGTCAAGTAACTGAAATTCTAGGTTAATCCTAAAGATAAAATTTTAAAGCCAGTGTTGTTTTTTAATGACACTGGCTTTTAACACGAACGGGCGTAGTTCAAGGGTAGAATAGCGGTCTCCAAAACCGTTGATGGGGGTTCGAATCCCTCCGCCCGTGCAAAAACAAAATCATAATGAAAGTTGTTAATTATATATCAGAAGCATTCGAAGAATTAAAGTCAAACGTTACTTGGCCTGCATGGGAAGAAGTACAACGTTTAACAATTATTGTTGCTGTTTTTTCAGTTGTGTTCGCCTTGGCAACTTGGGGCGTTGATGAAGCCTTTGCAAAGTTATTGGCTCAGTTTTTTAATTGGATAAAAGCCTAATTATTTCGCAATGACAGAAACTAATCTAAAAAAATGGTACGTTGTTAGGGTTGTGAGCGGTCAAGAGAATAAAGTGAAAGCTTACATCGAGACTGAAATCAACAGATTGGGGATGGCTGACTACATTTCGCAAGTTCTTGTTCCTACAGAGAAAGTAGTGCAAGTTCGTGATGGGAAAAAAATTACAAAAGATAAAGTATATTTTCCTGGTTATGTAATGATTGAAGCAAACCTTGCTGGAGAGATTCCTCATATTATAAAATCAATAACGAGTGTGATAGGTTTTTTGGGAGAAACTAAAAGTGGAGACCCTGTTCCACTGAGGTTGTCTGAGGTAAATAGAATGTTAGGTAAAGTTGATGAATTGGCAGTTAAAACAGATGTTCATGCCATTCCTTTCAATGTGGGTGAAACTATCAAAGTAATTGATGGTCCTTTCAATGGTTTCAACGGAACGGTTGAAAAAATTAATGATGAAAAGCGTAAACTTGAGGTTATGGTGAAAATTTTCGGAAGAAAAACACCATTAGAGTTAAGTTTTATGCAAGTTGAAAAAGTATAATTTTTGTTACACTAATAATAAACCACATCTTTCGCTTCCAATGTTGATGTGTTAAATTTTTTAAAAATGGCTAAAGAGATTAGTAAAGTAGTTAAACTACAAGTTAAGGGAGGTGCTGCGAATCCGTCGCCACCGGTTGGACCTGCTCTAGGAGCTGCTGGTGTAAACATCATGGAATTCTGTAAGCAATTTAATGCTAGAACCCAAGATAAAGCCGGTAAAGTTTGTCCAGTGCAAATTACAGTGTATAAAGACAAATCGTTCGATTTTGTTGTGAAAACTCCACCTGCTGCAGTTCAGTTAATGGATGCTGCAAAATTAAAGTCAGGTTCTGGAGAACCTAATCGTAAAAAAGTAGCATCAGTTACTTGGGATGTGATTAGAACTATCGCTGAGGATAAAATGGTTGATTTAAATGCATTCACTATCGAATCAGCAATGAGTATGATAGCTGGTACAGCTAGATCTATGGGAATAACTTTAACAGGAGATTCTCCATTAAAATAAGAGATAGAAATGGCAAAATTGACAAAAAAACAAAAAGAAGCGGCTTCAAAAATCGAGAAGAACAAACTATATACCTTGAAAGATGCTTCAGCATTAATCAAAGTTGTTGCTTCAGCGAAATTTGATGAGTCAGTAGATATTGCTGTTCGTTTGGGTGTTGATCCAAGAAAAGCAAATCAAATGGTTAGAGGAGTGGTAACATTGCCTCACGGTACAGGTAAAGATGTAAGAGTTTTGGCTCTTGTAACTCCTGATAAAGAAGCTGAGGCTAAAGCTGCTGGTGCAGACCACGTAGGTTTAGATGATTATCTTCAAAAAATTAAAGACGGTTGGACAGATGTTGATGTAATTATCACTATGCCAGCGGTTATGGGTAAATTAGGTCCATTAGGTCGTATTTTAGGACCTAGAGGTTTAATGCCAAATCCTAAGACAGGTACTGTAACTATGGATGTTGCTAAAGCTGTTCAAGAAGTAAAAGCGGGTAAAATCGACTTTAAAGTAGATAAAACAGGTATCGTACATGCTGGTATTGGAAGAGTTTCTTTTGATACTGATAAAATTGTAGATAACGCCCACGAAATTATTCAAACATTAATCAAACTTAAACCTACTGCAGCTAAAGGGACATACATTAAAAGTATTCACTTAACGAGCACAATGAGTCCTGCTATTGCATTGGATCCAAAAGCAGTATAATTGTAGTTAAAAATTTTTAGTATGACTAGAGAAGAAAAATCAATCGCAATTGAAGGTTTAGCTGCACAGTTAGCAAGTTCAAATATTGTTTATTTAGCAGACATTTCTGGATTAAATGCAGAAACTACCTCTAATTTACGTAGAGCTTGTTTTAAAGCTGGAATGAAATTAGAAGTTGTAAAAAACACTTTGCTTGCAAAAGCTATGGAAACTTCTGATAATGATTATGGAGATTTACCATCAGTATTGAAAGGCAACACAGCTATATTCATTTCTGATACGGCTAATGCTCCTGGAAAAATTATCAAAGAATTTCGTAAGAAATCAGACAAGCCAGTTTTTAAAGGTGCATTTATCAATTCAGAAATTTACATCGGAGACA
>Ga0315904_10010852_pt1 | contig 11716 bp, 12 predicted proteins | sample LakEriMetagenome_6_FD_203529 | JGI IMG/M metagenome (GOLD analysis project Ga0315904, IMG submission 203529) | Freshwater fungal communities from buoy surface, Lake Erie, Ohio, United States - Buoy 12 MA120 | ecosystem: Environmental > Aquatic > Freshwater > Lake | place: USA: Lake Erie, Ohio...
GTATCGACGTGGACTACCTCGTCGTCACGGATCTCGACCTCGGTCCGGCGCCGCGCATTGGTGACGCGCGCGTCCTCGTTGCGGCAAGAGTCGGCACCACCCGGCTCATCGACAACCAGCCCATGCGGGTCGGGTCATGACCGATCTGCTGCTGCCGAGGCGGCTGACGGCACCCGAGCCCGGCTGGCAGGTGCGGGCCGACGTCGTCGTTGTCGGCTCCGGCATCGCCGGACTCACGGCGGCCCTGCGCGCACGACGACTCGGCCGCACCGTGCTGCTCGTCACCAAGGCGACGGTGGATGCCGGTTCGACCCGTTGGGCGCAGGGCGGCATCGCGGCGGCGCTGTCGGACGATGACTCACCGGCGGAGCACCTCCACGACACCCTCGTGGCGGGGGTCGGGCTCTGCGACGAGGACGCGGTGCGTGTCCTCGTGACCGAGGGGCCAGAGGCCGTCCGCGAACTGATCGACATCGGCGCGCGATTCGATGTCGACGCGAGCGGGGCCATTGCCCTCACCCGAGAGGGTGGGCACCTGCGTGACCGCATCGCGCACGCAGGAGGCGATGCCACGGGAGCGGAGATCTCTCGGGCTCTTGTGGCTGCAGTGCAGGCGGATGCGGGGATAGAGGTGATCGAGAACGCACTAGCCCTCGACCTGCTGGTCGACGCCCGCGGCCACGCGCAGGGGGTCACGCTCCACGTCATGGGCTCCGGTCAGCGTGACGGAGTGGGAGCGGCCCTGGCGCCGGTCGTGATCCTTGCAACGGGCGGGTTCGGTCAGGTGTTCGGCCAGACGACGAACCCTTACGTGTCGACCGGCGACGGCGTGGCGCTCGCTCTCCGTGCCGGTGCCGATGTCGCCGATATCGAGTTCGTGCAGTTCCATCCCACGGTCATGTGGCTGGGTCCGCTGGCTCAGGGCCAGCAGCCGCTGGTGTCGGAGGCGGTTCGCGGCGAGGGCGCCGTGCTCCTGGACTCCTCGGGCACGCGCTTCATGGTCGACGAGCATCCACTGGCTGATCTCGCGCCACGCGACGTCGTCGCCAAGGCGATCATGCGGCGCATGCGTGAGGAGGGCACCAGCCACGTCTGGCTGGACGGACGCATGCTTGGTGCCGACACCTGGCTGCAGCGTTTCCCGACCATCCTTGAGTCGTGCCGCACGCGCGGCATCGACCCCGTTACCGATCTCCTCCCCGTGGCGCCTGCCCAGCACTACGTCTCGGGTGGCGTGCGCACCGACCTGTGGGGGCGGGCGTCGATCCCGGGTCTCTATGCCTGCGGCGAGGTGGCATGCACGGGAGTGCACGGCGCGAATCGCCTCGCGTCGAACTCCCTCCTCGAGGGCCTGGTGTTCGCACGGCGCATCGTGCAGGTCCTGGAGCAGGAGCAGCACGAGGTGCGTGATGCGCGCGACCCGGTCGGTCCCGCAGGACTGCTTCCACACGGCATGCGTCGACCGATGCAGCAGATCATGGACACCGATGCCGGCGTGCTCCGCAGTGCCGACTCCCTCGCTTCCGGTGCTATGCAGCTGACGAGGCTGGGGGAGTCGGGAGGAGCGCATCCCTCGACGGAGGACTGGGAGACGACGAACCTGCACATGATCGCGAGTGTGCTGGTAGAGCACTCCCGCATTCGCGAGGAGACCCGCGGCTCGCACTGGCGCGAGGACTTCCCGGATCGCGACGACGCACGGTGGCGCGTCCGGCTCGTGACGCGCATGGGGGACGATGGTGTCCTGCAGACGCGCGAGGAGCCGGTGACGGGAGCGAGTGAATGACCTCACGACAGGGATGGCCGAGTCCGATCGAGGACGCCGTCCGTGCGGCCGGCATCGATCCTGACTCCCTCTGCGTCCTGATTCGGATGGCGCTGGACGAGGACCTCGACGGTGGCGTGGATGTCACGACGGTGGCGACGGTGCCGACCGATCAGCGGGCAACGCTGGATCTCGTCGCTCGCGTGAGCGGTGTGAGTGCCGGTGCGCCGATCGCCGCAGCCGTCTTCGCCGAGGTGTGCGGTGACGACGCCATGATCTCGATCCTGACTCCGGACGGCGCGCGGGTCGAGCCCGGGCAGGTGATCCTGTCCGTCACCGGCGCAACGCACGATCTGCTGCGCGCCGAGCGTCCGGCCCTGAACCTGCTGGGCCACCTCAGTGGCATCGCGACCGCCACAAGGCGTTGGGTGGACGCCATCGCGGGCACGCGTGCGAGCATCCGCGACACCCGCAAGACGACCCCCGGCATGCGACGGCTCGAGAAGTACGCGGTCCGCTGTGGCGGGGGAGTCAACCACCGGATGTCGCTCTCGGACGCCGCGCTGGTCAAGGACAACCATGTCGTGGCTGCTGGTGGTGTCGCCGCCGCCTTCGATCTTGTGCGCGCGCGCTTTCCCGGCGTTGACGTCGAGGTGGAGGTCGACTCGCTCGAGCAGCTTGACGACGTGCTCGCGGCAGGGGCTGATCTCGTCCTGCTTGACAACTTCACCACGGACGAGATGCGCGAGGCGGTACGACGCAACGCCGGGCGCGCGCGCCTTGAGGCCTCCGGTGGTCTCTCCCTGGACGTCGCCGCTGACGTGGCCGCCACAGGAGTGGACTACCTTGCGGTGGGAGCCCTCACCCATTCAGCACCGGTGCTCGATATCGGTGCCGACCTGCGTCAGGAGTCGTGATGCTGCTCGCGATCGATGTCGGCAACACCAACACCGTCCTCGGCATGTTCCGTGGTGACGAGTTGGCCTGGTCATGGCGCATCAAGACCGATGCCCGCACGACTGCCGACGAGATGGCGCTCACCTTCCGCGGATTGCTTGCCGATGCCGATGACGTCACGGGCATCGCGTTGTGCAGCACCGTCCCGGCAGTCCTGCGCGAGATGCGCGTCATGCTCGATCGCTACTACGGCGACGTCCACACCGTCATCGTCGAACCGGGAACGAAGACGGGTGTGCCGGTGCTGACCGACAACCCCAAGGAGGTCGGGGCTGATCGCATCGTCAACACGATCGCTGCTCATCACCTCTATGGCGGCCCGTGCATCGTCGTGGACTTCGGTACGTCGACCAACCTCGATGTCGTGTCGGCGAAGGGGGAGTTCCTCGGTGGCGCGCTCGCGCCGGGCATCGAGATCTCGCTCGACGCGCTCGCGGCCCGGGCGGCGCAACTGCGCAAGGTCGAGCTCGTGGCTCCACGATCGGTGATCGGCAAGAACACTGTCGAGGCCCTGCAGTCGGGCGCCCTGTATGGCTTCGCCGGGCAGGTGGACGGCCTCGTCGACCGCATCGTCGAGGAGCTGGGCGATGTGACGGCGGTGGTGGCGACGGGCGGTCTCGCGCCGATCGTGGTGCCGGAGTCGCAGACGATCACGCACCATGATCCAGACTTGACCCTCGTCGGCCTGCGGCTGGTGTTCGAGAAGAACGTCGACTAGCCGGTCGGTTCTCGAAAAGTCGTTCTGACGGCAGGCTCCCTACTGGCGGAGGTGACTATGGCGAGCATCGCAGTGACGGGGGCCACGGGCTTCGTGGGCGGATCGGTGGCGGCGGTCCTGACAGACCAGGGCCATGACGTGACGTGCCTTGTGCGCAGAGACCCGGGTCCGTCGTTCCCATGGCCCTGGCAGATCGTCGACTCGGGGAGCACGCGATCGCTCACGGAGGCACTGGAAGGACGCGACGCCGTGGCCCATCTGGCGATCCTCAACGATTTCGCGCTGATGTACGCCGACCGTCGAGCAGGCTGGGACGGATACGTCGGGCTGACGGAGCGTGTTGTCGATGCGGCGAACGCTGTCGGTGCGTTGGTGGCGTACGTGTCTTCCGACTGGGTGTTCGACGGTCGGGGGCACCTCTACTCGGAGGAGGACCCGCCGAACCCGGTGAACCTCTACGGGGTGATGAAGCTGGCGTCCGAACTCGTTGTGCTCCACCGGGCCCGCGAGGGCTTCGTCGCCCGGGTCGGCGGTGTCCAGGGCCTTCACCAGACTCGCGAGGCCGGACCGCGGAGTCAGGACTGCGGTTTCGGGTTCTTCGTGCTGTCACTGGTCGACAGGGTCAGTTCAGGGGGCCGCTACACAGTCTGGGAGGACCCGCACATCAACAATGTCGCGACGCCGATCGTGGCCCCGGAGATCGGCGCGCTGCTTGGGCGTGCGATCGATCGGCGACTGGACGGGGTCCTGCACCTCGCGGGCGGCACCTGTGTCACGCGACGCGAGCTGGCCCTTGCCACCTGCGAGGTCTTCGAACTCGACCCGGGGCGAGTCGACTTCGGGGCGCTGCCGGAGGAGGCGCGGCTCCCTGAACCGGTTCCCTTCGACACCAGCCTCGACGGCACCGTCACGATGGGTCGACTGGGCACGGTCGCGTTTCCGCTGGCAGATCAGCTGCAGGCTCTGCGCGATGAGCTTCGCACGGGCCGGCCGGTGTCGTTGAGCTGATCGACCCGTCAATCGGTCGCTGCGGCGTTGTAGCCCCGCACGAGTGCCGTGACGGCCGCGAGCCCGTGCACACGCCCCGTGGTGCGCGGCAGGATCAGCGTTCGCATGCCGAGGTGGGTCGCACCTCCGTCGTCGTTGGCGTTGTCTCCCACCATCAGCACCTCGGGTGCGGCCAGGCCGAGACGTTGCAGGGCCTCCTCGAAGATGCGGCTATCGGGCTTGACGCAGCCCACCTCGTACGACAGGACGATGTCGTCGAACCAGCCGACCATGCCCTCACGCTCCAGCACCCGGCGGATCGGCACTCCGGCGTTGGAGAGCAGGCACGTGCGCACGCCCACCTCGCGCAGCGCCTGGAGCACGGGCACGGTGTCGTCGTAGGCGTGCCACGAGTCGAGCATGGTCGAGTACAGGGCCTCTGCGAGCGCACGATCGATGCCCGGACCGGCGTCGATGAGCTCGTGGAAGACGCGTGAGTGCGCCTCGAAGGACAGGTCGCGGCTGCTTTCCGGGTCGCTGATGCGGGCGCCCTCCCAGATCCGGTCGAGGAATGCCACGAGGTGCCGGCGTGCCGTGACCGTAAGGTCGTGCGGGGCGGCGAGCAGCGCGGCGTCGAGCCACTCGTCAGCGTCACCCTGGTCGATGAGGGTGGAGTGGATGTCGAAGATCACGCCCCGGATGGGCGCAGGAGTCGGCCAATCCGGGTGCGGCGCGGGACCGTTGGTCATGGGCGCAGCCTAGGAGGCATAGCCTTGTGCACCGTGACGAGCGATGCCCTGCCCTCCGACCCCGGTCCGGATGTAGCACTCCCGGATCCGGAGGAAGACCTCCCGGAGCAGATGCGCATCCGGCGCGACAAGCGCGAGCAGTTGGCGGCATCCGGCCGCGAGCCCTACGCCATCGGCCTGCCCATCACCACGACGATCGCGGCGGTGCGTGCGGCGCACCCGAACCTCGAACCGGACGTGGCCACGGGCGACACCGTCGGCATCGCCGGCCGCATCATCTTCCAGCGCAACACCGGAAAGCTGTGCTTCGCGACGCTGCGTGCTGGTGACGGTACCGAGATTCAGGCCATGCTGTCTCTGGCACGCGTGGGCGAGGATGAACTGGCGGCCTGGAAGGACCTCGTCGACATCGGCGATCACGTGTTCGTCTCCGGTGAGGTGATCACCAGCAAGCGCGGTGAGCTCTCTGTGATGGCGGATGAGTGGCGCATGGCGGCCAAGGCCCTTCGCCCGCTGCCTGTGGCCCACAAGCCGCTCAACGAGGAGACGCGCGTGCGCCAGCGCTATGTCGACCTCGTGGTGCGCCCTGAGGCGCAGCGGGTGGCCCGCACCCGCGTGAACGTCGTGACCTCGGTTCGCCGAAGCCTCGCCGACCGCGGCTTCCTCGAGATCGAGACCCCCATGCTGCAGACCCTGCACGGCGGCGCGGCGGCGCGCCCGTTCGTCACGCACTCGAACGCGTTCGACATCGATCTCTACCTGCGCATCGCGCCGGAGCTGTTCCTCAAGCGTGCCGTCGTCGGCGGGCTCGAGCGGGTGTTCGAGGTGAATCGCAACTTCCGCAATGAGGGCGCCGATCGCACTCACTCGCCGGAGTTCACGATGCTGGAGTTCTATGCCCAGTACCTCGATTACCTCGAGATGGCCCGCATCACGCGTGAGGTCTACCAGGAGGCTGCGCTGGCGGCAAACGGCTCGCTCGTCGTGGAGCATCCGGATGGCACGAGCCTGGATCTCTCAGGCGAATGGCCGCAGATCGACCTGTACGAGTCGCTTTCTGCAGCGATCAGTGAGTCGATCACCCCGCAGACTCCGCGCGACCACCTCGTACATCTGTGTGAGGAGCGCGAGATCGGCTTCCATCCCACGGCGGTGCCGGGCAAGCTCGCCGAGGAGCTCTTCGAGTTCCATGTCGTGCCTACGCTCGTTGATCCCGTGTTCGTCATGGACTACCCCGTCGACACCTCCCCGCTCGTTCGCGGCCACCGCACCAAGCCCGGTGTGGTGGAGAAGTGGGACCTCTACATCAACCGCATGGAGTCCGGTACCGGCTACTCCGAGCTCGTTGATCCGGTGATCCAGCGCGAGCGGCTCATGGAGCAGGCATCCCTCGCCGATCGCGGCGACGTCGAGGCGATGCACCTTGATGAGGACTTCCTGCGAGCGATGGAGCACGGTATGCCTCCGATGGGCGGTGTGGGAGTCGGCATCGACCGGATGCTGATGGCCCTGACCGGTCTGGGCATCCGCGAGACGATCCTCTTCCCGCTCGTGAAGCCGGGGCACTCGTGACCAGCAAGATCGTGGTGCGTCCGGCGCGCACCGCTGATGTGCGGGCGATCAGGTCGTTGATCGATGCCTACTCGCCGGACGGTCGGCTGCTGTCCAAGGCGACGGTCACGCTCTTCGAGGACATCCAGGAGTTCCTCGTCGCGGAGCGTGATGGTCTGGTCGTCGGATGCGGCGCCCTGCACGTCATGTGGGAGGACCTCGCGGAGGTGCGAACCCTGGCAGTCGACCCGGATCGGGCCGGTCAGGGCGTGGGGTCCGTTCTATTGGAGGCGCTCCTCGATCGCGCGCGTGAGGTCGGCGTCAAGCGGGTGTTCTGCCTGACGTTCGCAGTGGAGTTCTTCAGTCGTTTCGGGTTCGTGGAGATCGATGACACCCCCATCGATGTCGATGTGTACGCGCAGTTGCTGCAGTCCTACGACGAGGGCGTCGCGGAGTTCCTGGGCCTTGAGCGAGTCAAGCCGAATACCCTCGGCAACCACCGGATGCTCGCGACGCTGTGAGAGCACTCGCGATCGCGGCGGCGGTGATGGGCTGCATCACTCTCGCCGGAGCTCCGGTCGCCACGGTGCATGCGGCGGAGTCGCCGTCCGTGCTCGAGGGAAGGCTCATCCTTCTCGATCCGGGGCATCAACTCGGCAACTCCAATCCGCGGTTCGCCGGCAAGCTCGGCCAGACGAAGTTCAACGGGACGACCGTCAAGGGGTGCAACACGACGGGAACCGCAACGAACGCCGGGTATCCGGAGGCGACGTTCGCCTGGGAGGTGGCCCGCGAGCTGCGGCGAATGCTGGAGGACGAAGGCGCGCGCGTCGCACTCACCCGCTCCAGCAATTCATATGACGCATGGGGTCCGTGCGTCTGGGATCGCGCGAAGCAGGCGAACCGCATCGGTGCGGACGCGATGATCAGCATCCACGCGGACGGCTCATCGGCGGGCAACCGCGGCTTCTTCGTCCTCGTTCCGGGGCTCGTCAAGGGCTGGACAGAGGACGTCGTGAAGCCGGGTCGGCGCCTCGGCACGTCGATGCTCCGCGGCCTCGACTCGGCCGGTGCGACTCCGTCGAACTACATCGCGGGCCAGACCATGGTTTCGACGAACACCACGGGGCTCAACTTCAGCAATGTTCCGACCGTCACCGTCGAGCTGGGCAACATGCGCAACCGAGCGGATGCACGCCTGATGAGCACTCCTGAAGGACGCAAGGCCTACGCCCGGGGCCTGCTCGAGGGTCTGCGCGATTACTTCTCGCGTGGCTGATCGCCGGAGTCGAACGTTCCGAGCAGCGACCGCAGTAGTTCGGCGAGGATCCTCTGGTCCTGAACATCCAGCGCTGACAGCAGCGAGTGCTCACGCCCAACGAGGTCCTGCAGGGCGGCGTCGACGTGGCGCCGACCGACGTCGGTCAGCACCACGCGTACACCGCGCCGGTCGGCGGGGTCGGCCTCGCGTCGGACAAGGCCGCGGGACTCGAGGCGGTCGATGCGATTGGTCATCGTCCCGCTCGTGACGAGCGTCTGGGCACCTAGGCGGCCGGGGGAGAGCGCGTAGGGGGCACCGGCTCGACGCAGGGCCGCCAGCACGTCGAACTCCCACGTGTCGAGGTTGTGCGTGGAGAACGCCTGGCGCCGGGCCTGATCGAGGTGATGGGCCAGGCGGGTCACGCGGGAGAGCACGTGCAGGGGAGCGACGTCGAGGTCGGGCCGCTCCCGCTGCCAGGCGCTCACGAGTTCGTCGACGTCGTCCTGCATGCCCCCATGCTAGGCGAGAGTCTCGACGTCAAGATTCTTGACGTCGGGGGGTTCCGTGCGCTCAGCGGGAGGCCGAAACGCTGCGTGGCTTGGGCTCGAGGTTCTGCAGGCCGTTCCAGGCGAGGTTGACCAGGTGGCCGACGACCTCCTCCTTCTTCGGCTTGCGGGCGTCGAGCCACCACTGGCCGGTCTGCGCGACCATGCCGACGAGCATCTGGGAGTACATCGGTGCCCACTTGGTGGGAATGCCGTGGGCCTTGAACTGCTCGGCGAGAACGTCATCGACCTGCTCGGCGACATCGACCAGCAGTCCCGCGAACGTGCCCTGTGGCACGGCGTCGGCAGCCTCGGGCGAGCGCATCGTTGGAGTGTCGCGGACGAGGATGCGAAAGCCGTCGGGATCGCGGTCGATGAAGTCGAACAGCGCCATGCCCGCTCGCTCGAGAAGTTCACGCGGATGCAGGGGCTGGCTGTCACCCGGTGTGCGCGCGAGTGCGGTGGTCATCGAGTCGAGCAGGTAGCCCATCTCGCGGTCCACGACTACCGCGTACAGACCCTCCTTGCCACCGAAGTGCTCGTAGACCACAGGCTTGGACACACCGGCCTTTGCGGCGATCTCCTCGACGCTGACCGCCTCGAAGCCCTTCTTGGCGAAGAGGCGACGCCCGACATCGAGCAGTTGCTCGCGTCGCTCCTGCCCGCTCATGCGCACGCGCTCGCGGGGTTCCGCGCGACGTGGAGTGCGTGACCGGGGCGTGAGCTCGGTGATGTTGTCCGGATCGTCGCTCTCGATCTCGGGCTGCTCGCCGATGGACGTCGTCATGGGTGTCAGTCGACAGGCGTGCCGACCGGCTGGTAGCCGCGGACACGGGAGGCCATCGCTGGGTCCTTGAGCTTGGCGACGACGCGCTCGGGCTTGGGCCATCGGACGTCGCGCACGAGGTGGAGTCGCTCAAGACTGCGGATCATCAGGGCGCTGAGGTCGAGCTGGCCCTTGAGCACGCCGTGTCGGGCGGCAGTCGGCTCGGCGTGGTGCAGGCTGTGCCAGTTCTCGCCGAGCGCGGGAATCGCCAGCCACCACACGTTCGAGGCCATGTCGCGCGACTCGAATGGTCGGGTGCCGAAGACGTGGCAGACGGAGTTGATCGACCACGTGACGTGGTGCACGAGGGCGACGCGGATGAGGGTCGCCCAGAAGAAGGCCGTCAGCGCCCCTGTCCAGGACATGGTGATGAGTCCGCCGAGCACTGCGGGCAGCAGCAAGGTGGTGACGACGATCGCCGGGAACCAGCGGGAGATGGCTCGAAGGTCGCGGTCGTTGTGGATGTCGGGTGCGTACTTCTCCACCGGAGACTGGCTCTCGTCGAAGAGCCAGCCCACGTGTGCGTAGTACAGCCCCTTGGCAATGGCCCGCTTGGAGGTGCCGTAGCGCCAGGGGGAGTGCGGGTCGCCGATCTCGTCGGAGAACTTGTGGTGCTTGCGATGGTCGGCCACCCACTGCGACAGCGAGCCCTGGAGTGCCATCGATCCGATGACGGCCAGCACGATCTTCGTCGTTCGCCCGGCCTTGAACGAGCCGTGGGTGAAGTACCGGTGGTAGCCGATGGTGATGCCGGTGGCCGTCAGGACGTAGAAGCCGACCGCGAGGGCGACATCGACCCAGGACAGCCAGCCTCCCCAGGCAACGGGAATCGCGAGGACGACGGCCAGCAGCGGCACCACGACGAAGACGGCGATGGTCACCCGCATCGCTGTGCTGTTGAACTGCAGCTCGTCGGAGCCGGACGGACGGACCATCTCGGGCGTGGCGGTCATGGGTCCCTTTCGTCAGTTACCTACGGTTCCGTAGGTTACGGAACCGTAGGTAGGGGAGTCAAGTCCGGTATCGAATTGCTGTCTAGAGTTCACCCGACCGTCTGATCCCCGGTCGTCTAGTGGCAGGACAGCGGACTTTGAATCCGTCAACGGAGGTTCGACCCCTCCCCGGGGAGCGGCCCGCCAGCCTTCACCCCGCGCACTCCAGGGAGCCCCGCATGCGCAGAATCCTCGTCACCCTCGCCGCCGCAGCGGTGGTCGCCGGCAGCATCGCCGTCGTCCCCGCCGCACATGCCGCCGTGGACGTCACGGTCGACTCCGTCACGGTGGCGCCGCCCAAGGCGGGCAAGAAGGCGAATGTGATCGTGAAGGCCACCCTCGATCAGCAGCAGTACGCGGACATCTCGGTGGATGTCACGCTCTCCGGCTTCGAGGCCGCCAGCATGTTCCCCTTCGGCGAGGGTGCGTGCCCGGCGAAGATGTTCCAGGTCAAGGTGCCGGCGACGGTGGTTCAGTGCGGTTGGACGCAGGAGGGCAAGGACGCCATCCTCAGCATGGCCATCGCGGGCACCTTCGCGAAGTCGAGCCTGCAGATCAAGGTGCGCAAGGCCGCCGTGAGCACCCCGGTCAAGGCCGGGGACTACAAGGTCACGATGTCCAGCTGGGCCTTCTCGCCGATCTCCACCACGGTGACGATCAAGTAGCTTCTGGCGACTGGTTCGCCTCGCGGCACTCCACGCCGCGCCACGATCGATAGGGTGAGGGAGCCTTCCCCGGCCGCAGCAGTATCACCGCCCAGCGGCGGTGAGCCCTGCCCGACTCAGAGGAAAGAAGTGACCACGAGTCGTCCGTCTGTCGTCGTGATCCTCGCCGCGGGTGAAGGCACGCGGATGAAGTCGCGTACGCCCAAGGTCCTCCACGCCGTCGCCGGCAGGTCCCTGCTGGGGCACGTCATCGAGGCAGCAGCGACCTTGGAGCCCCAGCACCTCGTCGTGGTCATCGGGCACGGACGCGAGCAGGTGCAGGAGCACATCGACGAGATCGCGCCTTGGGCCGTCACCGTCGTTCAGGAGCAGCAGAACGGCACCGGGCACGCCGTGCGCGTCGCCCTCTCGGGACTGTCCGAGCGCGGCATCAGCGCCACCGGTGGCCCCGTCGTCGTGCTGACAGGCGACACCCCGCTGCTCACCGGCCGCACCCTCATCGGTCTGCTCATGGAGCATGCGTCTACGGGGGCCTCGGCGACAGTGCTGACCGCGCGCCTGGCGGAGCCTGCCGGCTACGGACGCATCGTCCGGGAGTCCGACGGCGGTGTCGCGCGCATCGTGGAGCACAGGGATGCTGATGACGCCGTTCTTCGCATCGACGAGATCAACTCCGGAATGTATGCGTTCGAGCCCGATG
>Ga0315904_10010858_pt1 | contig 11711 bp, 22 predicted proteins | sample LakEriMetagenome_6_FD_203529 | JGI IMG/M metagenome (GOLD analysis project Ga0315904, IMG submission 203529) | Freshwater fungal communities from buoy surface, Lake Erie, Ohio, United States - Buoy 12 MA120 | ecosystem: Environmental > Aquatic > Freshwater > Lake | place: USA: Lake Erie, Ohio...
CCAACAGAAGCAAAGCGTTTGATATGATAGCAAACTGCAACAATTACTACGAATACCAACGCATCCAACACAGGTTAGAAGATTTGCAGCCTTCTATTGATGAAATACCAAACCCATCACAAACCGACATCAAAAAGCAAATTAAAAAGATAGCATGATAATCATTCCCGCACAACTCAAAAGATATTCAACAGGTGATGACCGTTGTTTGAAAGTAACATTTGAAACAAACGAATTAACGCCTAATGAATCAGCACAAATACATGAGGCTTTGCAAAAGTTTGGCTACTTAGCTTTTAAACAAGAGAATTTCACAAGGGATGAACAGGATGCAATCGAAGGCTTAGAAACGCACATTGAGAATACAGGTAAAACACCATCGCAAAGACTAAGGAATGTTTTACTCGTTTGGTACAAACACGATGCACAAGGATTCTCAACATTCAATCTGTTCTATGAGCATCACATGGAAAAAATAATTAATCACTTCAAAACAAAATTACCATGAGTAATTACGACAACACAAATTCAGGTATTTTATTCACCAACGACAAAAAAGGAAATGAAAAAGCACCCGAATACAAAGGCAAAATAAACATTGGCGGCAAAGATTACGATTTAGCCGGATGGAAGAAACAAGGTAAGAACGGCACTTTTTTAAGTCTTAAAGTTTCAGAACCGTATAAGAAAGAAGCAAACCAAAAACAAGTTTCCCAAGATTTGCCCTTTTGATAACGAAAAACCAAAAATAGTACCTGTTGAGAGCAAGAAAGATAGATTCCAATCAAAGGGCAGTAGTTAAGTCATTAAGGGGCATTCCGGGAGTTACTGTAAAAATCTTATCAATGGTGGGTGAGGGATGCCCCGACTTACTAATCGGATATAAAGGCAAAAACTTCTTAGTAGAGTTAAAAGACGGTTCGAAGCCTCCATCAGCAAGAAAGCTAACTCCTGATGAATTAGAGTTTATCAACCAATGGAAGGGTCATGTGGCAGTTTGTAATTCATTTGATGAAATATTTAAACTTATAACATCATGCAACTAAACTTTTTTAACACAATTCAACTGGATGAACCGCAGCTAACTATTGCGGAATCCAACTGTACAAAACAGGAAGAACGGATATTAAAACTCATGCAGAAAGGTAAAGAGTACACGCCGTTTGAGATTTTACACTTGTACCAAAAATATTACGCACCTGTGCCTATCACTTCTATTCGCAGGGCAATGACTTGTTTAACCGACAAAGGCAAGCTGCAAAAGTTACCGTTCATGAAACATGAACAATTTGGAAAACCGAACCACACTTGGAAACTGATTTAATATGCCCGGATATGTACGTTTATACCATGATGGTAATTTAATTGAACAACAATATTGGACTTCAATTCCCGAAAGAAGAAACTTCATTAAAGACTTCCAAAGAAGAACGAAGCACAGTTGGAATCTATGTTATATTGAAATAACTTTTTGTAAGCATTACATAGAAAGAAGATTAATCAAATTCAACTTAAACAAATTTAACGATGAAAGAACAACTAAAGCAGCTTGACACCAAAAACATGACTTCAAGACAAATAGCATTGGAGTTAAGAAAGAACGTTTCGACAGTACGGAGTTACTTAGACAAATACCACATACCCTACAAAAAGAAGTTCAGCCGCCAACCACGCATTGAAACAGGCGCAAGCGGTAAGTTATTTACTTGGGAACTTTTTATGAATGATATTATTTTTTTCGGGTGAATGTAAAACTTTGTAACAAAAGGTTTATATTTGTAAAACGATGGTAGCCGACATCAAAATACTAACTTATTTTATTTACCCTGTGGGGGGAAGGGCGGCTACCCTGAACTCCACAGGGATTTATATTTTATGCACTTATATGTTTTAGAATATAGCCAATCGCAGAAATCTTGGCATATCCACACTTTGCAAGAAATGGCTGAAACCAATCTAAAAATTTTTATAGATGGTAAACAATTAGAGTACACCCCGGTAGCATATGGAACAATGGAAGAAATGAGGGATTTATCCGTAACACTTGAAAGATATACAGATGTCGAAGGGTTGGATTAAGCTACATAGAAAGTTAACTGAAACAGACGGTTATTTTTCTGAACCATTTTGCCGAAACATGGCATGGGTTGACCTGCTGTTACTTGCAAACCATGATAACAATTTCTTTAGAGTAAGAGGTGTTCGTGTTGATGTAAAACGTGGTCAGGTAGGCTATTCTATTGATACTTTAATGAAAAGATGGAAATGGAGCAAGGGCAAGGTTTTACGTTTCTTAAATGAGTTGGAAAATGATGCGAAGATAGTACAACAAAAAAGCCGTGTAATTACTTTAATATCAATAAGTAAGTGGAACGAATACCAGTTAGACGGTACAACAGATAGTAAAACAAACAGTACAACAAACGGACTACAGACAGTAAAACAGACGGACACAAACAAGAATGTAGAGAATGATAAGAATGTAAATAATGCTGAAGAAGTGCCGCAACAATTATTTGAAATGTTCAGGCGGGCTGCAAGTAGAAAAATTACAGACCAGCATCTTTTAACTGAAGTAGGCAAATTTATAAATAAGTACCCTGAACCTAAAAACCACACAGCATCCTTAGTAAACGCATGGTGCAGTCGTATTGAAGAACCAAAACCAAAATTTGTAATGTGATGAAAAAAGAACTACTGGAACAATTAGGCATAGAATTAAGGACTAATAAAGGCACAGTTAAAACTACCTGTCCAAAATGTACTACTGAACGAAAAAATAAGAACGATAAAAGTCTTTCTGTAAATATTGATGAAGGACTTTACAACTGCCATCATTGTGGATGGAAAGGCAGGGTTTACGATAAACCAAAGAAAATTTACACCAAACCTGAACCACGTTTGCAGAAAGTAGGGGATAAGGTATTAAAGTTTTTTACCGATAGAGGAATTACCAATAACACACTTTTACGGTTTGGCATAACAGAGGCAAAAGAATGGATGCCTCAATTTGATGCAGAAACGGCTGTAATTTGCTTTAACTACTATCGGTTGGGGGAACTTGTCAATATAAAATTTAGAGGCGCTAAAAAGGCCTTTAAAATGGCTAAGGATGCAGAATTAATATTTTACAACATAGATGCTATTCAAGATGAATCCGAATGTATTATCGTGGAGGGTGAAATGGATTGCCTTGCCGTCTATGAAGCAGGGTTTTACAACTGTGTTTCTGTGCCTAATGGAGCAAGTAAAGGCAACCAAAAATTAGAATACTTAGATAACTGCTTTGAATACTTCGCCAACAAAACAAAGGTAATCTTAATGACTGATGCTGATGAAGCTGGCTATCAGTTAAGAGATGAATTAGCCCGTAGAATAGGTAAAGAGAAATGTTTTAAAGTAGAATACCCTGCTGATTGCAAAGATGCCAACGATATTCTTTTAAAATACGGTAAAGAAAGATTGCAAAATGCAGTAAAAGAGGCCAAAGAATTACCGATTGAAGGCATTATTGGGATGGATGAAGTGTTTGAAGATGTAGTAAGGTTATACGAACATGGTTATCCTGAAGGTATAAGGTTAAATATTGGTGAATTTGATGAGCATTTAAGACTATATAAAGGGCAACTTACCATTGTAACAGGAATACCCGGTTCAGGTAAAAGTGAGTTTGTAGATATGATTGCCTGCAAAACTATTCAGCAAGAGGGTTGGAAGTGGGGAATATTTGGATTTGAAACACCTACACAATTCCACGTAACAAGATTAGCTGAAAAATTAACAGGCAAAGCATTTGGATTCAGGAAAGACCCTTTAAATAGAATGACTGTACAGGCATTTGAAAAAGCCGTTGGTATTATAGACCAAAACTGTTTTTTTGTAAACATAGATGAAGTTGATGTTTCTATTGATGGAATAATTGAGAAAGCAGAACAGTTGGTTATTAGGAAAGGAATACAGGGTGTAATCATTGACCCTTGGAACTATGTAGAACAGAGGAAGGATAGAAGTCAAACTGAAACAGAGTACATCAGCGAAACACTTACCAAACTAAAACGATTTTTAAAGCGTTACGATTTGCATTGCTTTTTGATTGCACACCCTACTAAGTTGAGAAAAGAAGGGGGTAAATACGAAGTGCCTACTATGTATTCCATTTCGGGTTCAGCACACTTTTTTAATAAGACCGACAACGGTATAACTGTTTACAGGGATTTTGAAACAAATAACGTGGATGTGCATATTCAAAAGGTTAAAAATTATTGGTTGGGAAAGTTAGGATGTGTAACATTTATGTACGATACAGAAACAAGGCAGTACATAAATTTGTAAAGTTTTGTAACTTTGAATCACCCGATAGTCAAAATATTAGCACAGCAGCAAAAAGAAGGACTGAATGTAAAGAAATTCATTGCCAACTCTCAAAGCATCCGAAATATTTTAGTTGAGCAGTACGAGTATTTCATAGAGGAACTGGATTTGACTAAAATGACATTGCATGAAAAACATAGGTTGTGGGAAGAAAGCAAGATTTGCGAAGATAGGCACTCATGGTGCAAGGCGGTAAGGTTTTGGGAGGGGGTGAAATAACGTTTGCGGCTTTGTGCAGGCTGATATGCTGCTTGGTTCTGTACTTAGTTGAAACGTATTGATGCTGCTTGGATTTATTCGTCAGACGGGGCTTGCACAAAACCGTTTGTTCTATGCTGTTTTCCATGTGCTGCGGAGCATTTTAAAACGAAATTATGTTTTCATATTACGGAAGTAAAAGTAAGATTGTAGATTATTATCCACCACCGAAATATGGTAAGATAATAGAACCGTTTGCCGGTTCAGCTCGTTATTCATTGAAGTATTTTCAAAAGGATATATTACTTATTGATAAATACCCTGTGATTATAGAAGTTTGGAACTACTTAATAAATGCTTCTGAAAACGATATTTTGAAATTACCAAAAATGAAAACTGGTGACAGCATTGATAATTACGATTTAGCTGATATTGAAAGAAAGTTTTTAGGGTTTATAGTTCAAACTTCATCAGGGATGCGTAGAACGGTATCACCTTTTATAGAAGATACAACCAAGTCATTAAAGAATATTGCATCACAACTATACAAAATAAGGCATTGGAAAGCTATAAACGGGGATTACGTTAAGTTGGAAAATGAAGAAGCTACTTGGTTTATTGACCCACCTTATCAATACGGTGGACACGAATATAAACACAGCAATAAGAATATTAACTTTACAGAACTCGGGGAATGGTGTAAAAGCAGGAACGGCCAGATAATTGTTTGTGAAAATACAAAAGCTGATTGGATGGATTTTAAACCGATGATTGATATGCAAGGGGCTGCCTTTAAAACAACTGAAGCAATTTGGAGTAATCACAAAACGAACTATGATAATGTTCAAATGGGTTTATTCTGAAGATGAAATGCTGAACGTCCAGCCCGGATATGTACTGAAGTGCGGGTGGCAGGGAAATAGCATAGAACTCAAAAATTTATGCACCATGATAGATACTATTAATTATCAATGCTTTGAGAACTTAAAAAAAGGCGATTCGGTGCAGTATAGAAACAAGATGCACCGAGTACAGGAAGATAAAGGATGGCTGTTTATTCAAGTTACAGACAACGGCAAACGAGTAAAAAAAGATGCAAAGAGCCTTTTAATGAAAGCAGGCACAAAAGCGGACTGGATATTTAACGGATGGTTTGAAAAATACGATTTTGAAACATACAGGAGTTTTGCAACGGCTGAAGCGGAGTGGTGTTAGCCATTATCCGTGAATCTAAAACCCATATCCCATAAAACTTTTGCAATTTCAGAAGCCGCTTTGGTAACTTCTTCTTCTGTTAATTTTGGCAATGTAATATGCAATAATTCGTGAACGGAAACATCTATTTTAGTCAATCCTTTTATTCTTTTGTCAATAGCAATAACCCTGTCATCAGGCCATGCCAAACCAATAGCCTTATATTGGCCTAAATGTGAGTAGAGAACCTTAATCGGTTGTTTCTTCTTTGGCATAGTCTAAGCCTCCCATTACTTCGATAGGTGTGAAATTTTCATCCCGAACTAAAAGACGCAAAAGTTTAACCAATCCTTCTTCTTCAATGCGTACAATACGCAACCTTTCGGCAACCCATTTTCTTTTTTCCTCGTTGGTCATTTTAGTAAATTTCTTTGGCAGTTTCATATTACTTCCCCTTTGTAAATTCGTTTATTAACAAGTAGATACTTTTCACCGTTATTTATCTGTAACGCACACCCGTGATTCCATTTATTAATCGGTAGCCAATCCGGGTGCAGTCCACACAAAGCACCTACTGAATAAGTAGTCATTATCTTCCCAAATATATCAGGCTCGGTGTGTTCGCTTGTAGTATGGCAATCACCTTTTACACAGGAATGTTTAGCCTGCATGAACAACCCTCTTGCAGCGTTCACAGGGCTAAATACAGCCCTTCCAAACTCATGGCCATGTACATAGGGCAGGCCGTTAATAACTACGATTCTCTTGTCTCTAATGACCGTACAGTTAGCCCTTGCCTTAATGATGTTTTCTAAGTCAAATTCCTTAACCCCAACCAACTCTTTAGCTTTCTGCTTTAGAAATTTATCATAGCGTTCTTCGTGGTTGCCGAACTTGTAATAAACAGGAACATTAAAAATCTTAGTTAGCTTATCCATGAAGTCGGCAAAAATATCCAACTCCAAACCAAAGTTCTTTTTCTTAGGGTCTTTCTCGAAATAACTTAACTGATGGAAGTCTAAAATATCACCGTTTAAAAAGATAGCATTGGGATTCTGTGATTGCAGCCATCCGATTGCTGCACTTAACGCATCTAAATCGTGATAGGGGAGATGTATGTCATTTAAGATACCGATTCGTTCATAGTACGGCATTACAAACGGCTCAAATGTTTCTGCATCGCTTTCAGGTAGGTTATAAGGGTTTTTCGGTCTTTCCGGGTGGGGATGCGTTACTTTAACGCCTCGCTTTGATACTTTACCTTCGATTTCTCGGAGTCTGCTTCTTGCATCTTCTACATCTTTAAATACTAATTTGTTTTCATTGTACATAATTCTTGCAAGTTTCAAAGTAGGCATTTCCATTCCATGCTCATCCCTGTAAGTTCTTGCAATGTCAGCTTTAGTGTAGGGTTTTATCATGCTGCGTTATTTAGTTTAAAAATTATTCCCAATTCCCCCAGCGTGGGAACTCAAATTTCAAAGTGCCGTACTTGTATAAATACGCTTGCGTTCTTCTTCTTCTTCCTAAACCCCAAAGCATATTGCCTAAACGGTCTTTTAATCCTGTGGTTACTATTTCTTTACAGATAGCATCTACATTGCCTCTGCCGTTTATTAGTTCATCAATGTTTGTTTTAAGAAAATTGCCGATACCTCTATTATAGATGTAGTCGCAAATAGCAACCGATTGTGCAGGGTTTAAAGGAACATTGATGTACTGATTGGCTTGTTTAACTCGTTCTTCTGCATCAATAGCCATCCAATTAGTCGCTTGCTGAAAAGTGATTGTATCGCCTTCTTTGATTTTTCTTTTCGCTTCTAAATGATAAGTCGCACCGAATCCAATCGTCCACACACCGCCCGTATCTTTGTAAGCATTCAACTTGCAGCCTTCAAAATGCTCTTTCATTCTTGCCCAAAGGTTCATGTCAGGCTCTACGTTTCTTTGCTTCATGCGGTTAATATTGATAGTATTAAACAAACAATGATTTTATGTAGGGGACGAATGCCAAATTTATTCATCAAAATATCCATTTTGGAGTTCGTTGTCAACGAGTAATAGAGTGGGTGTTTGTGTCTTAAAATATTCAAAAAAGGTTCATACACTACACCACGAATAAAAATGTAATTCAAAACGCTTTCTTCATAAAAACAGGGTATCATAAACACCAACGCTATAAAATAAGTTACATACTTATTAATGTTTTTAACCCTGCCATGTGCAGCGTCAATGCGCCATGCTTCAATGCCTGCGGCTGTAAGTGATGCTATGATGTTGTAAATAATCATTGAAACCAAACGTCCCAAAAGTCAGCAGCAATAAGACCGAATAAAACAGCACCGCCAAAAAAGTGAATCAAAAACATCATGAACATCGATGTTTCAATCAATGGGATTTTTTTACCATCGTAAACCTTTCGGATTCTTTCGCCTCTTGAACCTTTCTCCCAGTAATAAGAACCGCCTGCACTTTGAGCAATAGCCATTCCCAACCAAATAAATGAAGATAAAATGCACAAGATAAGTGCCAACCAAAAATCGTAAGTCAATGCTAATAGTGTCATATTTTTATTTTTGTGATTAGTCGAAATATTGGCTTCCTAAAAACATAAATACTAACAGCAACTATTAATGCCCAAAAGTTAAAAACCCATTTGTTTCCTCGCTGTTGCTGCTCTTTAGTTTTTAGTTGCTCACTTTTTAAAGCATTCTTTGCGGTGTTAATCTCCGCATCTTTAGCGGCAATATTTTCGTTCAATAGTTTTATTCGTGCATAGTCAGTAACTACGGCTGTATCACGAATAACAACTTTCTTTTCAATGGTTTTATACTTGGTTTGAACTATTACCTTTTCATTGAAAATGTTAAACGTATCTGTTTTGAAGTCCAAAGAATATAACGTATCAAATAGAACCGTTGTATCTGAATTAAAAACAGTATCGTTCACGCAACCGCCTTCGCTTACAAATTTGTCTGTTACGATTTTGTAATACTCATCATTCAACAATACCCGTTTAACAGGATTGCAGCTTGACAGTAAAGCCAAAGCAGCAACTATGATAATTAAATAAGCAGCTAAGATTACTTTTGTTTCTTTACTCATTGTTTTCTTTTTTATCTTCTTTACCTGCACCGCCTTTCCATAACTGGATAATCTGCCCAACAGTAGCCACACCTGACATTAACAGCACACAAACAAAAAGCCATTTCATACTTTCGGTGATGTACTCTTTATAATGCAGAGCAATGTAGCTTACTACAAATACTGCCGTTAAACTCCAAATAAAACTGATAACTCTTTTGTGTGAAATCTTACCGCCTTCGCTAAACATAGATGTCCAAAAATTTTCTTTCATATTTCTTGTATTTTAATTATTCCTACATAACCAATTAAAATGTTATGCTCAAAACTTGGTGTGGCTTCCGTGTAAATCTTTTTGATGCCTTTTTCTGTTTTTACCTCATAGGTATCTGAATAGGGGATAGCAGCATTTACACAAAATTTCCAATTCTCAAAAGCTGTTTCTTTATCCACTACATTTTTTAACCAACCATAACCACTCATTTCTTCTCTGTCCATCTCAAATATTTCAGCAAGTGCCGGGTTCACAAACTTGCATTTACCATCAGGCTCACAGGCATAAATACCTAACTGTGCATGGCTTTCTATCTTTTGCAATCGTATATCAGTTGTTTTAAAATCCCTGCTTTGCTGTTGGATTAATGCTTTAATAACCATGCCCGCATCCTTGCCAAACTCCTTATCAATAGAATTTATAAGGCTATGGCCTGTTGAATAGATGTAAGACTTTTTTTCATACCATTTCATAACTGGCTTCCTCAATACTTTGTAAATACCCCACAACGCCCCACCTATTGTTACTATAATTGTTACTACTATCTTGACCTGTTCCATTTTTTATAAAAATTGCCTTTGTACCCGAATGATAAATATTTATTTCCCCCTGCGTTCACAAAACCAAAAAACATTTTACTCGTTTCATCTACTTGCCAAAAATGAACATCCACACCATACATCCACGAATATTCTTTATGAACTTTTGCCCAGCGTTCATTAATAGGTTTGGTTACAATAGTTGATTGCCCTGCTGTGATAGATACCGTTTGAAACAACAACAAACCGCCACGCTTAACCCATAAGTTTTCTTTGTACTTATCCCATCTGTTTATCATTGAAATTTCAACAAAGGGTTGCACTTGCTTTGAAAGTCTTAACTTATAACCGCCACCAACTTCAGTACCATGTGATACAGGATTAACAGGCACAGAAAACGCAAAACGGATAAACGGTTGAGCGTTTGTGTTTAGAACAGTAAAGAATAATATTGTTAAGATTAATTTCATTTTTTTATTTTGCTTATAATAAATGAAGTAATAAAACCACTCACCGCAGTACAGGCTAAATCTTTAACATCAAACTTGCCGTAGCTTTTATAGTCATAAAGTTCTTTGGCTAACCCTGCACTTGTAGCGGCTATTGTTCCCCAAAGGATAGGTTTATTGGTAGCAAAAGAAACAGGCATGGCAATAGCTGAACCCGCCATAATGTGATACAGCTTATCTTCAGGCAGCCACTTGAACGGGCTTAACTTTTGAGCCTTAACCGCAAAGGGGAGAAAGAGTAATATGGTTAATAGTTTACGCACTTACTTTATCTGCATTAATAAATATTTTATCTACCTGCTCGTTTGTTAAGCCTAATACCTGTTGAATAAAACTTGTAGTAGGACTTTGACGGCTAACTGTGTTTGCATACTCAATCCCTTGCTCTGCTGCTATTTTAATCATAGGGTCTTGTATTTGAGTAATTGCATCTTTAACTGGTTGCAACAAACTTTGAGTTATTAAAACTGTCCTTAAACACCATAATGGAACTAAATCAGGAACTGTAATAACTTCAACAGGTTCTTGTTCTTCAATCTTTTCTGGTTCGCTCCACCCTTCATTTTGTTGCCTGTATTGATTTGCTAATTCTATTGTCGAAAACTCAATAGAACTGTTTTCTTTTGATATTTTATATTTTGTTATCATCTTGGGGTTGAATATTTTTTAGTTAAAACGTAATAGTCAACATCAACAAAACCGCTAACAGTTCCTGCTGTTTTTCTAATAAAAACCATAGGAGTTAAAGCAATAGACGAAGTTGGTATATTAGTTGTATGAACCTGAATGCTTACTCCGTTTACAAAATATTCAACTCTGCCAGTAAGTGCTTTAATAGTGTACCTTACCCATGTACTTCCATCTGTAATTACAGAAGTCGAACTTGTGTTCCATGTTCTACTTGAAGCGGAGCAAGTTACTGTTTGCCAGTTGTTTGAAGATGCCGAACCTGTTGATGAACCCTGATTATCGTACAGCATCCCTATATTATTTGTATAAGATGTTGTAAAAGATGTTGCGTTTGTAAATCCTATGTAAGTATAATAAGCCTGTCCTGATGATGACGCATTTGTAATTCTTGCATTAACCTCTAATATTAAAGTATCTGTTGATGATAAATAATAAGGGAAAACCCCGTTTTGAGAAGCAAAAGCAGAATAATCAGTAGATCCCGAACCAGTAGATAATCTAAGTGTTCCATCTTTAACATAAGATGTGGAAGTAGTTGAAACGCCAGTTCCTGCTATATATGTATGTAAATTTGTGCCTGAAATATTTACATTGTTGGAATAGTTTGCGCCATACAAAAAATCAGTATAATCAAAAAGTTCTTTTCTTCTTTGTGTTATAAAATCTTCACTTGCAGTAGTTGTTACCTGCTGCCTTTGCAGCTGCCCCGTAGTAGTGTCAATAACAGCATACCATATTTTCCCTGTGGTAATAGGAAGTGAATCTTTATTGATAAAAGTAGCTGCGTTAAATGTTTTGCGCCCTGTGATGGATTGCGTTTTATCTGTGGTAACTATTCGGGATGTATCTGAT
>Ga0315904_10010859_pt1 | contig 11709 bp, 12 predicted proteins | sample LakEriMetagenome_6_FD_203529 | JGI IMG/M metagenome (GOLD analysis project Ga0315904, IMG submission 203529) | Freshwater fungal communities from buoy surface, Lake Erie, Ohio, United States - Buoy 12 MA120 | ecosystem: Environmental > Aquatic > Freshwater > Lake | place: USA: Lake Erie, Ohio...
AACGCTCGAAGTAAATCTCGTCGTAGGTCATGACGAATTCTTTGACGTCATGTGGCCACTTCTTGCTTACATACAAGAAGCTGATGAAGGGTGCATCTAACGCCTTTGCGTAGATGGCGACAGCCTGAGTGATGTGCTCCGGCTTTGGTTTGACAAGGGCATCGAACTCATTGCCCATCGACTTGATTTCGACGAGAACCCTCGCTTGGGGAAGCTCAGCCACTCCGTCCGTGTGTGATCCGATGACAAACGCCTCATCTAGATCTACTCGGAGCTCGTCCTTAAACTTTCCGGGCAGCGCCTCGTGCAGAGCCTTCTGAACTACGTCGTGGATTCCATGTCCGATGGAAAACGTGATCTGGAGTGCTGGAAGAATCGACGACTTGGGCGGATGTGAACCATCCACGTCGTAATAGAGCCGTCGCACGCAGCTATGGGCAGAACTCGCATGAATCGTACCTACTGAGCGCTCAGGCTTCTTGTAGCGACCTGTACCCTTACAGGGGCGACAGGGGTCTTTGGCAGGTAGCTTCTTCCAGTCCTTATACTCCTCAAGGGTCATCCCAGTCTTGGAGCCCAGGCGCTTTACCCCCTGGAAGTAGTATCCTCGAAGATTGATGCTTCGGCGGACTTGTTCGATTTCATCCGCGGAATGTGCGGAGAGATCACTGATCCTTGAGATCATTCTTGTATGCCTCCAAGAGCCTATGAAACCAGTTCTCGGGCACGACGTAGTAAGCCTGGCCGTCTTCCCGAAACTCAATAAAGAACAGAGGAATTTGATCTCCAGTCGATTGATTGGCGATCTTGACTAAGTCCTCTGCCTTAAGAGAGTATGACTTGCTATCTGTATATTTACATTCAACTCTCAGTAGCTCTGAACGAACATCTCCTTTGTCCACAGGTGTTTGGCCGGAGGCTATTGTCTGCCGGGCGTCTAGCCGCTTAGCAACTCTGCGCTCTTGTTTGTCTGCTTGAACGCGCGTACTCTGAGACCTTACAGGCCTCCTCGGACGTCCTTCAGGTTGCTCAACCTCCTGGGGCGGAAAAGCGCACTGACACGTACGACAGCGCACCTTTCCGAGAGACCAGGGGACCAAGTCAGTCCCTTTGCAGCGAGGGCAGAGTGATCGATCGCTCACCCGTAGGAGCAGCGAACATTCGCTGCTACGAGCGTGTCGGACTCAATCTTCGCCAGGAGGTTGTTCTCGAGGACATACTTCTCAGCCGAGGTCACACCTTGGCCGATTTGTTCGCTCTTGTAGAAGTACCACGGGCCTTTTCTGGACATCACTCCATAGTCCGTAGACACGGCGATGCTGTGTGCGACTCGATTGATCCCAACGTGCTTATGCAAGTAGTCGAAGGATCCAGAAGCACCCTCATGCCCCCCTGCCTTCTGCTTGGTGATCTCCCATCGCACTGTCTTCCCGGTGACGAGATCTCCTTCCTTGACCTTGGCCTGCCGAGACATTTCAATGGTGACCCAGCGTGCGTGCTTCAACGCCCACCCTCCAGCCTCGACAGTCTTTGGAGAGTACTTGTTTGCGCGGTCAGTGTTGTCGCGAACCTGGTTGATTGCGATAACACAGGTCAAGTTTGGATTTCCGTCCTTGTCTGGGCCAAGGGCAGAGTTCAATTTGCGTGCAAACCTCGTGTTGAGAAGGGCTGCGCCACCGACTCTGTTTGGCTCTCCGAGCGAGCCTTCGTCATCATGCTCCGTCAGCAGCGAACCAAAGGAGTCGATAACAACGATACTGAACTCACGGCTTGCGATCAAGTCAATCGCGATCTGCAGTGACTCCTCGGCAAGCGAAGGTGGGACAGTAATGAACTCGCCCACCTGCTCCTGAAGCGCTGCCGCGTCTTCATCGCTAAAAGGCTCTTCGTTGACGGCGTAGTTTAAACGAACCTCATTGAGTTCCCTGTCCGACAGGGCCACCTTTACTCCGCAAAGCTGGGCATACTCCTTGTCATAGACCATCTCCGTAGAGACGACAGCAACAGAAGTGTGCGCACCATGCCGTTGCTGATGCTCTCGAATGACCTGATTTACGAGCCAGTTCTTACCTACTCCCTCACGTCCAGTGAAGAAGGTCATTCCGCCTGCAGGTAGCCCACCCCCAAGAGCGATATCGAGGTCAAGGATTCCGGTAGGTAGTCGCTTGATCTTCCAAGGCATCGTGTACTCCTCGGCGGAGAACACCCTCCCGGGGTACTTGCTCTTGAGGTCGTTGACGACCGCTGCTACCTTGCCGACCTTCTCAGCAGGAGGTTTATCTTCTTTTTTCGGTCGTGCCATGTTTCTCCCAGGGCTTAGTTCCACAGTTTGGGCAAACTGGGGTTAGTGAGCGCAGATCAACCTTCCTAGAACCACAAGAAGGACAGACATCACTCCCGCGCATCGCGGTCTTCAAGTGCTCTTCATTCAGGACTACGGCGAACTTGTCCATCGGTTCAACTCCTGCCGAAAGGCTCGGATGGGGTGGATCCCCAGCACCAGCTTATACGAAGTTTGGCGCTGGGGAAGCTCTGCACCGACTGCCGTACTGAAGGAGCTGAACTCTCTTACGGTGCTCGTGATCCGAAATAGTCCTCGAAATACAACATCTGACTGCCTACTCAGACTCTCCGAGATCACGTCTTTGAGTGTCGCAAAGACAAGCTTCACCACAGACGCGGGTAGACCAGTCCTCCGAACAACTTCGCGCTCCATTTCTCCTTGAGTCACTTGGCCTCTCCCCAGGAGTACGCCGAGTCCATCGAGATCAAGATCGGCACATCCATTACAAACGGGTTTTCCATCTGAGCGCGAATTTCGACTTTTGCAGACTCAATAATCTCAGGAATATCCGGCACCTCAAAGATGAGCTCATCATGGATTTGGAGAAGCATCCGCACCCCGAGGCTTCGGAGTACTTCGCTGGTCTCGCAGTTAATCATGGCCTGAATGGCAATATCAGCTGCCGAGCCCTGGATCCGTGAGTTGACCGACTGGCGCTCAGCTTGCTTTGCCAGACCCTTATCTCGCGAGAGAATGTCTGGCAACCGACGACGACGGCCCAGAATGGTCTCTACAAAGAGATTTTCGGCACAGAGGTAGTGCGTGTCTTCAATGAATTGATAGACCTTGGGGTAAATCGAGAAGTACTTCTCAATCAGATCTTCCGCCTCTGGACAGGTGTCGTAGGAGAAGCCGTTCTTTGCGTACTTCTTGACCATCTTTAGGCCAAGCTGAAGACCCAACTTCTTTGCACCAATTCCGTACAGAAGGCCGAAGCCGACTGCCTTCATGTGGCCTCTAAGGGCAACAAGAGCTTCCTGCTCTGGCGTAGGATTAGCTGCCTTCTTCGCTGCCGTAATCAGGTCGTAGTCCGCACCGACCGCCAGGGCGCCGGTCATTGAGTGGAGGTCCTTTCCTGCGCGAATCGTGTCAATCATCGTAGGGTCGCCGCTCATGTGCGCCATGATGCGCATCTCGAGCTGCTCATAGTCCGCTACGATTAGCCGCATCTTCTGGTCCCTGGAAAATACGGGCTTTCGAGCCCGTATTCCATCTAGAACCCAGTCATCGCAAGACCCCCAAGAGCCTGCAACAAAGAACTTTCGGATTACCTTACCCCAATGTCCTTTAGCCGGAATGTTTTGGAGGTTAGGGTCTCCAGACGCCAGCCGAGCGGTAACCGTCCCCGCTGCCTTGAGATCTGTGTGAATGCGGTTCCGACCATCAACGGTCTTAGGAAGCGCCTCAATGTAGGTACTGTGTAGCTTCTGAAGAACACGATGCTGCTGAAGACAGATTGCGCGCGCATCTCCGCGCTCAGCCCAATCGTCAATGACCTCTCTAGAGATACTGGGTTTCTTTACTCCTGTAGTCCCGCCAGAGCTCATCTTCCACGGTGCGTTCCCAAACGGATCTACCCACGAGTTTCCTTTCTGAGTAAAGAACAGATTCACCAGCTGGGAAGGGCTGTTGGGGTTTACATCCCATCCCGCCAAGGCCACAAACTCGCGCTCGAGGCGTGAAATGTCTGCCGACATGGGCTTAGACACCGCCTCGATGCCCTCTACGTCCAACTGGATCCCACGGCGCTCCATATTCCAGAGGATACGAAGAAACAGCGCAGAAGTGGTGTTGTAGTAGTCGAGAAGCGTGACCCCTTCCTGGATCATAGTCTCGGTCAGCAGTCCCTCGAGCTCTTCGACCAGTCTGAACGATGCCCAGGCATCTAACGATGCGTAGTCACCGACCAGTAGCTTGATCATGTCCAGCGGAGGGCGATCACCCTGGGCGGTGGAGGACAGATAGGAGAGGATAATCTCGTGGCTTTCTACAATAACGTCAGTATCCGAGAGGATTGGAAGTAGGGCTTCTCGCTCCTCTTTGGGAACTGGTCCCAGCCCCATGAGCTCCGAGAAGTCACTCATGTAGCCGGATTTTCCGCGCGTAGTGGGACAAAGCCCATACTTACGCGCAAGCTTCAGAATCTGCGTAGCAGACATGTACTTCAGAGAGTTCTTTCTGCCTTCAGACAGCTTCTTAGATAACGTCCGCATGTCCTCAAGGGGCTCAGCGCCCATCTCGAGCTGACCGACGAGCGCCAGAAGCTCAATCGCGTGCGCCTCATCCGAGTTCTCGAGGGCATCGTGCATGGCGCACAACGTCTCTACCTCTTTATCGACCGTGCCGACTGAGCCGAACACCTCAGTAAACGGCGCCATCTTTAGCCCGAGGTAGTCGGCAGCACACAGTTTGAGACCATGCCGACCCTGACGGTTCTCATCAATCAGCCAGTCCATCACAACAGTGTCGTAGAGGTGTCCCTTGATCACTATGTCGTGGTTCGCAACCATGTGCATGTCAAACTTGGCGTTTGTCATACACTTAGCAATCTGGGCGTCTTCCAGAACATCTTTGAAGATGTGCAGGAGCCTGACCGGTGCGCAGAACCGATGCCCATTAAAACCAAAAGAAAAGAACTTGATCCGGTCGGACACCTTACCAAGCCCAGTCGTTTCCGTATCAAAGCCTACACGCTTAAGGCCTTTGATCTGTAGCGCCAGCGCTCGAGCTTCGCGCTCGGTATCGACGTATATGGGCTCAGGTGTTTCAACGAACTGATAGCGCATAGTTCCCCCGCAACAAAGCCCTGATGCGCCCCATTCGGGGCGCATCAGGGCCAGAGTGGCTTAGCGGAACTTATCGTACCGCTTAGAATCCGAGACGAACCCAATGTCTCCGTCCCGCAAACCCATCATCGTGGAGTATTCCGCGTTGGTCTTCGGGGCCGTGTACTCCGAAAAGTCGTACTGGGCCTTCATCAGCACAGTAAGGTCTTCGGGGTAGACGAACTTCCCACCATCCAAGGTTGCGACGAACTCGCGGTTGTCCATGCGGTGCTCGGAGGGCGAGAACACCCCGTCCAAGGACAGCGCCGGAAAGCCGTTGGAGCCCATCGTCTTCTTCAGCTTGATGACAACGTCACTGTGCTCGTGCGGACGAGGATCCTTGCAGGAGTCGCAGTCAAAGACGGGGCGGGGAAACCCGACCACGCCACAGTGCCGGCAGCGGAGATCTTGGTCTCCGTAGTTGGCGACTTCGGAATCGGTCATGGCAACCGACTCCGTCTCCAGCAGGACCTCCTCGCAGCTGTCGCACACGAAGATGCTGGGGAAGAGTGACCCACCGCAGCGGCACATGCTGCGCGCCTTCTTGGCGGCCTCTTGAATTACCTTGAACTGTGGAGCAGAGAGCTCCAGGAACTTCTTGCGATAGAAGGCGACATTCTCGCCCCCGGCAGCAATGAGCGCTCTGCGCTCCCGCACTGTCTTCACCTCTGCCCAGTTGTACACGGGCTGGCCCTTGAGCTTCCCTGCCGTGTAGAGCATCGGAGTCCCGTTGCGCACCACCGGAGTGCGCTCAAAGACCGAGTATTGAATCACGTTGACGAAGAAGCGGTTGGGCTCTCCGTACTTCGGCTCTTTGATTCCTTGATGGTTGCTGTCTGCCAGAGCTTGCAGAGTGCAGGGCTCTTGATCCTGTCCGCGGAAGTACTGCCAGGATGTACCTCCAAACTTGTTCTGGAACTGCAGCTGGAACATCGCAGCGGAGAAGAATGGAGTCTCCGTCTCTCCCGAGGCGTCTTTTGAATGGTACTTGGCAGGGGTGAGCTGGATCGTGACCGTCTCATCCTTGCCGATCTTGAGTTCATCCGACCATTTGGCCGACCAGCCCGATCCTTTGCGCCGACCTCCTCGGTCAAAACGGGGACGGCTAGCACTCATTGGGATTGTCTTCGAAGCCATTGTCTTTTTGCCTCACTAATACTTACTGGGGTGCGGCAGAAGTCTTGTAGCTCTTCCAGAGCAAAATCATCGGGTTGATGAATTCCTTCTGGAAGTGGTACTACGTAAACCCTTACCGCCTGAAGTTTTTGACTGATTTTCAGACTTCCTGCATGACCTGCGTCGTCGTTGTCGAGACAGAGAATCACTTGGGATGTCATTCCTTCAATCAAGGTTTTCTGGGCGTCAGTCATGTAGCTACCCATGAGGGCAACCACATTCGTTATCCCAGCCTGACAGAACCACAGAGCGGCCTTGAAGCCTTCGACTACAAACACGGGCTTGCGTTGAGTCTCGAGCTCTTTGGCCACCTTATCAATTCGCCATAGGTGGTCTCCCTTGGAGAAGGTTGGGACGCGAATCCCATACTCCTCTAACTCGGTTGTGTAGACTTTGTACTTGCCGAATTCGGACGTGGGCTGTTTTCCAACAATACCAACAAGTTTCCCGAAACGATTTCTTACCGGGTATGTCACTCTCGACAACTTCTTGTCAAAGCCCACGTCATTATCGTACAACACTTTCTGACTAAATCCGGCATCCAGCAATTGCTGTGGACACCAATCAAAGACTCCTAAGAGCCTCTCAGGAATCTCATCTGCCTCTACCTCGACGATTCGTCGCCTTTTAGGTACTGGAGTGTGCTTGGCTACTCGATCTATTACGGCCTTCGACTCTCCGACTTTGGTCAGAAAACTTCGAAGATTGCCGCCACCACAGCCGGCAAAACAGAACCAAAGGCCGGTTTCTACATTGACAGAAAGACTGGGCTTACTCTTGCCCTGCACCTCTCCATGTATGGGGCAAAACCCCATGTAGTTGTCCCCGGACCCTTGACGGAGCCCGGGGACATATTTCTCAAAGTTGGCCAAGAAGTTACGTTCTGAACGCGTCATCTCGTTTCTTTGGCTTCCTTTTTTCTTCCTTCTTAGCGGAAGAGCCTCCTTCTCCATTATCTCCGTCAGCGCCCTCGGCCATCTCCATCTGTTTCTTTTGTTCGAGGAACGCTTTTACGTTGGCGTTGTTCTGTTGGACGCTGAAATCAGAGCCAGGGTTTGCGTTGATGATGAAGGGAGGAATCACGGTTTCCCGGCTCTTCGAAAAGACGAAGAGGAGGGAAGCTCCACGTCCCGAAGGATTAGGGCCGCGGAAAATTCTGAAAGCAATATCTGCGTCCTGACCAATGCCGTCCGCAAACGACAGGTCATCCAAGTCTCCCGATGGTTCTTTGGCGTTTGCCCGGTTTGCCTGAGTGGTACCTATCACGGGACAGCCGATAAACTGGGCCATAGCCTTCAGGTCTTGGGAGATGTGGCTGATCTGCTTCCAGTCAGCTGTCCTCTGCCCAGACCTTCCGTCCCGCATGAGGTAGAAACCATCTACGATGATGAGGTTTGGGTTGAACCGCTCTGCTGCGGCAATCAAGTCCTCCACCGTAGAGCCGTTCTTCTTACCTTTGTCGCTCATGAACAGCAGGCCCCTCCTGTGGGGGCCTTCTTGAACGTCCTCCTCGGTGGCAACAAGCTCATCCATAACGTCGAAGAATTCTTCGGCGTCGCGTTCGGAGAGCGAGCCTCTTCGAAGGCGGTCGTAGTCCACATTGCCCAGGATTGAACTGATTCGAGTCAGCATCGCTTCTCGAGAGATTTCTTTCGAGAATACTAGGACTCGATGATTCGTCAAGTACGCATGAGCGGCCATGGCGCAAGCGGCCCAGGTCTTCATGTTCCCCGGCCGTCCGTAGATGACGATGAACTCCTCGTCTCGCATACCCCCAGTCTTTTGGTTTAGTACTTCCCAGGGATACGGAATACCGACCAATCCCCCAGCCTCAGCATGAGTAGTGTACTGCTGACGAAGAACTGCTACTGAGCTCGATAGCAGAATCCCGTCGTCTTCATGAGCGGCGACATTCATGCGCCTGATTTTGGGGAGAAATGAATCCAGGATGAAGGACGGGTCCGTGTCCGCCTGCAGCTCATCCTGCATTTCATTCAGGATTGCCTGCAGCTCTGTCTGCGCCTTTGTACTTCTTACGTCGTCAATCAGCGCGTTTAGCGAGTTTCGACTGGGTGCGAAGTCGAAGTTTGGAAACTTGCGAAGGAATCGCTCAACAGTCGGAACCTCTCCTCGCTGGTTCGGGTTGTGGTACTCCGCCCACAGCCACTCAAACGCCTCTCGTGCAGCGTCGAGAGTAAACCACTCCGGGGTCAGCCCCTTTTTCTTTGGGACATTGAAATCCGCACTTGAAAGAATGTTGCTGATCAGCTCTAGCTCTGGGTGCGGCATCAGAGCTCCTCCTCTTCAAGTTCCTTGTCTGCGCTTGGAACTATTCCCAAGTCCTGTTCAATCTTGGTGCGTATCTGCTCAATGAGCTGCTCCAGCCGAAGACCCAACTCCTCATCGAGGAGTTGGGTCTCTCCACCTGCCACGGCGCCAGAGAACAAGGAGTTCTCTATGTGCATTTGATAGCTGACGCGAATGGCAGCGGATGGGGGAGCCGCTTCAATCTTGGTGATGCTAATCCGCACCTGAGTTGGTAAGCTGCTCATATGTCACCTCAGCGACATGCTTGCCTTCCTCGAGGTGCTCAACGGCTAGCTCAAGTGCAAGCAATCGCGCGCTCTCGATTGACTTTGCGTCCTGGTTGCAGGACAGAGTAACTCCGACCCGCACCTCAAAGCCATTTCCGTAGTCTTTGTCCGCAAAAGAGAGGGAGGCGCTAACTCCTGCCTTTCCATTCCCCACGAGCTTTTCAAGTGAGTCGCCCATCTTTATATCCTTTGTAGTTATGGGGTAGGAGGCCACTTTCCGAATAGTGCCCTCTTCATCGAAGACAGAGACCTCAACAAAGATCACTCTAGGTCCTTCGGGAACGAGACCCGAGGAGTCTTGACCACGGTCTCACACATGCCCTCATAGCGAGCACGCAGCTCGTCGGGGAGCCTGGAAATCTGCGAGGGGTCAACCGTCCGGACGAACACCTTGTACTTCTCCAGGATGGCCATATCGCCGCACTCCTCGGCGAGCTCCAGGATCTCTTCGGTCTTGTAGACCTTGGTCGTGCCTCCGGGTGCCACCTTGAAAGACTTACCACCGATGTTCCAAGACCCGAACCCCCGCTCTCGGAGCTCGGTCTTTGCCACCTCGGTAAGCTCGATGCGTCGAGCTTTGAGGAGCTCGAGCTCGGCGCAGAGCTCAGGCTCGCTGGCGTTCAGGCACTCAAGTACTTCGCGGATCCGATTAGCAATCTGGACCAGTTCTTCGGCTGCGCTCATGTCTAACTCCTAATGACTCTGGAATGGGCATCTACAATCTGAAGGGCGTATCTAAAGTCTCCAAGCGTATCAAACGTGTGCCCCTTTTTTTCCTTGACGAGCACACTGTCTCCTTTTCTCAACAAGAACCCACAATCCAAAACGGGCAACATTCCGTAGCGGATGGGGTCTCCGGTGGTTGGAGAGGTGATGGAAATGTCCATCAATTCCCCGCGCTTCTCTAGTATGTTGACATTTTTCCCAAGAAGCGTCGAGGCAGCTGTCTTGCCTCCCGCGATGATGATCAACGGGTCCACAGCGTAGATTGTGCTGTGAAGCCGCTCACGGCATGCCTTTAACTCACTGGCAGAGGGTGTCCGGTCATCTTCTGGCCGACACAGAACAGAGTTCGTGAAGAACACACGAGACAGGATGAACTCGGACAGCCTCCTGAAGTACTCATCGTTGTCATCAATGGCCCTGACTTCCTGCAGATCATCGTCTGTCGCAGGCCAGGTCTTCTCAAACAACTGCAACAACATCTTTCCGGCAGGCCCGGAAAATGGCATCCCTTCTTGATCTTCTGTCTCTCCTGGGGCACCTCCGATATACATGATGTTAGCGGTGACTTTTCCAGCACCAAACACTACCTGAGAGCGACTCTCGCATAGCCGAGAGCACCTCTGACAGCGCTGGTACTCATGCTGCAGCTCACGAATCCGAGCCAGCCCAATCATAGAGCACCTCTTTTACATGCTATTCCAGTCCCAGCGCGTTATGACACGATATCCACGTCTTTGGCTTTCCCGCATCAGGGAATGAATCATGCCCTTACATGAATCAATGGACTTATCGAGGACAAGAAAGACCCACGGGTCCTTCTTGCCAGGCATCGCTCGAAGGATGCGCCCCACACTCTGCTGATAGATGATCGCGGAATGAGAGCGCGCAGCAAACGGCGTGAGGAGGATGAGGGTATCCAGGTCCTTTCTATTGTAGGCTGCGGCGCCCACGCCGATTGAGGCAAAGACCAGGCTGCTTCCGTTGAGGCGCTCTAACCGATCCTCGGACTTGGTGCCGCCGTGGATGACAGTACTGCCTGGATTTTTCTTGTGTAAACCTTCTATGTGCTCTGGCCCATGAGACAGCGCGTATACTGTCCTTCCGCGCCGAAGGCATTGGTCGATGATCTCTTGGATCAGCGAGTTTCTGTCCTCATTCTCGGCCAGGGTCTTGTGAAGCCTGCCGATGCTCAGCTGCCCACCGCGGTCAAGCATCTTGGACCGCTCAGAATCGTTGTAGAAGATGCCGGTCTCGAGCACAAAGACCGTGGGAGTGAGGTCCTGACTAATGTCAGAGAAGAAGACAGGGCCCAGATGTGAGTAGAAAATCCCCTCACATCGATCTGTCCGGGTGGGTGTTGCTGTGAGGCCGAGACGGATTCCAGATCCTACAGCACTGGCCTTCGAGAAGAAATCCGCTGCCATGATGTGGCATTCGTCGTAGATAACAAGTCCAAACCTCGAGAAAAACTCGGGTGGCAGCGTTCCATCTTCGACTCGACCTGCTAATGTCTGTACGGTAGAGAGGCAGATCTCCTTATCGATCTCAAAACGCTTCCCCTGAATCCAGCCCACCTCTCCATCGTAGTCAAAAAACTGCCGAAACTCTGCCAGCCAATTGTCGAGGTGCGCACGCTGGGGGCTTACAATGAGGGTAGGAACTCCCTCGAAAGCAGCCTTGAGCCACCCAAGAACGGTTTTGCCCTTGCCACAAGCCAAGTTGAGAATCCCTCGGTCGGCGTCTTTCAGGGCTTCCCAGGCTTCGAGCTGGTTTTCTCGAATTTCAAGGCAGGGCTTCGGCCTGATCATTACGTCATCAAAAACACAGTGGTCGTATTGAACAGGACAGCCAAGCTGGTGTAGCTGAGCGTCTGTCAGGGTATACTTGGGCACCTCCAGGTGGTTCTTGAGGTCTACCACTAAGCCCCTCGACCCTCGAGAGGGATCATCTCCAAAAGAGAGCATGCCCTCAATTGTGGATTTCTTGACGTGGGTTTTTGGCAGATAAAGATACCGGCCCCGATAAGCAACTCCCACTTCCAGGG
>Ga0315904_10010861_pt1 | contig 11708 bp, 8 predicted proteins | sample LakEriMetagenome_6_FD_203529 | JGI IMG/M metagenome (GOLD analysis project Ga0315904, IMG submission 203529) | Freshwater fungal communities from buoy surface, Lake Erie, Ohio, United States - Buoy 12 MA120 | ecosystem: Environmental > Aquatic > Freshwater > Lake | place: USA: Lake Erie, Ohio...
CTGTGATGCAGATGTTAGAGCTCCCCTACCGCATTGTTGACGTGTGCACCGGCGATATGGGACAGGGACAGGTGTTTAAGCACGATATCGAAGCGTGGATGCCATCCCGCAAAGCGTACGGCGAGACGCATAGCTGCTCATCATTTTATGATTTTCAGTCTAGGCGCTTAAACATTCGCTACAAAGATTCAAACGGTAAAAATGTGTTGTGCTACACGCTCAACAATACCTGTATAGCAACGCCGCGAGTGCTGATTCCGTTGATTGAGAACCACCAGAACAGCGATGGTTCAATTACAATCCCAAAAGCGCTACGGCCCTACATGGGTGGACAAGAGAGGATTACTGCCAAAGTAAACCGATAGTTTTTAAAAGAGGTTGCTGTGTCGTTATTTATCAAGACCCTACGTGGCGAGAAGTTGGCTGAGACCCCGATCTGGCTTATGCGTCAGGCTGGCCGCTACCTGCCCGAGTACAGAAAGCTCCGCGAGGGTAACTCGATGCTGCAGATGGTGATGACTCCAGATCTCGCATGTGAGGTTACCTTACAGCCGCTGCGTAGATTCCCGCTCGATGCTGGGATTATCTTTGCCGATATCCTTACTCCGCTAATTGGCATGGGTGCAAAACTCGATTTTAAGAAAGGCGAGGGTCCAGTTATTGAGAATCCGGCGCGAACGGCCGCTGATATTAAGGCGCTGCGTGTCCCCGCTCCACAAGAGAACGTTGCATACACCCTTGATGCGATTCGACTCGTGGTGCGTGAGTTAAATGGAAAGACCCCGCTAATCGGATTCTGCGGAGCGCCATTTACCCTAGCCAGTTACCTAATCGAGGGTCAGAGCCCAGGAGACCTGCAATACACAAAAGCGCTGATGGTCGGCGAGCCAGCACTGTGGCACGATCTTCAAACCAAGCTTGCAACGCTCTCTGCTGATTATTTGGTGGCGCAGGTTGAGGCTGGATGTCAAGCGCTTCAGATTTTTGATTCGTGGCTAGGTTATGTTGGTCCACGCGAGTACGAAGCCTTCGTTGCGCCGTACCTTAAGCAGCTTATCGCATCGGTTAAGGAGCGAGTGAGTGTTCCTGTAGTATTCTTTGCTACTGGGGTGAGTGGACTCTTTCCGCGCTTGGCGGCACTTGAGGTCGATGCGTTCGGTGTTGATTGGAGAATGACGCTCCCGCAAGCGCGAGAGCTGCTGGGGCGTGCGCTACCGCTTCAGGGAAACCTTGACCCGCAGATTCTCACATCTTCCTGGGAGTATATTGAGCATTCTGCAAAGACGATCTTACATGAGGCTCGTGAGTTGCAGGGTAGTGCCCACATTTTTAATCTAGGTCACGGAATACTACCCCATACCCCTGTAGAGAACGTTGAGCGGCTGGTGGCACTGGTGAAGGAGAATCGCCGATGACACATCTTGTGTCCATGTGTTGTATATCACTCTACGTCGCTGCGACGTGTGTGCTGCTTGTGCAATTGTGGCGCCCAAGTCGTGCAGGGAGGACAACCAGAGCAGCTTCAGGTTTGCTTTACGCTGGAGTGATCCTACATACAGTTACGATGTTTCTCGTTTTTAAGGATCCGCGCATGGTGATTCTTGAAAATGGAGCCGATTATTTTCTGTGGGTATCATGGGCTTTGGCGTTGGTGTGTGTGATCGGCAAGAGGTGGTTTGATTTCCCCTTACTTGAGGCCTTTATTGTTCCAGCAATCGTGCTTTTTATGGGCAGCTCCTCGTACCTGTTACACCAGGGCGCACAGTCTCTAATTGCAGACGAGGCAGCAACCCGACCTGCAGGGGTGCTGGTCTCGCTACTGCACAGTGTGCCAGCACTTGTAGCAGTGGTGAGCCTACTGCTTGCGCTTGCCGTGAGTGTTGCTTTTCTGGTGGTGGAACGCAGGCTGAAGCAACGTTCGCTAGCTGTTCTGGCTAGCGGAGGGCTAAATCTGCAGGCGCTAGACTCTCTTAACCGCCACCTTGTACAGATCGGATTTGTTGCGATCTCTTTAGTTATCGTGAGCGGCGGCTTGTGGGCGGTTATAAAGCAAAAGGCTATCTTTACTCTCGACACCTCAGTCGTCTCCGGACTCTTGGTGTGGGTGTTATTGGCGGTGATTCTACATGCTCGGCTGGTGTTGCGTTGGTCGCCAAGGCGAGTCTCTAAATTGACAGTCTTAGTAACTGCTTCTTTTTTCGTCTCCGTCTTTGCAGTAATGGCTCTTGCGGGTCGTATCAACCACGCGGATCTTTGGTCATTAGGTGGGTGAGATGAACTTAGGCGCTGCACTACAAACGGTTGAACCTTTTGAGCCTAATCTGCTCGTTACAGGGGTTAGCTTCCGGACAGTAGGGGTCGAATGGCGCGAGAAGCTTGCGCAACGCGCAGCGCAGCCTGAAGTGATAGCTGATAATATCGTTCGGCAGGGGTTAGCGCGAGAAGCAGCGGTTGTATCGACGTGTAATAGGTTTGAGATAGTAGCAGCTGGTGGTGACGGTGGAGGGATTAAGACCTTCTTTCAATCGTTGGTTGATCTTCCTGTTAGCAACGAGGAGCTGTTATACCAGCTAAGCGATGTCGCTGCTGTGAGACATCTGTACCGAGTCTCTGCAAGCCTTGATTCAATGGTTGTTGGCGAGGCTCAGATCCTCGGGCAGGTTAAGAAAGCGTACCAGCAAGCAGTAAGCCAAGGTTGCGTTGGGTTTTATCTACACCATCTTTTTCAGAGCGCATTTCAAGTGGCTAAAAAGGTGCGCTCACACACCGACATTGCAAGTCACGGAGTGTCTTTGAGTTATGTTGCTGTGCGCTTGGCGCAGCAGATCTTTGCCGACCTTTCTGAAACCTCGGTGGTGATAGTGGGTAGTGGAGAGATGGCAGAGCTTGCAGCGCTGCATCTGTGCTCGCATGGCTGTAGAAAGATTATTGTAGCGAACAGGACAGTTGAGCGTGCAGCGCAGCTGGCTGAGCGTTTTGGAGGGTTTGCGGTATCCTTGGGAGATCTAGATCGCATTCTTGATACGGCAGATATAGTAATCGGTTCTATATCAATCGACCGACCGATTTTAACCCGTGCAACACTCGATTCAAGGAAGTCTGACCGTCCGCTGTTCCTTATCGATCTCGGTGTCCCGCGGAACTTCAGCGCTGATTTAGCAAAAGTAGACAATGTATATCTGTATAACATAGACGATCTCGGCGCGGTTGCAGCTGAGAATAAGGTTCTGCGCGAGACTGCAGCGCGCGAGGCTGAGATCGTGATCGAATACGGGCTAATTCAATTTGAGCGCTGGAGACAGAAGATAGCGGCGCAGCCCGAAATAGTGGATCTACGGCGCTCGATTGAGCACATCTGCCAGAGTGAGGTTCGTGCCGGACTCGGGCCCCAAGCGGATCTTCTAGGCCCCGAAGCTATCCAGCGTATATCGCACGCCATTAGTCAGAAGGTCGGGCATGAATTAACTGAACTACTTGAGCGTCAAAAAGGTATTGAGCCAGCCGATAGGGAAGGGGTGCCGTTTATAATTGTGCCAACGGGCGCAAAGCGAGCAGCGAAAAGTTAGTAGGCCCGAGCGTAGCTCTTTAAGTTTCATTAGAGTGTTATATGTCTTTAAGTAAAATGCGGTCGCAGGTCTGTGCCGGAGTGTTTTGTTTAAGCAGTACCGCCGTGTGGAAAGTAGCTCGTGCAGTGCTGTGTCTTAGCTTTTGTTTTGTAGGAGGTGCCATGGCAGATGATAAATCAGCAAAGGAGCAAGAGTTAAAGAAGAAGCTAAACCCGATGCAGTTCCACGTCACACAACAGTGCGGCACCGAACCGCCGTTTAGAAACGAGTACTGGGATAACCACGCTGCCGGGGTCTACGTCGATATAGTTTCAGGTGAGCCGCTGTTTAGTTCGCTCGATAAGTTTGATTCTGGTACCGGATGGCCGAGCTTTACCAAGCCGCTTAAGGGTGATGCGTTGGTAGAAAAAAAAGATAATTCTCACGGCATGACAAGAACTGAGGTTAGGTCAAAGACGGCCGACTCGCATCTGGGGCATGTGTTTCCTGATGGACCAGGACCAACCGGGCAGCGCTACTGTATCAACTCAGCATCTCTTCGTTTTATCCCTGTTGAGAAGCTGGAACCTGAGGGGTACGGAGAGTACTTGCCTCTTTTTAAGGCGCAGAAGATATCTTCATCCGCTGAATCCCCTGTGGTGGCTGGAGGGCGAGAAGTTGCGATCTTGGCAGGAGGCTGTTTCTGGGGGGTTGAGGACTTAATCCGTAAACTTCCAGGCGTTCTTGCAACAGAGGTCGGGTATACTGGTGGACATGTACCGAATCCGACATACGAGCGCATCATGGGAGGAGTGACTGGTCACGCAGAGAGCGTGAGGATTGAGTTTGATCCAAAAGCATTGTCGTATGCGGATCTGCTCCGATATTTTTTCCGTCTCCACGACCCCACAACGCTAAACCGTCAAGGTAACGACCGCGGCACGGAGTACCGGTCAGCGATATTCTTTTCAAACAAAGAGCAAAAAAGTATCGCCGAAGAAGTGATAAAAGAGGTGGACGCCTCTGGAAAGTGGAACAATAAGATAGTTACCCAAGTTGTGCCGGCCTCTACCTGGTATCCAGCGGAGGAGTATCATCAGGATTATCTACAGAAGAATCCGGGTGGATACACCTGTCACTATATCAGATAAACTCAGCCTCATTCATTTTTGAAATAATCACTCGCGGTGAGGGCCAGTCTGGCGCGCGTCTACCGGAAGCCGCAATTCTATGGCGAGAGGGATAATTTCTAGCTTGTATTTTGTAGACAACCGCATGCGAGACATCGATATATGAGGCGCCGCCTGCGATTGCCGCGACAAACGCCGCATTGTTATGGCATTAGTGGTATGTAAGGACGGCGGTATGAGTAGGACTGAGCGAGAGCGCTCACATTGCCAATCGAAGCAAAATCTGCTTGGCAATATTTCCAAATACCTCATTTAGCTGACTCGAATCGTTGCAGCCGTAGTAGGCGCCAAAGTGACGCGGAGTGAACTCGTGCTCTAATGGAGTTCGGCTCCGCGGCGCACTGCCGTCAAGAGTCTCGCCATAGCCTAGCTCTACTTGGATGCCGTTTAACGGATGGTTTTGGCAGCTGAGCGTCCGCGAGCTAAAACCGAAATCATTACTCGCTTCCCAGCTTGCACTCTGGCCGTTCATAAAATCGTCGACTTGTGAACGTTCTAGCGACTCTGGAGCGAAGGCAAGGCGCCTTAGGAAATTATCCTTTCGACTGTCAAAGTCGAGCGGATTTTGTAGGGGATCGTTACAGCTTTCTCCATAAATATCTGCTGCTCGTGGTCCCAGGCCAACAACGAATACAATCGCCCCAAATCGGCTGCGTAAATGATCGGCAGCTCTAAGGGCGCAGTAGTAGGGTAGCTCGGTGGTTTTCACCACTTCTCCAACATTCTCTATGGTTGAGTCGTCTGTATTGGAAAGGAAGCGTTCGCCGACAAAGATATTTGCCGGCTCATCTGAGTCGGCGGTGAATGGCAACTGCGTATTTAGATTTGTGAGGCATCCAGGACTTTGTGATGGATTGTTCTTTAGTTCTTGCTGATTACGTTCAGTAAAGTATGCAGGAGGGGCGATCTGTCCACTGGGCTGAATCGTATCTAAGCCAACTTTAATTCTTTGATTGTCGTGCAGACTGCTTGCTCCGCCTGGATCGAGTGCCCAGTTATAGTTCAGAATTCGCGATCCAAAATATCGCGAGTGGGTATACATTTCGAGTGGCGCAGTTGGCGAAGTTGAATCGGTTGATCCCGGATAGCTTGGACGAGAGCCCGCACCGCATGTGATCGGGGTTGGCGACGCTGTAGCTGGAATACGATCAAGTAGACTTCGCGCCGAGTTTGGCGGAGTCGAGGCATGCACAAGATAGCTGGGGCCGTTCCAAAGATAGTTATTTTGCTCTCTGGTGAGGCTTTCAAACTGCAGTACGTATGGGCCGCCGGGTAAGGTTGGATCTGCGGTGCTGATTGGCACCTCATCCGCTTGGGTGGGGCCATTTTTCCAGATGAAACTCCCGTTTTCATTGAGACGCAGATTAGCCTGAATGCTAGCTAAGGGGATCGACTGGCCCGCTTGCGACCCCCCGCCATAGACCAGCTCTGGCCAGCCATAAACCGGGTCACAGTAACGCACCGCTTGAGTTGGATCGCTGCTTACTCCGTTTGGACAGCTAGCCAAGCGGCGCCGCCCCCAAGTGGTGATCCAGCTGTACCAGCCCTGTTCGGGGTCAGCCGACCCCAGTGCGCTACTTAGTCTGCTGGGAACGTTACATGAACCACCTTGAAAATCGCAGTACTTTAGCCGTGATATATTTGGACTGCCATCACTAAAAAGTACGATAGCCGTAGCAAGGTCGGGATTGATCTGCGCAGTTGCTGCCGCATCAATAGAACGCACCAGGGCATCGCAAGGATTTGTCTGACCACTGGCTTGTAGTGCAGCTACATCGTTTTTAATGTCCAGGTGCGCTCCGGAAGCTGAGTCAAACAGCTGTAAAGCCCCTTGTGTTTTCACCGTCGTGCCATAGTCAATCAGAGCTATCTTATCTTGAAACGGATTAAACATGTCGATAAAAGCGACTACAGCTTCCTTTAATACATCGATCTTTGCTCGGTCAGTTCCCGTGGTCCCTGCCATGGATCCTGAGGTGTCTAGGAGTAGAAAAAGATTGAGTGGTTTAAGTAGACCGGCTGGATTATTTGGTGAATTCTGGACGAAGCAGCGTACCTCACCACTCTCCTGTCTTGCGCACGATGTGCCCTCGGAAAGCTGCATAAACTGACCGTAGAGTAGGGTCGGTATGGCGTATCTAATGCTGAGGTTTACCGATGAATTCGATAAATTCAGAGCCTGAAGAGGAACCGAGCTTGACCAGTCACCGTCACCCTCGAATTGCAGGTATGGACTGCTTGTTACTCCAGAGCTTGGATCATTTGAGAAATCATTGGGGTAATATTGACGTAGTGTGCTGATGACAGCCTTGGCCATCTCCTCGCGCATCATTTGATTCGCACTAGTGGAGCCTGGGGGATTAACCGCACCTGCGCCAGAGGTGACAATCGGCCCCGTTTGGTATCCAAGAGTATCGCGATTGTCAGTGACGAGCGGCCCCCAACCGCGGAGCGACATAAAATTAAGAGAAACCATCGCGGCTACACGTGTTGCTTTATTTAGATTTTGTTGGGCTGAATAGAGACGTCCAAGATCGATCGCGAGCGCTGCAAAACCCAATATAACAGGAAGGCTTAGCACAAAGAGCACCATCACTACACCTGATTGACTTTGGTTTCGCTGATTGCTCATCCTAAATCTCAATAGTATCGCTGATAGTCACATCCTGGCTGATTTGCGTCCCAGGGATTAGAGATAGAAAGGCAAGCGATGGTGTGATCGCAAACGAAGTTGTGACCCGTACAGCTCGATTTCTGCGGCACATCGATTCAGAGTCGATATCACTCGACACAACCACTTCTCCATCCCACGATATTCGAGTTGTTGCTTGAGCGCACGTAGTATCATTTACCGAGAAATTGGCAAAGTCGTACCGATATACCCACAGGTCTACGGTTAGAGAAGTGCTAGATTGTGTGCCTGCTGGTCTAATCAGATCCCATTGACCCATAAATCTGGTGCGAATTCGCTCTAGACATTGCCGAATGATAGGAGCGGTATTAGTTGTATCGACAACTAATCTTTCAACTCCGGAGTCTACGCTCCGGTTCTGCAAGGTAAAATCCATGCAGTTTTTGTAGGCATCAGTTGCAACCTCACGGGAAAGTACTGAGGCTATCTGCTGCGCCTGAATAACCTGCACTAGTCGGACGGTGAAACCTGCAACTATTAAGATAATGGGAGTGACGAGTACCAATTCAACGAGAACCGATCCGCGCATCTTCCGGGAGCGCAACGCTTGTGGTGCCGATAAATTTGCGATAGCAATTGTACTCATCACTCATTCTCCCGCATCTGGATCGCTGCAATGCTTCGAGAGCTAAACTGAATCTGAGGAAGAGATATACCACCTAGATTTTGGGGAAAGATCGGAACAGTCAATGTTAATGACACAGAAAAAATATCTCCTGGCCCAGCGGATTGGCTACAGCTCCAGCCAGTCGAGCAGCTTTCGTTTGTGAATGCAACGCTAGCATCTGCTAAGCCGGCACCATTCACATCTTCGGCAACTAAACCTAAGTTGTCGGTGCGGGATCCAAGTTGTGTCGTCCAATAGCTTTGCCAATTCTGTCCGCCGCGACGGCTCGAATCGCGCGAGAATGTCTCACGAGTGACCTCAGCCAAGGCGTATTGAAAGCTTAAGACTCTGAAACAGAAGAATAATAGCAGCATCGTCACAAACATGATCCCTAGGAAAAAGGGTAGCGCTATCGTGGCCTCAACAAAGACGGCCCCGCTCTGGCTCTGATTATTTCCTGGCTTTGTTGCTGTTGGGCTCATTACTGTCGCCTGCTCCCGGCGGTGCTTGATTGCAGAATGGATATCGGACCAACCTGGACAAAACTTTAGTTTTTTAAATATCTTAGGAAGGTTTTAACTTCCGCAGATAAGCCTTTAAGTATTGAATATCTCAGTCGCTTTTAACTTGCTACCGCCGCAGACAGTACTATACTGTTGGACTGCGCTTATTTAAGGTTTATGACAAATCCTCTCGGCAGATCAGTAACTTATAGTGATGTATTCGATCCAAACCTGCTCTATCCGATAGCGCGGACTCATTCGCGTATGAACCTAGGGATACGCGAGCCGCTCCCATTCCATGGAACTGACCGCTGGACCTGCTATGAGCTTTCTTGGCTCAATCGCGATGGCATTCCGCAGGTCGGCATTATGACCTTAGAGTATCCAGCGCACACACCGATGATTGTTGAGTCAAAGAGCTTAAAGCTTTTTTTAGGAAGTATGAACTTCACGCGCTTTGATTCCGTTGAAAGTGTTGTAAAGGCTGTGCGTGAATCACTCTCTTCTGTTTTGCAGACTGATGATGTCTCAATCGCAATCTCTTCGCCTGAGGGTTGGGGTGGCCTACACGTTCACGAGCTTGCTGGTGAGAGTGTCGACGGCGAGAAGCCGCAACGAGATGGATCGCCTCGTTTAAAGAGTGGAGACGGGGAGATTCAAGAGACTCTGACATCAAATCTTTTGCGGTCGTTGTGTCCAGTTACCTCACAGCCTGATTGGGGCACGTTAGTTATCAGCTACACCGGCCGACCGCTCGAGCGTGCATCGCTACTGACGTATCTGATCGCGCACCGCAGCTATCAAGGCTTTCATGAAGAGTGCTGTGAGCGCATCTTTACAGATCTTCTTTCAACATGCGCGCCCAGCAAATTATGGGTTGGATGTTTTTACACAAGACGCGGTGGGATCGATATCAATCCAGAGCGCTGGCTGCCGGGTAGCGAGCGCGTGATTGTAAAAGGTAGATTAGCCCGGCAGTAGTGCAAAGATTTAGGTTGGTATCCTGTGGACCGCGGAGTGGCGTATACTAAGGTCGAAACCGGAATCAGTTTAAGCGCTGGTTCTATCGAATCCGTAGCTTGGTTGTATTGCTGCTTGGGCTGCTCTTTGTGCCGATCTTGTGTTGGTAAGAAACAGAAACCCAGCCAGATAACTTCTTGCCGCGGATGAGGAGCTTCGAGAGCTTTCTCTTGGTCACAACGGTAGCAGACTCGAATTGCCTACTGCCTACAACGCGACCATTTCTTGATTTAAGCTGACTAACCGTGAAAAGATACCTTACACCAGCAACGTTCGGCACGGTGAAAATCATCTCCTTCTTCTTTGCATTGACTCGCACTCGAAGGCCGCTCGGTGCCACTGTGATGGCTACATCATCCTGACAATCAAGCTGCCCGTTGCCATCCTTATCGGCATCAGCGACTCCGCAACCACATACGCCCGCAGCAGTTTTAGCGCTATCCGTCGGGCAGGCATCGAGGCAATCAAACGAGCCATCAAGATCAGTATCGACATCAGCCACTCCACACCCGCAGCTTCCTGTCACGATCTTGTTGGCGTCGTCCGGGCAGGCATCGACTACCATCTGGTACAGCTCCGAGTACTTGCTTGCGCTATTAAAAGCCTGGAAGTACAGCTTACCGCGCGAGGACGTGAGACTGTTCGGGTCAGAGACCCCATTAAAGGAGCCGTTTACGAACACCGTAGTAAGCGTAGAGAGATCCGAGCCCCGCACGTAGAACAGCTCAGGCCCGACCGTGGTCGTATATGCGTTAAAGAACAGGTGCCCTGCAATGCTTGACATGGAGCTTACATTTGAAGACGTAAGTGGCTCGGGATCAAAAAATATTCCTGTGCCCGGTCGAGTTCCATTACTTGAGTAAAGCTCGATCTGACCATCGGATCCGCGGGCGGAGAAGAACAGCTTTCCATCGTGCTCTATGCCTGAGAGGAACTGCGAGTTGATGGGGCCCGGTTCTAGGTCTGTTAATCTAACCGTTCCAGCAGCGGTGCCATCGGTGCTCCACAGCTCCAAGCCCTCACCAGGGGTGCTTAAAGTAAGAAACCTTTTGCCCGCAGCCTCAGCAGAGAGAGAGAAGAAGGGGGTCTGTCCCGCCGCTCCAGGCTGTAAATCGCCAAGTAACACGGTGCCTGCCGAGGAGCCGTCGCTTCCCCACAGCTCAACACCGTGCACTCCGTCGTTCGCCATAAATACCACCCGATTACCGGCGCTCGCGAAGGATTGGGGGCTCGAGCTCGTGCCCGGCACGCCATCAATATCTTTTACTAAAGACGTGCCAGCGCTTGTGCCATCACTCTTACACAGCTCGTAATTGAACGTGCCGTTCGGATCGCAGAGAAAAAAGAGCTGATTGCCAGCTACGGTGCCATCGAGCCCAAGCCGAAATCCAGCTGGCAGGGTGAACGCTTCAGAGCCGGCAGGAGTTCCATCCGTTTTTAATATCTTGGGTGTGCCGGGGGTTTGGACGATGAAATATGCAAAGCCATTCATCACCCCTAACGGTTTTGGCTGTGAGCCGGTAGTCCCGGGCCAGTAATCTCCGAGTTGTACCGTACCCGCTGGGGTGCCATCGGTAACCCAGGGCTCAGGGTCAAAGGCCTCACCTGCGCCAGAGGCGCTAAAGATCACCTTATTGTTGACTGACAAAGCATTGTAATATACCGAGTCTCGTGAGCCCGGATTTAGATCCCGCAGTAGCCCGGTTCCCGCAGCGGTTCCATCGCTGGCAAACGGCTCGGCACCGTACGAGGGATGCCCCGCTGACGTGTAAATGAGCTTCTCCCCCGCCGTTCCGAGGTAGAAGGGCGCACCTATCGACTGTGTGGTGTCTTTATCTGGGAAACTCCCAATGAGTGCTGTGCCCGATGTGGTACCATTACTGCGAAAAAGTGAGAGATGCGGAGAGGTATTTGAGGTGACCGAGAGGAAGACGGCTGTGTTTGCCCCGGGGGCAAAAAGCTGCGGAGCGCTCCCCTGCGAGCCTAGGTTCGCGTTCACTACGATGTTAGTGCCCGCCGCAGTTCCGTCCGTTGACCACATCTCACGTCCGTTTGAGGGATCGGTGGCGGCGAAGATAGCGCGCTGATTGGCGCCCGTTCCTACAGTGGCAAGGTGAGCGGGATCTGAGCTATCAAAGCCGGGAAGGATAT
>Ga0315904_10010862_pt1 | contig 11707 bp, 15 predicted proteins | sample LakEriMetagenome_6_FD_203529 | JGI IMG/M metagenome (GOLD analysis project Ga0315904, IMG submission 203529) | Freshwater fungal communities from buoy surface, Lake Erie, Ohio, United States - Buoy 12 MA120 | ecosystem: Environmental > Aquatic > Freshwater > Lake | place: USA: Lake Erie, Ohio...
CATACATTTATGGTGAAGCCTTTGCTTACCCAGAACGCGACAAAATGGCATACGCAAGTGGTTGGGCTTGGGAACGCGTACCAGCTAGAGGTTTTGCTAAAGGTGCTGAAATGATGACACTTGAAACAAGTGCTTGGGGTCGCGCTATTGCAGCTCTTGGTATTGCTGTTACTAAAGGTATTGCTAGCAGAGAGGAAGTACAACGTAATATGAAACCAGAAAACGACCCTTGGCAAACACCACTAGATAGCCCTAAAAAGCCCATAGAGGGCAAAATTAGCCAAGAAACCCCCAGTCAGGTATCTGGACAACAAGAAGGTGTAGAAAGAGGCTATTTTGGGTCTTATCGGGTTGCTACAGAAAAGCAAATAAATTTCTTGCATAGCCTATGTAAACGTGTTTATACTGACTGGGACAAAGACAAGTTACTGGCTTACCTGCAATATCTAGGCAAGGAAGTAGACGAAAAATTTACCAAATTAGAATTTGTGCCATACACCATAGTTAAAAACCAATTAGACAATCAGCAACAATTGGCAGATAACCTTAGTGCTTGGCTAAATGCTTCTAAGCTTCCTAAAAGTGACGAAAAAGTAGAATGGGATACAGCACAATTTTAGAGATACTTTTAATGAACCCATATTTCAATGACGTTGAGCTACTACCAGAGCGTTATCGCAAGATTGCGTTTTGTGAGTCGTCATTAAACCCACAAGCTGTTAATCGGACAGGCAAGTATAGGGGCTTGTTTCAGTTTGATAACAGATCGTGGGAATGGGTAGGGGGGTCTGGCGACCCTGCTAGAGCGTCTGTGCGTGAACAATATAAACGCGCACAGATGCTTGTAGCAAGACAAGGATTTGATAGGGCATTTCCACAATGTTCAAAAATTATGGGGGTCAAGTAATGGAAACAATAATTGTATTCGTAGGTGTGTTTTTGGTGTTACTAGCGTTGTTTATGCGACAATAATAGTAAGAAAGGGGGGCGAATGAAACCACAAGACGTATACAGGCTTGAGCAAGTCTTACGACTGTCAATTTCACAAGACTTACTCAGCAAGGCATCAAACTTTCATAATCAAGATGATATGGAAGAAGCAAGAAAGATAGTAGAAAAAAAACACTAAGTCAAGACAGGGGCAACAAATGGAACAAAGATACATAGACGCATTACTGTTTGCAGGTGTATTACTAGCTGTGTTTGGTTTGGCTACATTATGGGAAATGGTGAAAAACTATGTTAGATCTCATAACTAGGTGCGTTAATTGTGGTGGTTGGGCTTGGCGTGCGTTCTATTGCAAATGGTGTATGGAACACATTAAAAGTGCTAAAGTGTTAAATCAAATGTTTAGAGAATTGAATAAATAATGGCGACATACGTTTGGTGTAAAGTTTGTGCCAAGATGATTGCTAAAGAACTATTACACGACGAGTGTGATGATGAGTAACGTAATCTATTTACACTTTCACTACGATTACGATAACAGCAGAGAAGTGCCTTGTCGTGATGCTAAATGTTACCAGAAACGTCTTGATGATAAAAAGAAGCTGCAAGAATACCAAGATAAAGTAGATTTAGATCTTGCACGTAAAGAAAACTTAATGCATATTAACGATATGATTCAAGACCCGAGGATAGACAACTACAACGATTACTGATATAAGTATGACCTTGGTCGCTCACGCCAAGTCTAAAGTAAAGGTTGAGGGTTGGTTGATAGCCAATTTAATGGCCGTTAGAGGGTCTTAATCACCTATGCCTAATCTGCATAGCGTGTAACAATAACGAGAAGTTACGACATAATCAGCTGCTATTAACGAGTCGCCTAATAGCTTATACAAGTTGATTATGATATGGCGCGATTACGCAGAATAATAAATAATGCGTCCGTTTGAAAGTGCGAAACCGAAAGGGTTCAAACTAGAGAATGGTTCTAATCACTTAAGCCGTTCTCTGTGCTTCAACACTCAGGGTTCATATAATATATAATTGAACAATATATGGATAAGATTAAACGTAACGGATCAACATCACGTTGGAGAAAGATTAGGCTTGGAATACTCAGACGAGATAACTACACCTGTTACTACTGTGGAATACCTACAGCTACTACAGTCGATCATCTCACACCCGTCGAGCAAGGCGGCGACGATTCATTCAATAACCTCGTTAGTGCTTGCTCACACTGCAACTACTCAAAAGGCGCACGAACAGAAGAACAATACATTAAAGCAAGAAACAGAAAACATAAACGCAAAATGATAAACAAAACCCAATTTTTTGAACACGATAAGACACCACCGACCCCTGCTATGTCTTTCTCCCCAAAAGGTCTTAAAAGTCCGTTTGAAGAACCTAAAAGAGAGGTATAATGACTAAAGAAGATAAAAGGGCAAGAATTCTTCCTGCGTTAGATCTTGCAATTACAGAAGCTACGCGTAAAGGAATTATAAATGATTTGGATCTTGCTGGTATTGCTATGGCTTACAATCTTGCTGGATATTTGGACAATGCGAGCCTCACTGCTACAGAGCTTGGAAAACTTAGTGGACAGTTACAACAAATATTGGACAAGTACGGGCTTAGCTTGTTTGGACGAAAAGAAAAACCCGAAGTGTTAGAGGGTGAAGACCCTTTAGATGATATTAGGAAACTCAACCCCGAGAATACAGACCACACCACTAGCTCACCCAACTAGAGGTAACGAGGTTGCTGAGTTCGCTGAGCAAATTGGTATGCCGTTGCTTCCTTGGCAACAATACCTGATTGATGAAGCATCTAAAATAAAAGATAACCACACTTGGGCGCACCGAAATGTGTTAGCGATCTGTGCAAGGCAACAAGGTAAGACTCATCTTATGCGAATGAGAATATTGTCGGGTCTTTATATTTGGGACGAGAGATTACAGATAGCAACAGCACAAACACGTGACTTATCGTTAGAGACATTTAGAAAAGTTATTGAAACTATAGAAAATTTTGATTGGTTACGCAAAAAGGTTAAACATATAACACGTGCTAATGGTCGTGAAGAAGTAGAATTAAAAAATGGTATGCGTTACAAAATTATAGCACCAACGGCAGGTGGGGCAAGAGGTTTATCAGCTGACACAGTTTATTTGGACGAGGTAAGACAACATAAAACCTTTGATGCCTACGCAGCTTTAGCGTTTACAATGAACGCAAGACCTAACCCACAATTTTGGGGCATCAGTAACGCTGGAGATCATTACAGTGTGGTGCTCAATGCGTTACGTCAACGAGCACTTGACAAAATAGAAAAAGATACAGACGAAGACATCTTGTATATGGAATGGTCAGCAAGACCTGATAGAAAACTTGCAGACATAGAAGGCTGGCAAGAAGCAAACCCTGCCCTTGGTCGAACAGTACAGCTAGAAGCAATTAAAGCCAGGCTAAGTGACCCAGCAGAAATATTTCAAACAGAAGTTTTATGCCAATGGGTTGAAACAATGAACAGTGCTTGGGAACAAGGTGCGTGGAATTCTTGTATGCAACCTAATCTAACACTTGTCCCTGACAGACCTACTTGGCTTGGTGTTGAAATAAGTCCAGAGCGAAACAGTTGGGCTTTAACAGGTGCACAAATGCTCAAAGATAAATCTATAGCCGTTGGTTTAATGGAATACGTGGATCAAGATAACCCAATAGATGATTTACAGATAGCAAGCCGTATAGCCGAATGGGCAAAACATTACAACGCTGAAGAAGTCATAGCAAACAGGTTCACAGGTGATTCAGTAGTAGCCAAACTAAGACAAGCAGGCATAAACGCTAACCTAATTAAAGGCGCAGACTATTTCACAGCTTGTGACCAAGTCTTAAGTGCTATGTCAGGTGGACGACTAGCTCACTCAAACCAACCAGAATTAACAAGTAGCGTAAACACTTGCACAAAGAAAACAAACGACTCAGGTGCTTGGTACGTAATGAGACGCAAAGTATCCACAGCTGCAATAAGTATGATTTTGGCAATACACAAAGCCGAACAGTACGGCACAAGGTCAGTTAATCAGGACATTGTAGTGGCTTGATGCTTGACTATTATAACAATTTGGTAAAGAATTAGAAGTTATGGGCTTCTTTCAAAATCTACTTGGTGTCACACCACAAGACGACGTAAACAAAGTTGATGCAGCTGTTGCACCTTACAACTATCAGCAATATGCCCAACCTTTTGACTATTTTGGTTTGTCTTCTGTAAGCAGAGCACAAGCTATGCAAGTACCAGCCGTTGCAAGAGCTAGAAATATTATTTGTGCAACTATCGGATCATTACCATTAGAAGTTAGACGCGAATCAAACAACAGCAAAGTTCCGACCCCACCTTTTATTAGGCAACCCGACCCTCGTATGACTGGACAATCTGTTTACACATTTTTGGCAGAGGACATTTTATTTACAGGTCAAGGTTATATGCGAATACTTGAACTTGGCACAGACGGACGACCTTTGTCAGCAGAATGGATTTCAGTAAGCCGTGTAACAAGAACACTTGACGCACTTGGACACAACGTAAGATATTACAGCGTTGACGGAAACCGAGTACCAGAAAACGGACTAGGTTCACTTATACCATTTACAGGATATGACGAAGGATTACTTGTAAGAGCAGGAACAACAATACTTACAGCACTAGCATTAGAAAAAGCAGTTAAAAGATTTGCCGACGAACCAACACCTAATGTTGTGTTAAAATCTAACTTGCCAATGCCTGCTGAAAGAGTTACAGCCCTACTTAATTCTTGGAAAGAAGCACGACAAACACGTGGCACAGCTTTTGTTAACGACACAATTGATTTTCAAAGCATAGGTTTTAGCCCAGAGCAACTGACCTTAAACGCTGCCCGTCAATATATGGCTTCCGAGATAAGTCGGGCTTGTAATTTACCTGAATACTACGTAGGTGGTAACGCAGGTGGGTCAATGACTTACTCAAACGTTACAGCTGAAAGAAGAAGCCTAATAGATTTGTCATTAAAACCTTTAATGACTTGTATTACACAAAGATTAAGCGACAACGATATTACGCCACGTGGATCTATAGTAAAATTTGATTTAGAAGAATTTTACAGCCCAAGTGCTATAGAACGCGCTGACATATATCAAAAACTTATTCCTCTTGGTGTAATGACAGTAGAGGAAGCAAGAGAAAGGGAAGATTTGATAAATGAATAATTTTATTAAATTCTCAACCGACATTATCGCAGCTAATTCATCAAAACGTGAATTGACTGGCGTTATTGTTCCCTTTGGTCAAGTAGGACACACAAATATGGGTGATGTTGTATTTCAACAAGGCTCATTAAAGATTGGTGAAGGTATTAAACTTTTTACCGAGCACGATATGACTAGACCAATAGGAAAATTATCAAGATATGAAGAAGACGACAAAGGAATTGTCGGAACATTCAAAATCGCAAGAACCAATGCAGGAGACGACGCATTAGCCGAAGCACAAGAAGGTTTAAGAACTGGATTTAGCGTAGGCGCAATGATTGACGACTATGTCACCAAAGGTGAACAAGTAATTGTTAATGAAGCAACTCTTAAAGAAGTTTCACACGTAACATTTCCAGCATTTGGCGAATATGCCCAAATAACCGAAGTAGCTGCAAGCGCAGACACTTCACAACCAACAGAAAGCGAGGAAACTATCGTGTCAAACGAAGTTACCCCAGAAGTAGTAGAGGAAGTTGCAGCAGAAGTTGTTGCAGCCCCAGCTGTTGAAGCCCAAGAACGCAACGCGCGTCCTGTAATCTTCACAGCACCAAGAAGCCCAATTGTTTCAAAGGGTTCATACTTAGAACACAACATTCGTGCAGCCCTTGGAAACGAAGATTCACGTCAATACGTAATGGCAGCTGATACCACAGGTAATAACGCAGCCTTTATTCCAACACCACAATCAACCGAAGTAATTAACGGAATTGCAAATGCTGATCGTGGAATTATTGACGCTATTTCAAGAGGAACATTACCAACATCAGGTATGTCTTTTGAAATTCCTAAAATTACAACAGCACCAACAGTTGCACAAGCAGACGAAGCAGCAGCTCTATCAGAAACAGATACAGCTTCATCATTCGTATCAGTTGCAGTTAAAAAATTTGGTGGACAACAAACATTGTCAGTTGAATTATTAGATCGTTCTTCACCAGTATTTTTTGATGAACTAGTTCGTCAAATGGAATACGCATATGCTAAAGCAACTGATTCATTTGTTGGTACAGCAATGCAAGCAGCAGGAACATTAAACGCAACAGCACAAGACAATGACAAAGAAGGCTTAATTGCTTACGTGTCATCAGCAGCAGCAGCTGTTTATTCAGCATCACTTGGATTTGCTCGCGCACTTATTGTTACACCTGAACAATGGGGTAACATTATGGGCTACAACGACGCAGGCCGTCCAATCTACACAGCATCACAACCAAGCAATGCAGGTGGCGCAGTAAGCCCACAATCATTACGAGGAACTGTTGCTGGTTTAGATTTGTATGTGTCACGTAACTTTACCGGATCAGGTGGAGTAGGAACAGCAGACTATTCAATGGCTGTTGTAAACCCAGACGCATACACTTGGTACGAAAGCCCACGTTTGAGCCTACGCACCAACGTAATCAACACAGGTCAAATAGACGTAAACTACTACGGCTACGGCGCACTTGCAACAAAAATTGCAGCTGGCGCAAACTGGTTTAACTTAACCTGATAAACCACTAAGTCGTGAGGCTACTCTCGCCCCTGTGGGTAGCCTCACCCTAAACGAAAGGAAATGAAATGCCAGAGTTAGTAACAGCAGCTCAGTTAAGAGCTGTCCTTGGTGTTTCATCTTCCCTTTACAATGACGCAGCTCTTGAAGCAATAATTGACACATCAGAAGACGCTATTGGTGATTTTCTTATTCAATGGAAAGTTGGAATTGACAGACACGCTTGCCCAATAGCAACCGAAACAACAATTCACACAACAAGACCACACAAATTTTATGAAGGACAAACAGTTGCTATTTCAGGTGTTGAAGCACACGTAAACGGCAACAAAACAATTTCAGCAATAGTTGATGATTACACTTTTAAAATAACAAACGCAGCAGTTCCAGTCCACAAAGAATTTTATAACATTATACCTAACGGTATTGCAGCCGAAAACGATTTATCACAATACAATGGCAATGCAGCTATAGAAGAAGCTGTTTTGCAAGTAGCAATTGACGTATTTCAATCAAGATTAGCTGTAGGTGGCACACAACAAGCCCTAGACTTTACCCCAGCCCCATATCGTATGGGTCGCACACTTTTGTACAAAATAACAGGTTTAATAAGCAAATATATAGACTCTAATAGTCAAGTAGGTTAACCTATGGCTTTATCAGATCTTAGGAACACACTTAAAACAGCAATAACATCAAACACGAACTATACAGCTTATGATCACGTCCCAGAAATCATTATTCCCCCAGCAGCTCTTATTTTGGCTTCAGATCCATACCTTGAGCCAATGGTTATAGGTAACACAAAGAATTGGTACGTCAGACTAACTTTAGAAGTGGTTAGCACAACGTATTCAAACCCAAGCGCATTAAAAAACTTGGAAGACGATATAGAAACTATTTTAGGACTATTGCCTACATCTTGGGTTATACTAAGTGTTAGCAGTCCTAGAATTCGTGCAACTAATAGTACAGATTTATTAGCTGCTGAAATCCAACTACAAACAGCCTACACAGGCTAAGAAAGGCAACAATGACAACAACAATTTTAAGTGGTCGTTCTCTAACCCTAACAATTGCTACAATAAATTATTCAAGCCAAATTTTAGATTCTGCTATTAACTTTGATACAGAACGCCTAACTTTTGACACACTTGCAGGCAAAGCCTACAAATATATTGACAGCAACGTTACTTTAGATATCACATTCTTAAATGACGCAGGTAAAACAACACCAGTAGGAAGTCTTTACAAAGCACTTTGGGACGCAACAGAAACAGCCCCAGACACAGCACTTGCTTTTGTTATGACACTTACAACAGGTGTGACTTTAACTGGAACAGTATTACCACAATACCCTGGTATTTCTGCTTCAGGTGCAGACGCACAAACTTGTACAGTATCACTACAAGTTGTAGGAATTCCAACAGAAGACCTAACAGCTTAACAACTACTAAAGAACAGGGGCACTAAAAATGCTTAAGTTACAAATATCGTGGGAATTAGAAACAGGTGAAAAGTTTGATGAGTGGACAAGACCTATCGAACTTGCTATGGCAGAAAAAGAACTTTATAACAACAGATCTATTGTTAAAGTTCTTATGGAAGAAAGCACACCAAGCAATTCATTACTTTTATTCCTTGGTCACAAAATTCAACAACGTGTCACAAAGAAGATTGAAAGTTTTGACACTTGGAAAAACAAAGTTGTCTCTATTGCAGCTTCTGATTTTGAGACAGCAAATTTTACCAAGCCCGAAGTCTTGGGCGAACAGCAGTAGAACTAGCAATAGCAACTGGGATAACACCCGATTATTGGCTCAATGCAGAACCCGAAATATGGGCTACGGCAATCGACATATTGAACGAGCGCAATAATGGCTAATCCAGTATCAGGTAAAAGTAGCAATAAAAATAAAACAATTAGAGTTAAAGTAGACGATTACGAATTACGTAAACTGCTTGCAACTTTTGGTCGTATGGACGACATAGCCAAAAACGATATGAAAAAAATAGCAAATGATTTAACTGAAAGAGCAGCTAAATTTGTTACTGCTTATGCTTACAATGCACCAAACCCTGCACAAGCAGACGCTATTATGAAATCGTTAAAAACTAACAAATCTGATAAAGCACCCAATTTTACTTTAGGTGGCACTAGAAAAGTTACTCGTTCTGGGGCAACTGCAAGCACATTATTGTTTGGTACGGAATTTGGTTCAAAACAATATAAACAATTCCCACCCAGAAGTACTCCAAAAGGTCGGGGTAATCGTGGTTGGTTCATCTTTATTGCTTTAGAACGTTTTCAGCCTATAATAGTAAAAGAATGGCTACAAGGATATGAAAAAATTGCTAACGAGTGGAAAAGTAGAGCTGCATAATGGCTGAAATTAGATCATTAAAACTTGCGTTACTTGCTGACACAAAACAATTTATTGAAGGTCTTGATAAAGCCGATAAAGAAACAAGAAGTTTTAGCGACAAACTTGGTGGCGCATTGAAGGCTGGTGCTTTGGCTTTTGCAGCCGTTGGCGCAGCTGCAGGTGCTATGGCTATCAAGATAGGTATTGACGCTGTTAAAGCAGCTATAGAAGACGAAAAGGCTATGAAAAGCCTTGCCCAAACATTAAAGAACACAACTAAAGCCACAGACGCACAAATATCAGCTACAGAAGATTTTATTGACAAAACAGCAAGAGCTACAGGTGTCGCAGATGACCAGCTTCGTCCAAGCCTTGACAGACTTGTTAGATCAACACAAGACATAACCAAAGCACAAAAACTACAAACATTAGCCCTTGACATATCTGCTGGTACAGGTAAAGACCTTGCTACAGTTACAGAAGCACTTGGTAAAGCCTATGACGGCAACCTAGGCGCATTAAAACGTATCGGTGTTCCACTTGACGAAAACATTATTAAATCTAAAGACTTTGACGCAGCTGTTATTGCTTTATCTGAAACTTTTGCTGGACAAGCAGACGTTGCAGCTAACACTTTTGCTGGACGTATGGCTCGTATCAAAATTTCTCTTGATGAAGCAAAGGAAAGTTTAGGTCAAGCACTTTTACCTTTACTTGAAAAGTTTGCACGCTTTGCAACAGATACTCTTGCACCTGCTTTACAAGGACTTGTTGACGGCTTAACAGGTAAAAAGAAATCAGTTGTCCCAGCATTAGGAATGTTTCAAGAAGCCACAAATAAAGGCGAAAACGCAGGTTATAATCTTGGAACGGCTTTACGTAATCTTGGTTCAGGTCTTGGCAGTTTGTCAGGACAATTAGATGTTGCAACAAGTGCTGACTCAGGTTTTGTTAGATTTGTTAATTTACTAACAACTATGGTTAACGCAATAGATAGTTTGTTAGGTGCAATAAATGCTGTACTTGGACCATTTAAACAGCTTCTTGATTTTAGCCAACGTTTTGCAGAATCAGAATCACAAAGAAGAATTGACCCAACCTTAATACCACAAGCAAACCCTAATTCTGTATTCAACAGACCAGCATCAACAGTTGTAAATATTGTTAACAACGTTAAAGGTGCTGTAGATCCACAAGGCACAGCTAGAACAATTACTAAAGTACAAAACACAGCGTTAAAGACGACAGGAATAAAGCCATTTAACTTTGGGTTTAGATAACCAATGACGATTTACACACCCACATTTAAGATACGTATTGCTGGTGTTGAATACACTAATGAGGTTTTAAGTAACGCAACTATTACAGCAGGACGTAATGACTTTTTTGAACCAACACAACCAGGTTATTGTAATCTTGAACTGATTAACTTATCTGGTACAAGCCCAGCAATTAACTTATTAGACGTAGTAAATATTCAAGTTAAAGACACAAATAATGTGTTTGTTGATTTGTTTACAGGTGAAGTTTCAAGTGTCCAAAACACTCTTGAAGGTGCTGGGGCAAATGATCAGTATGCAAACACAGTACAAGTGCAGGCTATAGGTTTCCTTGGTTTACTTGTTAAACGTTACGCAGGCGCAGTATCTTACCCACAAGAATTTGACGGACAACGCATTGAACGAATACTTGAGGAAACACTTTACACAGCTTGGGAAGATTTGAGTAATCTAACGACTTGGAACGATTTACCAGCACTTGAAACTTGGCAAGATTATGGTGTGCAAGGCATAGATGTTATTGACAATGGACGCTATGAAGTGCTAGCACGTTCAGCACAAGTTGAACAAGCTAATGAATTAACAGATGTGACAGCCACAACAGGTTTGGGTTATTTGTACGAAACAGGTGACGGACTTATTGGTTATGCAGATGCTGAAAGACGTTCAACTAACTATGGAACAAACACTATAGCCGTTGACGCTGACATTCTTTCAAGCGCAGGTTTTACCACACGTTTACAAACAGCAGACATTATCAACAGCGTAGTCATTCAATACAACGATCCAATTGCCGAAGAAGCAGCCGAGAATGACACAAGCATAAATACTTATGGTTTGTTGCAACAAATTGTGCCAACCATTTTGGCTGAACAACTTGATGCCCAAGAACAAGCTGCTAGAACAGTTGCCCTTAGAGGTTTACCTAAAGTGTCCTTAGACTCTGTTTCATTGAACCTATCTAACCCGAACATAACTGATGCTGTACGTAATTCATTCTTTGGTGTTTCAATGGACACACTTGTAGCAATAACTAACATTCCAACAGGCATAATTACCTCAGGAGTGTTTGAAGGTTTTTGTGAAGGCTGGACTTGGACATTATCAAAAAACAGCCTTGATTTAGATCTAGCAATTTCTAACTCAATCTACAGCTCTCTTGATGTACAATGGGAAGACTACAACCCATTAACCCAATGGCAAAACCTTGACAGCACAACTACGTGGCTTGACGTTATTTAAGAAAAGGATAAACTAGAACAATGGCAACTACCACTAATTATGGGTGGACTACCCCTGATAACACAGATTTAGTCAAAGA
>Ga0315904_10010863_pt1 | contig 11706 bp, 19 predicted proteins | sample LakEriMetagenome_6_FD_203529 | JGI IMG/M metagenome (GOLD analysis project Ga0315904, IMG submission 203529) | Freshwater fungal communities from buoy surface, Lake Erie, Ohio, United States - Buoy 12 MA120 | ecosystem: Environmental > Aquatic > Freshwater > Lake | place: USA: Lake Erie, Ohio...
TGGCCACTCGGCCCGCGACGGCGGTGTTCACGAAGTTCGTCGTTGCCAGCCCGTTAGTGATGCTGGCGGTGACGTTGTTTGACCATGCGGCATCGCCCACCTTCACGGCGTTGCTGGTCGCGTTGCCAACGTAGAACGTGCTGTCGTTGGTGCCCACCGCTACGCGGCCCGTAGCCAAGGTTTGCCCGTTGGTGTAGATGCCGACGATGTTGCGCAGCCCCTCGGCGCGCACGATGCCGGCAAGTAAGAGCGTGACCAATAGAACGCGGGTTAGCTGCATGGCACGTAGTCGCTTTCTTGGGTGTCGTCAATCTTCGTCCAAGCCGATTCTGCGCCGACTTCGGGCGAGTAGAACGCTTGCGTTTTCTTTTGGATCTCGCCGCTGGTCGAGTCCACTTGCCAAGCGGTGATTGCCGTTACGGCTGAGTACGTCCGCACGTCCGCCCAATCGCTGACGCTGCTGACGGCGATGCCTACGCGCCAATAGAACTTGGCTTGTAGCTTGTGGCTGGTCGCGTCGTACCGCACATCAAAGACAATCTGCGCCACGTCGCCCACCAGATAAGCGGTGCCGTCGCTGTAGATGTACGCGATGATTTTGCCGGTAGCGAGTTTGCAAGACACCGCCGCCGACGCGCCCGCCACGGTCACGCTGCCGAGGTCGGCAGAGCCGCCGCCCGCGTACACCTTCACGTTGAACGCTACGGCACCCGTAGGCACGACGCCGTTGCCGTCGCAGGACTTCACGCTGATGTCCGTGCCGGTCGTGAAGTCGGTTTGGACTAGGCCGAACAGTATGCCAAGCGGCAACTGCGGCTCGTAGGCTTGCTGAAACGTGGTGCCGTTGCTGGTGGTGCTGACGATAATGTCGGGCGACGATTGCGGCGTGATGGCCTTGATGGCGCGGCAAATGTCCGAGAGAAACGCCGCCGTGATCGGGTCGCCGCGCTTGATGCCGTTGGGAACGTTCAGGTTCATTTACGATGCCGGATAAACCATCTCGTCAACTTCATCGAAGCCCACCCATTCCTCACTGCGTTCGTAGGAGCCGTTGCGCTTGATAACCTTGTCGGCCATCTTCACGTAAACGTAACCAGCGGGCGCGCCGCATTGGCTGGGCGGGGTGGATTGCGTGCCACAGTCGCCGGTGATCGGGCGGCTGGTGCTGTAGGACGATTTGCGCGCCACGGGCACAAAGAGCGGATAAGAAGTCTGCCCGCGCAACAGGCGCTGGTAGAGTTCCATGGCGTTGAAGCCCAGCGTGGCGTCCGCGTCAATATTGGGGTCGCGAAGGCAGTTATCCACCTCCTGCCGGTCGGCGTTCGTCAGCACGTAATCGCCAGAAACAAATGCCGGATGGTAGCGGATGTCCTTGTCCACGCGCTGCCAGTCGAGTTCATAGACCGGCGACAAGTCACCGCCGCCGCCGCCGGAACCGGGCGCAACGATGTTGTTGGCCGTGACCGACAGCATCGCCAAGCCTCCCGCTTCTGGCACCAAGTCAACATCGCGGACGGTTAGCCCGTCATACGTGCCGCCCGTGCTGAATGTGGCTTGGAAGGTGTTGAGCGCGTCGTAATCGCCGTGCCAGCGGTAAGTTTTGCTGGTGCCGTCCTCGGTGCGCTTGATCGCTGTGGGTTGCGATTGGTAGCTGTTATTGGCAACGCCGATTTTTGTAGCTGACATGGTGGGTTATCCTGCGGTGGCGGTGGCGGTGACGTTGACGTTCATGGCGTTGACGCGGATACCGGCACGCACCAGTTGCACCAGCGTCATAGTTGCTTCCGCCGTGCGGCGGGCGTAGTCCATCGCGGCACTCGCCCCACCGGCAAACAGGCCGATGCGCGCCCAGTTGTCGGCGTTCTCGATGGCGGGCCGGTCGGGGCGGGCCTGCGTGGTTTGGTCGCGCATGGATTGCAGACGCCCGCGCAACTGTTCGGCCATGATCTCGTTTTCCAGTCCGCCGCGTTCGTTGCCCAGCAAGCGGGCGGCAGCGGCGGCTTCCTCGGCATCGGCAATGCGTTCGGCCAATGCGGCGCGTTTCTCGTCCTCGGATAGCGCGCTGAAATAGTTCTGCTCCCGCAAGTCGCCCAAGCGCCCTTCCATGGCGGCGAGTTCTTGGGCAGCGGCGACGCGCTCCCGGACGGCTTGCGCGGCCTTGCGTTCGGCGTCGGCGGCAGCTTGCGCGGCTTCGGCCTCGGCCATGGCGGGACGATTGGCGCGGAGCCGTTCGATCTCGATTTGATACCGTGCCGCCCGCAAGATGGCCTCTTCGTTGAACGCCACGGGGTTCATCGGATTCTGGCTGGCGGTCTTTGCGGCCTCGCTCAATAGCTGCAACCGCTGAATCTGCGCGTCGAGTTGCGCGACCGTGCGCGGCTCGGCTCCCATCATTTCCTTGTTCTGCCGGTCAGCCACGGCGGCGGCGAGTTGCTTCTCCAAGCCGACTAGCGTCGTCAGCAGTTCGGCGCGGCGGTCGAGGTCGTCTTGCGGTGCGCCCGCTTGATATTCACTCGCCAACAGTTCCCGGAATCGTTTGCTGTCTTTATTGGCGACGGAATCCAAGGCGCGGTTGATCGCGTTCAACTTGCGTTGCGCGGCGTCCACTTCCAGCCCGCTCAGGTCGCCAAACGCGATGCGCACCATGCCGATTAGTCCAGTGCCTTTGTAGCCGAGTTCCTTGAGCTTGGCGTTGATGCCGTCGAGTTGCTTGCCGCCTTCCTCAAATGCCATGTTGAGGCCGACAACGGCCCCGACCACGGCAGCGGTTGAGCCGATGTTCTTGCCGAACTTGGCGAGACTGCCGCCGCTGTCCTCGATGGCCGAGGCCAAGCCGCTGAACAACATGAAGTCGTATTTGCCCGCGCCGCCGAGGTGACCGGTGAACTTGGCGAGCTTGGTGTTGAACGCCTTGCCGGCTTCCTCGCCCGCCTTCGCGTAGCTCCGCGCCAGTGACGCCAATTCGGCATCGGGCTTGCCCATCATCGCGCCCCGCGCCAGCGTGTTGTTGGCGGTCACGTAGAACCGTTGCGCGGCACCGGCGGCGGCGTTCAAACCCGCCGTGAATTGGGTCGAGTCAAGCGATAGTTTGGTGCGGAGTTCTGTCATACGACTTCAGGCTCCAAGAGTTCTTTCAAGGCGTTGGCGGTCGGGCGCGTGTTGGCCCCGTGGCTGACAAGAATGGCGTGGAGATACTGCTCGCCCCGCGCCAGCGGCAACGCCCACAGGATAAACTCCTCGCTCCAGCCCGTCGCCTCGGCCAGCGTCACCACGTAGCTGGCTTCCTCGGCGGGCGCGCTCAGTTTGGGGACGGCCCGCCTTGTTCATCCACCACCTCGTAATCGCGGCCCGTGGCCGCTTCGTTGAGAATGTCGAACACCAGCGGCAAGATGCCGCGCTCGCTGCCGCGCAACGTATCGGCGAACCTCAACACGGCTTCTTGGAAATCGTCGGCGTTGCGGGTGAGCTTGTGCAACGTGGCAACGTCTGCCGCGAGCACGTACAGGAACGCGACGGCATGGAAGTCAATGTCGGGAATCGTGGCAATGATCGTCGCCCAGTCCTCGGTCATCAGTTCCTCCGGCTTGACGCCCTTGCCGGCGGCGTAGCTGACGGCATGGTCGCGGAGTCGCAGCAGTTCGTTGCCGGTGCGCTTCAGCAGAATCTTGCGGCCCTGCGTGTAGGGTGCCAGCGATTTGCCGCCGATGCTGCGCGTGTCCGGCAGGAACGCCGCGAGCTTGCGCGCCTCGGTGTTGTCGGGCTTGGCAACCGCCACGGGCGCGACGGGACGGCGCTCGTTCAATGCGGCTTGCAGTTCGGCGTCTTGGGTAATCTCGTTCATTGTTTCTCCGTGTGGAATGCCAGCACCGTGCGCCCGCCGATCTGGCGGTTGGTGAACACGAGGCGGCGGGTTTGTTTGACCGCATCAATGCAGCGGTTGCGGTTGTGCATCATGGCGTGCATGTAGCAGAGCGGGTGCTCCGGTTGTTCGGCGCGCAGTTCCTCGATGTGCAACCAATACCGCGCCAGCGCCTTGACTTCGGGCGTGGCGACAAACAGGAAGTTGCAGAACTCGGCACCGTTCGGGGCAACGGTTCGCAGGACGGCCCCCTGCCCATCGGCCACAAAGGGCGGACAGCCCATCGTAATCAGCGCGGCGGCAAGCCACGCATCCTCGGTGCGGAAAACTTCAGACGTGCGGACGGGCTTGGTAATCTCTTGCATGGGTTACTCCGGGAAGATCAGGACGCGGGTCAGGACGTTGGTGGTGGACGCCTTGAGGTAAAGGTTGGTGGATGCCATGCGCACCAAGGCCCACTCGCCGCCTTTGAGTTTCAGCCCATAATCGCCGCTGGTGGTGCCGTAGGTCACAACGTTGCTGGCGTCGAGGTTCTGTAGGTAGGTCACGCCGGGCGTTGTCAGGCCGCTGCACAACACGACTTGCGTCTCGTTCGTCGGCACGTTCCAAATCTGGTCGCAATAGGTGTTGCCGGTAATCGTGATACTGGCTTGCTTGGACTGCTGAATCTGCGCGCCGTTCTTGTTGTAGTTGACGGAGTTGTTGACTACCAACTCGTTCGCAGCCAAGGCCGCGCCCGCCAACAAGAGAAAGCCGAGAAGATAGCGCATGGTTAGACCGTGGGGGTGATGGACGGGTAATGCTTCAGCGTGAAGCTGATTGTCTTGAAGCCGGTATTGCTCAGGGACGTTTCCCGCTCAATCATGCGCAGCGTGCCGGTCGTGGTGTGGTTGGTGATGGCGGCATTGGTCACTTGCGCGCCAAGGGCGGTCGCGTGCGGGGCGTTCGTGTCGGTCGTGAAGATAAGCTCTTGGTTGATCTCGCCCGTTTCCCCGTAGAAGCTCGCCCCGACGATATCGCCGTCCGCGTCGGCCACTTCCGCCGTCTGGATGGATTCCCGGTAACGGGTGGACTGGATGTAGCCGCCCACGTCGGCGGTGACGCCGAACACCAAGCCCGCCGTGCCGATAAGTGTTGCCGCCATGGTGTCCTTAGATGCTGGGGTAGTTCTTGAGCGTGACCGAAACGGTCTTGAAGCCGGTATTGCTCAAGCTCGTCTCGCGTTCGGTAAGGCGTTCCGTCCCGGTCGGGGTATGGTTCGCCAGCGTTACAGCCGCGCCCAACGAAGCTGAGATGACGCCCGCCGCGCTGGTAAAGATGAGTTCTTGGTTGATCTCGCCGGTCGGGCCGTAGAACGACGCGCCAACAACGTCGCCGTCCTCGTCAGCAACCTCGGCGGTCTGGATGAGTTCGCGGTAGCGCGTGCTTTGGCACAGCCCGCCCGTCTCGGCGGTGAGGCCAAACGCAAGCCCTGTGGTTCCGATTAAAGTAGCTGCCATGTGGTGAGTGCCTTTCGGTTAGTGCGCGGGTGTCAACTTGGCTGCGCGATCAAGGTCAGGGTGATGGACTGCCGGTGATGCCGGTTCTCGATGTCGTGCGTCTCAGTGCCGTCCCAAAGCGCGCCCCAACAAGTGAAGTCGGCAAGGTCAGACAGACGGGTGCGAAGTTCGTCCCACAGCATCACGTATTTGATCTTGCCCCAAACGGTCGAGGCGGCGGCATCGGTGGTGTCGTCGGCCTGCCAGTGATAGGTGATGGTGCATTGCACGTCATAGATGCCGGTGCCGTGGAACCGCTCGCTTTGCGGCAAACAGGACACCACGAGCGCGGGCAAGGTAATGGCGTCGTCGCTGATGGCGTGTACGCCGGTCAAGCCGATGGTTTGGCTATGGGTGCCGGACGCCGCCAGCCAAGCAATAACGGCGTTTTCGGTGAGTCGTTGTAGGTCGGCCATGACACCTTGCCCCGTGGTGTCAACCGCCGAAAGATTGACAACGGGCGGCTTGGTGATAGGTTCCGCGTAGGAGCCACCATGAAAAAACTACTTCTGATTGTTTGGTTGCTCGGCGCGAGTGGCGCGCTGGCGGCGGATGCCAGCAAGCCGGCAGAGAAAGCCAAGACGGCCCGCGTCACGCTACAGACTGAAAGCGGGGCCGTGAACTATGACCAATGCGAGGTCAAGCGGGCGGAACCCGGCTTTGTGGTCTTCGTGACGCACAAGGGAACGGCGCGGCGCACTGCCGGCATGACGGCAGCAGTCTGGCAAAACGCCGGCAAGGAAATCACCCACTCCGGCAGCTACACCATCACGCCCGATTAAACCGCGCCGCCCGTTCCGCCAGTTGCTTTTTCACAAACGCGAGCATGTCTTGCCGCACGAAAGACAGCGCCCGATTCAGTCCCGCCGTGCCCACCCGATGCAACGCACTGTCCGCGCCCTTGGCAGGCGTCGTGGACTTATTGAACAGCACCGCCGCCGCGTTCTCGACCGCTTGCGCGATCTCAGCGCCGCCGAGGCCCGGTGTTTGCCGCTTGCCGGCTAGTGACATGCCGGCCTTGCTGCCCTTGTAGGTAGCGCGGAACTTGCGGTAAGCCGGGATCCACCCCGACGCAATGAAGCCCACTGAGGCGATGCGTCGATTGACATAGCGCAGCGCGAGCTTGTTCAACTCGTCCCGTGAATACTGGCGCGGGTCGGTGGCGTTGGGGAAGCCCTTGTAGAACAACTGACCGGCGCGCATTTTTATAATCATTGCGACCTTGCCGTAAGTCGTGGCCTCCTGTATCGGGCGCGGCTTCTTCAAGCGCCGCCCGCTGTCGTTGGTGATGCGCGATGCCACGGTGCGCCGTAACTGCTGCTCAACCTCTTGCGCGTTGGCGGTGCGAGTCTGGTTGATGGCCGTGTAGGCCAACTGCATACCGGCACGATTCAGCGCGTCGGCATTATCCATGCGCCGGTGCTTGGCGTAGGTACGCAGCGCACTGGTGAACAAATCCAAGTCGCGCTTGCTGACTTCCATTCGCAACATATCACTTGTCCACGCCAATCAACCCCGCCGTGAAGATGGGCGCACCGTCGCCGTTCAATCGCTCGACACGGTATGTCTTGCTTTCGGCGGTTACTTTGTCGCCCACGGCCAGCGCGATCTCGGAAGGCAGGTAGTCCAAAGCCTTGTCGTAATCGGTCATGAACCCGCCTTCCGTCAGCGTCTTGAGTTCGGCTCCGCTGCTCAGGGTGCCGGTGTAAGTCGTGCTGCCGCCGTTGACGGTGAAGCTCACGCCGTCGAGCTTGCGGGCTTCGCGGAAACTCGCTTCGCGGAGTCGGTTAAGTTCTGCGCTCATGTTGTTCTCCTAAAGGCAAAGGCCCGCCCACCCGTTGAAAGGCGAGCGGGCCTGACTGCCCGAATGGTTGGATGCTACTGTCCGCCGGTACTGGCAAGGCCGAGGTTGACGAGCGCGTTGCGAATCTGCTGGAGTTGGTTGCTCGACATGCCGCTAACCGCGTTTACGGTGACGTTGGTGACCGCTGTGATGACGTTCGTGACATCGGCGTGGGCATTGGTGAACGTATGCGTCGAAAGCGTCAGCGTCACCAGCACGGGGGCTGTGTTGGTGATGGTCTGGCGCACGACGGGAGCAGCACCGAAGAAGCCAACCTTCTGGTTGACGCTGGTGCCGATCTGATAGCCAGCCGCCGTGTTCTTGACTTGCACGACTTCGGCTAACACCAAGGTCGCGATGGCCGCGCACCCGATGAGGATGAAAAGAGTTTTCTTCATTTTGCGTGATTACCTTTCGATGGTTGCCGTGAGGGTGTTGGTGACTGCGGTTGTGTTGGCGTCTTTGGTCTGAATGTCCATGCCGACGAACGGCACCGGGTTGTTGGTGAAGCTGATGTAGGTCGTCCCGCTGGTGTAGGCGTTGCTGAGAATCACCGAGCCGTCCGCGTCGAGAATCTTCACTTCGTTGGTCTTTGCCGTCCCGCTCACGTCGAGCCGAATCCGGTACAGCTTGCCCGCCGTGCCCAAGTTCACTTGCGTTGCGAACGTGGCGTTGGTGCGGGCAACCAACTCCGTGCGCGTCTGGCGCACTTCCGCCAAGGCGGACGCGGCAACGCACAGAACCACTGCCACTGTCAGGAAATACTTCATTTCGTCACCTCGAACTTGGCGTGCATGGAATCCAACGGTTTCAGGAAGAGGGCAAGAGCCTGAAAGCCCTTGCCCCCCGAATCCCTGATGGACTTGAACGTCGCAATCGCGTCGTCGGGGTTCTCCCCCACGTATGCAACTTTGACTTTGCCGTTCATGTCCTGTCCAATCACAATCGAAGGCCTGAAATACATAGATAAACCCCCTTGGTTGAGTTAGGCCGTCACGATGCGGACGAGGTTGGCGGGCACGCCCGCCAAAACGCCGTAGTTCGACGCCACGCTGAAGTTGTGCGAGCCGGGCTGGCTGGCCGCGTCCGGGTCGTACCAGTAGCGGAACTGCAACGGCAGGCCCGATTGCGGCTCCACTTCGTTCATGATCTGGCCGGGGAAGTTCTGCGGAATCACGACCGCACGGGCCGCGATCAACAGGGCTTCAGGGGCGCACATGAACCCAACGAGGTTTTCGCTGTTGGCCGGGATGTTGGTGTTCACGATCACGTCCGCGCCGTGAATCTGACCCACGACGCCGGTCGGCAACGGGGCGCCCGCGCCGAAGTTCATCGCGCTCTTGACGGAAGTATCCTTCATCAAGTTGGCGAACAAGGCGGGGCTGATGCAAAGCGTCAGCGGGCCGTTGACGTTGGCGGTGCGCAGAGTCTCGACCATATCGGCCACAACATCGCTGTCGAACTGCGCGGTCGTCTTGGTGACTTTCTGCGAGAAAGCCGCGTTGGTGATGGTCGCCATGAGGGCGTTCTCGACCTTGTTGACGGTCGTCACGACGGACGGCTGAACGAAGAGCCGCTGAATGTCCACGACGCTGTTGGTGACTTCGGCATCGGTCAAGCCGACAACGTAACCGTAGAGCTGGTTACAGGTGACGGTGTACGCCGTCATGCTGATGGCGGTCGGGCTGTAGCCGCTGGAGATGTCCTGAACGGACGGGGCCACGGGGACGCGGGTCGTGATGGACGCGCCGTTGGGCGTGATTTCGGACGAGAAGTTCTTGCTGATGCGCGAGAGCAACAGGGGCTTGCTTTGGAGCACTTGCAGCGATTCAGCCGCGATGGCGGCGAGATTGACACCGGCGATGGTATTACCCATGATTTATTCCTTTCGAGTGGGGTTAGGGGTTCGGGCGAATCAGGACGCCCATGACGGTCTTGTGCGTGCGGTAGAACTCGGCACGCTTGGCGGGGTCGCTGATGGCAGCGTATTCCGCCCAAAGTTCTTGCTCGGTCTTGGCCTTCGGCGGCTCCGGCGATTTGTCCACGGGAGGCACGCCCAGCTTGGCGATCTCGTCCGCTACGCGCTGCGTGACGGACTTCTCCGTCGCTTCCAGCTTGGCGGTGAGTTCGGCCACTTGGGCCTTGAAAGCGTTGAGGTCGTTGGCGGCGCTCTGAATGGCGTCGAGATGCTTGGCGTTGTCGGCTGACAACGACTCGACTTGCGCCTTGTAGCCGTCGCGCTCGGTCGTGAGTGCGGCCAGTTGCGCCGTCTGCTCGGTGAGTTTCGTTTCCGCGTCTTTGAGGGCGGCGGAAGTCTGCGCAAACTGGACTTCAAGTTCTTTGTCTTTCATTACGCTTGGTTCCTTGGTGTCAACTGGGGTGGAGAAAAGCCCCGTGGGGTTGGCGGCGGGATTCTTGACAATGTCCACGCCAATCAGGTCGGTGCAGCGCGCCGCAAAGCCTGCGGCGGTCTTTTCCTTGGTGAACTTGAAAACGATGGAAAGACCGAAGGACTCCGGCATGGTTGCGGCCATTTCCATCACGAGTTCGTAGTCTTGGTGCGCCTTGAGTAAGTGAAGGTCGGCGCGCAGACACGGGGTGCCGCCCATTTGTTCCAGCGCGTCGATCCGCCAGTTGCGGAGATTGCCGACGATATTCGCCGCACCGCCGCCGTGATCTTCTTGGGCAAACCTCACGGCCATGCCGCCCACGTAGTCCTCGGCGCATTCCTTGACGGTCTGCAACGTCAGTTCGTCGGCAATGAGGTCGTGGCCCTTGGCTTCCCCAACGGTGACGACGGCGCAGCCCTTGATGATGCCGCGTCGGCGGTCAATCCTGCCGCTGGCGGCGGTGAAGTAGATGAGATTGTCGCTCATGCCTTTGGCTCCTCTGGTTCGTCCTTGGCTTCGGGCTGGTCAGGTGCCGGCGCGGCGTTGCCGTTCGGGGTTGACTGGTAGAGCATCCCAACGGGCACGCCCTCGGCCTCGGCGACTTCGATGATGCGCTTGGCCCACCGGGCGCGGTTGACCATCACATCGTCAGCGTCCAAGCCCTGCCGGCTGTAGAACTCGTAGGGGTCAATCAAGCCGGCTTGGAAGTCGGCGCGGTCTTGTGCTTGTTCACGGCCCACGTCCACGGTGATCTCGGCGGGCTTCTGCCAGCGCACCTTGAACCAGTCTTCCGGCAACGGCGGAATGTCCCCGCGCTTGGCGAGCTTCGCCACTACCCACCCGTAGATGCGCGACCAGTGCCGCTCGATGAGGGCTTGCCGCTCGGCAATCCGCCGTTGCGCCTGTGCGATAACAAACCGCTGCGCCGTGCCGCCTAGCTTGCTGGTGTCCCACACGAACTCGAACGGCAGGCCGTTGCCGACGCAGAAGTCCCGCACCAACATTTCGAGGAACGCTTGGACGTTCTGCGATGGGCGGTCAGTCGCCAGTGATTCCAGCGATTCGTTCACGTCCAGACGCGGCACGCGCCCGCCATAAACCTGCTCCAGCAGCAGATTGACCGTGGCACCGCTGGCGGTGGTAGCCGTGCCCCATTCTTCGACGCGGGCGGACGGGTCGTATCCGCCGTTGACCTTCTTAACCAAGGCAATGCTGCTTTCCGCCTTCACGGCGGTCTTGAGCATCGCCACGATGTCTTTGATGTCCCGGCAGTGGTTCAGCCCCGCTGCCCAAGCGCACTCGCCCCGGTAGCCGCTTGACCTGTGCGGCTCGTAGATGTGCAGGAACGAAGCCGCCGGGATGTCGCGGTAGCCGTCGCTTTCCAGCAGGACGCGGTAAGACACCGGCCTGCCGGCGGCACTGACGCGCACGCCGTCAACCGTCTCGCCGCGCTTGTCGCCGATGCGGTGCGATTCAATGACTTGGAGTTGCGGGAAATCGCCGTTGGTGAAGGCAAGCCCGATGTCGCCGTCCCGGTCCACGGCGATGTTCACCAACCGCTGCAAATCGGCGTCGCTATACCGCCCGGTGATCTCCGGTATCTTCGCCCATTCGCGGTAAGCCTGCTCACACGCCGCCGCCCAATCGCGGTCTTGGCTCTGGCTTTGCGGGTAGCCGACGAGCGCATACCGCCCAAGCGTGTTGCACGCCCCGCGATACAAGCCGCTGTTGTTGTAGAGCCATTGCGAGATGCCGGTCAGGTCAAGCCGCGTGCTGCTGTCGAGGGACTTGGCGGCATCCTGCGTCCAACTGTAAATCGGGTAGGAGCGGCTCCGGTCGTTGCGTTGCGCGCCTTCGTAGTGGCCGAGCGAGAACGCCCGAAGTGCGGATTGCGCGTCGGCGTCGGGGGTGGTGCGGCGGAATAGCGAGAGGATGCCCATGACTTAGGTGCCGCTGGCGGCGGTGTTGCCGTTGAACCCGATGAACGTCTCGTTGCAGGAGTTGCCGTACTTGTCCGGGTCTTTGACCTGTAGGGCGGCGATGGTCATTTGGAGGTCGGCCTGTAGTTGGGTCAGG
>Ga0315904_10010864_pt1 | contig 11705 bp, 8 predicted proteins | sample LakEriMetagenome_6_FD_203529 | JGI IMG/M metagenome (GOLD analysis project Ga0315904, IMG submission 203529) | Freshwater fungal communities from buoy surface, Lake Erie, Ohio, United States - Buoy 12 MA120 | ecosystem: Environmental > Aquatic > Freshwater > Lake | place: USA: Lake Erie, Ohio...
TCCATCAGCTTCGTGCATGACGGCCCGGGCGAGAAGATGCAGGGCTTTCCGGTGGAGACCATCACTCCCAGCGACGGCACCGGCGCCGAGATCGGCTCCATGAGTCTCATCAAGGGCGCGCGCAATCTGGAGGCCGCCAAGAAGTTCTACGAGTGGTCACTCACGGCTTCAGCCCAGGAGATGGGCGCGGCGGCCAAGCAGTTCCAGCTGCCCTCCAACAAGAGCGCCAAGGTCGACCCGCGAGTGCCCGACTTCAAGAAGATCAAGTTCATCGACTACGACTACGCCAAGTACGGCTCGTCGGCTGAGCGCCGCCGTCTGATCGGCAAGTGGGAGAAGGACGTCAACTCGCTGCCGCGCTGAGCGGCGGAGACGTTGCTCGGGTCTTCTGCTTCCCTGCTACCAATCCCTACCTCGTTCTCACCCTGGCCTGATGGAGACGGCGATATGAATAAGAACCTCTGGCTCGCTGCCGTGCTGTGCCTTTCAGGCGCCAGCGCGATGGCGCAGGACAAGGGCAGCCTCAACCTGCTGTGCAGCGTGGAGCTGGAGTGGTGCGCGCTCATGGCCACCACTTTCGAGAAGGACACGGGCGTCAAGGTCAACATGGTGCGCAAGAGCACGGGCGAGGTGCTGGCCCAGCTCAACGCCGAGCGCGCCAACCCGAAGACCGATGTCTGGTTCGGTGGCACGGGTGACCCGCACCTGCAGGCTGCTGAGCAGGACCTCACGCTGGCCTACCAGTCGCCCCAGCATGCACGCCTGCACGACTGGGCGCAGCGCCTGGCCCAGGCTGCGGGCCAGAAGTCCACCGCGGTGTACCTGGGCCCGCTGGGTCTGGCCTACAACCCTGAGGTGCTGGCGCGAAAGAAGATCGCGCCCCCGAAGTGCTGGAAGGACTTGGTGCGCCCGGAATACAAGGGCGAGATTCAGAACTCCAACCCGAACAGCTCGGGCACGGCCTACACGGCGATTGCCACTTTCGTGCAGTTGTTCGGTGAGGAGGCCGCCTTCGACTACATGAAGGCGCTGCACCGCAACACCACCGAGTACACCCGCTCGGGGGCCGGGCCGGTGAAGAACGCCGCGCGGGGCGAGACCGGGGTGGCCGTGGGCTTCCTGGCGCTGGCCGCCGGTGAGATCAAGGCCGGTCTGCCCTTGAAGACGCTGGTGCCTTGCGAGGGAACGGGTTATGAGATCGGCGCCATGAGTCTGGTCAAGGGCGCGCGCAACGTGGACAACGCCAAGCGGTTCTACGAATGGTCCCTGACCGGGCCGGCGCAGGCGCTGGCGGCGGCTTCGGGCTCCTTCACCATTCCGTCCAGCAAGGACACGCCGTTGCACCCGCTGATGCCACCCGTGGCCGAAATGAAGTTCGTGAACTACGACCTGAAGAAGTTCGGCTCCAAGGAGGAGCGCACGCGCCTGATCGGTCGCTGGGATCGGGAAGTCTCCCAGGCGTCGAAGTGAATCGCAGCGGTCTCTCCGCGCAGCGTGCCATACGGGCCTGGGCGGTGCTGGGCCTGCTGGCCTGCGTGCTGCTGCCCTGGTACTTTGCGCAGGACCTGCGGCTGGCGGCTGCGCTGCGCGGCGTGTGGGGCGGCGAATCCACTGCTTCTGCGTTGGTGCAGGCGGCGCAGCATGGTCGCACCTGGTTGGGAGCGGCCATCGGCGCGCTGATGCTCGCGCTGGCCGCTGGCTTCATGCCGGCCGGGCGTGCGCAGGGCCGGGTGCTGGTGGCGGCGTCGGCTGTGGGCCTGCTGGCGGTGCTCGGTGGTGGCTTCGCGATCGGACTGCGGGGCTGGAGCTTCGACCTGCTGAACACGTGGTTTGGCGAGTTGCCGCGCGGCCAGATCGGCCTGGGGCTGGGCGGGGCGGTGGTGCTGCTCAGCCTGCTGATGCTGCTGGGCGCCGGGCTGGCGCGGCTGGGGCGCTTTCGGGGCGACCTGTTCGTCGCCGGTGCGGTGGTGCTGTGCTCGGGCCTGCTGCTGCTGTTCGTGGCGCTGCCTGTGGCGCGCAGCCTGCTGGGGGCTTTTGTCGACGAGGCCGGAGCCTGGTCGATCGCCGCGATGGTGGAGCGCCTCGCGCATGAACGGGTCTGGGGCCTGTCCTGCCTGGCGGGTGGAGTGCGCTGCGGTGTGGCCTGGAACACGCTCTTCCTGGCGCTGCTCACGGCCGCTGGCACCACCGTCATGGGCACGCTCATTGCGCTGTACGCGGAGCGGGGCAGCGCACGCCTGCGCAAGCCGATGAACGTGCTGGCCTTGCTGCCGATCATCACGCCACCCTTCGTGGTCGGCCTGGGGCTGATCCTGCTCTTCGGCCGTGCGGGTCTGGTGAATCAGTTCCTGGAGTGGGCTTTCGGCATCCCACCCACGCGCTGGTTCTACGGGCTGTTTGGCGTGTGGCTGGCGCAGATGTTCGCCTTCACACCCATTGCCTTCATGATCATGCGTGGCGTGGTGCAGGGCATCTCGCCCAGCCTCGAGGAGGCCGCGCAGACGCTGCGCGCCTCGCGTACCCGCACCTTCATGACGGTGACGCTGCCGCTGCTCAAGCCGGGCCTGGCCAATGCCTTCCTGGTGGGCTTCATCGAGAGCATTGCGGACTTCGGCAACCCCATCATCGTGGGCGGGCAGTATTCGGTGCTGTCCACCGACATCTTCTTTGCCATCGTGGGCGCGCAGTACGACCAGGGTCGAGCCGCCTCGCTGGCCTTGGTGCTGACGGGTTTTGCGCTGGCAGTCTTCTTCATCCAGCAGAGGGTGCTGGGGCGGGCCAACTACACCACGGTGTCGGGCAAGGGCGATGCCGGGGTGGCCATGGCGCTGCCCGACCCCGTGCGCCGGCTGTGCTTGTCCACAGCCGGGCCCTGGCTGATGTTCACCGTGGTGGTCTACGTCTTCGCCTTCATCGGCGGCTTTGTGCAGACCTGGGGGCGTGACTACACGCCTACGCTGGCGCACTTCCGCACGGCCTTTGATCTGCAATGGGGGGCGCACGGCCTGGTCTGGGCGGGCACGGCCTGGAATTCGCTGTTCACCACGGTCAAACTGGCGGCCATCGCGGCGCCGCTGTGTGCGGGCCTGGGGTTGTTGATCAGCTGGCTGCTGGCGCGCACGCAGTTCGCCGGGCAGCGCGCCTTCGAGTTCTCGGCCTTGCTGGCCTTTGCCATCCCGGGCACGGTGCTGGGCGTGAGCTACATCCTCGCCTTCAACGTGCCGCCCTTCGAGCTGACGGGCACCGGTCTCATCATCGTGCTGTGCTTCATCTTCCGCAACCTGCCGGTGGGCGTGCGCGCCGGCACGGCCAGCTTCAAGCAGCTGGACAAGTCGCTGGACGAAGCCAGCACCATGCTGCGTGCCGGCACCGCCACCACCTTGCGCCGCGTGGTGCTGCCGCTGCTCAAGCCCGCGCTGGTGGCGGCGCTGGTCTACAGCTTCGTGCGCAGCATGACCACGGTGTCGGCGGTGATCTTCCTCGTCACGGCCGAGAACGAACTGGCCACCACCTACATCATTGGCCGCGTCGGCAATGGCGACTACGGCGTCGCGCTGGCCTATTGCACGGTGCTGATCGTGCTGATGTCTCTGGCCACGGCGTTGATCCAGTTTCTGGTGGGTGAACGCCAGCTGGGCCGGCGCGCGGTGGCGGCGCACTGACTGAAGCGTTGCTGCGATGCCGATGAGCGCTTCTCCCATGCCCGTTCTTGCCGCATGAACTTGCCGCAAGCAGTTTCCGTGCGAAGGCGCCACCTCGCATGACTTCCGCTCCCTACGGTTTCACGAAAGCCTCGCCATGAGTTCCATCGGCATCGAATTCCGTCAGGTCACCAAGCGCTACGGCGACGTCAGCGCCCCCCTGGTGGTCAAGGGCATCGACCTGCAGGTGCCCAAGGGCACGCTGACCACCATCCTCGGCCCCTCGGGTTGCGGCAAGACCACCTCGCTGCGCATGATCGCTGGGCTGGAGTCGCCCACCGCGGGCACCATCCACATCGACGGACAGGACGTCACCACACTCGGCCCTGCCGAGCGCAACGTGAGCATGGTGTTCCAGAGCTACGCGCTGTTCCCGCACATGAACGTGATCGAGAACGTGGGCTACGGGTTGTCGGTGCAGGGCCTATCGCGCGACACCACGGCGCAGCGCGCCCGCGCGGCCATGGCGCTGGTGGGCCTGGCTGGCTTCGAGCAGCGGCTGCCGAGCGAGCTCTCTGGTGGCCAGCAGCAGCGCGTGGCAGTGGCGCGCTCGTTGGTGTTGGAGCCCAGCGTGCTGCTGTTCGATGAGCCGCTGTCCAACCTGGATGCCCGCCTGCGCCGCAGCATGCGCGAGGAGATCCGCGCGCTGCAGCAGCGCCTGCAACTCACGGTGGCCTATGTCACGCACGACCAGAGCGAGGCCCTGGCCGTGAGCGACCAGATCATCGTCATGGACGCCGGCCTCATTGCCCAGGCCGGCACGCCGCGACAGTTGTACGAGCAACCGGCCACCGAGTTCGTGGCCGGTTTCATGGGCGAGGCCATGCGCTTCGAGGCGGTGGTGGATGAAGCGGGCCTTGTCTGCCTCGGCCCGCTGAAGTTCGCCGCCCGCCGGCCGGTGGCTCCCGGCCCCGTGCGTGTGGCCGTGCGGCCCGAAGCCTGGCAGGTGTCGGCGCCTGCCGCTTCGACAGGCCTGCCTGCACAGGCCGGCCCTGCGTCAGGCGACGCTGATGCCCTGCCAGGCACCCTGCGCAAGATGGCGTACCTGGGCAGCTTCCTGGAGCTCACCGTGGACACGCCGCTGGGCGAGGTCTTCGTCGTCTCCCCCGAGGTGGACCAGTCCTGGCAGCTGGGGGATGCCTTGGTCTTGCGTCTGGGCAGCCATGGGGTGTCGGTGGTGGCGGGGTGAGGCCCTTCGGCTGAGCGGCTTTCGGCGCCGCTCTGCTGAATAATCAGGACCGTCGTCGACGATCGGAGAGTCCGAATGCCGCGCCGTCCCGCGAGGCCTGCCAGGGGAGATTCGCCAGCCCAGCACCTGCACCAGGCGCTGGGAGACGCCCTCGACCGCGGCGATCGCCTGGCCGCAGCAGCCGCCTTGCGCGCCCTCTACAGCCGGCACCCTAATCACGCGCTGCGCCTGCGCGGTTTGCACCAGGCCATGGCCCACTACCGCGATGCAGGTGACCTGCGGGGCGAGGCCGCCGTCCAGGCCGATCTGGCGCTGGCCTATCGCTCGCTGGGGTTGTACGGCCAGTCCAACCGCATGGCCTTGCAGGCCCTGGCTTCATGCAAGAGTCTGGGCGATCAGCGCTCGATGTTCGACCTGCATGGCCTGCTGCACCTCAATGCGCTGTTCGCTGGGCGCTTCGAGGAGGCCCCCGGGCACCGGCAGGCCCTGCAGGCCTTGATGCCGGTCTTGCAGGACGCCAGCCTCCAAGCGCACGCCACCTGGGCCTTGGGCGCCGAGCTTCTGCGCACAGGCCGTTTCGAGGAGGCGGTAGGCCCATTGCGGGAGGCCGCAGCGCTCATCGAACAGGCCCGTGCCGACGACCCCTTGCTGCCCATTGCCTGGAGCGAGCTGGCCGAGGCCCATCTGGGCCGGCGTGATGCTGCAGCGGCCCTGGCCCTGACGCGCCGTGCCACGGCCCTGCACCAGGCCCAGGCCCGCCACGCGTTGGCAGCGGGGGAGTCGCCGGCGTACCTGTGGTGGGTACATCACCTGGCCTTGCAGGCGGCCGGGCGTGCAGGGCAGGCCGAGCGCGCGCTGGAGAGTGCCTACGGCTACCTCGCGGCTCACGTGAGTGACCTGGGCGATGAGGGCCTGCGGCGCAGCGCCCTCAACAAGCCTCGGCTGCGCAGGAGATTGCTGCACGCCTGGCGCGCCCATGCCCAGGCACAAGGCCTGCCCTTGGCCCAGACCACCGCCCACCTGCAGGGCCGCGCCGATCTGCGCGAGCCCTTCCAGCGCCTGACCGACACCGGCCTGCGGATGAACGAGCTGCGCCAGGCCACGGAACTGCAGGAATTCCTGATCGAGGAGGCCGTGGAGCTCAGCGGTGCCGAGCGGGTGATGCTGTTGCTCTTGGACGCGGAGGGCTGGCGTGTCGGCGGGGCGCAGCTCCCGCAGGACGAGCATCCGCAGCCCCTGTTACGGGCCCTGGGTCCATGGCTGGAAACGCTGTGCCAGCATCGCGCCGTGGTACTGCGTCATGGACCCGAAGGTGCCGAAGCCCTGGATCAGCGAAGCTGCATCTTGGCGCCGCTGGTGGCAGGGCGTCAGCTGCTCGGCGCTTTGTATGCGGACATCGACGGGCTGTACGGCCGATTTCATGACGCCGACCGCGACATGTTGGCAATGCTGGCCTCACAGGCGGCGGTGGCACTAACCAATGTCCGCTTCACCCAGAACCTGGAATCTCAGGTGAAGGACCGTACAGAGCAACTGAGTCGTCGGCTGGATCAAGTCAAGCTGCTCAATAGAAGGAAGGCAAGACGCCGGCTTCGCGAGAAGAAGATGGACGCTGCCATCGCCGCGCGCAACGAGCAGTTGATCCGTGAAACGCAGCTGGCCCGCGCGGCGGCGGAGTCGGCCAACGAGGCCAAGAGCGCCTTCCTGGCGACCATGAGCCACGAGATCCGCACCCCAATGAATGCCATCATCGGCATGAGCGGCCTGATGCTCGATACGCCGCTGAACGCCGAGCAGCGCGACTTCGCCGTGACCATCCGTGACGCGGGCGAGTCCCTTCTGACCATCATCAACGACATCCTGGACTTCTCGAAGATCGAGGCCGGGCGCATGGACATCGAGGTCCAGCCCTTTGACCTGCGTGAGTGCGTGGAGTCTGCCCTCGATCTGGTGGCCACCCGGGCTGCCAACAAGCGGCTGGATCTGGCTTACGTGTTTGAAGGCGAGGTGCCCGCGGCCATTGCGGGCGATGTCACGCGCCTGCGTCAGGTGTTGCTGAACCTGCTGAGCAACGCGGTCAAGTTCACTGAGCAGGGCGAGGTGGTGCTGACGGTGCAGGCGCAGTCGGCCGAGCAGGGCCCCTGGACCTTGAGCTTTGCGGTGCGAGACACCGGTATCGGTCTGTCGACAGAAGGCATGGTCAAGCTCTTTCAGAGCTTTAGCCAGGCCGACTCTTCCACTGCGCGCAAGTACGGCGGCACGGGGCTGGGCCTGGCCATCAGCCGCAAGCTGGCTGAGCTGATGGGCGGCACGATGGTGGCCGAAAGCCCTGGGCCAGGTCAGGGCTCCACCTTCCGCTTTTCCATGCAGGCGGTGCCCGCGTCCCTGCCCGACCAGGCGCGGCGCAGCTTCATTGGTGAGCAGCCAGGGCTGACAGGCCGCCGCGTGTTGGTGGTGGACGACAACGCCACCAACCGAAGGCTGCTGGAGTTGCAGTGCGGCAAGTGGGGCATGCAGCCGCGGGCCTTTGGCTCTCCGCTGGCTGCGCTGGAGGCCTTGAAGGAGGGCGCGCGCTTTGACCTGGGTATCTTGGACATGCACATGCCCGAGATGGACGGTCTGACGCTGGCCCGGCAGCTGGTGCAAGCCAATGCCACCTGGCCCCTGGTGCTTTTCAGCAGTCTGGGTCGCCGCGAGGCAGGCGATGACGCAGGCCTGTTCCGCGCGTTCCTCACCAAGCCGCTGCGCCAGAGCCAACTCTTTGACACCCTCATGACGCTGCTGGCGCAGGAACCTGTGCGCCGGGTGGCTCCGGCACCTGAGGCGGCACGGCCCGCGCTGGATGCGGGCCTGGCGCAGCGTCATCCGTTGCGCATCCTGCTCGCCGAGGACAACGCAGTGAACCAGAAACTGGCGCTGCGCCTGTTGCAGCAGATGGGCTACCGGGCGGACGTGGCCTCCAACGGCCTGGAGGCCATCCAGTGCGTGGAGCGCCAGCCCTACGATTTGGTGCTGATGGACGTGCAAATGCCCGAAATGGATGGGCTGGAGGCCACGCGGCGCATTGTGGCGCGCTGGGCCGCTGGCCAGCGCCCGCGCATCGTGGCCATGACGGCCAATGCCATGCAGGGTGACCGCGAGGAGTGCCTGGCCGCCGGCATGGACGACTACGTGACCAAGCCCATCCGCCCCGACCGACTGGCGCAGGCGCTGGAGCAGGCTCGCGCCCGCTCCGATGCGTGAGTTGGCTGAGCGCTGCGAGCATTCCAGAACGTCCGTCAGCAGCCTTGAGGACCCCCGACATGCCTGCCCAGATCATCGACCGTGTCGTCTTTGACGAACTCAGCAGCACCACCGGCGCGGACTTCGTGCAGGAACTGGTGGAGACCTTCGCCGAGGAGGCCCCGGGCCTGCTGGCGCAGATGCGCGACGCCCAGTCCACGGGCGCGGCCGACCCCTTCCGTCGTGCTGCGCACTCCCTGAAGTCCAACGCGCTGACCTTCGGTGCGCTGCGGCTGGGCCAGCTGGCCCGTGAGCTGGAGCAGGGTGGGCTGCCCACGCCGGGCCACGCGCTGACGGACCTCCGCGATGCGTTGGACGAGGCCGTGCAGGCCCTGAAGGTGCTCAGCCGTGCCTGATCGTGGCGCACGGCTGCTGGTGGCCGATGACAACAAGGTCAACCGGTTGTTGCTGGCCCGGAACCTGGAGTTGCAAGGCCACCGCGTGACCATGGCTGAGAACGGCCTCATCGCGCTGAACAAGTTGCAGCAGGAGCCCTTCGATTTGGTGCTGCTGGACATGGAGATGCCCGAGATGACGGGCTTCGAAGTGCTGGAGAAGCTGCGGGCCGACGCCGCGTTGAAGGACCTACCGGTCATCGTCACCAGTTCGCTGGAAGGCGAAGCCCACGTGGTGCGATGCCTGCAGCTGGGCGCCGAGGACGTGCTGAAGAAGCCGGTGAACCCGGTGATCCTGCGCGCGCGCATCGGCAGCAGCTTGGAGAAGAAGCGCCTGCGAGACCAGCAGAAGGCCCTGATCAGTCGCTTCACCGCCACCGAAGTGGCGCAGGATCTTCAGGCCAGCGGTTTTTCCATCCGCGGCCAGCGGCTGGAGGTCACCGTGCTGTTTGTGGACATCCGCGGCTTCACTACTCTGGCCGAGCAGCAGGCGCCTGAAGACACCATCGAGCTGCTCAACACCTACTACACGCTGATGTTCGAAGCCATCACTGCGCAGGGTGGGGTGGTGAATCAGATCATCGGCGACGGCCTCATGGCCTTGTTCGGCGCGCCTCGTCCGCTGCCCGACGCGGCGCTGTGCGCGGCCCGCTGCGCGATGGACATGCTGGACATGATCGACCTGCTGAATGCCGAACGGTCGGCCGCTGGGCAGGAGCCTCTGCGCATCGGCGTGGGCATCGCCACGGGCGAGGCCATCGCCGGCTACACAGGCACACAGCAGCGCGCCACCTACACCTGCATTGGCGACACGGTGAACGTGGCGGCGCGCCTGGAGACCCACACCAAGGCAGCTGAACACGCGGTGCTTATCGATCGGGCTACCCACGCGGCCCTGGGCGATGCTTTCGAGACCGAGCCCCTGGGCGCAGTGATGCTCAAGGGCAAGCTGAACGCGGTGGACGTCTTTGCCCTTGGCGGGCCAAGCAGCGGCAGCTGACTGATAACGGTTCAGAGGCGTTCAATTCGCCAGCAGTCACTCACCACAGCCCACAGGAGCTCACCGGAGTTCAAGAGGGACTGGCAACGCGATCAGCCCCGAGCCTGCCCGCCGCCCCGCACCTCCACCCACAGCAGGTACAGCCCGCTGGCCACCACCACGGCGGCGCCGGCGATCACCAGGGCATCGGGCACCTGGGCGAAGACCAGCCACCCGAGCAGCGTCATGTAGAGAATCTGCTGGTACAGGAAGGGGCCGAGGGTGGCAGCCGTGGCGTAGCGATGCGCCTGCGCCACGAAGTAGTGGCCCAGGCCGCCACACAGGCCGGCCAGGCCGATGACGGCCCAGGTCAGGGCGTCAGCCGGGTCCTTCCACTGCGCCAGGCCGAAGGGGGCGATGACCACGGCCGCCCCGATGGCCGACATCAGCTGCAGCGAGGCGGGGGATTCGGTGGCGGCCAGGCGCCGCGTGAGGATGTTGAAGCTGGCGTACATGAAGGCGTTGCCCACGGACAGCAGCAATGCCGGGTGGAAGGCTCCGGTCCAGGGCCGCATGATGAGCATCACCCCGCCCAAGCCGGCGGCAATGGCCAGCCAGCGCCGGGCGTCCAGCCGCTCGCCCAGCCACCAGGCGCTGAGCAGGGCGATGAGCAAGGGCACCGAGAACTGGATGGCCCCCGTCTCGGCCAGTTGCAGGTACTGCAGGGCCCAGAAGTTCATCGCCGTCATCACGCCCAGCATCGCGCCGCGCAGGGCCTGCAACTTCACGTTGCGCACCCGTACCAGCTCTCGGCCGTACACCGGCGCCAGCAGCGCCGAGGTGATGAACACATGCGCCATGAAGCGCATCCACACCACCTGAAACACCGGCAGGTCCTGCACCAGCCATTTGGCACTGGCATCCAGCACGGCGAACAGCAGGGTGGTGCAGCACACCATCGAGATGCCGATGCGCCGGTTGCGCGCGTTGTCGTCTTGGAGCATGCAGGAGCCTTCGGGAGATTCTAGGAGGCGGCTCCCGGCAAGGCTCATCCTTGCGTGCGCTGATTGAGCAGGCCACCAGGCAGGCTGCACAGGCGTCGGACAATGTGCGCACTCTGCACCACGTGCACGACTCCCCAAGCCGGGGGCCTTTCAGACCGAAGTACCGACTGACGCACTGCTCGCCACTCCCACCATGAACCAGCTCGACCAGCTCAAGCAATTCACCACCGTCGTGGCCGACACCGGCAACTTCCGCCAACTCGCCCAGTTCACGCCGCGTGACGCCACCACCAATCCTTCGCTCATCCTGAAGGCGGTGCAGCAACCGGAGTACGCGCCGTTGCTGGCTGACACAGTGGCGGCGCACCGCGCGCGCCCAGTGGAGGCCATCGTGGACGAGGTGCTGGTGCGCTTTGGCCTGGAGATCCTGAAGGTGGTGCCTGGCCGCGTCAGCACCGAGGTAGACGCCCGCCTGTCTTTCGACCGCGCGGCCACCCTGGCGCGGGCGCGCCGCATCATCGGTCTGTACGAGGCCGCGGGCATCGCCCGCGAGCGGGTGCTGATCAAGATCGCCTCCACCTGGGAGGGCATCCAGGCCGCGGCCGAGCTGGAGCGCGACGGCATACGCTGCAACCTCACGCTGCTGTTCGCCTTCTGCCAGGCCGTGGCCTGTGGGGCGGCAGGCGTGCAGCTGATCTCGCCGTTCGTGGGCCGCATCTACGACTGGCACAAGAAGGCTGCCGGCGCCAGCTGGGACGAAGCCGCCCGTGCCGCAGCGAACGACCCGGGCGTGCAATCCGTCAGCCGCATTTATGCGTACTACAAGAAGCACGGCATCGCCACCGAGGTGATGGGCGCGAGCTTTCGCAACGTGGGGCAGATCACCGCCCTGGCTGGCTGCGACCTGCTGACCATCAGCCCGGAGTTGCTGGCCACGCTGCAGGCCAGCGACGCACCCCTCACGCGGGCGTTGGACCCGCAGGTGGCACGCGACGCCGACATCCCGGCCGTGCACCTGGACGAGGCGGCCTTCCGCTGGGCCTTGAACGAGGACGCCATGGCGACCGAGAAGCTGGCCGAGGGCATCCGCGCCTTTGCCGTGGACGCCACCAAGCTGGACCGCATGATCGAGGGGTTGAAGGGCTGAATGGCTGA
>Ga0315904_10010865_pt1 | contig 11703 bp, 6 predicted proteins | sample LakEriMetagenome_6_FD_203529 | JGI IMG/M metagenome (GOLD analysis project Ga0315904, IMG submission 203529) | Freshwater fungal communities from buoy surface, Lake Erie, Ohio, United States - Buoy 12 MA120 | ecosystem: Environmental > Aquatic > Freshwater > Lake | place: USA: Lake Erie, Ohio...
TGGCGCTGCGGTATTCGAACGTCTACGGGCCGCGGCAGAACCCGCACGGCGAGGCGGGCGTGGTGGCGATCTTCTGCAAGAAGCTCCTCGCCGGGGAGGCGGCCACGATCAATGGCGACGGCCGCTATGTGCGCGACTACGTCTACGGTCCCGACGTCGCCCGGGCCAACCTGCTGGCCCTGACGGCCGACGTGCCTCACGTGCAGCCGCGGACCCTCACCAGCCTCAACATCGGCACCGGTGTGGGCACCGACGTCAACGAGCTCGAGGCGGCGCTGCGGGGCACGATCGCCGGCCTGCTCGAGCGGGCGGGGCGGGGTCGGGGATTGCCCGCGCCGGTCCACGGTCCGGCTCGCCCCGGCGACCTGCGCAGCAATCTCGTCGATGCCACGCGGGCCGGGGAGGTCTTGTCCTGGCGGCCGACGGTGTCGCTCGACGCGGGCCTGGCCCGGACCGCAGAGTGGTTCGCCGCGCGGGCCTGACCGGCGGAAACCGCGGCATTTTTGCCGTTTCGGCGGTTGCGGTGGGTTCGCTACTTTCCCGCCGCCATGGAAGCCATGCCCGCCACGCCCGCCCGCACCGCGCTGATCTGTGGGATCGGCGGCCAGGACGGCGCCTATCTCGCCGCGCATCTCCTCGACCTCGGCTACGCCGTCGTGGGCACGAGCCGTGACGCGCAGGCCAGCTCCTTCGAGACCCTCGCCCGGCTCGGGATCCGGGACCGCGTGACCGTCGAGTCGATGACGCTCGTCGACTTCCGGTCCACCATGCAGGCGATATCCCGTCACGAGCCCGACGAGATCTACAACCTGGCGGGCCAGACCTCCGTCGGCCTGTCGTTCAGCCAGCCGGTGGAAACCTTCGAGAGCATCGTCATCGGCACGGTGAACCTGCTGGAGGCGATCCGCATGCTGGGCCGGCCGATCCGGCTCTACAACGCGGGCAGCTCCGAGATGTTCGGTAACACCGGCACCGAGCCGGCCGGCGAGCAGACCGTGCTGCGGCCCTGCAGCCCCTACGGCATCGCCAAGGCGACCTCCTTCTGGCAGGTCGCCCAGTACCGGCAGGCCTACGGCATCGCGGCCTGTACGGGCATCCTCTTCAACCATGAGAGCCCGCTGCGGCCGGAGCGGTTCGTGACCCAGAAGATCGTCGCCGGCGCCTGCCGCATCGCCCGCGGCGAGCTGCAGACGCTCGCCCTCGGCGATCTGTCCGTGCAGCGCGACTGGGGCTGGGCGCCGGAGTACGTGGTGGCGATGCACCGCATGCTGCAGATCGAGCCGCTGGAAGACTTCGTGATCGCCACCGGGCACACGTCGAGCCTGGAGGACTTCGTGGCCGCGGCCTTCGCGGCGGTCGGCCTCGACTGGCGGCGGCACGTGGTTCGCGATCCCAAGCTCACGCGGCCGAGCGAGATCGTGTGCGGCCGCGCCGACACGTCGCATGCCACCACCCGCCTCGGCTGGACCGCCCGGCACACCATGCCGGACGTCGTGCGGATGATGGTCGAGGCCCGGCTGGCTCGCGAAGCGGTCGCCCCGCGGCGGGCCGCCTGACGGCCGCTTCGATCCCACATCGGATGGCACGCGGGGTGGTGTGTGACGCGGAGTCCCCCGGCTTCCGCCGGGGGCTTTTTGTGGGGTGGTCACGCCCAAGAAGCCCCGGGTGGAAACCCGGGGACACCGGGTGTGAAAACCGCCCTGCCATCCGTGTCGCACGAAGGCGGGCGATTCCACAAGAAGCCCCGAGCCGGAGCAAACGGAGCAGCGACGACTGTTGCCGGGCGCTGCCTACGGAGCCAGCGCCTCGAGGGCGCCGGTGGCGATCCGCCGCGAGAGCGCCGGCGACGACAGATACAGCGGCAGGCCGTGCTGCTTGCCGACGATGTTCGCCGCGTCGGTGGCGATGAACTCCTTATTGCCGGCCCAGCGCCGCGGCATGCCCACCTTCCCGAGCGCGTCGGCGCGGATGTCGCGGTCGATCCACGGGAAGAACTTCAAGGCGTCGTCGCGGGAGTTGATCACGAGCGTCAGCCGGTCGAAGCAGGCGAGTGTCTCGGCGTAGGGTCCGCGGGGGGCGAGGGCGTCGCAGCGCACGGCCGGGGCGACGAACACCAGGTGCGTGCGGCCGGGGCGCCGCGTCCAGGGCATGACGTCTGCACGGCCCGCCCGCTCTGCCGCCACCAGATCCTCGAGCGCCTCCAGTATGATCAGGGCCCCGAAGCTGTAGCCCACGATCGCCACGGGCCGCTCGGGCGCCACCCGACCGAGCAGCCACGCCAGGTAATGCCCATCGGCATAGGCCCGGTCGTACTTGGCGCGACCGTCCTTGAGGAGGATGCCCTGCTGGCCGCTGGGCCACGAGAAGATGACCACGCGGGGCCGGCAGCCCCCCGGGCAGCCGGCCGTGCAATGCCGGGCGAGGAGCACGCCCTGCCCCTTGGCCTCGCCGGCTTCGTAGCGGTTGCCGTGGATGAACACCAGCAGCGGCCTGGATGCGTCGGCCAGCAGACTCTCGAGATCGGCCCGTTCCCAGCGGCCGCAGTCCGGATCGACGCAGCGCTCGACGGCGAGATCGGCAGTGTCGGGTAAACGGCAGATGCCGGGGAGCCGCCGTGTGCTCACCGCCCAGACGTCCACGCCGCGGCACGCCGCGTCGTCGCCGGGCATGGGATCGACCCTCCTCAGGGCCTGGGAACCCGGGGGCGCCATCTCGTGGGCGGGTGTCGATCGGGTCGTGAACAAGGCCACGCCGACCGCCGCGCAGACGCACAAGACCCGCACAGGGCGGAAGTCGACGCGAATTCTGGCAGGCTGTGGAAGAAGTCTGCCCGCGCAGGACGCGATGGCCGTCGACCCAGGAAACCCGCGGCGTTTCCTGCGGTCGATCAAGTGGAAAAAGCCCATGGAGGGGTTTTTCCGCGAACAGCTAGAACTCCAGCCCCGGGCTGCCATGCCACGTACCGTTCCTCGCCGCGGTATCCATCACCGCGGACTTGTGAAACCCTAGCACGCTGGGGCGGCGCGGCGCGGCGGAAGCGGGCCGTGCGGCACGGGAAGCGGATTGCTGGGCGTCACGACCCGCACGCGTGGCACGGGCTGCACCGGCGGCCGCCGCCGCCCGCCGCACCGCGGGAAAATTTCCGGAGCCGCCGACCGGCGCCATGATCGTGGGCTAGGGTTCCCCTGGCGTCGTCGGCGACGACGCTTCCCGTCCTTTCCGGACCCGTCCCGGTCCGCCCGCGGTGGAGAGCTCATCATGTCGCGATTCTTCTGCCTGGCGATCATCCTCGGCGGCCTGGTGGCCGCCCCCGGCTGCAGCAGCTGCTTCGGCGGCTCGAGCTGCCGGCGTCCCTCGTTCATGGAGTTTCGCTCGCCGTGCCGCGGGCAGGCCGAGCCGTGCCACGCGCCGGTCTGCGAGCCCGCCTGCGGTCCGGCCTGCGGGCCGCCCGCCGGCGGTGCCTGCTGCGAGGAAGGCGGGGCCGTGATGACCGCGCCCGCCGCGGCCCCGGTGGTGCGCGAGCCGGGCACGTTCAGCTGATCGCCGCGGGCCACGGCCCGTGAACCCTCCGCCCCCCAGGTGATGCGCCGCTCTTGCCGGCCACGCGTCGGGCAAGCGGCACGTTGTGTGCCCGCTCCCGATTCGAGCGGCTCATCACCCGGGGGGCGGCGGCGTTTTCAGGCGGCTATACTCGGCGGTTTTCCCGCCTGGACGCCGCCATGTTCGAATCGCTCACCTCCGCGCTCTCCTCGGCCCTCGGCAGCCTGCGTGGCCGCGGCAAGCTGACCGAGGCGAACATGCGCGAGGGCCTCGGGCAGGTCCGCACGGCGCTGCTCGAGGCCGACGTCGCCTACGACGTGGCCGAGGGGTTCCTGGACCGCGTCGTCGCGGGGGCGATCGGCGCCAAGGTGCTCGAGTCGCTCGATCCGGCCCAGCAGCTCGTCGGCATCGTGCACCGCGAGCTGGTCGACCTCATGGGGCCGGTCGACCATGCGCTCCATCTCCAGAGCGGCACGACCACGGTGCTCATGCTCTGCGGCCTGCAGGGCTCCGGGAAGACGACCTCCTGCGCCAAGCTCGCGAAGAAGATCCTCTCCCAGGGGCGGGGCGTGATGCTCGTCGCGGCCGACCTGCAGCGGCCGGCCGCCATCGAGCAACTGGCGGTGCTCGGCCGGCAGCTCGGCGTGCCGGTGCACGTGCCGGCCGACATGCCGGCCGGGGCGAGCGACCCCGTCGCCGTCTGCACGGCGGGCGTGGCCCGGGCCCGGAAGGAGGGCATCTCCGTCGTCATCCTCGACACCGCCGGCCGGCTGGCGATCGACGAGGAGCTGATGCGGGAGCTGGCGAAGATCGACCGCACGGTCGGTCCCGACCAGGTGTACCTCGTCGTCGATGCCATGACCGGCCAGGACGCCGTGCGGAGCGCCAAGGCGTTCAACGACGCGCTCGAGATCGACGGCGTGATCATGACGAAGCTCGACGGCGACGCCCGCGGCGGCGCGGCGCTGTCCGTCAAGAGCGTGACCGGCGTGCCCATCAAGTTCATCGGCACCGGCGAGCAGATCGAGGCCCTCGAGGATTTTCATCCCGAGCGGATGGCGGGCCGGATCCTCGGCATGGGCGACGTCGTCTCGCTCGTCGAGGAGGCGCAGCGGAAGTTCGACCAGGAGGAGATGCAGCGGCAGGAGGAGCGGCTCAAGGCCGGCGAGTTCACGCTCGACGACTTCAAGAAGATGCTCTCCCAGACCCGCCGTCTCGGGCCGCTCGGCAAGGTGCTCGGCATGATCCCCGGCATGGGCGGGATGCAGGAGATGCTGGGCAACGCCGATCTCGAGAAGGACATGAACCGGCTGTTCGGGATCATCGACGCGATGACACCCGACGAGCGGCGCAACCCGGCGCGGATCGTCGACCAGTCGCGCCGCCGGCGGATCGCCACGGGGGCGGGCGTCGATCCGCACGAGGTGAGCGACCTCGTCAAGCAGTTCGACGGCATGGCGGCGCTGATGAAGGGCATGGCGGGCATGGGGATGCGGGAGCGGATGCAGCAGGTGCAACGGCTCCAGGCCCAGATGTCCAACCCCGGCGCGCGGCTGGCCAAGCCCAAGGGCGACACGGGCAAGCGGCTCACGGCCGACGAGCGGCGGAAGCAGAAGAAGCAGCGGGAGAAGGATGCCCGCCGCCGCAAGCGCGACGGCCGGCCGTGACCGGCGGTTCGTCCCCGCGGGCCGTCATGCGGCATGGCGGGCGGGGTGGTTTTCGGTCCCGGAGTCCCCGGGTTTCCACCCGGGGCTTCTTGGGTCACAAAAAGTGGTTTTCGTTGCCGGAGTTCCCGGGCTGCCGCCGGTCGCGATCCCCGCGAAACGAACCGGCGCATGAGCCGGCCATGATGCCCAGGGGCGGGGCGTTTCGCTCCCGCGGATCGCGGCCGCTATCGTCGTTGCCGCTGCTGAAACCCCTTGGGGATCACGAAGTCGTCGGTCTCGCTGCCGTCGGGCTCCTGGATCAACTCGAGCGTCTCGATGAGCGGGATCTGGACGTCTTCCTTCGTGATGAGCGCGGAGAGCGTCTTGGGGGAGATCTTTCTGAGGTTCGGCAGGGCGAGCGGGCCCTGCCGCTTCGCCAGGGCCGTGGCCGCGGCGACCGCGTCGGGCCGCTCGAAGGCCGTGACACCGGGAAGCTGGCCGTCCCACTTCTGCGCGGCCGCGAGCGCGGCGGCGACCTCGGGCGCGAGGACGGCGAGCCGGGGGAGGTTGCCGCTCCAGCGATCGCTTGCCACGATCAGGGTCGCCACCTCGGGCGTGACCTCGTCCATGCACAGCGTTGCGAAGCCGTCTTGGCGATCGAGCAGTTTGCGGGCGAGTGCTGTCGAGTCGAGCCGCCGCAGGTCGGGCAGTTCGACCGGCCCGGCATGGCGGGCCAGGGCCGCGGCGACGTCGTCGTCGAGCCGCATCAGTCCCGGTGCCCGCAGCGTGCGGCGATGCGACGCGAGCGCCGCCGCCACCTCGGCCGAAATCCCAGAGAGGCCGAACAGGCAGAGGTCGCGATCCGCCGTGGCCAGCTTCTCGGCCTCCGCGACCGTGAGCCGTTTTTCGAGCCGCAGCGGTTCGATCGCCGGGCCGACGGGTACGACGGGCTCCGCGGGTCGGGCTTCGCCGCCAGGCTCGTTCGCCCCCGCGGCCCGCTCGGGCTCGGCATGCGCGTGGAGCACGATGCCCACGCGGACGAGGGTTTCGGGCACGGGGTCGAGCGCGATCGTGGTCACGCGGTCGTACTCCCGCTGCGGGAGGCGATAGAAGAGCGTCAGGCCCGGGGCATGAAAGAACCCGGGCTGCCAGATGGCGACGAGCGACCTGGCCTCGTCGGCGTGCAGGCCGGTGCGTTCGAGGTCGGCGGCGAGTTGCTCGGCCGTGGCCTGGGCCCAGTCGGCGTCCGGGACGGTTCGCCATTCGGGCACGATCTCCTTGGTGCCCACGGGCACGAGTGGCACGCGGGCCAGCCGCGCGGCCTTTCCGGTGCGTGGATCGCCGGAGTGATCGACGCACCACAGGTCGTGGAGCGGATACGGCGCGGTGTTGTCGAGCACGAGGTCGCCGGTGGCCGTTCGGCGCGCTTTCAGAAACGCCAGCGACTTCATCAAGCCGTCGTAGTAGACGAACTGCTCGGCGTCGATGGGGTCTCCTTTTCCACTCCAGCTGCCGTAGGAAAACACCGGTTCGGCCTTCACCATCCGGGCCTTGGCATACCAGTGGTCGGCCGCCACGGCGGGCGTCCGCGGACGTGCGCCGAATGGGCCTCGTCCGTCTGGTTGTTGCCCGAGGAACAGCCGCCACGACAGCGAGTCGGTCACCTCCTGTCCCTGGGGCTTGATCCCCGCACCCTCCTCCGAGGCCGGCCACCAGATCACCGGCCGGCCGTCGGGAAACCGCACCTTCATCGTCAGGCCCTTCTCGGGCGGCGGCGGGTCGGCAGCCCAGTGGAAGTAGACGATCGGTTTGTCGACGCCGCCCCGCCACGGCAGGTTCCTCAGGTTCGGCGGCTCGGTGCGGTAGAGTTCCCGCGGGCAGTCGGCCCATTCGGCGGCCAGCGCCGCGTTGGCCATCTCCAGGTCGGGGTGGATCGTGAACACGCCCCACTCGTGGACGGCGTAGCCCTTCACGCCGGCCGCGTTCCGGATCGGCCCGTCGGCCGGGGCGGCGCCGTGGGCCGCAGCGGCCAGGGCCACCGCGCAGAAAAGCAGGCACGCAGTCAGGACAGAAAGCCGTGTCATGAATGGTCCTCCATTTGACAACGCGAGCCTCTTCATTGCGGTTCGAATCGCCTGCCCGCAGTGTCGCCGGTCGGCTCGGCCTAGCGGCTGACGGCGACACGGCCGCTGCAACACCGGGTCGAGTCGGCTTGTTCCCATAAGATGCGCTAGAAAGCCAGAAAGTTCCCGGCCTTTCTCGGGCTGTCCGGAGCGGCACGAGCCACGAGCGGCGCGGAGGTGACAATCGCGTCTCCGTGTCGAACTCGGCCAGGCAGGCATCCAACACTTCGGCGCGTTCCTGGGTCGACAGCTCCAGGTTGCCGCCGGCAGGAACCGCGTGCTACCGTCACCGCCGCTTCTGCCGCTCCTGAAACGCCTTCGGGATCACGAAGTCGTCGGTAGCGCTGCCGTCGGGTTCCGGGATGAGTTCGAGCGTCTCGATGAGCGGAAGCTCGACGTCTTCCTTGGTGATCAAGGCGGACAGGGTCTTGGGGGAGATTTTCTTGAGATTGAGGAGCGACAGCGGGCCTTTGTGGGTGGCGAGGGCCTTGGCGACGGCCAGCGAGTCGGCCCCGTCGAGAGCGGTCATGCCGTAGAGTTCTCCATTCCACCGCTGGCTGCCCGCGAGGACCGCCGCGGTTTCGGCGTCGAGCGTTCTCAAGCCCGACAGGGACAGGCCCGGCGCCCGGCACGCGACCAGCACCCGGGCCGTCGCCGCGTCAAGACTCCGCAGATTCGGCAGCATGCCATCCCAGGCGGGGGACGACGCGAGCACCTGCGACGTCTCCGCATCGAGCCTGGTCAGACCACGGACGCGAAGCGCGGCGGCCCGGTCGCCCGCCCGCTCGGCCAGCGGCCGCACGGCATCGGCGGAGAGCGTGTCCATCTGCCACACCTCGCCGCTCCAAGCCTTCGATCGGGCCAGCGCGGTAGCGGTTGCCGCGTCGAGCGTCCGCAGACCCGAGAGTTTCAGCAGGCGGCCGTCGAAAGCCGCCAACGCCCGCGCCGTCGCGGCATCGATCCCGACCAAGCCTTCGAGCGTGAGCCACTCCCCGCCGAACTTCGCCAGCGCCGCAGCAGTCCCTGGATCCAGTTCCTTCAACCCCGGCAGGCGGCCGTTCCAGGCCTTCGAGCCGGCCAACGCCGCCGCCGTCTCGGCGTCGAGCGTGCCCAGGCCCGCGAGCGACAACTCGCTGCCTTGGAAGGCCGCCAACGCCGTGACCGTCTCCAGGTCGATGGCATGCAGGCCGGCAAGCGTCAGCGATCTGCCCTTGAAGGCCGCGAGCCTCCGAGCCACCGGCGGCGCGAGCGTGAAGTGGCCGGTGAGATACACCTGCACCCCGCAGTTCGCCACCGCCGTGGCCATGGCTTCATCGAGTTGCGTCAGGTCGCGAAGGATCAGCAGCCCGCACCGCAAGCCCGCCAGTTCGCCGGCCGCCGGGCCGGCAAGAGCCGCCCGGCCGCCCAGCGTGAGCTGTCCGCCCTTGAACGCGTCGAGTGCCCGCGCCGCATCGGCATCGAGAGCCTGCAGGCCTCCCAGGCTGAGGTTTCCCCTGAAGGCCGCGAGGGCCCGGGCCGTGGCGACCGGCAGGGAGGCCAGGCCATCCAGGCCCAGATGATGCCATCGCGAATCGGCCAGGGCCTGAGCGGCGGCGGCATCGAGAGCGGTCAGGCCGCCGAGCGACAGACGAAAGGCCACCGCCGACCCGCCCGCATCGCGAGGCAGACCGTCGGCCAAGGCCTGGGCGGTTGCCGCGTCGAGCCTGGTCAGGCCGTCGAGCCCGAGCGTGCCGCCGCGAAACCGTTCCACTAGCCTTGCGGCCTGCTCCGGCGCGAGGCTCTCGATGGTGCTGGTGTCCTTGGGAAAATCGTCGGTCGTCATGGCCGTCACGAGCGACGGTGCAGACGCCAGGAGCACGAAGAGGCACAAAGCCGGCGGGTAAGTCTTCATGGCGAGGCTCGGTGCGATCGGAGTTGGGCCGACGGGGAAGAACTCACCCGAATGGTACCTGTGGCCGAGGGGCTGGAATGTCACGGGAACGTAACGGGCGTGCAGACGTTGTTGAGGCTCATCCCACGGTGCCTTGCCAAGTTCCGCAGTCGGGACGCTGTGTCGTCCGGAATGCGGATTGTGAGCGTGGTCCTGATGCGGTCTCCAGGGATTGCAGGAATCGACCCGGCGTCTGCACGCGAATGCCGGGAAAAACCCGCTCGCCGCGCCGCAGGTTCCGGACGTTGTTGATCACGACGGCGGCCGCTATCGTCGTTGCCGCTTCTGCCGCTCCTGAAACCCCTTGGGGATCACGAAGTCGTCGGTCTCGCTGCCGTCGGGCTCCTGAATGAGCTCGAGGGTCTCGACGAGCGGGATCTGGACGTCTTCCTTCGTGATGAGCGCGGCGAGCGTCTTGGGGGAGATCTTTTTGAGGTTCGGCAGGGCGAGCGGGCCCTGCCGCTTCGCCAGGGCCGTGGCGGCGGCGACCGAGTCGGGCCGGTCGAAGGCTGTGACGCCGGGGAGCTGGCCGTCCCACTTCTTCGCGGCCGCCAGTGCGGCGGCGACCTCAGGCGCGAGGACGGTGAGCCGCGGGAGGTTGCCGCTCCAGCGATCGCTCGCCACGATCAGAGTCGCTACCTCGGGCGTGATCTCGTCCATGTACAGCGTTGCGAACCCGTCTTCACGATCGAGCAGTTTGCGGGCGAGTGCTGTCGAGTCGAGCCGCCGCAGGTCGGGCAGGTCGACCGGCCCGGCATGGCGGGCCAGGGCCGCGGCGACGTCGGCGTCGAGCCGCATCAGTCCCGGTGCACGCAGCGTACGGCGATGCGACTGGAGCGCCGCCGCCACGTCGGCCGACACTCCCGAGAGGCCGAACAGGCAGAGGTCGCGATCGGCCTTGGACAGTTTCTCGGCCTCCGCGACCGTGAGCCGTTTTTCGAGCCGCAGCGGCCGGATCGCCGGGCCCGCCGGCTCGACGGGCTCCGCGGGCCGGGCTTCTTTCCCCGGCTCTTTCGCCCCCGCCACCCGCTCGGGCTCGGCATGCGCGTGGAGCACGATCCCCACGCGGACGAGCGTCTCGGGTACCGGGTCGAGCGCAATCGTGGTGACGCGGTCGTACTCCCGCTGCGGCAGGCGATAGAAGAGCGTGAGGCCCGGGGCATGAAAGAACCCCGGCTGCCAGATGGCGACGAGCGACTTCGCCTCGTCGGCGTGCAGGCCGGTCTGTTCGAGGTCGGCGGCGAGTTGCTCGGCCGTGGCCTTGGCCCAGTCGGCGTCCGGGACGGCCCGCCATTCGGGCACGATCTCCTTCGTGCCCACGGGCACGAGCGGCACGCGGGCCAGCCGCGGGGCCTTTCCGGTGCGTGGATCGCCGGTGTGATCGACGCACCACAGGTCGTGAAGCGCATACGGCGCGGTGTTGTCGAGCACGAGGTCGCCGGTGGCCGTCCGCCGGGCCTTCAGAAACGCCAGCGGCTTCATCAGGCCGTCGTAGTAGACGAACTGCTCGGCGTCGATGAACGTGCCGCCTCTGCCATGCCCGCCGTAGGAAAACACCGGTTCGGCCTTCACCATCCGGGCCTTGGCATACCAGTGGTCGGCCGCCACGGCGGGCGTCCGCGGCTGTGCGCCGAATGGGCCTCGTCCGTCTGGTCGCCGCCCGAGGAACAGCCGCCACGACAGCGAGTCGGTCACCTCCTGTCCCGGGGGCTTGATCCCCGCTCCCTCCTCCGAGGCCGGCCACCAGATCACCGGCCGGCCGTCAGGAAACCGCACCTTCATCGTCAGGCCCTGCTCGGGCGGCGGCGGGTCGGCATCCCAGTGGAAGTAGACGATCGGCTTCTTGACGCCGCCCCGCCAGGGCAGGTTCCGCAGGTTTGGCGGCTCGGTGCGGTAAAGCTCCCGCGGGCAGTCGGCCCATTCGGCGGCCAGCGCCGCGTTGGCCATCTCCAGGTCGGGATGGATCGTGAACACGCCCCACTCGTGGACGGCGTAGCCCTTCACGCCGGCCGGGGCACGGATCGGCCCGTCGGCCGGGGCGGTGGTCCGCGGAGGGGACGCCGGCTCGGCAGCGCCTGCGGCACCGCTCAAAGCCGCAAGCAGGAGGGCGACGTGGGCGGTGCGTGAGGGCATAACGGCGGTTCCGGATTTTGGTGGTGCGCGTTTGAAATGGGGAATCACGTGCAATCGTGCGGCGTGGATGGCGGGTCGGTTTTCGTGCCCGGAGCCCCGGGTTGCCACCCGGGGGCCATGCCCTTGGAGGCCAACTGGTCGCGAAAAGTTCCCGGCTTCCGGGGCCCGCTGCCGAAACTAAGCAAGGCCGCGGCGGCCCGACCGGGCGTTTTTCCCCGGGAAAACAGGCCCGCCCGGTGGCCCTTGGGTTCTGGCGGCTGTCGGGTACTCTAAGGGGCTCGACCGGCAGGAACCTTTTTGGAGTGCACAGACCGTGGCAGTCGTGATTCGA
>Ga0315904_10010866_pt1 | contig 11702 bp, 10 predicted proteins | sample LakEriMetagenome_6_FD_203529 | JGI IMG/M metagenome (GOLD analysis project Ga0315904, IMG submission 203529) | Freshwater fungal communities from buoy surface, Lake Erie, Ohio, United States - Buoy 12 MA120 | ecosystem: Environmental > Aquatic > Freshwater > Lake | place: USA: Lake Erie, Ohio...
ATTGAAATGCAAGCTTTAATGATTGAAGCTTTTGATGAAATTAATAATGATACTAAATCTGTGGATGATTTAAAAACGTGGTTAGTAAAAAGCAAACAGACACAACATTGGGGAACGACTCGTTCTACAACAGATGCAGTTTATGCTTTATTATTAAAAGGAACTGATTGGTTAGCAACTGAACCAAATGTAGAAATTACAGTAGGCGATATAAAATTAGATCCTAAAAATGATAAATCATTAAATGCGGAGCCAGGAACTGGATATTTCAAAAAAACGTGGACAGGTTCTGATATAAAACCCAGTAACATGGGTAAAATCAAAGTAGAGAAAAAAGATGTGGGTGTAAGTTATGGCGCTATGTATTGGCAATACTTTGAGCAATTAGATAAAATTACACCACATGAAACTCCATTGAAAATTAAAAAGCAATTATTCTTACAAAAAAATACTTTAAGCGGACCAGTTATTGAACCTATTACTTCTGCCACCAAATTAAAACTAGGTGATAAAATAAAAGTAAGAATTGAATTGCGTGTAGACAGAGATATGAGCTACGTTCACATGAAAGATATGAGAGCTTCAGGTTTTGAACCTACCAATGTATTTAGTGGTTATAAATACCAAGACGGATTAGGTTACTATGAAAGCACCAGAGATGCAGCTACTAATTTCTTCTTCTCTTATTTAAATAAAGGAACCTATGTATTTGAATATCCATTAGTAGTGAACCATTATGGCGATTTTAGTAATGGAATCACAACAATACAATGCATGTATGCGCCCGAATTTACTAGTCATAGCGAAGGTATTAGAGTGAAAGTGAGCAAGCGATAGTTTTTTAACAAAATGTTAATTCATTATACAGATAAACAATTTAAATCTTAGGATTTAAATTATATTTGATGGATTAATAATTTAAAAAATTATGCTCAAAAATTATTATATTCTCATTACTGCCATTGTTTTTTCACTCTTTATTAGTGGATGTAAAAACAATAGTAATTTTAGTATTGAAGAATTTAATCCTCTAGCTAATTACTCAACTAAAAAAAACGACAGTACTTATATTATAAAAACTGACTTAAGTTCTGCCGTTTTATATGGCATTGAGATACCAACAGTAAAACAACTTCCTGATGGAAAATTCACTTTTTCATTTCACTTAGAAAATAATACCGGTCGTAAGCAACGTTTTTTTTACAAACTATACTACCAAAATGAAAGTTACAAATTTGAAAATGACACTAGCTTAAACTCTGAGAATTTTTATGGAAGTTGGATAGACACTGATAGAGAATTTAAAGAGACTGGGTTCATTGAAGATGAAATAACTATTATTGATAGTTTTAAAATTGTTGGAAATCCAAGAGATGAAAAAATTTATTACGGCGCTAATCCCGAAAATGTCAAACTAACTGACTCTATAGTAAAAAAATATATAGATGTTGTTTCAAACGATGCCAATTGGCGAAAAAGCGCTCAAGAAAAATCTCTCTCGAACAAAATATCTTTGAACGATCAAATCTATTTAGAAGCACTATGGGGTATTAATAATTTCTTTCAAAACCAATCAGATTATAATAATAGATGGAAAAGAAACCCTAGAATGGGAAATTACAAATTCATGCTTGTGGTATGTAATGAAGAAGATTTAGGGAATATTTCAGACGAAGTAAAAAATATTTCAAAAAAAGACACAACCGATAATTTTGTTAATCCTTTTGCATATTTCCTTAAAGGAGAAGGAACAAAATTAAAATCAACTAAAATTATTCTATCTGAAAAAATACTAACTGTATCGTCTAGCTTAAATCTTGAAAAAGGAATTTACGTGGATCGTTTATCTTCAAATAAAACAGAAATAAACACCTCTTTATTTAACAATACATGCGGAGAGTCAAATCAATTATATCACGACGCCCAATTTTCACAATATTTTCATCATATCAATAAAAATTGGGAATTTGTTAATGTTAAAAAAGTATTAAATGTTGTTGCAGACAACTTAACGAGAGAACAATATAGCCAGTTGATTAGCGAGTATGCTAATAGCAAAGATTTTGTCCACACATACAGTAACGCTACAGATTGCCCTTGTAAAACAGTAAAAACTAATACAACTGATAAAAGTTTATCTATCATTAATCCAGGAAACAATGATGGTTTATATAAAAAAGAACATGTTGGTATTAAATCAAGAATAGGTTTTACTTATGGTAAATGGCGCGCAAAAATTAGATTCCCGAAAAATATCAGTAAAGACAATGTGTGGAATGGACTCACCAATGCATTTTGGTTACTATTTCAAAGTGAAGACAAATGGAATGTGAGACGTCCATGTAAAGGAACTATAGGTTACATTCCAAAAGATGTAGAAGACAATGTTGAATCTGTAAGAAGTTCAAAACCTCAAATCAACTATTCTGAAATTGATTTCGAGATTTTAAAAGAGTCTCAATTTTGGACACAATCATCCTATGGTGGAAGAGCTGATTACCCAAAAGAAGATGCCTCTAAAAGTAGTGACATCACTATTTGTTGTACTAATTGGGATATGGCATGTAATGAACCTAAAAACTTTTTCTTTGGGGCAAAAGACTATGTTGTGGAAGGTAAAAAATACTCTTTTGGAAGATGGGACTATTTCAATAAATTAATTACATCAAAAGTTCCTGCGCCACATGCAGAAGTGTTTAATGATGACTTCTACTACTTTGAAATAGATTGGCAACCTACAAGAATTATTTGGAGAATTGGTAAGGATAAAAACAATATGAAAGAAATATGTAGAATGAATGACGAAATGACAAGTATCCCAAACAATCAAATGATTATGTTACTGACACAAGAATTTCATTACCAAGAATGGTGGCCAACAGCGCCTTTTTTACAAAATTACATACCTTTTCCAAAAAATGATTTGGAAGGGAAATTATTAGAAATTGAAATAGAATAATGATATTTAGTAGCGCTATATTTCTTACTGTATTTTTTCCAATAGTATTTACCTTATACTATTTGTGTCCAAAAAAACTAAAAAACATTTTCTTGTTATTAGCAAGTATTGTTTTTTATATGTGGGGTGCACCAAAATTCATTTTTGCTATTTTAGCCACAACTACACTCGATTTCTTTTTGGTTAAAATCATGCATAACGCATCAACAGATAAAAAAAGAAAACTTTTCCTTATCTTATCACTTTGTTTAAATGTTGGAATGTTGTTCTACTTTAAATATTGTAATTTCTTTATCGAAAATTTTAATTCAGCAATACATTTATTTACCACAAAAGAAATTCATTGGACAAAAATTATACTTCCAATAGGAATTTCATTTTATACATTTGAGAGCTTAACCTATGTGATTGATGTATATCGTAAAGAACACAAACCTTTAACCAACTTTTGGCATTATCAACTTTATATTTTATTATTCCCGAAATTAATTGCTGGACCTATTATTCGTTACCATGAAATTTCAGACCAAATAACGGGCAGACTTGACAAATTTAGAGTAGATGATATCTTATTAGGTTTTTACAGATTTGTAATAGGTTTAAGTAAAAAAGTATTAATTGCCAATACCATGGCATTAGTTGCCGACGAGGTATTTAAAACTAACATCCATCAATTAAATTCCGGTTACGCATGGATTGGAATGTTTGCTTATACGTTTCAAATATACTTTGATTTTAGTGGTTATAGTGATATGGCAATTGGTATGGGAAAAATGCTAGGATTTAAATTTCCTGAAAACTTTAACAATCCTTATACCTCAAAAAGCGTTACCGAATTTTGGAGAAGATGGCATATCACATTGGGTAGCTGGATGAAAAATTACTTATATATTCCATTAGGTGGTAATAAAGTAAACTCCAAAATGAAATTATTTTTTAATTTATGGTTTGTGTTTTTATTATCTGGTTTTTGGCATGGAGCCGCTTGGACTTTCATTTTCTGGGGTGTGTATCATGGTATTCTTTTAATTTTAGAAAGATTATTTTTATTGAAACTATATGAAAAATTAGGTTCTTTTATTCCAATGGCAATTACTTTTCTGCTAGTAGCAATGGGCTGGGTATTTTTTAGGGCTGATACATTCTCCTACGGATTTCAATATATCTTAACCTTATTTTCGTTCAATGACACTATAAATTATATTTATTTACATAATGAATTTTCTTACACTTTTGTTATCGCACTTGTATTTTCATTTTTTACTGTATTTAAATTTGGTGAAAAAATTCAAACAACTGTTTATTTTAAAGACTATAACTTGATTGGCTATTCCTTTGCAACATTATTATCAATTCTGTTTTTCACCTTGTGTTTAGCTTCAATAACCTCTAGCACTTTTAATCCATTTATTTATTTTAGATTTTAATGAAACAATTTCCAAAATATATTTTATTAATTATAATAGCGCTAGCATTGTTTGTTCCGTTGGTTCAAATGAAATTAAAAATAGATGATCATCAGAAATTAGAAGGAGGCATAAGTATTGCATCTAAACCTGAGTTTAAAAAAGAAACCTATTGGAACTTAAATTGGCAAGATGAATTTGGAAAATATGTAAATGATAATTTTGGTTTTAGAACATGGTATGTAAAATTAATAAATCAAGTTCGTTATTCTATTTTCAATTACTCAAAAGCCCCAGGTGTTGTAGTAGGAAGAGACGGTGAACTATTTATAGAATCATATATAGATGATTACATCGGCAAAAATTATATTGGCTATTCTAAAACTCATGAAACGGTTACTAAAATAAAAACCTTACAAGATTCTCTAAAATCAAGAGGAAAAGATCTAATTGTTGTATTTGCGCCAGGTAAAGCATCTTACTATCCTGAATTGCTACCAATTTATTACTTAAGTAAACAGAAAGATAGCACCAATTACAAAACATATGCAGAAGCTTTACAAAACCAAAAGGTTAATTTTATTGATCTTAATAAATGGTTCTTCGAAAATAAAAAAAGCTTTAAGCATAAGGTTTATCCAAAATATGGCACACACTGGAATCATTATGGAATGACTCTAGCACTTGATACACTTATTAAATATATTGAACACAAAAGAAACATCAATATCCCAGATTTTACTTATCCAATCATTAATTACAATTCAAAATTAAAAGGGAACGACTTTGATATTGGCATATTAATGAATTTTATTTCTCCAATTCAAAAAGATGCAAATCCTTATCCTGTTTATAAAGTTAAAAATGATGGTAATGATTATACCAAACCAGATGTATTAATTGTTGGGGACAGTTATTGGTGGTGCATGGTTGGAGAAAATTTACCAAAACAGTTTTTTAGAGAAGATGAATACTGGTTTTATAATAAAGATGTGGTGTTTCAAAATAATCAACAAAAAGACAAGGTAAAAGAATTAAACCTAAGTTCGTCTCTTTCACAAAGAGATGTTGTAGTATTGATGGCAACTGAAGCTACTTTTTATATGTTCCCTTATGGTTTTGTTGACAATGCCTTTAAATTATATTGTACCGATAATTCAAAAAGACTAAATGAAATAAAAACGGATATTAAAAACAATGCAGATTGGTTTAATAGTCTTTTAAAGAAAGCTGATGAGAACAAAGTATCGATTGAAAAACAAATTCAATTAGACGCTGAGTATATTTTAAGTGAAGAAATATTGAATCTTGAAGTAGCTATTGAATCTATCAAAAACAATGAAAAATGGATGAAAGAGATCAAGCAAAAAGCAAAAGAAAATAAAATTACAGAAGAAGAACAACTTAAACGAGACGCCAAATGGCAATTAGAAAACAAAAAAACTACTAGTAACAACCCAAAAGAGAGCCTTGAATCAATTATAGAATATATTAAAACAGATGCTAAATGGATGGAGAGTATTAGAATCAAAGCCAAAGAAAATAAGATTACAGAGGAAGAGCAAATAAGAAAAGATGCCGAATGGAAGTTAAATTCAGGTTCGTAAAATAAAAAAAGGAGATACAATGTATCTCCTTTTTTTATGTAATTAATCAAGCTTAATCGTATTAAAAAAACACCTATAAATTCTTTTCTAAATCTTTTAATTCCTGAACCTTTTCGGCATATCCCATTTTATCAAACGAATAAATTAAATTATTAAGAAGTCGTTTAATAATATCTAAATTAGAACAAGGTAAATAATACTTAGTTTCAGGTTCTACATTTAATTGCTTAATAAAAGCATCTACATCACCTTGGTTAAATATTAAGCCTTTACTAAACGGATTCACATAAAATAAAATATTATCTGACAATGTTTTGTGGGATGGGTCAAATAAGTTTGCAAAGTCATTTACATAAGCCAAAACAAAGTGCTGTGGCAAATTAACACCGTAAATAGGAATACCTAATTCTTTACATACTAAAGCATAAATAACGCTTAGCATCACGGGATTTCCTTTTTTAGTTTCTAGTACAACATTAATAAAAGAGTTTTGAGGGGCATGATAGTTTGTGATGTTTCCACCAAACTGATGCACTTCAAACATAATATGATTAATGATTTTAACTTTTTCGATAGCCGTTAAATCATCATGTAACTCTAACCAAACGTCTTGTTTTATTTGATGAAGTTGTTTTTTTAATTTATTCTCATCTAAATCAGGATACTGATAACGAGCAATAATAGCACAACCTTTAAATAAATCATCTTGTTCATTTTCTGCCCAATGTTTTAAAGCATTTTGCAAAGCTTTAAATTGTATTGTATGAATAATACCTTCAATTCGTTTTTGCATCAACGCATCAAAACTGTTTTCCCAAGCAGTTTCCAAATGTGGAATTGCTGGTGGACCGAGAATAATAAACCTATTCTTTACCTCAGAATATATTCCGTCATCCGGATCATCCAATAGAGTAATTAAGGCAATTACTTCTTTCAGGTTCATTTCGTTTTTCTTAGGTCTCATACAGTAACAAAAATAGCCCCGAATTGGAGCTATTTTAAGGTTCAAATTATATTTTCTTAACAATTAGGCTGTTAATCGTTGTAAACTTTCTTGTATTAATATCTCAACGCTCTTCGTGTAATCGCTTGTAAACTCCTTACGGACGCGGTTTGCGATAATTACACAGGCTGTTAAACAATTGTGGTTTAATAACTTTGCTAAACCGTATAAAGCAGATGTTTCCATTTCGAAGTTGGTAATTCGGTGATCACCCATTTTAAAATCCGTTAAAAACTCGTTTAAATTAGGCATAGCTGCTTTTAGTCGAATTTGACGCCCTTGAGGACCATAAAAACCTGGTGCAGTCGCTGTAATTCCAATATGAGTACCCTCCTGAAACTTAGAAATCAATTTATCCGAAGCTTTTACACAATAAGGATAAGGCAAATTCGATTTCCAGCCTGTATGTTTGATGAAAGCCTCGCTAATAGGGTTTTCGCAAACACTTTCCCAATTATCATAAAAATTCAATAAGCCATCTAAACCTAAACCATGCGAACTCACCACAATTCCATTAACTGGAATATCAGCTTGCAAAGCACCACTAGTTCCTAAACGAATCACATTTAAAGTACGGTGGGTAGGATTTAATTCTCGAGTTTCTAAATTAATATTAACGGCGGCATCCAATTCATTCATCACAATATCAATATTATCTGTACCAATACCCGTTGATAAAACGGTAATGCGTTTTCCATTAAAAATACCTGTATGCGTCACAAACTCTCGGTGCTCCGTTTTAAATTCAATTTTACTAAAAAACTTAGAGATTTGAGCCACACGATGCTGGTCACCAACAACGATCACATCATCAGCAATATCTTCGGCTTTTAGGTTAATATGATAGACGCGATTTTCCTTTGTAAGGATTAATTCTGTTTCTGGAAATTGAGACATATAGAATGTTATTAGTTGAAGAGTTAAGTTTTTAGTTATATCCTAGTAAAACTAAAATATATTTCCCAAATATCATAATCCCAATGAGTGCTGAGATAATAGAAAAAATAAGCACGGCACCTGCCCCTAAGTCTTTAATTTTACCGGCTACTGGGTGATAATTTGGCTCAACTAAATCAACAAAAGATTCAATGGCAGTGTTAATGATTTCTAATGCTAACACAACTCCTATACAAATCAAAATTATACACCATTCTGTTAAATTAATTTTTAAAATAAAACCAAATACAATAGCTAAAAAAGCACAACACACATGAATTTTCATATTGCGTTGTTGCAAGCTCAATTTAATGCCGTTGAAAGCATAAGTAAATGATTTAAAAAATGAACTCATTCGTTTAATTAATTGAGATTAAAGATAGCCAAAAACAACTGATTTCAAATTAAGAGATTAGGCTTTTTCATTTTGATTCATACAGAGAGTGATGTAATACAAAAACCACATAAACACACTAAAAATAAGTGTGAAACCAATCGTATCTTTTTCAAACAAAATATCAAAACTTTGACGCATCAATTGAAAAGGATGATTAACCACATTCCAGCTATTAAAACGCAGGTATCTTCCTAAGTATAAACCAAAAGAGATTAACCAAAATATAAAAGGCGTTACTAAGGTAAATAATATGGGACTGACATAAGCTTTTAAAATCGACAACATATCTTTCAGAGATTTCAAAAACACAATCATTCCTATTAAAGCAAAAGATAATACAAGCACTAAATCAAACCACAATGGTAAATATGGACGAGGCTTTAAATGAAATAAGTCGGTTAGTATGTAAGGCGAATTAGGAATAAACAATAGCCAAATACCAAACAATGGAACATGTTTTAATTGTAACAATTTGTTTTGTTTAAGATAATTGCTAATCCACCAAGGAATGAGAGCCAGAAATAAATTCCATGCTAAAAAGATATAACTTAAACCTTCGCTTTTAATTATGCGATAGGTTAAAAGAGTCACACTAAATAGTGTAAACGAATACACGAGTTGTTTGAAAGTTAATTTCATTTTTATATAAATTAAGAATTAATAATTGGTGTTTGAGTTGTATTTGAAGGTGTTTGGTAGTGAACAAAAACAACTTTTACTCCATACCAAATGGCAATTATCCAAGCAAAAGGCAACCAAAATAATGCATCCCAATGTAAATAGATAAACAGGTAAAGCACCGTGAAATAGAAAATTACCATGCCCCAATAAAACAACATTCTTTTTAAATGTTGGCGAGTTATCAAAGCCGCAATAGTTCTGATAATAGCGCCTAATAATTGGACAAAACCAACCATAAATTGTAAAAGAGCAAGAAGGATTAAATAATCTCCGTCTGTGCTTACTTGTGATTCTAAAAATAAAGCTGTCATAATTTTAAATGGATTAATAAATACTTTCTACAATTTGTTTATCTCTTAAATCAAAGCTTCGCCAATCATTCGTGTAATCAGATAAGTAATGTGTAATTTTTTGATTTAGTAATTGTGTATAGCTTTCCGAGTAATAACGTTCTCTATAAAAACTACTGGTATAATTTTTAAGTTTACCATTAAACGAAATAAACTCTGGCTTCTTAGTAATAGCAATCAATTCAGGAATATTAGCATCCGATAACGAAAACAAATAATAAAAATCAACTTGAGCTAAAGGTTTGTTTTGAATATTATAGTTAGTAATGAGTTTATCCCAATTAACCAATCCACTAAACACTAACACCGTAAACCAAACCGCTACATTTGTTCTAATTAAATACCAATTAGATTGTTTTTTATAAATTTTCCAAAACATAATTAATAAGCCTAATACAGCTAACACTAACCAAACGTAAACGCCTATACGCTTGTAGGTAAAATTAAAATCATGAATATAAATTTGATTCCTAAAAGCGGTAGAAGATAGCATGACCACATTTTGAAAAATCCACAAATACACGAAAGCTGATAAAACTTTATTATTTTTTACTGTGGTAAATTCTTTTCTGAACAAATACATGATTAAGCTGGTAGCAATTACAATCGATAAAATAATCACTCCTACTCCACTATGCACAAAATCTGAGTGAGTCACTCCTTTTGGTAAACCACCATTAAAATAAAGGGTTTGAATGTCGCCAATATTCAAAATCACCAACATCACGTTTAATAAAATAAACAACAACATTCCTGCATAACGCTCTGTTTCAAATTGTTTCATAGTTTGCTCATTTTGTTCGAATGAGGAATTTGTTAATGGCAAATTGTTTTCCCATGTTTCAATTGGCTTAATGGTTCGGTGATACAAAAACGCATACATCAGAATAAAACCAGCAATGCTAAAGAAAATCCAACTTATGCTAATGAAATCCAAATTAATCCATTTGGTATTTTCGGCAAATAAAGGATTGGAGTTTTTATACATGGAGAAAAACAATATACTCAGCACCAAAACAATAAGGGTTGCTAAAGTTTTGTAACCTTTCCTACTTGTTTCTCCTTCTGTTTTTGGTTGAAATTTCACAATAGAATCAATAATGATATACACGACACTTGACACCACCGAATAACAACTAAAAGCAAAAGAAAATAAACTTGAGGTGGCTATATTAAACGACACAGCCGATAATAACAACAGACTTAAAACATTTCCAATAATGCTCAAAGCACTCGAATGCATAAATACACACACCGCACTAACTAAACATAACACTGCACTCCAAATCCATTTGTTATAAGACAATAACTTCTTGTTTTTAATAACCAATATGGCTAGTAAAACAATATTAAAAATCAGAAAATTAATTCCTGCATTTTGCTGGTAAAATAAAAAGCTATAAGCTCCTGTGGCTGTTAACAATAAATAATCGTTTGTTTTCATAATCGTTGTTTTTTAAGGTTTAACCGCAAAGACGCAAAGTTTAATCGCAGAGATTGCTGAGTTTATATTTTTATTTTGTCAGGCTGAGCGGAGTCGAAGCCTTAAATTCTACCTAATATTTTATTGAAATAAAGTTGCCTTAATATGCGATACATCATCATACAATAATGCTTTGTAATTTAATTTGGTAATATCCTTACATTGCTTTCCTCTTTCGTAAGCTGCATTCAAATATTTCCATTGTGTAGGTAATAATAACCAAGCACCAATTCGCGTACTAAACGACGCAAATGATTTTTTACCATTACCATGTAAAAAAAACTGAAGTGCCACTTCGTCTTTAAAACTGATGGAGTATCCCAATAACACATGTTGTATATCATGATACTCAGCTCCCTTCAATATATCCACATCATGTTCTTGTAAAAAATCTCCTAGAGCTTTTCCTAAAGTCCCCTGAGGAAATTCCTGTAATTGCTGAGTGCTTAAATCCCAGTTCTTATCGGTTGTACCATAATTAAATACCATTGGGCCAATCATTCCTGCTACCCAAGATGATGTTTTGACATGTAACCACATCGCATAATCGATGATCGTTTTTGGTTGTTTAAAATCTGTTTTCATAACTATTGGTTTTTATTGAATACTCTGTTTTTTAAAAGTTGCAAATCTTCATTTAGTAAGACTTTAAAATTCCAGTCACGAATAGACGTGGATTGTTTTCCTTTTTGATACGCGGCTTTAAACTCTTGAAAGTGATTAGGAAATAATACCGTTGTGATGATGCAAGTACCAACTGTAAAAAAGGATGGCTTGCCATTACCCCATAAAAAAAACTGCATGGCTGCTTCATCAATCACATTGGTTGAATAACCAAATAAGACATGGAACACATCATGGCGTTCGGCTTTTGGAATTG
>Ga0315904_10010867_pt1 | contig 11701 bp, 6 predicted proteins | sample LakEriMetagenome_6_FD_203529 | JGI IMG/M metagenome (GOLD analysis project Ga0315904, IMG submission 203529) | Freshwater fungal communities from buoy surface, Lake Erie, Ohio, United States - Buoy 12 MA120 | ecosystem: Environmental > Aquatic > Freshwater > Lake | place: USA: Lake Erie, Ohio...
AGGCTCGCTGGTCTGGCTGGGGAACCAGAGCCGGACGTCCAGTCCCTCGGCCCTGTCGGTGGTGCAGCTGATCAACGGGATTCCCGGATCGCACGACTACCAGTCGAACGGGTTTGGTGCGGTGTACTCCCCGGATGGCAAGGAGACCGAACTCGGTTCCACCCAGGGGGGACGGGTGATGTTGAACATGGATGGTGGTTCGCTGGCCAACCGCCGGATGGAATGGACCGATCTCGGGAAGTGGAGCTGGGTGAATCTGCCCCAGCCCCCCGGCCAGCGGGCGATGACCATGACCCGGTCCGGTACGACCCGGAAACCATTCATTGCCGATGCAACCTTCGGGCCTGAAGGTTTGACGGGCCAACTGCAACTGGGAGATGCCCAGGGAGTTTCGGATGCCGTGATCAGCACCACCTGGGGGCGCATCGGGGTCCGCTTGAGCCCCGATGGTACGTTTGTCGCCGCGGCGGATGACGTGCTGACCTCCAACCAATACCTCGCATCGCAGTTCCTTTCCGATGAGCAGGCCCGCCGGCAGAAGACCCTGAAAAAGGTCCTCGAAAGTGTGGATTCCGTGGCCCGAAAGGTCCCCGTTCAGATTTTTGCGTGGAGTGAACCCTGGGTGGATGGGCTGGTGCTCGATCCACAACGGACGGTCAAGGGGTCGGCCCTCGTGCAGATGCCCCTGAGCATCACGCGGCCCGCTCCGGGAGTCGACTATCTCATCCCCTCCCCGATGCTGCCCTTCCGCAACCAGCGTGGTGCCGGTCCCGATGGACTCACCTCATCGCCCATCTGGAACTTTGTGAAGAACGAGGGGGCGGACCGCGACCTTCCCGGAACGGCCTGGTTCGTGTTTGAACCCCCGGCTTCGCTGTTGCCCTTCGAAGCCGTTTCGGCCCGCTTGCGGGTGGATGTTTCGGGCCCCATGGGCAAGCTGGAGATCGCCGGCTGGAAGAATGGGGAGCTGAAAGTGCTCAAGGAGTGGATCGATCCCGTCGGGCAGATGGAATTGCTGATCGATGATCCCGAGGTGCTGAAAGTCAGCGATGGAGGTGTGCTGTTGCGGGTTTCGGCGGGAGATCCTGCCCGACCCGAACTGACCCAGCGCAAGGAAGACGGGAAGGTGATCAAGAGCACCTGGAAGATCGAGTCTCTGAAGATCGACCTGAAAGCACGTTCGTTGGCGGCTGGGGAAGGTTGAACCGCACCAGGCCTCCCCGGGCTTTTCGGTCGCGGGCTGGCTTCCCTGTTCCGTCGTGTGACCCGATTGCGAGTGGAATTTCGTCCCGTTCCCGAAAGAGTGTGTTGAATGGCTGCCGAGCGACCGGTTCTTGAGATCGAGAACCTGACGAAAAAGTACGGGGAATTCACGGCCCTCGATTCGATGACCCTGTCGGTCGACAAGGGGCAGATCCTGGGCCTGATCGGACCGAATGGTGCGGGCAAGACCACCACCATCAAGATCCTGGTGGGATTGCAGAAGCCGACCAGCGGACGGGCCACCATCGCCGGTGCCGACTGTGTCCGCGACGCGAAGAAGATCAAGCACCTTGTGGGGTACATGCCTGACAAGTTCGGCTCGTACGAAAACATGCGGGTGCGCGAATACCTCGACTTCTTCGGGGCGGCGTTTGGCATTTCCCGGCGGATTCGCAACAAGCGGATCGACGAGGTGATGGACACGACCGGCACCACCTACATGAAAGACAAGTTTGTCGACAGTCTGAGCCACGGGATGGGGCAGCGGGTCGGGATTGCCCGCACGCTGATTCACGATCCCGAGGTGATCATTCTCGACGAACCGGCGAACGGGCTCGATCCCCAGGCGCGCATCGAGATGCGCGAGTTGCTGCTGAGACTGGCCGCCATGGGGAAGACCCTGCTCGTCACCAGCCACATTCTTCCCGAGTTGGCCCGCATCTGTAACCGGGCTGCCATCATGACGCATGGCAAGCTGCGGGCTTACGGGACCGTCGAGGAAATCGGTCGCCAGGTGTCGCAGCAGCGGCTGATTGAGGTGCAACTCGAGAATCCCTCGCAGGTGGAGGCCGCCGCGACGGCGATTCGCCAGGGGTTGGAGGAGGGAGCCGAGGTGACCCCCGCTCCCAACGAGTCGATGGTGCGGTTCCGGACCGCCCGGCCTGAGGCCGAACTGGGGGCTCTGCTCGCGAAGCTGGTTCATGCTGGCCTGCGGGTGACACAGTTCCGCGAGGTCCAGACCGACCTGGAAGACGCCTTCATGACGTTTGCCCGCCCGAACCAGCCTGCCGGAGGCACGAACCGTCCATGAACAATCCTGTCCTGGGTCGAGAATTGCTGTCGCTGTTCCGCAGTCGGCGGATGGCACTGGTGCAGTGCCTCCTGCCGGCCGTGCTGGGATTGCTGATCTTGTTGCGGTGGCCCTCGGAAGACCGGCTGGCTCTCTCGGGCAACCGGTCGATGGAGGTTTTCCGGCTGTTTGCCCTGGGGTTGCTGAGCACGATGCTGCTGCTGATGCCGGTGTTCCCGGCCACCAGCATCGTGAAAGAAAAGATCACCGGGACCCTGGCCCTGTTGCTCAATACGCCCCTGGGCGGCTTCCGGATCTATTTTGGCAAGTTGCTGGCGATCCTGGCCCTCGCGGCCCTTGTGATGCTGCTCAGCCTGCCGGCCGCCTGTGCGTGCTACGCCCTGGGGGGGATCCGGTTCGACAGCCACCTGGTCAAACTCTACGTGCTGCTGGCCCTGGTCGTGCTGCAGTGCACGACGCTGGGGCTGCTGGTCAGTACCTATGCCGGAACGATCGACGGGGCGATCCGGGTGACCTACGGCATCATGCTCGGACTGAGCGTGGTGTCCCTGGGACCCCACTTCTTTTTCCAGGGGACGGAAGGGTATCTGGCGACGATTGGTGACTGGCTGCGGTGTGCCTCTCCCTTTGCCGCCCTGGCCAGTGTGCTGGGGGCCGGTGACCTGGGGAGCCAGGGCCTGATGTCGGTGACCGACGTCCCGGGGCGCTTCATGCTCTTCTCGCTGGGGATGGCGGCTGTCTGTGCGGTCTGGACCCTCAGCCGTCTGAATCACTCGATCTTCGACCGGTCGCGCTCGGCCGGAATGGTCGCCGACGACCAGTCGGCGGGAGTTCGCCTGTTCCGGCGACTGTTCTTCCTCGTGGACCCCAACCGCCGGAGCCCGGGCATTCCCCCGTTGGTCAACCCGGTGATGGTGAAGGAATTCCGCTGCCGGAAATTTGGCCGTCTGCACTGGCTGTTGCGACTGGTGGCGGTGATGGCGATGCTCTCGCTGGCCCTCGCTTTTGCGGCGACCGCCGGTTCGACCGATTGGAGCGTCTCGCGCATCGGGGCGATCATGGTCATTCTGCAGGTGGCCCTGTTTGTGTTGATCACCCCCAGCATTGCCGCCGCGCTGCTGAGTTCTGAACGGGAAAGCGGTGGCTGGCTGCTGCTGCAAAGCACGCCGCTCTCTCCGTGGAGGATTGTCTGGGGCAAGCTGTTGAGCGTGATCCTGACCGTGGCGCTGGTCTTCTGCGCAACGCTGCCCGGTTACCTGGTGATTGTGATGATCGAGCCGGGCATGGTCAGCCAGGTCCAGCGGGCACTGGTCTGCCTGGCGTTTACCGCCGTCTTCTCGATGATGCTGAGCGCCGGGATCGGCAGCCTCTTCTCGCGGACCACCGCCTCCACCACGGTGGCCTACATCGTGCTGCTGCTGATCAGCGTGGTCCCCCTGCTGATCTGGCTGGGGCGCGACGCTCCGTTTGGTCAGTCGACCGTCGAGAAGGCGCTGTTGGTCAACCCGGCTGGAGCGGCGATGTCGGCCCTGCGTGCCGAAGGATTCACCGATTACAACCTGATCCCGGGCAACTGGTGGTTCCTGGGAGTGGCCTCGGTGGTCAGCCTGGTGGTCCTGTTGGTCCAGACGTGGCGAATTTCGCGGCCCCAGTAGCCCCCATGAAGGTCTCATCTGCGATGTTGAGTCGCCTGTTGACAGTAGTTGTTCTGGGTGTGGTCGGGTTGGTGTGGACGCCAGCGGGCCAGGGCCAGATCGCGACCGAGTACCTGATGTTTTCGGATCCGGAATTTGCGCGTCCTGTGAAGGAGCCGCAGTTTTCCGAGAAGTTGTCGGAGGTGTGGTTGCAGGCGCTGAACCGTCCGGAGGCGGACCTGCAGCGGATGTCAGCCGAGTCGATGGCGCGTGGGGCACGGCTGGGTGTTCCGGGACTGGCCCGGGCGATCCCGCGGTTGCAGGAACTGCTGTTGGCCGACGACACGCAGGCGGCGGCCCGGGCGGGGGCGGCGAAGGCGCTGGTGGCGTTGGAGGCGCGTCAGTCGGGGGATGCTCTGGCGACGGCGGCCGAGAAGTTTCCCGGGGATGTCCGGCGGATTTGTGAACGGGCGTTGGGGGACTGGAAGTACGAGCCGCAGCGGAAGGTCTGGCAGGAGCGGTTGGTGTCACCGGGAACGCGGCATCGGGACCGGGTTCTGGCGATTCGGGGCCTGGGGCTGTCGGAAGATGCGACGACGGTGCCGCAGTTGCTGGAGTTGGTACAGGGGACGCAGCAGCCGGCGGAGATCCGGGTGGAATCGGCGTTGGCGGTGGGTCGGTTGAAGCCCGAGGGACTGGTTCCGGAAGCCCAGAAGCTGGTGGACCAGAAGCAGGGGCAGTCGCTGGTGAACCGGCTGTCGGCGGCGCGTCTGCTGGCGCGGCACAAGCAGCCGGAGGCGCATGCATTGCTGTTGAAGCTGGCGGTGGATCCGGAGCCGGCGGTGGCGGCGGACGCGTTGGAGCGGCTCAACGACATCGACAGCAACCTGGTGCTGCCACTGGCGGAACAGGCGATGCAGAATGCGGATCACCTGGTACGTCAGCAGGGGTTGCGGGCCTATGTGACGCTTCCGACACCGGAGCGGATGGGTGCGGTGACCCGCCTGATGGATGACCTGGTACCCAGCCTGCGGCAGGAGACGACGGCCCATCTGGACAAGCTGCTGGAGAAAGCGGAGCTGGTCCCGGCGATCTGGAAGGGGACGCTGGAGATTCTGGGCCAGGAGAGCTGGCGGGGGCAGGAGCAGGCGGCCCTGCTGGTGGGGAAGCACCAGTACAAGCCAGCGGCACCGCGGTTGCTGGAACTGCAGTCGATTCCGCGGCAGGAAGCGCGGGTGGCGGCGGCGTGGGCGTTGCGTCGGGTGGCAGTGCCGGAGACGATTCCGCAGATCTTCAAGCGGGTGGAACAGTTGACGAAGCAGCGGACGGGAGGCCCGGCGCTGGATGGTCTGGATGAGCAGTGTGCCCACCTGTTTGAGGCGTTGGCGGTGATGGAGTTCTGGCAGGCGGAAGGGCTGTGGCGGCTGTACATCCCGAAGCAGCCGGTGATGGGGAACTATTCGCGCTCGACGGCGATCTGGGCGTTGGGCAAGCGGTTCAACGGGACGGCACAACCCGAGTTGGCCCAGCAACTGCTCGAACGCCTCACCGATACGGGATTCCCCGCGGAAATGGAGAATGTGCGTTATTCGTCAGCGATCACCATGGGCCGGGTCCTGGGAAAGAACCAGGTCCCCAGGATGATCGAATGGGTGGGGGAGTCGAATCTGAAGACCGGCCAGATCGTGACCAGTCATGCCCTGGCGGTCCGCTGGACACTGATGCAACTGACCGGGGCCGAATATCCGGAACTCCAGCCGGTTCCATTTGGCAAGGGGGGCTGGTTCCTCGAACCGTCGCAGAATCCGTACACGGGCAACCAGTAGCCCTTGGGGCCTCTGGTCCAGAACGGGCCATGCCGGGGTTCCGACTCGGCGCAGACAGACGGGCTTCCTCCCCAATCCCGGGAAGGATGGGAAGAAAGCCCGTGGCGAGTCACGAATCGAGCCGCTGCCGGCCTATCGGCCGCCCCCCGCCTGGCTGGTCACCGCTTCCATGACGCGGTCGAGATTGAAGCTGCCCGGTTTCTGCCGGGGAGGAAACTCCCGGAAGCTCTGCAGCCACTGTCCGACGTAGGCCCCGGCGGGAGCGATCGCGAACATGTGCTCGAGGTACCAGCGCTGGTAATCCATGCCGATGTCGGTGGCCAGCTCGAAGGGATCCATGCGGAGGTTGGTCAGCAGCGGGGCCCGCAGGACCTCGAACGGTTCCTGCCAGACGTGCATGCCATGGGCATTCTGCCGGAGGAAGGTCACCTTCCAGTTGGAGTACCGCAGGGCGGCCACGCTGCCGTCATCGGTGAAGTAGATGAACTCCTGGCGGGGCCAGGGGGCTTCTCCCTTGAGGGCGGGGATCAGGTTGTAACCATCGAGGTGCACCTTGTACTTCCGGTCTCCCACCTCGCGGCCTTTGAGCAGGTCTTCCTTCACGGTGGTGTCCCCCGCCGCCGCCAGCAGCGTGGTCAACATGTCCTCATGGGCACCGATGTCGTTGATCACGGTGCCCGGCTTGATCACTCCGGGCCAGCGGATGGCACAGGGAACACGATATCCCCCCTCCCACTGGGTGTTTTTCTCGCCACGGAACATCGTGGTTCCGCCATCGGGCCAGGTGAACGCCTCGGCACCGTTGTCGGTCGAGTACATCACAATGGTGTTGTCTTCGATTCCGAGTTCTTTCAGCTGGGCCAGCAATTCGCCAATCTGGCGGTCATGCTCGACCATTCCGTCGGCATAGATCCCCAGTCCGGTCTTGCCGGCAACCCCCTCTTTGAGGTGGGTGAAGATGTGCATCTTGGTGGAGTTCCACCAGAGAAAGAACGGCTTGCCTCCCTGGTGGGCCCGCTTCATGAAGTCCAGCGCCTTGGCGTTGACCTCTTCGTCGATCGTCTCCATCCGCTTCTTCGTCAGCGGGCCGGTGTCGGTGATGCGGCCGTCGGCGAAGCTGTGCATCACCCCGCGCGGCCCAAACCGCTTCTTGAACTCGGGGGACTTGGGATAGTCGGGATGCTCGGGTTCTTCTTCGGCATTGAGGTGGTAGAGGTTGCCGAAGAATTCATCGAACCCGTGCTTCGTGGGAAGCATGTCGTCCCGGTCGCCCAGGTGATTCTTGCCGAATTGACCGGTGACATAACCCCGCGCCCGGAGCAGTGTGGCGATGGTGGGGTCTTCGGGCTTCATCCCCTCCGGGGCACCGGGGAGCCCCACCTTCGTGAGACCGGTGCGGATGGGCGATTGGCCCGTGATAAAGGCGGCCCGGCCGGCGGTGCAACTCTGCTGACCGTACCAGTCGGTGAACAGGGCTCCCTCGCGCGCGATGCGGTCGATGTTGGGGGTCTTGAAACCCATCATCCCCAGGTTGTAGGCACTGACATTGAACTGCCCGATGTCATCCCCCCAGATGATGAGGATGTTGGGCTTCTTCCCGGCTGCTTCCCCTTTCTGCAGCACCGCGGCATTGTGACTGGCCAGCAGCGCGGGGGTGGTCGCCAGGGCCAACTGCGTCGGGCCCGATTCGGGGCTGTCGCAGCACGACAGCAGGCCCGATCGTCGCGGGCTCTCTTCGGCCCGGAGGACCGGCGTGGAATCGTCAGCGTGAGTCAGGGGGGTGACCGGGACATCGGCCCGGGCCATCCACAGCCCCAGCACGACACCAGTGGTCAGGCAGGCGATCGCCTGCCAGGGCATCCGTTGCAACATCGATTTTCTCCCTCAGGCCCGCCTCTGCAGGGTCGTACTGGCGAAGGGCGCACCGGGGGGCATCAGTCGCCGCCAGCAGCGAATCGTGGTTTCCACCAGTCCCCGCCAGCCTGACGCCGTCCCAACATTGTGGGATGCCTCGGCGGCGAGGGGGAGCAGAAACCAGGCGGACGGGAAAATCGAACAACCCGCTCACCGCACGCTCACACATCGGTGAAGGCGATGCACCGTGCCATTTCCCGCCGACGATCTGAAGGATCGAGCCTGTCGAATCGGCACTCGGTAGGGTAACACCCGCAGATTCCCGCGACTATTCAGCGGCGGCAGAAAGGGAGCTGGGAGCTGGGAGCTGTCGCAAAGGTTACAGCAGTTCACGCGGGACTTCTCCCCCGGGGACCAGGTGCTGGGGGCGTCCCGAACGCTGGTCGACCAGGGTGTCGTCCACCCGCAGGCCAAGTGCGTGATAGACGATCGCACAGAAGTCTTCCACGCCGACCTTTCGCGAGGTCGGGTACTCGGCCTTGGCATTCGTGCTGCCAATCACCTGCCCGTGCCGGTAGCCTCCACCCGCCAGCAGGATGCTTTGGGCCTGCGGCCAGTGATCGCGACCGGCATCTTTGTTGATCACCGGAGTGCGGCCGAATTCGCCTGCCGAGATGACCAGCGTGTCGTCCAGCATGCCGCGCTCGGCCAGGTCCTGGATCAGCACCCCCACAGCCCGGTCGTGACGGGGCATCTTGTCGTCGAGGGCCCCCTTGAGGTTGCCGTGGTCATCCCAGTAACCGGTGTTGAGCGACACATAGCGGACGCCTGCCTCAATCAGGCGGCGGGCCAGCAGCGCCTGGGCACCCCAGCCGCTGCCATACCGGTCACGGGTCTGCTGGTCTTCGCGCTCGAGCTGGAACGCCTCCCGGACACGTCCCGACATGACAATGTCGAGCGCCTGCTGGTCGACCGAATCGAGCTGGCGGAAGGTCGAGTTGGACTCCAGTCTCCGTCGCAGCGAATCGAGTTGCTGCTGCAGCCCGACCCGGGTCGAGAGCCGGTCGGAGGTCAAACCGTCCACCAGCGAAAAGCTCTTGTCGTCACCCGTCGGCAGTTTGCCCGCCTCGTTGCCGTAGCTGTAATCGCCGTAGCCAAACGGATTGTGGGAGACCCCCAGCCAGGCGGCACCATGAAAGCCGAACCCACCGTCATTCATGTTGACGGCTGACAGGGACCCGGTTGCCCGGGGACCGAGCAGGTGTGACGCGACCGCCCCCATCGAGGGCTGCCGGGGAACCCGGTCCGATCCATTGGCCCCCGTCCGGCCCGTCAGCATCCAGTGGGCGGCCGCCCAGTGATCGCCATTGCCGTGCGAAAAACTGCGGATCACCGTACAGCGATCCATCACCTTCGCCTGCTCGGGGCACAGTTCGCAGACATCCAGCCCCGGGAGCGACGAGGCGATCGGTTGCCACGGGCCACGCACTTCCCGGGCGGCCTCGGGCTTCATGTCAAACGTATCGAGCTGGGACGGTCCGCCGTGCTGCCAGATCATGATGACGGAACGGGGCGATGTGTACCGGGCTGGTCGTCCCGCCGAATCGGCCCCGTCCGCGGGTCGCCGCAGCAGATCTGGCAGAGACAGCCCCAGCACGCTCAGGGAGCCCACTTCCAGGAATCGCCGTCGCGAGAGCCCATCGCAAAACCGTGTCCCCTGTGCCGCGTTGATCGTCAGCATGTCACATCACTCGCAATCCAGTGTTCCATCGCGCCGGCGGCCGACCAGAATCGGCTCCCTCGGTGATTCCCCCGTACGGCCCCCAATGACCGGGGAACCAATGACCGAGAATCGTGTCGCAGCCTTCGTTCCCTTGAACATATCGGCTGTGGCTGATCGGTTCAATTGGAACCGGTCGTCGGTGAGAGCGGGAACCGATCGCGCAAACTGTGACTGGCCGACCGTCTCGATCGATGCGCCGAGTCAGGCCGTGCATTGGCCACGGGTGTTCAGTGCCGGGGATCGACCGCCGGTTTGGCGAGTCGGTTGCCGTTCCGAAGCCCCGCGAGTGCAGCCCGCTTATTTTTGGCGAGGTGATGAATCGGGCAGGAACAGGGGGGGGCCCTCCGCATGCACGCCGTAGTGCCCGAGGAAGAGTTGGAACTGGGTGTCGAGTTCCGACAGGGACTGCTGGGTGGCGAGTCCCATGTCGAGGGCCGCATCAATCGCGTCTTCACCCGCGAGACCGACCTCTTTCAGTCCCCGCAGAATCGCCTGGACCTGGGGATCTTCCCGCAATCGCTGCCTTGTCGCATTGTCCCGCAGTCCACCTCCTCCACCCTCCCGCGACGCCTGCCAGATGGTCAGCCATTCCTGCGGGCCGACCTGCAGGTCGAACCGGCTGTGCACCCGGCCGCGACGACCTTCGGCATCCAACACAATCGATGTCGCCCGATACGCCCAAAGTGACAGGCGTTTGGCCTCCTGGCGGCAGGTCGCCAGTGTGCCGGGTGGAAACGGAGCGTTGACTTCCGGTCCCGGGGCTCGGCCCGGTTCGACCAGTTCCTCGAGGGTTCGCTGCAGTTGGGATTGCAGCGTCTCGGCCAACAGGCGTGCGGGGGAGACTGGCGGAACGCCGTTTCCCGTGCGGTACAGCCGAGCCGGCGTTCCCTGGAATTCGAGTGACTTGTGGTGCACGAAGGTCAGGATTGCTTTTCGGGCCAGCCACTCGCGGTCGGACTGAAGTCGCAGGGGAAGCCGCTCGGAAAGATTGACCTGCTCGGAATCGGGCTGGAACCCGAGGCTCTTGAGTTCGTGCTCAAGTTCGGCTCCGGGGCGGCTGGAGACCCGGTCGAGGTTTTCACGCCAACCCAGGAGTGCCCGTTGCCGGTTTTCGGGAGTGGCCGGTTGGATCCGCTGCACCTGCTGGAGGGGGAGTTCGATCAGCAGAAATTGCCTGGAATCCTGGGGGGCTGGCCCCTCGGCCAGCTGGACCAGGGCGGCGGCCGCACGTTTTTGTTCGGACTCCACATAGGCCGCCAGACCGGCGGGCAGATCGGTTTGCGCATGCCAGGCCTGCAACCGCTGCCGCAGTTCGGTCCAGGCCTGTTGGGCAGTGGCCTGTTCGGATTCGGCCAGATGCTGGAATCGCGGGGGATCGGCCTGCGCCAGCCATGCCCGTTCGACCGCGAGCACGACCTCTCCACGTGACTCCCGGTTCAAGACCAGCCCGTGTAAAGCTGGCCCCCCCGCCACCTCAACCACGTCAACGGCAAGGTCTCTCCCGGAATGGGTTGGCCGAGCTGTCTTACCGGCTCCTGGCTTTGGTGTTGGCAGTGGGGTGGCCCGGTGGTTTGGCTTCCCTCGCGAGGGAGGGGCAGCACCCTCCAGGTGATGTGCCATCAACCCGAGAAGGCACAGGCTGATTCCGCAGATCCGGGGGTTCCAGGCCGGCAATCGGGTTCGCCAGTCTCGGCCTGGAAGCCGCATCGCCCTCCACCGCCGATTTCCCGCACTGGTCCAATCCATGGCATGATCCGGGGGGAGGGAGAGGTTGTGGGTGACTTGTGGAGCACCACGACCGCGGCCAATGCGACATCGCACCGGTCGTCTGCAGGTGGCGGATCGACATGGACGCGGGCGGATTGGCTCCGGGCGACAACGGGCACTGGGCCCTCTCCAACAATAACTCGCCGCCACGGGAAGTCGAGATGGGAATTCGGAACAGGGAGTGATCACCGGGGTGAAGCAGCCCTTTCAATGCAACCGAAGCTGATGTGACTCACTGACCGGCGGATACCAAAACAGCCGTCTTGCGTGTCTGACAATCTGCGGACGAACCGTACTGGACGGGCAGGGGGCCGGCCGGAAGTCGACATTTTGGCTGTGGCCTCGGCACCGCATCGCTGGGCGAACGATGCCAGTCGTGAGTGGCCGATTCCGGCGGGCCCTGAGAACCCATGACGATCCCATGACGATCCCATGAAGATGGTCCCGTTGGCCGCGGCACGCTGCCGTCAGGGCCCTGGCGAATCTCAGGAATGAGTCACCAGTACTGGTTCGGCCGGGATCGCACCTGGTGGCGGTGTGACGA
>Ga0315904_10010871_pt1 | contig 11699 bp, 10 predicted proteins | sample LakEriMetagenome_6_FD_203529 | JGI IMG/M metagenome (GOLD analysis project Ga0315904, IMG submission 203529) | Freshwater fungal communities from buoy surface, Lake Erie, Ohio, United States - Buoy 12 MA120 | ecosystem: Environmental > Aquatic > Freshwater > Lake | place: USA: Lake Erie, Ohio...
TCCGGAGCTTTTCCTTTTCATCGCCCCGGAACACCAGGCGCCGGTCCACCACCCGCGAAATGCAGTGATAAATCACCGGTCGCTTTGATCCGGGAGTCACAGGCAAAACCCAGCGCGCGCGTCTCATCGGGAAAAGTCTTACGCGCCAAGAGCGCCAAGGCAAGACAAATCTTGATAAAACTCCTGTCCCTTTATAGAGTTGATCTGGCGTGGACGACGGGCGGGGAATGGTTCACCGTCCCGGGCATGGCGAAGGTGATGGTGGGTCTCTCCGGGGGGGTGGACAGCGCGGTGGCGGCCGCGCTGCTGGTGGAGCAGGGCCACGAGGTGGCGGCGGGTTACATGAAGAACTGGATCAACGCGGAGGGCATTCCGGGCGATTGTCCGTGGGAACAGGACATTGAGGATGCGCACGCGGTGGCGAGGACGCTCGGGATCGAGTTCCGGGTGATCGATCTGATCGACTCGTATCGCCATCGGATCGTGGACTATCTGATCGAGGGCTATCGGGAGGGCATCACGCCGAATCCGGACGTTTGGTGCAACCGCGAGATGAAGTTCGGGGTATTTCTGGATTACGCGCTGGATCAGGGGTTTGAGTATGTGGCCACGGGGCACTATGCGCGCAAGCGGGTGCTCGGAAGCGGGGATGCGGCAATCCTACGGGGGGCGGATCCGAACAAGGACCAAAGTTATTTCCTCGCGCTGATGACACCGAGGCAGGTGTCGCACGCGCTGTTTCCGACCGGCGAGATGTTGAAACCCGAGGTCCGCGGGGTGGCGGCGCGCTTCGGACTGCCTGTGGCGGAAAAGAAGGACAGTCAGGGGATTTGTTTTCTCGGGCAGGTGAGGATGAGTGATTTCCTGCGGCATTACGTGCCGGATTCGCCGGGCGAGATCGTGGATACGGAAGGCCGGGTGCTGGGCGAGCACCGCGGGCTGCATCTTTACACTCTGGGCCAGCGCAAGGGTCACGGCGTGGCCTCGCCGCGTGAGGGCATGGCTTATGTGGTGGTGGGCAAGGACGCCGCGTGCAATCGTCTGATCGTCGGCTGGGATGATGTTTCCTCGCGAGGGCTGTATGCCAGAGAGTGCGTGGTGGGTTCCATCTCGGCGCTGGATCCCGAGTTGTTAGAACGGCGGGTGGTGGAGGCGCAACCGCGCTACCGGGCCAGGGCGGAACCGGCGGATGCGGAGCGATTGGGTGACGGCAGGCTGGTGTTGCGTTTCCGCACGCCGCAGCGGGCGATCGCGGCGGGGCAGATTTGCGCGTTTTACGAGGGCGGCCGGTTGTTAGGCGGCGGAGTGTTCGAATCGGCCGCGTGACAAGCGTCGCGGGCGGTGTAGCGTGGGCGCGGTGGAAACCATCGGCCAATCCCGCCAACCGATGCGCGTGACCCTCCGGAGCCGCGGCGCGGTGCTCGGCGGCACGGGCCTGGCGCTGCTTGGAGCGGGCTTGTGGCGGGTGGACGGCCAGCTTGCGGCATTGGGACTGGCGGCGCTGATTCTGTTAGGTCTGGCGGCGGTGATGGCGCGTTTCAATGGCACGGCGGCGGAGGTTTGGCTGGAACTGCCCGATCGGGTGGAGGCGGGTCGGGAGTTTCCCGCGAGGGTCGTCGTTGCCAACCGCCATGGCTGGCTGGATGCGTTCGGGTTGCGCTTGCAGGTGGAACTCGCGCGCGAGACACGGATCGGCAGCCGGGTGGCGTGGCTCACGGCGGGTTCGCAAGCGGTGATCGATGTGCGGGTGGCGGTGCCGCAGCGGGGAATCATCGTGGATCAGAACGTGACTTTGATGACTGACGCGCCGTTCGGTTTTTTCGAAACCACGCGGAGCTTCGTGTTGACGTCGCGCATGGTGGTGGTGCCGAAGCCGGTGGTGCCTCGTGGGCTGGTGTTTTCGGCGGGGCCGCTCGACCTGCATGAGGACGATCCGATGACGGCCAGTGGCGGGCCGGGCGAAATCCGCGGGTTGAGGCAGTGGCGGCCGGGTGATGCGGTAAAGCGTGTGAGTTGGCCGGCCACCGTGCGCGCGATGGCGCGGGGCGCGGGCTGGGTGGTGTGGGAAACGGATCCTCCGGGGTTTCGTCCGGCGAGGTTTATGCTGCTGATCCATTCGTTTGGGGCGGATCGCGGCTTGATCCAGCCCGAGCGCTTCGAGCGGGCGATGTGCCATGCTGCGGGAATCCTGCGGATGCTTCACGCCCAGGGAATGCCGGCCCGGCTGATGGCGGACTTCGACGACTGGCGGGTGCGGCCCGCCTCCCGCGCGGCGCAACTGGTGGAATGCATGGAAATTCTTGCCGCCGCCAAACGCGCCGCCGGCACCGAGGCGCACGATCTGCACGCCGCTCTAACAGAAATTCATCCGGACGAGGGAGTGATCATCCTGTCCGACATGCCGCTCGCCGCGTGGCGTTCCCGCCTGCCGCCGGCGATGAGGCGCGCGATCACTCCCGACATTGCCGCGCGGCGTTCGCGGAAGGAGGTGGGAGCGTGATCGGCCGGACGATGGCTTGTGCGGCGGGTCTCGTGCTCGCTTATGCGCTGCTCGCAGGTTGGCCGCCGGTGTGGCCGCCGGTGATGCGAGCCTGTTGCGCGGTGTTGGCGCTTGCGGCGGGCGTCGCCGTGTGGACCTGGCGGAGCGGAGGTGGAGGCAACCCGGAGGTGTCTGTTAGAAAACCGGGCGCGCTCGACTTCGCGGCCGTTGCGGGGGCCCTGCTTGCGCTTGAGTGCGGGTTTCTCTGGCTGCTCTTCGCCGCGCCGGGTCCCTTGGAGTCGGCGGGGCTGGTCATCGAACGCGTGATGCGCCCCGAAGCGGCGGCGATGCGAACGGTGTCATCATCACGCGGGCCGGTGTCCGGCAACTGGCTGTGGGACGAGCAAACCAAGCGCCCGCTGCCACGCCGCACCGATTTCAAACCCGGCCGCAAGCCCGAGGTTTTCCTCCGTCTGGCGAATCCGGCGGATGCGGCGGGACTGCTCGCGGGCCGCGTGTATGTGGGCGCCTTCGCGCTGGGTTTCTATCAGAATTCCGCATGGGCGCCGCTGCCGGGGATGCCGGTGATGATGACTGCGGAGGATTCCGGATTCACCCGAGTCGCCGCGCCACGACCGGGGACGGTGATCGAGCATGATGTGTTCCATCCGAAGGATCCGGCGGGCCGCACGCCTCTCACCGCGCTTCAGGGGGTGACCGAGGTGTTTGTCTCACCGCTGGAGCGGATCGATGACGGCCTTCACCTGTTGCCGGAGCCCGAGGATGACCGCGGATACCGCTACACGGCGCGCTCGGCGAGCCGGCGCATCGAGGACCTGCCGGACGACGCCTTGCTGCGCGCCTGGCCGGGGGCGCGCGCGGAATTGTTAGAGATGCCGGTTTCCTCATCCTACCGCGAACTACCCGCCATGGCCCGGGCGGCGGCGGGCACGGGATCGACCAAGGAACAGTTGCTGCGCCTCCAGAAGCATCTCCGCGAGTCGTTCGATTACTCACTGGAGACCGGCAACCCGCGAGATCTCGATCCGATGGAAAACTTCCTGTTTCACGAGAAACGCGGGCACTGCGAGTTCTTCGCCACGGCGGGCGCGCTGATGGTGAGGGCGCTGGGCATCCCGTCGCGGGTTGCCTACGGTTGGGCGGGCGGGACCTGGTATGAGGCGTCGGGTCTGTTTGTCTTCCGCGCGAACGAGGCGCACGCGTGGACGGAGGTCTGGCTGGAAGGGCACGGCTGGGTGATCATGGATCCCACGCCCCAGGCCCGCGGTGAAGAAACGGCGCGCGCGGCGCCTCCCGGCGAGAAACCACCGCTCGCCGAGCCGGACGACCCGGCGGAAGACAGCGCCGAGTCGGCGGTCGTTTCGGGTCGCTCGGCTCTGCCATTACTCCTCGCCGTGCTGACGATCCCGGTGGCGCTTGGATTGATGGCGCTGCGACGGCGTGATCGGAAGCGAGAATCCGCGGGTGAAACAGGCCCCGACTTCGGTTTCCGAAAACCGCCGGGATACCTTGGCGCGTGGCGCGGCGCGGCGGTGGCCAGCGGTCACCCATGGCGACCGGGTGTCACGCTCAAACACCACCTCCGGAGCATGCCGGAGACGCCGGACTTTGCCGCCGAGCTTGTCGCCTACCACTATGCCACCACCTACGAGGCGGGAAACCAGAACGCCGCCACCGAACGCCGCCTCACTCGCCGGATCCGAGCCTGGCAGCAGACGATTTCCGGAATAAATGCGGAGTCCGAATCCTCAAGCAGGGGCCCATGAGTGAATTCCAGGAATTGGTGGACGCCCACTATCAGGCCTTGTTCCGCTTCGCGATGTCGCTGACGCGCGATGCTGACAAGGCCTCCGACCTGGTGCAGGAAACCTTCTGCATCTGGGCGGCCAAGGGCGACCAGTTGAGGGACCGCACGAAGGCGAAAACCTGGCTCTTCACCACGCTTCACCGCGAGTTTCTCTCGAACCGCCGCCGCACGTCGCGTTTTTCGGAGGAACCGGTGGATGAGGAGACCGCGGGTGAAACCACACCCTCCACCGAGGACGCGGAGCGCCAGATGGACGGCCAGCGCGCGCTGGAGCTGTTAAGCGCGCTCGACGAGACCTACCGCTCGCCGCTCGCGCTCTTTTATCTCCAGCAACACAGTTATAAGGAAATCGCCGACATCCTCGATATCCCGATCGGCACGGTCATGTCGCGCCTCTCGCGCGGCAAGGAATTGCTCCGCCGGAAGATGACCGCCGAGCCTTCCAGCGCGCCGAAAAACATTCTCCATCTCCAGGAGGAAACCCTCCGGCAACACCATGGATAAGGAACACGCCAGACTCATTCTCCGCAGCTTCCGCCCGGACGGAGCGGATGTGGACGACCGTGACTTCGCCGAGGCACTCGCACTCGCCCACAGCGATCGCGAACTTGGCGAATGGCTTGCCAACGAGCGCGCTTTTGACGCGCGCTTTGCCCGTGCGCTCAGCGCCGTCCACCTTCCTGAAACCCTGCGCGCCGACATTCTGCGCAGCCTCGCCGTCGAGCGCGGGGATTTTCCGCAGGCCGAGGATGCGGCCGATGCCGCGCTCATCGGCGCGCTGGCATCCATTCATCCGCCGCCCGGGCTGCGTGGGGAAATCATTGCCGCGATGCAACTCAGCGTCGCATCTAACAAAAAGTCCCCGGGCTTCCGGCGATTCGCCCTTCCATTCGCCGCCGCCGCCGGTGTGGCGTTCGCGTTTTTCCTTACCCGAGGTGAGGAACCATCCGCCAAGGGCGCTTCACTCAACCAGCCCCTGCCGGTCGATGTGGTGCAGGCCGGGTTCATCCGCGCCTTCGAATCGCCGCTCTTCAGTCTCGACGAACAACGCGAGGACCATCAGGTGCTCATCGAGCATCTCAAGTCCAAGAAACTCCCCTGCCCCGGCTGCCTGCCTCCCGGTCTTGCCAATGTCAAGGGCATCGGTTGCCGCGAACTGGTCATCGACGGCCGGCGTGGCTCGCTCGTTTGCTTCGACGAGCGCGAGGCCGGCACCGTTCACCTCGTGATCTTCCGCCGCGAGGACGTGGCGGGCGAATTGCCGACGAGGGACAGCCCCGAGTTCGCCACCAAGGGAGGCTGGGCCGCCGCGCGCTGGGAGGATGACCGCAACGTCTTCATCCTCTTCGGTCACACCGGCATTGAGAAGCTTGCCGCGCTGTTCTGATCAGACTGCCACCGGTTTCCTCCGGGCCATCCACGCCCAGCCGAACCCTAACAGCCCGAGCGCGATCACGCCCCAATCGCCGATGACCGCATACGGCGAAAACGACGGCCGCTTCGGCACATCCAGCTCGACCAGCAGCGAGCCGCGGGTGAAGTGGCTGCCCGCCGCGTCTGTTAGAACCTGAGGCTTTCCCGTATCCGGATGCGCGGTGAGCCCGGCGGAATCCACCGCCGCGCTAACGCCCGTGTTGGCGCAGCGCAGCATCGGGCGGCGCAGCTCGATGGCGCGGAAGCGGGCGTTGGCGAAATGCTGGGCGGCTGCGGCGCTTTCCTTGAACCAGCCGTCGTTGGTGACATTCACGATCACCTGCGGACCGGGCCTGACAAACCGCCGCACCAGGCGGGGCACACTGTCCTCGAAGCAAACTGTTGGCACCGCGCCGATGTCCTCGCCCTTGAGCGTTTGCACCGGCAGCGGCTCGAACGAATCGCCCGGAGTGAAGGATCCCATGTATTCGACGCCGGCCTGTTGTTTGTAGATCCACTTGAGTAGCGGCACCGACTCCACGAAGGGAATCGTTTCCCCGAAGATGACCAGATGGTGCTTCCGATAAGTCCGCAACTCATCCTCCGGCGACATCACCGCGAGCGAGTTCCACGCGCGGCCTTTGTCCTTTTGTGCGAGCTGGCCGTCCGATGTGGGCTCGGCTTCGAGTTCGTTGATGCCGTAGATGAGGTGGAAAGGACCGGCCTTGCGCACCTGGGCGATGGTATTGGCGTTCTCCCGCCAAGTTCCCCATGAGCCGTCATCGGCGCGGAGGATGCGTCCTGTCAGAGCGGACTCCGGCCACATCACCCAGTCCGGCCAGCTCATGGTCACGCCGCCCTCGTCGGCCTTGTCCATCGCCGCCTTCAGCCGTGCCTCGTCCGCGGCGTTGATGGCTTCCAGCGCCTTCACCGTTTCCTCCTCGTAGGCCATGTGAATGTCCAGCGCGTCCCACAACTGAGTCGCCGCCTCCTGCGGGATGTTGATCTGGACGAGCAATGCCTTGAGGCGGATCGATTCGCCACGGCCTTCCATCGCCAGGCGGAGGATGCCATAGCAAAGCACCATTGCCACCACGAGTGCCGCCGCCATGAAATCGAGACGCGTGCGTTTGGTTCCGTCACTCGCGGCTTCCGCCATGCGGCGTCCGGTTTGCACCAACACCGTCTGGAAAAACACCGGCAGCATTGAGAGCCCGGTCACGCCTAACAGATCCGCCGCCTGTGCCACCGCCGGTGTCTGGTGAAACGCCACGCCCAGCCCGTTCCAGCCGAAGCCGGTGAACAGCCAGCCGCGCAGCCATTCCAGCCCGGCCCACAACGCGGCGTGGCAAAAACCCGCGCGCAGGCTGGCTGCGACCACCCGCAGCGTGTCGGAGCCGCCATCAGCCGCCGCGTTTCGCCACGGATTGCCGATGCTTGCGGCGAAGGCTCCGAACAATCCCCAGAACAATCCGAGATAGAGCGGCAGCACCACCACTCCGATCGGCGAAACGACCGCCAGCCAACTGAACTGCACCACAAAGCCCACCGTGCCCGCCAGCCAGCCTAACAGAAATCCACGCCACGCCGCGCGCTTTCCGTCCAGCGACCACAGCGCCGCGAGCAGCGGCACCAGCGCCATCCACACCATCGCCGCCGCGTTGAACGGCGGAAACAACGCGGCCACCAGCAGGCCGCTGCCCACCGCCGCCGCCAGTCTCATCCATGTGACGCGCCTTCCCATGCGCCGGAGCATCCACCACCGCCGCCGCGTGGTCCACTGCGAAACATCAGCGGCCGAGCAGGTCGGCATTGGCCATCCAGCCGATGAAATACGGCTTCGGCGCGTCCTTGCGCACCATCACGATGACAAACGGCGGATCGAGGATCATCAGCCGCGGATCGACTTGGTGATGCGCGGAGCAGCCGAGCGTGACCTGCGCCTCGCTGCGGAGTTTCACGCCTTTTTCGTCCATGCGGAAATCAATCGTCTGGCTCGCGCTGCGGACGAATCGCACGCTTCCCGCCACCGTGCGGCCTTCGAATTCGGAAAACGAAACCTCCTCGTCCGCGACTACCTCGGGCACGGCCAGCAGGTCACTCGCGCCGGCGGCCGGCGAGTCGTCGCGCACCTTGTCGGTCACCGCGCGCGCGGCCGCTTCAAGCGTGGCCGGCTTGCGCGGCAGTTTGGCGAGCAGCAGGCGGTCATTCGTCTGGTCCGACTTCAGCTCCACCACGAAATCGGTCCGCGCCGCGTAGTGATGGACCGCCACTTGTTTGAGCAGCGGTCCGGTTTCCTCAAGGTCCGGCCGGAATCCGAACCACGCCACCTTGCGCTCGCCCACCTTCCAGCTCCCGAGTTTCGCGAACGGCGTGGGAAACGCCAGGTCCTTGCGCAGGCTGGCGTAAAACACCAGGTCATCGGCCCGGGATTCCTTGCGGAGTTTTCCTAACAGCCGCGACGGGCCGCCGCGTTTCCGATCTCCGGCGGCAATGCGGTCCAGCACGCCGTCACTGACGCGGCCACCGGCAACGCTTACGGAATCCGCGTCGATCCACCGGAGGTCGAAGCGCGAGCGGTTGAGCGAATCCGCCGCGCGGCTCTTGGGAAGGAGGTCCAGTTTCCCGCCCTGCGAGGCGGCGGCCGCATCCCATGCCATCTGGAAGGTGGCGCACCAGAGGACGTTGCGATTTCCTGTTAGAGGCTCGTCCGCCACCGGCCGGATCATCGTGCCGTGGTGTTTCACCGCCTCCGGGTCCGATAGCCCGATGCCCGCGTCCCCGGGCGTCCACGCGATGCAGGTGAAGCCGAGAAACACCGCCAGCGCCAGCCATGGGAAACCCCGTTTCATGATGTGCCGAGCATGACCGTCGGGACGCGCAATGCAACACCGCGGGCTTTCCGCTTTCAAAAACCCGGCGCTCCCGCGATTCTCGGCACCGGCCATGCCCACCATCCAGCAACTGCTCTCGCGCAAGGCCCGGGTGATCCACTCGACGCGGCGTTCCTACATCCTCAAACGCATCGTCGAGTTCACGGGCCAGCGGCATGTGCTTTACCGATTCCAAAACCGCGACTCCGCCGACCGCTTCGCGGAAACGCTTGCCGCCGCTTCCGCCAACGGCGCGTTGCTGCAGAACCCCGTCGCGGGCCCGCCGGGATGGATCGGCACGCTCATTCACGGTCACTGGCTGGCGCTCTCGTTTGCCGATGGCGATCCGATCCGCGCCAAGTCCGATGACCCGGTCTTCAAGTCCCTCGGCGAATCGCTTGCCGGTCTTCACCACGTCTCCTCGCCGCAACGGGAGTCGCTGCTTTACATGCCCAAACTGTTAACTCCCCGTGCCGAACTCGGAACTGCCGGAACCGCGTGGCTCGCCGAAAGCCGCGCGCGCCTCGAAGCGATCCGCGATTTCCGCCTCACCCACGGCGACCTCTTCGCCGGCAACATCATCGTCACGCCGGACGGAAGTGTGGTGCTGATCGACTACGAGCTTTTCGCCTTCGACCTCGCTGGCGTGGAGCTCGCCATGGTGCTGCTGCGCGACTACTGCCGCCGCGGCAGCGCCGCCGCCAGTCTGTTAGATGGTTATCTTTCGCGTTGTGACGATGCCACCCGGCAGCTATGGCGCGAATACTGGCGGGACTTCCTCGTGGCTGGAGCGTTCCGGTTGGCCGCGCACCGCGAGCGTCGCGGCCGTACGCTCGCCAGACGCAACCGCCGCTGGGCGAAGTGGCTTCCGCTGCCGCTGCCCGCAAGCCGCAGGATCAGGAACGCGATGGCGGCCAACGAGGATGAAATGGCGCAATGCACGCGTGACGCCGCGCGCCATTTGGAAATCGCGGCCAGGCTTGTGGAGGAAATTGTCAGCGGATCCGCAAATGACCCCGTCACGTTGATCGCCCGATGCCATCGCAAGGCTCCCGGCGTTCAATCCAGCAGGGCCTGAAGCTCGTGTGTCTGTTTCGAGCGCGGAACAAACGGACTGTTGTATCCTAACAGACGCCACGACTTAGCCTTGAGCCCCTGTTTCGCAAGTTCCGCCTCCAGCGCCGCACGCGCGGTGGAGGCCTTGCTCCGCGGTCCCTGCCAGGCATAACTCAGCGCTTCGGCGGCGGGCACGTCGCGCACCTCCACCTCCTCGCCGTCCGCTCCGGTTTTCCCGACGGCGGTGGACTGATAGAGAAACGCCATGCGCTCCATCTTCTCCGCCTTGGTGTCCTCGGCATCGAGTTTCATCTCCACCGGTGCGGTCATCGGGATGTTGTTCCGCTCGATGTGTTTGAAGAGCGTCCAGAATCCGCCGTTCGGCCGATCATCGGCGGTGAAGGCGGCGCGATAGGCCGGGTATTTCTTGCGCGCCACCTGGTCGAAGGGCCCCGGAGCGGGCCAACCCTCGGGCATCGGCGACTCCTCCTTGTATCGCGGCGTGCCGGGCTTGGCGGGCGCGCTGCCATTGCGCTTGGAAGCGGGTTCGGCCTGCGTGGGCACCATCAGGGCGAGCAGATAGGGAAACACAAAGACGGATGTTTTCATCGTGCGAACTTCGGCCACGGAAAGCGGCGCGCAAGGGAAACTTTGCAGCGTCGCCATGCGGGTGATGCTGCGGTTTCCCGGGTAATCACTCGTTTTCCGGACAAGACGGCCGCGTTAGGATACGGCCATGCGGAACCAACGCGTGGTGATTGTCGGCAGCGGAGTGATCGGCCTGTGCACGGCCTACTACGCCTTGAAACGCGGCTTTGCGGTGACGGTGGTCGAACGCGAAGCGGCGGGCGGCGACAACTGCTCGACCGGCAATGCGGGCATGATCGTGCCCAGCCACTTCATCCCGCTGGCCGCGCCCGGCATGATCGCGAAGGGGCTGCGCTGGATGATCAATCCGAAGAGCCCGTTTTTCGTCCGGCCGCGGCTCGATCCCTCGCTCGCGCGCTGGGGTTGGCTGTTTTACCGCCACTCGACGCCGCGGCATGTCGCCGCCTGCCGCGAGTTGCTGCGCGACCTGAATCTGGAAAGCCGCCGGCTGTTCGCGGAGTTGGCGGAAACCGAGGACTTCGGTTTGGTGCGGCGCGGGCTGCTGATGTTGTGCAACACCGCAAAAGGTTTGCATGAAGAGGCGGAAGTCGCCGCCATGGCGCGTGAGATCGGGCTCGATGCCGAGGTGCTCGACTCCGCCGCCACTTCAAAACTCGACCCCGGCGTAACGATGACCGTCGAGGGCTCCGTCCACTTCGCGCAGGATTGTCATCTCGATCCCCTGCGTTTCCTCGACTCGATGCGCCGCCGCGTCACCGAACTCGGCGGCGTGATCGAAACCGGCGCGGACCTCGACCACATCGAAACGTCGAAAGGCAGGGTGCTCGCGATCACCGGCATGGGCCGGCGTTTCGAGGCCGATCACTTCGTCGTCGCCGGCGGATCATGGAGCGCCCGGCTGCTGAAGAGCGTGGGACTCAGACTCCCGCTCCAACCCGGAAAGGGCTACTCGCTCACCCTGCCGACACCGCCCGAACTCCCGCAACTCTGCTCGATCTTCGCCGAAGCGAAAGTGGCCATCACCCCGATGGGCGGAAACCTCCGCTTCGGCGGCACCATGGAGGTCGGCGGACTTGATCTAACCATCAATCCGATGCGCGTGAGAGGCATTATCGAATCGATCCACGCCTACTTCCCGAGGTTTTCCGCGACGGACTTCCAAGGCGTGAATCCATGGGCCGGATTGCGTCCCGTTTCACCTGACGGACTGCCATACATCGGCGCGGTGAAACACCTGCCGAATCTCGTGGTCAATACCGGCCATGCGATGATGGGTCTCAGCCTCGCACCCGTCAGCGGCCGCCTCGCCGCGGACATTCTCGCCGCCGACCAACCCTTCCGGCCCATCGAAGCACTCGCGCCCGGGCGTTTCTGAGCATCAAACGCCTTTGCCCGGCGATATCCGACGAAGCCCATGGGAACACCATCGCAACTCTCTCAT
>Ga0315904_10010872_pt1 | contig 11698 bp, 14 predicted proteins | sample LakEriMetagenome_6_FD_203529 | JGI IMG/M metagenome (GOLD analysis project Ga0315904, IMG submission 203529) | Freshwater fungal communities from buoy surface, Lake Erie, Ohio, United States - Buoy 12 MA120 | ecosystem: Environmental > Aquatic > Freshwater > Lake | place: USA: Lake Erie, Ohio...
GCTCGGGCCGCTCGCCCGAGCCGCGTTCCCCCCCGAGGACCGCTGGTTCCTCCCCTACGTCTTCGAGGACGGCCAGCGGGCCGAGCCCCGCTACTTCGTCCCCGTCGCCCCGCTCGGGGTCCTCGAGTCCTACCACATCGTGAGCGAGGGGTGGAACCACCACTGCTACGGGCGCAGCCTTGCCGCCGTCCTCGCCGTCGTCCGCGCCTACATCGGGGGGGACCCCGTCCTCGCCGCGGCGGCCGACGCCGTCGCCGCCGGGGACACGACGGGGGCCGCCATGGCGGCCGCGGCGGAGCGCTGGCCCCTGCCCGTCGACACCCGCGACTTCCGCGGGGAGGTCCGGCAGTACCGGGGCGAGCTCTTCAGCTTCGGCTTCTACACGTGGGCGCCCGAGAAGCGGACCGTCACCGTCACCGAGCTGCCGATGGGGCTCGAGACCGAGAAGTACCTCGGGACGCTCTCGAAGCCGAAGCGCGACGGCACGCCGAATCCCCGCGCCCAGTACATCGAGTCCGTCGACAACCGCAGCAGCGACGTCGAGATCGAGCTCGAGATCGTGCTCCGCGAGGGGTGCTACGAGAAGGTCTGCGCCGAGTTCGGCTCCGCCGAGATCGACCCCATCGAGGACATGCTGATGCTGCGCGCCTCGCTCCGCCCCCACCTCAACTACTACAGCGCCCGCGACACCGTCCTTGAGTTCGGTAGCGATTACCTCGCCGCGCTCCTGTACTGGGCCCCTCTCCGCCGCGATCTGTACCGGGAGCGAATCATCCGCGCGCAGATCGTCGCCTCGCTGCGCATCATCGAGGAGGAGGCCGTCATCCGGTACATCGGCATCGCCGCCGAGCTCGACCTCGCGAAGTCCCGCAACGACGACGAAGCAATCGCCGTCCTCCGCGCCCGGGGCTTCCCCCCCCTTCACTGGACCCTCCTCCAGCGGCCGGAGTTCACGCCGAACGACAAGCTCCGCGAGCTCGTCACTGAAGGGCCCGGTGTGTCGTACGACTACCTCCTCAATCTTCGCGAGCGGGACCTCGTCCTCAGCGCCGTCGCGAAACGCCACGAGGCACTCGCCGCCGCTCGCGAGGCCCTTGACCGCTGTACGGCGATGCTCGCCGAAAAGCCCTTCGCCGGCGCGAGCCTGTGGCTCTCGGAGCTCGACACGTTCGCCGCCACGGTCGAAAAGGGGATCCAGACCGGGTGGCAGTTCGACTGAGAGCGTGCACGCATAACGCGTGACGCGCGGCCCGCGGCCCTGTTTTTGCCACCCGCGGCGGCACAAAAAAAGCGCCGGGCGCGCGCAGCGCAGCCCCGGACATGTGTGCGCGCACGCGCTCAGACAGCGTCGCTGCTGACAATGTTGAGCACCTGCCCGACGCTGCACACGTAGCGCCATTGTTTGTCCACGGGGGCACCCAGCAGGCGGCGCACTGCGTACCAGGTGGCGCGCGCAAACCGCACCAGCACTCCGAAGAGTTCGTTGGCCTGGCTGCCGCGCATGATGTGGTAGACGGCTTGGATCCAGGACCGGGTCTTCGCCGCAAAGTTCGCGAGGGACCCGGACAGCCGGGCGAACTCGGCTTCGACCTGCTCGTCGGGGGGGCGCGGGACGTCCGAGGGGGTCGCAAAGCAGAGGAGCACCGTGTGGTACGCGAGATGAACATTCTTGATCATCTGTTTCATGTCGTTCTCCACGTCGTTCGATGGCTCCTTCACCAGCGCATTTCCGGGATTGTGGCCCGCGTCCCGCGCCCTGTCGCAAATCGCCCGCAGCTCTTCCTGGGCGTTGTAGGGATCGCCTTCAAAGAACTCGATGTCGGGGATGCCGGCCTGGACTTGAGCTTCTTGATCCATGTCGGCAGTGTGCAATACAAAAAAAGCATTCAAATTTGGCAGGAGCTGTGGCGACCGTGCGGGATTACGCCCGTGCGATCGCGCCACACGCCGCGCAATGAAGCCGCCCGCTGGCGGCCACCTTTTCCAGATTTGAATGCAGCCGCGCGAGATCGATACTGTTCATGGGCACCCGCGAGCTTTACACGCGCCTCATAGGGGTGCTGTGTGAGGAGTACGACAAGACCATCGCCGATTTGAAAGCATCGGCGAGTTATTCTGATGACTTACGGCCGGCCTCAACCATCAGACAGATGGAGGGAATGATCGCCAGTTACGAAGAGCTGAAAAAAGATACACGGGAAAGAGCCGACCTGGTCTTAGCCGGCAATGATACCGCAGCCATGGAGAACATGCTGCGCTTCATGCGCACTTCTATCAACCCCGTGTACGCGTTTTTGCGCTCGTAGCGCAAGTTTAGGCCGCGACCTCGGCATCTTTTTCGGAGTCGTCCTCGTCTTCGAGCTTGTCTTCAAGCTCGCCCTCGGGGGGGATCCAGCCTTCGAGAAATGAATATGCGGGGTCGTCCTTGGATTCCTGCACCTTGACCAGCAGGGCGACCATTGCTGCCGTTTCGTTGTTAGCCAGAACGTGGTTGGCCTCGTACCGCACATCGGCGAGCCGGTCCTCCCACAAACTAATAAAGTCCGCCAAGGATTTGGCGGACCCTGCCGCCAGATCCTTAGCGAGCCCCGCATCTGTTTGTTGCGATGCCGCGCTTCTGGCCAGGATCCCCTTGATCTCCTCCTCCATAGCAAGCGTGGCGCGCCGGTAAAGCTCGCGAAGACTCATTTGTGCAGGAGCGGGTCACCATTCAAAAATGGCGGGCGCCGCGGGCTGGTCGCCGCTTTACGCACGTTCAACAATAGCCCGGTGCTCGTCGGTGTAATTGCACAGAAATTGCCACTTAGTCTCGCGGTCTTCGGACTGGCGCAACGAGTGCAGCCGGTTGGTTGTCAAGGTTATGATGCGGTCAAAGTCCGAGGGGTCGCCACCCACTATCGCCGCGCCACTGTCGGTGATGCCGTTGACCCACGCGACAGTATTGGATCCGAACCTTTCGAGGATCTCGTCCGCGAGTTTTCCGAACATGGCGTCGATCTCCGCGCCCAAGGGCGGCGCGCGCCACTGCGGCGCCGCCATGATACAGTGAAATATCACGCGGCAGGATTCGGCAAGCCCCGCGACGACTAATTTTTTGTCGCCCCCCGAATCATCTCCGAAAGTCCGCCGTGCCAGGGCTGCGCGGACCTGGCGATCGTCGACACGTTTCACCTCACCCAAGTACAGATACTCGCGCCGCATCTGTTCGATACAGAAAAAACACGGCATTCAATTTTGAGCCGGGAGGCACTATGTTTTGCTCATGGGCGGAACCCATCCCTTGAGGAACGAATACACGGGATTGTCGGAACCCCGCATCCTGGTCAGACACCACACCATTGCGGCGCTGTCGTTGTCTCTCAGGACCTGCTTGGCTTCGGCCAGCGTGTCCGTGGCCCGCTCATTCCAAACACGAATAACACCCTCGAGGTTTTTGATAGTGTTTTGTGCCACTCGCAATTTGCCCGCGTCCGGGGCGAGGACGGCGGCGGCGGCCTCTGGCGTGGCGGCGACGGTATCCGGCGCGGTTTGCGACGCGGCGTCGGCATCGGCGGCGGCGTCGGCATCGGCGGCGGCGGCCTCCGGTGCGGCTTGCGATTCGACGACGGCGGCCTGCGATTCGACGACGGCGGTGGCCTCCGGTGCGGCTTGCGATTCGACGACGGCGGCCTCCGGTGCGGCTTGCGACTCGACGGCGACATAAGCCTGCAGCTCCCGCAGCGACGTCTCGCATTCGCGAACATGGACGAGGATCTCACTGATCATGCAGTCCATACCACGCAGGTATAACTCGGGGAGGCTCATTTTGTGTATGACAAAAATAGGCTTCAAATATGGCGGGATCGCTCAGCCCGGCCATCCTAGTCCTGCGGTTCCCAGCCCGCGAGGAATGCGAACCCGGGCGCGCCAGTGTCCCGCGCCCCGCACAGGAATTCTTCCATCTCGACTGTGTCGTCGTCCCGCAGGACCCGGGCCGAGATGCGCCGCAGTTCCGCGATGCGGTCCTCCCACTCGGGGACCATGCGCGCCATCATTTCGATCGTGTCCGACTCGGATAGGGACACGCGGCGCGCTGCGCGTGTCGTATCTTTTGTTTCGGCGATGGACTGCTCCAGCTCGGAAATCAGCACACCCACGGCGCGTGTGTACAGCTCGGCGAGACTCATCCGGGTTGCATAATCTGACCGAGTTGCCCGGTTTCAAATTGGCGCAACGCTACACGGGCGAGAGGCACTCGCTGTCGTCCGCGACGTCGCTGTCGTTCGCAGTATCGACATCGCCGGCGTCGCGGCCCCGGCACTCAACGGTGACAGCCGTCACCGGGCCGCCGGGCGACCGGGCCCAGGTGTGGACCGAGGCCGTCCCCTTATTGAACCCGCTGCGGACCGCGACGCCCACAGGACCCGCGCAATCCGCGGAGTTAAAAATACCGCACAGGCCGCGGTTGTTCGTCGCGGCGTACGCCCGTGCGTACAGGTCGCCGCGCGTGCCGGCGCGGGCGGCGTCCGCCACCGAGTACACGTCCCCGACGCGGCCGTGCCATAGCGGAGTCGGGGCGCCCCGGGGCTGGTCCGCCCCAGCCTCGGCCTCGGCCTCGGCCCAGGTGTCCATCCGGACAACCCCGGGCCACCGCGTCACCCGAACATGCCAGGGGCCCACTTCTGCCACGGTATCGTACTCATTCCAGTCGGGGTCCGCAATCCGCACCGTACCCCTACAAAACCATATGTAGTGTGAGCCATCCATTGTTATGCTGCGGAGCGTCCCCAATCTAATTGGGGCTACCACATGGCACAATGAGGATGGCTTCGGCGCCGGCGCCCGAGCCCCAGCGGTGGACGACCGCGCCTTCCTTGCCGACGACGACAGTATGGGTGAACCCCCCCTGAGACCAGTCGCGCAATGATTCGCGCGAGAATTCGCGCGACGGTTCGCGCGAGCCGTCGCGGGTCCAGCCCCGGCCGTCGTCGCTTCCGATTGTGAGGAACCCGTCGCTCGGCACGATACGGATTGCGCACTTCTGGCCCGGGTGGTGCGTGTCGGCGCGGCTGCGCCCCAGCCAGGCGAGGAACGCCCCGCTCTTGTACGCGCGCATGTGCCACACGCCCGCGGCCGCAACAAATGCGGTCATGGACACGCCGTGCGGCCCGTTGTTCCAGGCGAGCCGCGCGGTGCCGTCGCACTCCCACGCGCCTCTCGCTTCCCAAGCGATGACGTCCCCCATCCTTATCGACACCCGCCGGAGGATTCAAAAAAATCGCCCTTTACCAGTCGACGCTTGCCTCGAGCTCGTCGAACCCGCAGACGAAGTTCCACTGCTCCCACGGGGTCGCCTGCCACATCCGGACCGCGAGGCTGAGACACAGCAGGTCGACAGATTGCGCGAATATGGTCTGACCCACGCCGTACTCTTCCAGGAGCGCAACCGCCCTCGGGCACACCCGGAACCGGAGCCACACTCGGGCAAACTCGGCTTGGACGCGCCAGTTGGACGGCCGCGGGACCCGCGTCGCCGTGGTGAGCGCGGCCAGGGCGAGGGCCGTCGAGTTGGCCGCCCGAAAGAGCTCGTGGGCATACTGCTGGTGCGCGTTGGGTAACGCCCCCTTCGTCTTCTGCCGCTTTCGCGGGGAACGCGCCGTATTGCCGCACTGCATGCTTAGGTCCGCGTTCAGCGCGATGATCGCATCGTAGCTCAGCCGCAGCGCGGTCGCGTGCGCGTTGCCTGCGGCCTCCGCGGCGGCCGCCGCCCGCTTTTCATCCGCGGCGGCCGCCACTGCGGCATCCGCGGCGGCATCCGCGGCGGCATCCGCGGCGGCAGCCGCGTGGCTGTGGCAGTCGGCCGCGGCCGCAATGGCGGTGTGCGCCGCGGCCACGGCGCATTCGGCGATCATCGTGGCGTCCGTGACGGCCAGAGCCGTGACCTGCTGCGGCCACGCCCGCCACATGTCAACCATCGCGCGCCGTATTTCTTTTGTGGCGACCGCGGCCGCGGCCGCGACGCCCGCGGCCGCCAGCGCGGTGTGCGCGGCCCCGCCCGCGGCGTCATCCACGGCGCCGTCCGCGATGTCTGCGGCGGCCATTGCCGCGGCGGCGGCGGCCCCCGTCACCCGATGCGGCGCGCGCGGCTTCCGCGGCGGCACCACGTTGTCGCTTCGCAAAAGGTTTCGGGCGACATCGGGATCAACCGCGCCCACAACGCAAACCGAATCCCAAATGGGACCAGCGGGAGTGTTCATACAGGCGGCGGCCTCTTTTAGGATGATGTCCATGGCATTGTGCATACACATATTTCTATTCAAATGTGACCCTGTTTGCCGCGGCTTAAAAAAAGCGCGGCGACGCGCTCTCACCCAGCGAGTGACGGGCGCTCATCACCAAGCGAGCACGCTCATCACCAGCGGGTGCGCTCACCACCAGCGGGCGCGCTCCTCAGCGCAGACAAAGTTCCACTTCTCGCCCGGCGTCGCGCACCACATCCGAATTGCGACGCTGAGGTCGAGCAGGCCGATGTGGTGCTCGAAGACTGTCTGCGGGCCGGCGGTGCCGCGGCCGCCGCTGTGCCGAAGCCGTGCCGCGGCAAACCGGAGCCGTGCCGCGGCAAATTTCTCTTCGGTTTCCGCGTCGGACGGCCGGGGCTTCTGCGCGGGCACAGCAAAGCTCGACAGCGTCAGCGCCGTCGCTCGAACAGCCCAAACAAGCAAGTCGCGACGCTCCATGTGCGGCCGGAGGTCACCCTCTTTGGTTTTTTGTCGCTTCTTGGGGGAAAGCGCCGCTCGGCCGTGTGGTGTGTCGAGGGGCCCTTCTGTCGCGATGACGACATCGTAGTATGCAATCAGCACCGCGGCGTGGGCGCTGCTCGCCGCGTTTGCGAATGCGGCCGCGGCCGCCATGGCCCCGGCCGCACCGCTGCCGGGGCGGCAACGGGCGGCGGCGTTCATTGCGAGCTCTGCGCCCGCAACGAACCCCGCGACACGCTCAACGAGGCGACCGGGCGCCGCGGGCGCAGCCGCCGCGGGCACAGCCGCCGCCGACCGGCGGGCCCTCTGCGCGAGGCTGCGCGCGGCGACACAGGCAAGACCCGCCACCGCCACGGACGCAGACGCCCCACGCGCGACCGCGCTCGCCGCGGCCGGCACCGGCACAGCACACAGACGCTTGACATCCTCGATCGCCACCGTGGACATGGCACTGAGCAGCTCGCAGAGTTCTTCTCTGGATACCGCGGCCGCGGCCGCGGTCGCAGCCACAGCCGCGCCTAATATGTGCCCGTCCATGGTCGTATGAGCACTGCCGACCGCATCAATTTTGGTGGGCAAAAAAAGCACGGCCGGCGCGGCAGTGCGCCAGCCGGTGCAATGCTCACCAGGCGAGGACCGCTACGAGCTCGTCGAACTTGCAGACGAAGTTCCACTGCTCTCGGGGGGTCGCCCACCACATCCGGGTCGCGACGCAGAGGCACAGCCTATCGATGTGATGCTTGAAGACCGTTTGGCCCATCCCGCACTCCGCTATGAGCGCCGTTGCCCCGGGAAACAGCCGGAGCCGGAGCCGCGCCCGGACGAACGCATCGCGGACGACCCGGTCGGACGGCCGGGGAGGGCGCGCCGGTGCGGTGAGGGCTACCAGGATACACACCGTGGCGTGGATGGCCTTGCCGAGCTCGAGGGTGCACACCCGGGGCGAAGGCGCCGTCCCGTTCTTTTGTTTCTTCTTGGGGGGGAAGAGCACCACCGACTCGATCAATGGGTTGGGGAGGTTGCCCCCATACGACGCCAGAACTATTTTGTAATACACCAGGACCGCTTCCGTATGGGCCCGGCACGAATCCACCGCGGCGGCCACGGCGACTTCTGCCGCGGCGGCAACGGCGGCCGTGACCACGGCCTTGTGGTCCTCGTCAATGTACCCCGCTTCCACGAGCTCGTGGCACCGTCTCACGGCCGCGGCGGACTTGCCCTCCGCAATCTCCGCGGCACGGATTGCCCCTTCCGCTCCGGCGACTGCCTCCAAGGTGCTTTTCGGCATCCACCGGACCCAGTCCGCTAATTGCCTCGCGCCGGCGCAGACCGCGGCAGAGTAGGAGAATGCCGAGCGCGCGTCCCCCAGCGACTTTGTCATCGCGTCATCGTCGGCCGCCGCGCCGCCCGCGGCGGCGGCCGCGGCCACCGCGTCGTCGGCGGCCGCGCTCGCAGCGGCCTCGGCGGCAGCCACTATCGGAACTATTTTTTGCTGCGGCCTGAGCCTGGCCCGGGCCTTGGGGCTACGGGGGCCGCCGCGCAAACACCCAATGACGTCGGGCGGCACTGCCGCTATGGCGGCAATGAGGGCGTCATTGACTTCCACGGCGGGTGCGGGACCATGCGCCATTGCGTGGATGGCCGCGCTCAATATGCTCTTTTCGTCGCTCATGGGGAAGGGAGTGTGCTTCCGTGTCGGATCATTCAAATTCGGCCTGATGGGGCTCGGGTAAAAAAATGCTGCGCGCGACCGCCGCGCCTAATGGCTGCTGCGCAGACCTTCGCGGATCGCGTCGAAGGTCGTGATCGACTTCTGGATGGCCCGCAGGAGGATTGCCGTGACATCTTCGGTGTGGCGCACCAGGAGCTGAAGGCAGTTCTCGTGGGGGGCTATCGTGTAGGAGACGTTGGCGATGTCCGGCACGAGGTCGGCGATGGCCCGGCGGATGAGCTCGCCGATCGTGTGGGTCTCGCCCGGGATCCGGAGGATGCCCTCCGACAGGCCGGCCTCGTGTTTGACGACGGTGTACTGGATGCCGCGGGCGGTGTCGCGGCGCTCGATCGCCGACGCGATGAGGCGCAGGCGCTCCTTGATGTTGACGCAGGCGTCGGCGAACACGGCGATCGACTCGGCGGGGTTTGCGGTCGTCGCGGGGAGCGTCGCCCACAGCCGGTGCCGGAGCGGCGCGGCGAGGAGGCTCGAGACCAGGTAGCCGCTCTCGTCGGCGGCCTTCCCCTCGCGCATTTCGTCCGCGCTGTGCTGCTCGAGGTCGAGGTGGGTGTACGCGGCGCAGCAGGCGACGTTGAACACGGCGTCGTCGCGCCCGACGCCCGTCTGGATGTGGATTCCGCGGATGACGATCCGCTTGCCCGGCTGGATGAACCCGAGCTTCGTCGTCGGGTTGAACAGCGGGAACGGCATCGAGCCCTCGGCGACCTCGAGGTCGCCGGCGTACACGGCCCGGGGCGTCGCGCCGGGGTTCTCGACGTCGAGCTTCAGCCGGAGGCCCGCGACGACCTCGGGGGGGATCTGCGGGCGGAGGCGGAGGCAGGAGATGCGCCCGTTGACGAACTGGGGGAGCATGAACACGTCCGTCGTGAGCTCCGGGTCGAAGCCGTCGGCGGGCACGCGGAGCGCCCGCCCCGGCATCTCGTCGGTGACGACCCGCCGGAAGGCGTTGACGACGGCGGTCGGGACCCCGACCAGCTCGATCGTGATCCGGGACTGGGCGAGGGGGAGCCGATCAAGCCCAAACAGCGTTTTGAGCGCCGGGACGGCCTCCGCCGTGAGCTCGAACCGTTCCACGGAGACGACCGTGGCGATACTGGCGCGGCTTCTGTCCATCGTATGGGTTCTATCTTGAGCGGTTCAAAACTGCCCTGAGTGCTGAGTGCATGGGGGCTCTCCAATTTAAAGAACCTTGCCGGCGGTAATACGCACATGGCCGCGCCGCACCAGCTGTACGTGAAGACCGGGGACGAGAGCGATACTAAGAGCCGCGGCGTCACCGTTGCGGTTCTGGAGTATGTCCGGGACAACCTGAAGGTGCTTCGCCAGATGGGGATCACCCTCAATGTGAACCGGGTCCGCCCCCAGGACGTCCGGAACCCCAGCGTTGTCGGCGCGATGCGCGCGCGGGGCATCACGCGGCTGCCGGCCCTGGTGACGCCGACGAAAGTGTACATCGGCTTCGACAGCATCCGCGGGCTGTACGAGCAGAACATCCGCGAGTTCACGCGCGCGGACAAGGGCGCTCCCGACGGGGCCTCGTCCGACGGCGACGGCGACGGCGACGACCTTAACCGCTTCTACCGCGGCGCGCTCGCCGCGGGGGGTGTCGACGAGGAGGAAGAGCCCGCCGGGGGGATGATGGAAGAGTTCCAAAAAATGAAGGCCCGCCGGGAGGAGTCGCAGTCGGCTCGCCCGTCCCAGCGCGGGGCAGCAGCGGCTACGGGCACCGCCGCCGCAGCGACAGCCCCCGTGGCTGGCGCGGCCGCCGCCGCGGCAGGCGCGGCCGCCGTGGCGGCACCCGCGGCGGCACCCGCGGCGGCAGCGCGCGCGGAGCCGCGACTTCGCCGCGCCGACGACCAGCGTGACGACAACGTCGACACCGATGCGCTCATCGACCGCCTCGCACACGATATCGACGGCGATGGCGACGACGGCACGATCGACCCCAAGGACGACCTGATGATGCGTGCCTACTGGGGAAACCGCGTCGAGATCTGAGACGAGGCGGGCAGTGAGATTCCGCGGCCTAGGACCTTCGCGCGGCCTAGGACCTTCGCGCGGCCTACGCGCGACGCGCGGCCTGACTCTCGGCCAATGCGACCTTGTACTCGAGGTAGTTGTCGAGCATGGCGATGATATGCTGCTTGTACTCTTTTTTCGCTTCCGCGGGGAGTGACCGGGCGCACTCCTTCACCTTCGGAATGAGGTACATGACCGTGTCGGCTTTCTGCTTGTCCCCCTCGCGGATCTCCGCGTCGAAGCTGTTCTCGAGGAAGAACTGCTCCGCGTTGTCGCTGGCCTCGAGGGCGTACACCTGGTCCGCATACTTCATGAGGTAGGGGCCCACAATGCCGATGGCGAGCAGGGGGTCGATCTTGACGACGGTGACGATGCGCTGGTGGGTGCGGCCGACGACCGGGTCGGTCGGGTACTGCCGGACGAGGTTCCGCGCGAGGATGAGCAGGCTCCTGTTGAAAACTTCGACGAATCGGTCCATCTCAATATGTGTCTCGTCTCGGCATCTTTAATTGGCTTCGGCGCAAATAGAGACGTCGGCGGACGGAAAATATACGCAGCATGGCCGGCCGCGCGCGCCCGCAGATCAAGTCGAAAGTTGTCAAGGCAACCCTCGCGAATAAGGATGTGCTCGAAATGTTCCAGGGCGTCCTGGGGACATCCGAGGGGTCCGCAACATTGTCGATCACCCACCCGAAGTATGTCCGGATCCAGAAACACATCAGTCGGTTCATCGATCTCCTCGCGGCGCTCCTCGCTTCCCGGCTGATGACCTTCTTCCCCGGGCCGCACTCCCACCTCGAGGCGTACCTGGCGGCTCTCCGGGGGCAGTTCGCTGAGAGCTTCTCCGCCCCCGACTTCGCGGCGTGGTCCACCGCGGGCGAGCCCGACTACGCGCGGATCCCGCCGGAGGTCGTGGCGCAATTCGGCGCGGTCTTCGCCGCGGCGAAGAAGTGCAATGTCGTGAACACTGTCATCGTCACGTGCAAGAACCTCGTCCCCCACAAAAAGGCGCTGGCCGACCGGGCTAACCTGAAGGACAAGTTCCTCTCCCGGGACGCTGGGGTGTCCTTCGCCCCGCTCCCGGACCTCAGCCGCGTCAACTTCAAGCAGATGTACGTCGACGATCGGCTCGACCCCGGCGACCGGGAGTTCATCCTCGTCGTCCTCCACAAGATGTACGTGATCAGCCACGACGTCTACGAGGCCGTGT
>Ga0315904_10010875_pt1 | contig 11697 bp, 10 predicted proteins | sample LakEriMetagenome_6_FD_203529 | JGI IMG/M metagenome (GOLD analysis project Ga0315904, IMG submission 203529) | Freshwater fungal communities from buoy surface, Lake Erie, Ohio, United States - Buoy 12 MA120 | ecosystem: Environmental > Aquatic > Freshwater > Lake | place: USA: Lake Erie, Ohio...
GGACACTGTAAACAATATTTTGAGCATGAAAGTCGATATGATCGTCATGCGACACCCAGCACCTGGCGCCTGTTTGTTTTTGGCAAAACGGGTAAAAGCCCAAATCATCAATGCGGGAGACGGTACCCATGAGCACCCTACACAAGCCCTACTTGATGCCTTTTCGATACGCGAAAAACTGGGTGGAATCGCTGGGAAAAAAGTGGTCATTGTGGGCGACATCCTTCATTCCCGGGTGGCACTCAGCAATATCTTTTGCCTGAAAGCCTTGGGAGCTGAGGTGATGGTTTGCGGTCCGAACACCTTAATACCACGCTACATTGCCGAACTGGGTGTAAAGGTGGAACACAACCTTAGAAATGCCTTAGAATGGTGCGACGTAGCGAATATGTTGCGCATACAACTCGAACGCCAAGACATACAATATTTCCCTTCACTGCGCGAATACAGCATGCAGTATGGCCTCACTAAGGAAATACTGAATTCATTGTCTAAAGAAATCGTAGTAATGCATCCAGGCCCGATCAATAGAGGTGTGGAAATAAGCAGCGACGTTGCTGACTCCTCTCAGAGCATCATATTGGAACAAGTAGAAAATGGTGTAGCTGTGCGCATGGCAGTGCTGTATCTCTTGGCACAATACAAATTAGGCAGCGCCTAAGTCTCGTTTACCCAGTATTACCAATACTCTTAGTAAAAATATTAGGCTGTACCTAATATCCAAATCTATTGCTCTGGCAAGGAATACCAACGCACATAGAGGTTTTTGAAAAAGGGCTGCAACAATACCAGGAATACCAGAATTTGAATCCACTCTGCTTGTTCCATGGCATCTTCCAATCCGTAAATATTGCTTCTAGCCTCATAGTACCAAGCGACAAAGAAAACACCCAACATAGGAGTAGTGAGGGTGAGGAAATTCAAGGCAATCCCCATAAAAATATTGCGTTTCCGGGCTGCCCAAATACTCAACGCACCAAGCAGGAATACCAAGTATAAGAACATCAATATTGGGAATACCCGATCATCGTCCCAGCTGCCCGAAATAAACATTAATATCACCACCACCAAGGGCATGAGTGCACCAACCCCCAGCGAAACCAAGAAGGTTTTTAGGGTCATATTTCTAAAAATGAGCAAAAACAATGTGGCGAAAAACACCATATAAAACATAATGCGGGTGTACAACTCGTTCCAGAATGTGGCAGACTCGCGGTAGGCATATTTTACAGCAGCATTGGCAATATTTGACACCTTGCGGCCATACATGGCATCTTTAGACGTAGGTTGTGAATCGGGATAATAGTCATAACCCAAGTTCAAGAACCTAAAATTAAAATCTTGAAAGTTGGCTTTGATTTCCGCGCCGGTGTATGGAAAATCGGAAAGCGCTTTGCAGGCATTCGCCAAATCATCATACAAGGGTTGGGTGTTTCTTGTACGTTTTACTTTAGAATATGCCATCAATAAAGAATCCGCACTGATATCGAGTTCGTTCAATATTTCGCTGTAGTAATAATTATCATATGCTGCTTGTGGCATCGCTTGGAATTGAAATTCGAAACATCCATATACCTCCGAAACCGTTATTGCCCTTTTTGTCATGGCATCAATGCTGTCTTGGTATTCTTTCTGCGACGAAAAAGTAGACCTACACACCCTTGTCATAGTGCTGTATTCGCTGGCCTGGTCTAGACGCACTTTGTCATAGGCACACAATACATTTACGATTTTTTCTTTTGGATACAGGGTGTTTATTTTCACAATTCGTGCAACTTCTATAGTGCGTGGAATCATTGAAATTGCCGCAAAACCGATAAACACATAGATGAAATTCTGCACCTCGTCAAACATTGGCCTGCGGCCAAACTGCTTCATCACATTAAACCTAAAGAGATAAATGAGCCACAAAATCAGGAGCCCAATGGTCATAAGCCACAACCAAGTCAAAATCAGTCCATCGGTAGCCTCACTGCGGTTTTCGATATCCTGGAATAAAAACAGTCCAACCAATATTAGGAAAGAAGGCAGCCACCAAATAAACAGACGGTGCAGCTGTATGCTCCATAGCAGCGGATGATGTGTAAGTAAATATTTATCGAGTTTATTAAACAAGCCTATCATTAGAAAAATCTTTTGGTTGAAAGTGAAATATCGCGGTAATAAACAGGCGCAACCCCAGCAGAAACAATGCGTTTGAGCAATTCATGCGGCGCAGCTGAGGCCGTAATCTGATATACCCCACCGTTGAAACGGATATCAGCATCTACGTCACCCAGGGCTTTCATGAGCTCTTCTCGGCTTTCGTTGCATTCCAATTCAATGACGAACATCGTTTTGCTTGGGTCATCCCCCACTGCAGTTGCAGCGGCGGGTGCGTCATTGTATTTCCCTTCTCCATTTTTTATAAACAGCACCCTATCTGAAATCTTTTCAATCTCGTATAACTGTTGGCTGGTGATTACCACACCCATAGGGTGACGGTTGGACTGGGCTAAAAAGCGCAGGTCTTGCAGCAGCGTTTGTTGGGCATTGATATCCAAGTTTGCCAGCGGCTCGTCAAGAATAAGCAGTCTTGGTCGTTGCAGCACCACACGTGCAATTTCGAAACGGGTGCGGTATCCCGAAGAGATTTGATTCCACGTAAGTTCCGAGAACTTAGCCAACCCAAATCGTTCCAACATAAAATCCACCATCATTTCGCCAGTTTTGCCGAGCAGGCCTGCGATGGCTGCAGAAAAAAGCAAATTATCCCTCAGTTTGCCATGCCATTTTGGAATGCGTTGAGGAATAAATCCTGTATGTTGTTTTAGGTTATAGTAAAAGTTTACTGACTCCGGCAGATAACCGTATGCTTCTGAATCAATAGCACCATCTAATTGGCCCGCGATGCAGCGCAATAGCGTGGTTTTCCCGTTTCCATTTTCTCCAACAACCCCCACAATTTGACCTGCGGAAAGGGTTAAATCCATAGACTTCAAAGAAAAGGCCCCTTTAGAGTAGCTTTTATGAACATTCGTTATGGTAAGCAAGGGTCCGGTAGTGGAAGAAGCCGTATTTAAAGTATCGGCAACCTCAAGCACCGAATGCAAACTTGCAGCTACCGCTTCGGTACTGCCGTCTTGACGCATGGTAATGCTCAACTGCACTGCACGCTGAAGCAATTCAGTGTGGTCGCAGTCATAAACAAGATCCAGCATGCGCCTGCGTGCGAGATCGATATCACCGTGTACGTAGTGATTCCAAACCTCGGCTACCCTTGCTTGCGAATAGTCAATTGCCCTTGTGCTCATAGAAGTTTTCAAACTAACGCAAAAAAATCCTCAATATTCTCTAGCAAAATCGCGCTTTGTAGAAAACTTGTGCAACCTCATCGGATATAGCATTTAATTTCGCTGCGTTGAATCAGATAAACGAGAATTGCAATCCCATATTGGTGGAACATACCCGAGGAGGAATTCCTGAGAGTTTTCACCGCGGGGTTATTTGTGTGGTGGATGAAGCTGGGGCAATCAAAGCTTCAGTGGGAGACGTAAAGCAGGTCTGTTACCCTCGTTCGGCCTTAAAATATTTCCAGCATATTCCTTTATTGCTGTCAGGCGCATTTGACCATTATGGATTTACGCTAAAAGATTTAGCACTCATGTGTGGCTCACACAATGGAGAAACCATGCACACGCAAGGGGCCTCGCACATTTTGAACTTTATTGGCATGGACGCTGCTGCCCTAAAATGCGGTTCGCAGCCCCCCACCCTGAAGGCAGACGCCACCGCCCTTATCCGCGAGGGGAAAGAACCCAATGTGTTGCACAACAACTGCTCTGGAAAGCATTCCGGATTCTTGGCCTATTGCAAATTCAAAGGCCTGAGCACTGAAAACTACTTAGACCCAAATCATGAGTTGCACAAGGAAATCAGGCGTATCACTGCCCTTTTCTGTGAAATGAAGGAAGAAGACTTAATTATGGGAATCGACGGCTGCAGTGCACCCATATTTGCTATGCCTGTTTACAACCAAGCCATTGCTTATAAAAACTTGGTTGCACCTGAAAAATTCGGACCCGAGATCGCTGAAGCCTGCCATAAAGTCGTGAAAGCGGTAGCAAGCTACCCAGAGATGATTGCAGGCACCAAACGCTATTGCACAGACCTCATTGCTGCAAGCAAAGGTCGCATCATAGGCAAAACCGGCGCTGATGGCGTATATTCTATTGCAATACCCGCCAAAAAGTGGGGCATTTGTATCAAAATTGACGATGGCAAAATGGGGCCACAATACAATGTGGCACAAGCCTTGCTTGAACAGCTTAACCTCCTAGAACCAGAAGAGGCGCAAGCACTTTCTTCCTACCTTGAATTAGACATTCGCAATTGGTCGGGAATTCACACCGGCTCCACAAGAGTAACTGCTGTCATTCAAAACCTAACAATACAATAAACCATGGACGTCTTTTTGGTAGAAAGCGAACTCCCTGAACTCACTCCTGACTTCATTCAGATGTTGCCGCGACATCGAAGGGCCCTTGACCGTCTTCTTGCTGAGGGTAAAATACTGATGTATGCCGTGCACGAAGACAAGAAGAAATTGTGGTGCACCATCAAAGCAGAGGATGAGTTTCAAGCGATGGAAGTGCTAGGTCAATTGCCTATCATTCGTTTCCTCAAGCCTGTGATACACGGTCTAATGATCTACAATGGCAGTGAACGTGTATTGCCCGGCATTTCGCTAAATTAACCCACAAGCGCGCCTATGAATTTGGGTGTAGCAGTGTAAGTTTGCTTTCGCCACTTTATATTCGCCCTGTGCGTATTTCTGTATACATCCTCGCCCCTATGCTCCTGTTTTCATCCTTAGCAAAGGCGCAAACACCATGGGTAGAACCCAATTCATGGGCCGACTTAATGCTACAGATGAATGAAACAAATGCGTTTTACTCAGCTAAGCATCAGGGACCCTCTTGGTTTAACTATACAAATCGCTATTTTCTTCGTGGCCAAATAGACAGCATTTTCCAACGACAGCAGGAAGCAGATACCATGATGCAGATACTGCTCTACATCCCTACTGCTGCAGAATTTAACGGGAAATGGCTCCTCACGGACAATGCGGAATTCTTAAGTCCATCGAGAAGATACATTGCCGAATCCAGGAAACCCGTTCTCAAAGGATTGTATGCCTACAAAAGCTTATTCTATAACTACCGCGAAGGCAACAGTAGCATCAGCCTGAACCCTATACTCAATTTACAAGCAGGACCCTCATCCCAAGGGGGGCATACGGCCATTCAAAACACCCGTGGCGCTGAAATTAGAGGCACCTTTGGAAACAAAGTTGGCTTTTACACCCGCGTACTTGAAAATCAGTGGTTTGCACCTGCATATACTCGTGAATGGGGCGATAGTTTAGGCGTAGCACCCGGTGTGGGTTGGTGGCGCTATACCGACAGCACTGGATTTGATTATTTCAGTGTAAAAGGGTATATTAGTACTTCTGTAGTTAGAAATCATATCAACGCAGCATTTGGGCACGACCGCCTTTTTATCGGAAATGGATACAGAAGTCTCATACTCAGCGACTTTGCCAAGGAATATCTCTTTTTACGCCTCAATACGCGCATAGGCCCATTTCACTATCAAAACATATTTGCACAGCTGCACAACCGCGTTCCCTCGCCAGGAGCCCTACCTGGCAATACCTTATTGCCCAAAAAGTATATGGCAGTGCACCGCGCCTCGGTAATCATTCGCAAATGGCTAGAAATTGGCGCTACTGAAATGATTGTGTTTGACAGAGACAGTTTGGGTGATGGGGGCTTTGAAGCGCAATATCTCAATCCTGTGATATTTTACCGCGCTGTAGAAAGCAACCAAGGGAGCCGGGACAATGCGATGGTAGCCTTAGATGCCAAAGCGTATGTTCTAAAAAAAGGGATCCTCTATGGCCAATTGCTTATTGATGAGTTCAGAGTATCTGAAATTCGCGCTGGTAACAATTGGTGGGCGAATAAATTCGGACTGCAATTGGGCGCAAAAACTACCTTGAACGTTAAGCATGGGCTTTTGTTCTTACAACTAGAACGCAATGTGGTGAAGCCTTACACCTACTCACATTACCGCAGCAGCCAAGATTGGTCCAATTATGGACAACCCTTGGCACATCCCTTGGGTGCCAATTTCAGAGAAGTATTTTTCCGTGCGGTGTACCAGCCAGGCCGCTATGCACGCTGGCGCCTAGCAGTCATGTATGTGCGCGCTTCTAAAGGCATGGATAGTTCATATTATGGCGGCCCTAACTATGGCGGTATGATTTACAAAAGCAATGACAGCCGTATCGGCGATTATAATATTGCGCTATTGCAGGGTAATAAAGCGGATATCAGCCACTTGCGATTTGAGGCGAACTACATGCTGAGACACAACTTGTATTTGGAACTCGCCTATCAAAAACGCAGCCAAACAGGCTTCAGACCTACGGATGGCAATTGGCTGCAAGTGGGCTTTCGGTTGAATACAGAGGCTTTGAACACCCTGTATTGATGCTGTTGGATGTGAATTGACTCATCCTTAGCAATACCTCAGTATTCAGAGCCTAAAGACTGCTTCGCAAATTTTAATTTTCCTACTTCCGGATTCCAACAAACACCTTGGCCTAAACATGCTGAAACAGCAATAAAATAAGGCCCTCCCACTATTCCTTCTCCTACTTGGTGCTTTTTCTTTTGCACCTGCAAAACCATGAAAAACATCTTATACTTTTTAATTTTAATTTTATTCGGATTACAAGCTGCCCATGGACAAACAAAGGCAATCACAGCGGATGGGAAACAGGTGGTTTTATATGAAAACGGTACCTGGAAATATGAAGATACTACAACAAATCTATTCCCTATACAAGGCTTGGAATTGCCCAAGCAAGTGGGCAAAGATGCAATTGTAACGCATACGGCGTATACCTTATGCTATAACGAGTTACACGAGCAGGCAAACTGGGTTGCCTACGAACTCACGGGCAGCGAAACCGTTTCAACATTCGAACGCACAGACAAATTCATAGAAGACCCAGGTGTGGTTACAGGAACTGCCAATGGCAGCGACTACGCAGGATATGGATACGACCGCGGACACCTTGCACCGGCAGGAGACATGGGATGGTCCGCACAGTCCATGATAGAGTCGTTCTATTACAGCAACATGTCGCCACAGGACCCAAGTTTTAATCGTGGTATTTGGAAAAAATGCGAGGAATTGGTGCGCAATTGGGCAGTAGATTTTGAGAAAATATATGTAGCTACAGGACCCGTGCTGACCGCAGGACTATCTACCATTGGAAGCAACAAAGTATCCATTCCGAAGTATTACTACAAGGTTATTCTGGACTACAAAGCCCCTCAGGGATCTGCTATTGGTTTTGTAATGCCAAACAAGGGTTCATCCGCGCCCTTGCAGCAATATGCGGTGAGTATAGACAGTGTAGAAAAACTCACGGGAATCGACTTCTACGCTGCATTGCCCGATGCACAAGAGAAAACCATTGAACAGGCCATTGATCTTAATCATTGGGATTGGAATGCGCAGAAAACTTCGAAACCAGCAGCAGAAAACCAAGCGAGTAGTTCGGTTCAATGCAAAGGCACTACCAAGAAGGGAGAAACCTGCAAGAACAAAACCTTGAACAGCAGCGGATACTGTTATTTGCATGAAAATCAGTACACAGGCACCACCTCGAGTACACCTGCTGCAGTGACACCTGCAGCACCGAAAAGCACAGCAGCCGTGCAATGTTCCGCAACTACGAAAGCGGGCAATCCTTGCAAAAACAGAACCACAGACCCGAGTGGAAGATGCCATGTGCATCAGTAAAGTTAAAGGTATCGGATTTTTTAATTTTTCATGCTTTATAGTAGAGAAAATATAATCGCATTTTGGTTCAATACAATGTACATCTCCAGTTAAAATATTTAATTCAGCAGAGCCCTCCGAACCAATATGAGTGCCAACCCTTGCGTGCCAAAGTGTTGCGAATATATAATTTTGTCCACTTGTGATATTTCCACTTAGGCATGAAGTCACGGAAGTATACAAATAAATAATTCTGCATTGCAGAAAAGAAAGAATAAACGATGGCGATAATTGATGTATTAAAATACGACGGCCCCAACAATGCGTTGGTTTGGAAATGGAGATCTGATTCAAATAAATCACGCGGAGAAGAGTTGAGATATGGCACCCAATTGGTGGTAAATCAATCACAAGAAGCGTGCTTTGTAAAAGGCGGTCAGTTGTTGGATGTATTTGGGCCTGGAACGCACACCCTATCTTCGAAAAACCTACCCATACTATCCAGTTTGGTAGGTCTTGCTTTTGGAGGAAACAGTCCATTTACTGCGGAGGTGTATTTCATCAACAAATCGGTATCCATGGACACCAAATTTGGGCTTTTGCCATTCAACATGATTGAGCCCAATTTCAGGATTCCAGTTCCCGTAACAAGCAGAGGAAGTTTTGCCATTGCGGTAAACGACAGCCGAATGTTCTTGAACAAAATGGTTGGAACGGTCACTGATTTTGAAACCAAAACCCTATCGCAATATTTCCGCGGTGTTATTGTAGAGAACACTAAAAATGCGATTACCAAAATTGCCAATGAGCAAAAACTAAGTCCGTTGGAACTAGAATCCATCGTATTTGAAGTCGCAAATGCAGTGAAAGGCTTGGTAGCGAGCACTATCAGTGAATATGGCCTTGACTTAAGGTTATTTAACATTGAGGCGATCCCGATTATTGATGACGACCCGAAGGTTAAAAAGATAATCGAAGACTACCAGCGCATTATGGCAGAAGATACGCAAGAAAGAATGCGCTTGAAAAGACGGGCAGACAACCTTGAAGTATACAAAGTGGAACGCAGTTTCGACACTTCCGAAAAAGTGGCGGAGAATATGGGTGGCGGTCTAGGCGATGGCGGAAATCTCATTGGCACCATGATCGGCATGGGCATGGTAAATCCCTTGGCCAATCAGATGGGGAATATCATGAACACAAATACCCAGCAGACCAATCCCAACCCACAGCCTCAAGTATCGAACGACGATATCATCAAATTGCTAAAACAGCTGGGTGAACTTAAGGCCGCTGGCATACTTACAGAAGATGAATTTAACGAGAAAAAGAAAGAATTACTAAACAAAATCATATAACAAAACACACAACCATGAAGTCAAAAACCACTGCGGCCATATTGGCGTTCTTCTTAGGCGGGTTCGGCGTCCACCGCTTTTATTTGGGTCAGACAGGATTAGGATTTTTATACCTGCTTTTTTGCTGGGCATTTATTCCAGGAATTATTGCACTTGTAGATTTCATCCTGTTTTTAACCATGGATGAAGCAAAATTCAACGCGAAGTACAACATCTTGTACATGGCAGCAACCCAAATGCAAGCACAAGCTCAAAATACAGCAGCGCCTACTCCGGTGGCATCGCCTGTTCAGGAAATCGTAATCCCAGATACTTGCCCACATTGCAAAAACCCAAACACAAAAAGAATCAGATTGTGTGAATGGTGCGGCAATCAGATTGTGTAATCATCAACGTGAACTGTTCCTATTGTAAAAATCCAATTCACGATAATGCTATCGAATGCGAATGGTGCGGCAACAAGGTATCAAAAAACTATGATCCCGAGCAAAAAAACGACATCCCTGAGCTATCGATTCATGATGTAGAAATATTGAAGCTACTCCGACAGGGCGCCTTTTTAAATGCGGTAAAATACAAAAAAGACAACTCTAACTTAGACCTAAAAGCCTCAAAAGAATACATCGACAATTTGGCATTAAAACATGGAATCACAAAGCCAAAATCCGGCTGTTTTATTGCTACTGTATGCTACGGGGATTACGAAAGTGCAGAGGTAATAGAATTTCGAAGATATCGGGATGAAGTACTACTGAAAAGTGCGTTCGGTCGCATTTTTGTTTCAAGCTATTATAAAGTCTCCCCTGCCATTGCCAAATTATTAGAGAAATCTGAATCGTCTCAAAGAATGGTCCGATTTATAATTCTCACTCCCTTACTTAACCTCATTAAATCAGAATCAAAAGACAACAACACGGCCTCTTGAGTGACAAACTCAGCTGTGAGAGTTCCAGACACACTACAACCTAAATTCAAACCACGATTTAAACCAAACATCCATACACATGAAAAACAGCATACTCCTATTGTGCGGCCTTTTGGTCCTCATTAACACTACTGCAGGCTTGGTCATGGAATCCTACCCTCCATTTAACATGGCCATGGGCGATGTTAGTCTCATTTTAACTGCCGCCTTGTATTATGTTGCCTACAACAGCGACATGGCTTCAGGATTTAAAGTGGGCTACACCTTGCTTCTTGGCATTACTGGATTGTGTAGGTTCATATGCGCAGTAGTTGCGCCAGAGGCCTTCAAAAACAATGTAGCACTGATCCTATTTGTGGTATTGTTGTCCGCGGAAATACTCTTTCTCTTCGTTGCCAACAGCTTGAAAGACAAGTAAAGGTTAGCAGCACTCAGCGCCCTATTTTAGCAGCTCAAAAAACTGCTTATCCGCAGCTACCTCTTTCAGGTGCTCGCGCACACGTTCGGCGTGGGTATCGGTTATGAAGATTTGACCGAAGTAATCTCGGGCCACGAGTTCCATGAGTTTACCTGCACGTTCTGCATCTATTTTCTCAAATATATCGTCGAGCAACAGCAGCGGTTTCTGCCCTGTTTTCTCAAGAAAGTAGCGGTATTGCGCCAATTTCATGGCGATCACAAAACTTTTAATCTGGCCTTGGGAGCCAAACTTCTTTAACGGATTCCCTTGTAATTGCAATTCCAAATCGTCTTTGTGAATGCCGGCACTGGTGCGCATTAAAATCCTGTCGCGTTCGCGGTTTTCGTGGAGCAAAGCCTCCATGGGCATACCTGCAAGTTCGGAAACGTACGTCAACGCTACGGCTTCTTTTTGTGCAGTGAGGTACTCATAAAACTCCTGAAACCAAGGCAGCACCGTTTTTACAAATGCCACTCGGGCAGCGTAAATAGCGTCAGCCACAGGCGACATGCGGGCATCATAACTCTCCAACACATCAGGATCTACATACCGGCCTTCGCATTTTTTCAAAAAAGCGTTGCGCTGGTCTTGCAACTTTTTATAGAAACTCAACTTTTCTAAGTAGTCTCTATCCGTTTGGCACAAGGTATAATCTATGAAACGCCGACGTTCCTCACTGCCTTCGAGCACCAAAGAAATGTCGTATGGCGTGATAAAAACCGCCTGTATAAGTCCGATATGATCCAACAAACGCGGATATACCTTGCCATTGCGCTTTAAGGTCTTCTTTCCTTTCTCTGAAAAAGAACCCAGAATGTCAAAATCCGGTTCAGCGGCAAACCAACCATGAATAGAAAAAAAATCATCTCCGTGGCGGATCAATTGCTGGTCTATTCCATTAAAAAAACTCTTGGCATTCGACAAATAATAGACCGCATCCAAAATGTTCGTTTTCCCACTCCCATTAAGGCCTGTAATGCAATTTACCTCTGGGCAGAAATCGAACATTTGTTCTACATGGTTTTTATAGTTAAATATTTGAATTCTGCGCAAATACATTTTGCAAAAATACTTGTCCAAGTCATTGAAAGAACTATATTCGCTTTGATTATGAA
>Ga0315904_10010878_pt1 | contig 11696 bp, 11 predicted proteins | sample LakEriMetagenome_6_FD_203529 | JGI IMG/M metagenome (GOLD analysis project Ga0315904, IMG submission 203529) | Freshwater fungal communities from buoy surface, Lake Erie, Ohio, United States - Buoy 12 MA120 | ecosystem: Environmental > Aquatic > Freshwater > Lake | place: USA: Lake Erie, Ohio...
TGACCCAGCCACAGGCTCATATCACAGTCAAGCGATAGATCTGAGAGATCAAAACAACCTGGCACTTCTGTTGGACTCAGTGGAAGCCCGACTTGTCAGGGCAACAAACCAAAGGTCACGTCAACTTTTAGACATTGTTGCTGGTGGGCGTATGCCTGATGAAATCATTGACGCAAAGGTGCTGGGTCGTGGCGCACGGGCTGGCGATGTTGTAGAAATCCCAACCGCATCAGGTCGTGGCACACGTCAAGCTCGAGTTGTCTCAATAGATCCAGCAACTAACGAAGCCGTTGTTTCACCGTTTGCTTTCCAAAACCGTGAAGCATCCAACACGCTTGACAACTTCCTGCAAGATGACGCTATTCGTCTTGACCCAAAATCCCCACAAGAACTCACATGGGAAGTGCGAGCCAAAGAAACAGCCACCGACCCAACAATTCTGCAACGCTGGGATCAAACAACTGACACAATCTTTGGTTTCTTGCACACCAAACCAGCCAAATGGCTTGAACGGTCACCGGCTTTCCGTCAGCGTTACTACTCATGGATTGGTGACCTAGCCCCATCTTTGGATGAAAGCTCCGTGAACCTGCTTATACAGAATGTTCGTGCCGCAGCGCAACGCACAGGCACCGATGAATGGCGTTGGGTAGGTTCAAAAGAAACGTGGGACAAGATCGTTGACCTACAAGCAAACCCACAAAAACTATCAGGGTCGCTCAACCTGAAAGATGCAGACTTCTATGCCAAAGGTAACGCGCTAGACGACCTTAAATCCATGCTTTATGACGCATCAGAACGTAACAACATCACCGACATTGCTCGAGTTGTCATGCCATTTGCCCAGGCACAGGTTGAGTTCTTCAGGCGTTTCGCAGGACACTATGTAACAAACACCGGTTTTGGACCGTTGCCTAACCTTAAAAACATTCGCAAAACCCAGCTTGTTGTTGAAGGTGGGCGAGAAGCCGACCCCGATGGTGATGGTCGAGGTTTCTTCTACACCGATCCCGTAACAGGCGAATGGATGTTCAGTTACCCAATGTCCCACTACCTTACCCGTGCGCTCACCTCTATCGGTGGTGGAGCAGGTTTGGATGTCGGCCTATCAGCACCAGTTAAAGGCTTCGCAATCGGCCTTGATTACCGCCCAGGTTTAGGACCGTTTGCTCAGGTAGCGGCATCCAAAATCCTGCCCGACTCCCCCAAATATGACGAAATCAGGTCATTCCTGTTGCCCTACGGCGAAACAGATTTCAAAGGTAGTTCGTTTGAACCAGCATGGTTTAAGAAACTGCGCTCTGCACTAACAGATGATCCCGATTCAAACACCGTTTTTGGCAACACGTTCATGGAAACCTACCAAGCGTTGATTGCAACAGGGGAATACGACACAACAAACCCTGACGAAATGGAACAGCTATACCAAGATTCAATAGGTAAAGCCAAAACTCTCACCATTCTTCGAGGCTTGGGACAGTTCACTGGTCCATCACGACCCGTGCCACAGTTCACTATCCCCACTGAAGAAGGCGATGTCTATGTCAAAGAGCTATCCAAAGCCTTCTATGACTTCCGCCAAGAAGACTACGACACCGCTGTACCAAGGTTCCTAGACGCTTTCGGGGAAGACGCTTTCATCTACATGGCTGGCAAATCCCGATCCGTTTACGGTGGCATCCAATCATCGGCAGCCTTCGGTGAATGGGAGCGCCAAGGCGACAACTCCCGTTTCCTTGAACGATTCAAGAATGTTGGTGGCTACTTTGCTGACACCGGAAGCGACTTTGACTTCCAGGTGTACCAACGCAACCTGATAACTGGTCGAATTGAACGCATCACAGCCGAAGAATCAAAAGCCCTAGCTGAAAAGATTGTTGCCACATCCTATTACCGTTCAGTACAACGCCAAGTTGGTTCCTACCCCAACGAAGCCCAGCGTCAATACCTGCGTGAATATCGTGCCGTTCTAGCAGAACGCTTCCCAGGTTTCGGTGCCGCAGCAAGCTTTGATACCGGCAAGTTTGCTAACACCATCGCAGAACTCCGCACCGCTGTAGATGACTCTGCCGTAGCCGACACCGACATCGCTGGAGCAATCCGCAACTACCTTGATGTCCGTGACCAAGTAATCGGAGAAGCGCAACGCCGAGGCTTGGTTGGCATCACATCAAAATCAACCGCAGATCTACGCGACTATCTCGTTTCGTATGCCACGCAACTGAGTAAAATAGTGCCAAACTTTAGTCGTATCTATGACGGCCTGTTCGCACAAGAGGTAGAAACCGATGTCTAATGTTAATACCGGTGAGGATTATCAGCCTGGGGATTACACCTCTGCAAACCCGATCCCAATGGCAACCGACTACGGTTCAACACCGTACACGGGTGTCCCATCGGGCTACACCCCACCTTCACGGATGGTTAGCGGAACCTACGCGCCTTCATATTCGGGTATCACCACCGCAGCAGGGGAACAGTTACCGTTCTATGACATCACCAAAGATGCTGGAGTTTTCCTTGCGAACCTGTCGGACACCAACCGCACCACAGTCCTGAATGTCCTGTACCAAAAAGGTTTCTACGGATCCTCAACCCCAGGCAACGGGCTTTCAGACAAAGACCGTTCCGTATTTGCAGACCTACTGTGGTACGCCAACACACAGGGCGTTGAATGGTTTGAAGCGTTCACCCAACTTGGCACGAAACTTCCTGACGTGGTTCAACAGTCAGGTTACAGTCGCCGGCAGTACACGGTATCTAACCCATCTGACATCAAGGCTGTGGTTCAACAAACCAGCCAGCAGATCCTTGGGCGCAAACTTATGGACACCGAAGCAGATGAATTGGTTGCCGCATATCAGCAGCAGCAGATTGCTGGACAGCGGGCTATGGGATCTATCGTGACCCAGGCCCCTGGCGCAGATGTGTTCACTGAGGGTGAAATCCAGCAACAGTATGCGGGTGAAGCTGACGCTATGCAGTATCTCAGTTTTGCTGACCAGCTCGCACAGATGATCGGAGCGATGTAATGGCGTACGAACCAGCTTACAAACTGTCCGGTCCACCACAAGAAGCCATTGACAGGTGGAATAACGCCTACAAAGAATCCGAAAACAAAGTCAATGCGCTACGCACCGAACTGGATGACGCAAAAACAGTTGAGAACAATCTCCGAGATGCAGCACAAACAACAACTGGTCGTTACATTGGCAAAGACGGAACGGTTTACACGAATGCCGAATACCAGGCTGCATTGCAAACAGCGGTCAGAAATAGGGAAGCCCTTGAAAAGCAAGTAGCAAAAGGCGAAAAAGAACTCAAGACCTTTGAAAAATCTTTAGAAGCATATGTCGCTAGCGAGCCAACCTTCAAAAACTCAATGGTTGAAGGCATTGTTAAAACTCGTATTGCTGAACAACGAACCGCACAAGAAGAATATGACCAAGCGTTTGCCGATCTAGTCACCGCCCAAAACCAAGGGTATTGGAAAATGGAATGGGTACAAGGTCAGTTCCGTAAAGTACGGCAGGACACATGGATTCAAACCCCTGAACAAGCCGCAGCGGTGGATCAGGCTCGAGCTGTTCTTGAGCAAAAGTTTGCTGTACTTCAAGATTCTAAAGAGTATTTTCAGATGGCTATTGCAGGGGACTTTACAAGCCCTCGCCCTGTCAGCCCTGAATCACAACCAGGTCCAGTTTCGGCACCCACGACTGTCAACCAACAGCAATTAGCTCAGGCTGGCATTGGTGGCAACATCGACTATGAAGCCCTTGCTCGTGGTCAGCGACCTGCTACACCCGCACCTACCTTGTCTGCTGGGCAGGGTCAACTTTCTGCTGAAGCAATCCGCTATTTACAGGCAATGTCCGGTGGTCAGAAAACAACAACACCTACGACTCCAGGCGCACCAATAGCAGCACCCTCTACTGCTAACGCCACACAGTTGGCACAAGCCGGTATCGGTGGTGCTATTGACTACGAAGCACTAATAGCAGGACAAGCAACAGGCACAACCACAACAGGCACAACCACAACAGGCACAACTACAACAGGGATGGGTGGCGGTGGCGGCGGTGGCGGTGGATCTGCACCAGCACCCGCACCAGCACCAATAGTTCTGTCTGCCGAAGCACAAAGGTATCTCAAATCCCTTGCCCGTACCGCATGGCTAGACACGGCTAACACCCGTTTCGGATGGGTTGCACAGCTCTACGACACCGACCCGTCAATCAAAGCCTTGATGGATCGTGCCGTAACCCAGGGCTACACCCCCAACCGTTTCGCTGCCGAACTCAGAAACACCTCATGGTGGAAGAACACGTCAGCATCCGTTAGAAGTTACATGGGTCTACAAGCCACCGACCCAGCGGCCCTGCAAGAACAGGTCAACAAACTAAAACCTGAAATACGCAACCAAGCAAGCACACTAGGTTTAAGTCTTGACGAAGCCACAATCACCAAGCTTGCTAACGATGGCGTTAAATATGGCTGGACACAAACCCAGGTTGCCAACCACATCGGTGCTGAAGCCATCAAAGAAGACCGGCTAGCCGGTGGAATGGCTGGCGGCTCACAAGAACTAAGCAACGCCACAGCTCTACAAAACATTCGCAACATCGCCAACGACTACATGATTGACGTAACGGATCAAGAGTTCAACCAATTCACCCGCCAAATCCTTTCGGGTAAGAAGACTGAACAGGACTTCACCAACCTGATGAAATCCCGTGCCAAACTGCAATACTCCGGTCTAACCGAAAACATTGACCGTGGCGAAACAGTCCGTGGCGCAACCGAGTCTTACCGCAACATTGCGGCAAACCTGCTAGAAATCACACCTGATGAAGTCAATTTTTCTGACGAAAAGTTTGCACCAGCTTTCAACTTTGTTGATGATGCAACCAAGAAGCCCCGTCAAATGAATATGCAAGAATGGGCGCAATACATTCGGTCAACCCCTGATTGGCAACAAACCGAAAACGCCCGTAACACCTATCGGGAAGCCGCGTTCACGTTGGCTCGATCATTTGGGATGTACCAATAATGGCTGAAACAACAACAACCTATGCCAACCAAGAACTGCTTGCTGTCCTGCGATACTTCGGACTAGAAGGATTATTCGCTGACGCTGACCAAATAGTTCAACAGCAAGGCCCTAGCGTTCTTGTCAACCAAGATGTTTTCATCTCCTACCTACGAGATAACCCTGTCTACAAGCAGCGGTTTTCAGGCAACGATGAACGCCGCCGGCGTGGACTCCCTGAACTGTCACCTAATCAGTATGTTGACTATGAACGCAATTACCGAGACACACTCCGAAGGAACGGTATGCCTGTAGGTTTCTACGACAGCCAACAGGATCTAGCCAACTTCATTGGTCGAGACATCAACATTAACGAACTTGACACCCGAATCCAGCAAGGTTACCGCCGAGTAATGAACGCTGAACCAGGTGTTGTAGAAGAACTCAAAAACCTTTACGGTCTAAACAACGGCGAAATCGCAGCCTTCTTCCTAGACGAACAACGCACAATGGATGCCGTATCTCAAAAAGCATCAGCAGCGTTCATCGGCTACCAGGCTCGTCAACAAGCCGACATCGCCCTCACCGCACAAGAAGCCGAAGCCCTAGCCCAAGCTGGACTTGAGCAGCAAGCACAAGGCGGTTTTGAGGCGATCCAAAACTTGCAAGAACTATTCCGTGGCGCACCAGGCGAAGATCAAATCACCCGTGAAGAACAAATCGGTGGAGTCTTCGGAACCAGCGGAGCAGCAGCACAACGCATCCGTCAACGCCAAGCACGGCGCACCGCAGAGTTCGCCGGTGGCGGTGGGTTCGCAGGTCAAGGCGGGAGCGTAGTCGGACTTCAATAACGAATACCATTTGTAGTTATGCAAAGTTGTGTATAGTTATTAACGATTCCGAAAGGAAGGAACCTGTGAGGGAACCCCCTCAACTCACAGCGTTACATGGGGTGTCAACAAAACGCAGCCATCACGCTTCCTCTGAGCGTGGTGTGGGCAAAAAGGAGAGTGCCATATGCAGGAAGATCAAGACTTCGATTACGAGGAAACGGATCAGCAAACAGCTGAAAAGAATCCTCTCCGGAAACACCTTCGGGACCTGGAAAAAGAGGTTGTAGAGCTTCGTAAAGAAAAGGCAGAAGCCGCGCAAGCCAAACGTGAACTTGCTTTCGCCAAAGCGGGAATCCCAATGGAAACCCCAATGGCCAAGTATTTCATCAAAGGCTATGACGGAGAGTTGACACCTGAAGCAATCAAGGAAGCCGCTAGTGAGGCGGGACTTGTAGCAGGGGTGAAGGTCAATCCGTTGCAGGAAGAAGCTAACGCTTGGAAGCGAAGCAATCAGGTGTCTAACGGCACCAACCTTGAAGATGAACCGGTGGACTGGGCGGCTCGCATTGCGAACGCTTCCTCTGAGAAAGAAGTCATGGAGATCCTGGATCGGGCGCGAGCAACACTTTCGTAAACCCTCTATCTAAGGAGAAATCAAATGGCCGGAGAAACCACAACCTCCTCCCTTTCGGTTGACCAGGTAGCCTTTGACCGCCTTGCGTACTTCGCATTGCGCTCAGAACTCTTGTTCGACCAGGCTGCCGATGTGCAGCCAACCCAACAGGCAATGCCTGGTACGGGTGTCACATTCACCATCTTTGCAGACATCGCAGCAGCGACCAGCACACTCAACGAAGTAACTGACGTTACCCCAACTGCCCTCAGCGACAGCCAGGTAACCGTTACCCTCAACGAGTACGGTAACGCTGTTGTTACAACCGCAAAGCTTCGTGGAACCGCGTTCCTTGATGTCAATGCTTCGGCAGCAAACATCGTGGGCTACAACGCTGGCGACTCAATTGACCAGGTTGTTTCAGCCGTTCTTGCAGCAGGATCCAATGTGGTCTATGCAACCGGTGGCGCAACCGACCCGTCAAGCCGCACGACCATCAACACCGATGACACGCTCGCTGGTGACGATGTTCGCAAGGTTGTCGCACAGCTCCGCAAGGCCAATGTCGCCACGTTCAATGGCGCGTACATGGGTTACATTCACCCTGACGTGTCCTACGACTTCCGTGGTGCCAACGGTGCAACGAACTGGCGTGACCCACACGTGTACAGCGATCCCGCCAACATCTACAACGGCGAAATCGGACAGTGGGAATCGGTGCGTTTCATTGAAACCCCACGCGCTCCGCTGTTTGCAAATGCGTCAGACAACTCCGGTTCTGCCGGCAACATTGACGTGTACGCAACCTTGGTTATGGGCCGTCAGGCTCTCGCCAAGGCGTACAGCACCACCGATGGAAACGGCGCAAACCCGAAGATTGTTCGCGGCACCGTGACCGACTACTTGCAGCGTCTCCAGCCAATCGGCTGGTACTGGCTGGGTGGCTATGGTCGCTTCCGCGAGGCATCACTTCGCCGCATCGAGTCGGCTTCGTCTATCGGTACAAACGCTTCGTAGTTTCGGCTACAGTGTGAGTACCGCTTAAGGCGGGTCACAGCAACACAGTCCCCTGGGTCAAACGATCCAGGGGATTTGTGTTATTCTGAGGTCATGCCGTTCTTTACACCACCAACAAACGATGAAGTGTTTTATTTTGGTGACGACATTGGTGACAATCTGTTTTCACAGCTACCTGCTACAGCTCGAGGTGTGAACGTGTATCGGTTAGCCAATGGGGAATATACCGAAAATCAACCACCAAATACCGAAGATATTTCCAAAGTGTTTTATGGTGGCCATACGACTGAGATCACGACAACGGAACAGGCTGAGCTGATCGCTGCTGGGTATGAGGATTTCATAACGTGATACTGCATCAACGCACCCACCCCAACCTTGATGTTGAAGGCTGTTTCGGATGCAAGGTTGCCCATGTCAAAACTGGCCCCAACCCGACTACAACGGGCGGTAAGCGGGCTTCTGAGATTAACGCAACCGAATCCCGTTGGCATAAGGATATGCCCGCCTACAAGCGTTTACGGGCTGATGGGTTGCAACCTAAGCGCATTGACGGATGCGCTGAGATTGAAAAGAAAGCGAAAGAATCATGGCAGGTGGAAACAGGCCTGGTCTGAAAACCATTTGCCTTGAAGGGGTTGATGCCTCACATTTTGGTTACGGCAATATGTTCAAATCTCTTGAACGACATTTACCGAAAACCGTGACAAATGATCCGCTATCTGAGGTGCGGGTATCTTGTGTGCAGCCTGACATGGTTAAAGGCTGGTACGAGGGGCAGAAGCGTGTCGTGTTTACGATGTGGGAAACGACTGAATTGCCGGATCGGTTTGCGGATCGGCTTGCACAGTTTGACCAAGTGATTGTTCCTTGTCTTCACAATGTTGAGTTGTTCAGTCAATATCACAACAATGTAGGACTGGTGCCATTGGGTATTGACCCGAAGATTTGGAAACCATGTCCCGCCCCTAAGAATAAGAAGTTTCGGTTTGTGGCTGGTGGCTCATCGTGGCAACGCAAAGGACTAGATCTTGTGGTCAAAGCATTTGAAGCACTAGATGTTGTAGGTGCAGAGTTAGTGTTGAAGATCCCGCCAACTGTTAAAGGGGAAGCACCAGCTATTTCTAGCCCGAACATCAAGGTTGTGGATTCTTGGCTGACGGTAGCAGAGGAGTATGACCTGTATGCCACCGCAGATTGTTTCGTTGCAGCCACCCGTGGCGAAGGGTTTGGTTTAATGCCATTACAGGCAATAGCAATGGGCATCCCGACAATTATGGCCGACAACACCGGTCATTCAGATTTTATTGACTTGGCAAGCATACGAATCCCGTCAAGCCCAACCCCCGCTAACCATCCTGCGGTTTGGAATAAAGGCAACTGGCATGAGGTGGATGTCCCTGAACTTTCACGCGCAATGGTTTGGGCGATGGATGAAAAGATTGAGATGCGTGAGCGATCCAAATGGTCAGCTACCGAAGCCGCCAAAATGACGTGGGCGAAATCCGCTAAAACCTTGTGCGATGTTGCTGGTACTGGTGGAGTGTTGGATAATCCAAAGTGGTTGTCTGCGGATGAACCGACTGTTTGGATTACAGCAAACCGCCGTGTGCAAGCCGACATTGGCCGGCATCACATTGACCTACGCAAAGGGGAATCAGCCCAAGTTTCCCCAAATGTGCGTGATATTCTGCGTGAGTCAGGAATGTTGAAAGAGGACTAATGGCTTACACAAAGCCCCAACTTCGAGAGCGTCTAAAGAATCAAATCATGGGCGGTTCTAAAGGTGGCAAGCCTGGGCAATGGTCTGCCCGTAAAGCCCAACTTCTTGCTCAAGCCTACGAGAAAGCTGGCGGTGGTTATTCGGGTGCTAAAACAGCTGGTCAAAAATCGTTGTCTAAATGGACCAAAGAGGACTGGGGAACCAAATCAGGCAAGCCCAGCACCCAAGGTTCTAAAGCTACGGGCGAACGGTATCTGCCTAGGAAAGCTCGAGAGGCTTTGTCGTCTAAAGAGTATGCGGCTACTTCTAAAGCCAAAAGGGAAGGCACCCGTAAAGGCAAACAGTTTGTGGCGCAACCTAAGAAGATTGCTAAAAAGACTGCGGGGTTCAGGTGAATAAGAAAGATCCACGGTTGGCGCGGGCTGGTGTGTCAGGTTTCAACAAACCTAAGCGCACCCCTAATCACCCTAAGAAATCTCATGTTGTTGTCGCTAAAGAGGGCGATCAGGTGAAGACGATCCGTTTCGGTCAGCAGGGCGTGTCGGGTTCCCCAAAGAAAGCTGGCGAGTCGGCTTCATATCGGAAACGCCGTGAGTCTTTCAAAGCTCGTCATGCTTCTAACATAAATAAGGGTCGAATGTCGGCTGCGTACTGGGCTGACAAGGTAAAGTGGTAGCACAAACGAACAGGAGTTGTTATGCCCAAGGTAGGTAAAAAAGAGTTTCCGTACACCAAGGCCGGTATGAAGGCTGCGTCTGTGGCGAAAAAAGCGGGAATGGTCAAGAAGATGGCTGCCGGCAGGAACGAAGCTATGCAAAAGAAAGTAATGATGGCCAAAAAGATGGCTGCCAAGAAGAAGATGAAATAATGCACGGCAAAGGTAGCAAGAAAGCCATGATGCGCCATGAGAAGATGGAAGGCGCAAAAGAGCGCATGATGGAGTACGGCAAAAAGGCAGCCAAGAAGAAGGTTGCCGCTAAGCGAAAGAAGATGAAGTAATGGCACCCATTAAGAAACAACCAATGCCGAAGAAGCCGAAGCCTGTTACGGGTGGACCAATGCCAAAGCCTAGTTCACCTGGGCGAATGTTCCCTGGTGGACCAAGCGGCCCAGTTAAGAAAAAGCCCGTGGCCCCAGGTGAAAAGCGGTACACAATCATGCCTGTGAAGCCAAGGAAAAAGAAAAAGTAAATGGCTGTACCTGCGACCCAAAACTTGACCATCACCCGTGGTGACACAGAGACAGTGAATGTCACAATCACCACCGATGGCACAACACCCGTAGATATCACGGGTCGCACTTACGCATCTCAGATTCGATCCAACGCAGACTCAAACACGATTGCTGCAACACTCACCTGCACCCTTGTCACGCCAGCAAGCGGCATCTTGAAAGCTGTACTTTCTGCAACGGATTCAGCTGTGCTAACACCTGGCTACTACCAATGGGACTTGCAAGAAAACGCATCCGGCACAATCTCCACGATCCTTTCCGGAACTGTCACGGTACTTGCTGATGTAACGAGGCTGTAATGGCCTCAACAGATGTCACCGTTACAACCACCACCGCCTCTGTTGAAGTCACTAAGACAGATCAAACTTATGTCATATCGAGGGTTAGCGAAATTGCGTGTCATGATTCAAACACGGGTACGTTCGTTACGATTGTTTCAACAGATCAAACAGGTCCACAGGGACCGCAAGGGCCAACGGGTGCTGCTGGCCCCACAGGACCAACTGGGAGCCAGGGGGCTACTGGTCCTACTGGCAGCACAGGTCCTACTGGCACTACTGGTGCTACAGGCCCTACTGGTTCGGTTGGCGCAACGGGTCCAACTGGTGCTACAGGACCACAAGGTATAACTGGTGATACAGGACCAACAGGTGCTACAGGAAGCGTTGGCGCTACTGGCCCTACAGGAGCTACAGGTGGCAGTGGTCCAACAGGCCCCACCGGAGCCACAGGAAGCACGGGTGCTGTCGGATCAACTGGACCTACTGGTGCAACTGGAACGACAGGTTCACAAGGCCCTACGGGTCCGACTGGCTCGACTGGTGCAACTGGCCCAACTGGACCCACAGGTGCCACGGGAGCAGCATCAACTGTTACTGGACCTACTGGTCCGACAGGCGCAACTGGAACGACAGGCGCGACAGGTGCGACAGGTCCAACAGGACCAACTGGTGCCACGGGCGCGGCTTCAACTGTCACTGGACCGACTGGTGCTACAGGTGCGACAGGACCAACAGGAGCTACTGGCCCAACTGGTTCTACAGGAGCCGGCGGTACTTTAGGTTACTGGGGTTCGTTTTGGTCTACTCAAGATCAAACTGCTGCTGCCGCCAACACTGAGTATCTGATTACTTACAACAACACTGACCCTGATTCTTCGGGTGTTTCTATTGTTTCTAACAGTCGTATCACTTTTGCTTACGCTGGTGTTTACAGCATCACCTATTCGGCTCAATGGGAGAACGCCAA
>Ga0315904_10010881_pt1 | contig 11693 bp, 8 predicted proteins | sample LakEriMetagenome_6_FD_203529 | JGI IMG/M metagenome (GOLD analysis project Ga0315904, IMG submission 203529) | Freshwater fungal communities from buoy surface, Lake Erie, Ohio, United States - Buoy 12 MA120 | ecosystem: Environmental > Aquatic > Freshwater > Lake | place: USA: Lake Erie, Ohio...
TCACAATTGGAGCTGCGGTTCAAGTGGGCAGCAGTGAATCATTTATAGTATCTTCAGACAGGCTGGACTTAATCTCTATCTTTCCCCCTTTAAAAACACTGGCAAAGGTGATTTTCGCATCGGCACGGGTTTGAATTACTACAGGGTTTACAATGTTTTCGCTAGCTCTACAACCATTGTAAATGGCGTTATTGTTGACGAAACCTTAGTTAGAGGGTCGGAAAAATCCGCAGGTGTGGCCATACAAATAGAATACAGCAGAATGGTTACTTCAGCACTCAGCCTCGGGCTAAAGGCTCACAGCAATCCCTACTTCAATGGGGATATAAAAAGGGGGTTATTACTCAGGGCTGGTATTTTGTTTTGAGGCGATTAGTTTTACGAACAAACACTCGTTAGCCTCCTTGAGCTTCTCCCAATGCCAACGGGCATTGATTTGATTCAGTATATCCTTATTGCACAGCAGCACACAATCACCTACCTGCAAGGAATCGGGAGTAGAAATGTGCAGTTTGTTTCCTTGCAATTGAAATTGCTCCTTATAAATTAGCAAAGGGCTTTCAAAAGCTGAAGGAAGCACTTTGACTTCATGAGGCATTGCAGTTGATTGATTTTTCAGAAAGCGGCACAGATTGCCAACTTCCGTTTGCGGACCTTTATCGGCAAGTACATGGTCTATTGCTGTAGGGTATGGATAAATGAAAAACAATGTGGTGAGCATTGCATATCCACTGAATTGGTTTTTTGCAGGCAACAATGAAATAATGCTCCAAATCCCCACTGCGAGTATCAAGGCAAATAGAGGATATAGAGGTACATCATACCAGTAATTTTTATCGCCTAAGGATATCACGAGCAAGAACCAACTAGCTTGGAACAACAAAAACCACATCCATCTTTTTACATGCTGTGGGATTCCAAGAAACAGGCTCCCAAAAACTGGCCAGAACAGCCAATGGTATGGATAAAAGCGCCTATCGAAGCCTAGCATATAATAGAGAAACCCATTGTTTTCAGAAACCGTAGACGTGTAGGGTTTTAGGTAACGGCCAAACCATTCTCCGTCCCAAACGGCTTGCAAATAGCCAGGAGAATGCATGTTGCGGAGCATATAATAGCCAATAATTGGCAGAAGTGTAAGGACAGCTCCCATGAGCAGGATCCGAAGCTTGCTGAATAACAATTGCGGTTTGGCAACCAAACCAAAAGCCAACAAAGCGGGAAGAAACACCAAACCCGAAATACTTTTGGTGAACCAAGTAAAGAATACTGCTATGCAAAACAACCAAAAGGATTTGCTTCGACCCGTATCTAAAAAATGATACCAATGATACAGCATAGCTAGGGTAAAAAAAGCAAGAATAGCATCATGCTCTCCATTTCGCGCCGCGTGTTTACCGATGTATCCTATGGCGGTGGCAAGAATCAATGCGGCAATGGCACCTGGGTAATAGGTTTTCAGCAGTTGCTTGGATATTTTAAACAACAACAGAATGGTTAAGAAGGAGAAAACCGCTGTAGGAAGCCGAACTGCGAATTCCGAAAATCCAAACATGCGCACACTGAATACTTGAAGCCATATTAAGAAGGGAGGCTTCAATTCATACATATCGGGTTGCCCTTGGAAGTGGCGGGTAATGAAGTTTCCATTTCGCAGCATTTCCAAACAATTGGCCACATTGCGGCTCTCATCCCATTGTTCAATTACCGGAAAATCCATGCGATAATACAGTGGAAAGGCGCAAACCAATAGCACGATTATAACTAGTAAAACATGGGCGTATTTCCCTGAAGCAAAGCGAAGCATGAATGGTTTTCAAATATAGTACGGAAAGAAAAATACTAGGTTCCGTTCATGAAAACGTCAGATTACAAGGAGCATGCACACCCAATCGCACAATAACTTAACTTTGCCAATGCAATGAAGGCTTGGAAAAGGTATATCGCAGTAATGGTCGCGAGCATTATGCTGTGTGTTATTGTTTTTGCCTTTACCCAACAAGACCGGGCTTATTCAAACCGTCTGGGAAGATTAAAATACAACGGTGGAGGTGATTGGTATAGCAGCAGGACTGCATTACAAAATTTGGCCACTTTTTGCAATAAAAATGCAGGCACCAGTATCGACCCAAGTGAGGCTACGGTAGAAGTAGGTAGCAGCGATCTATTCAATTTTCCATTTGTTTTTATGACGGGACATGGCAATGTGATTTTTTCTGAATCCGAAGCTTCAAATCTGCGATTGTATCTAGAAAGCGGTGGTTTTTTGCATATATGCGACAACTACGGCATGGATAAATACATCCGTCGAGAGATGGAGAAGGTTTTTCCTGAACTACAATTTACAGAATTGCCATTTAGCCATCCTATTTACCATCAGTTGTACAACTTTAACAGTGGTTTACCCAAAGTTCACGAGCACGACGGCAAAGCCCCAAAAGGGTTTGGACTCATTTGGGAAGGAAGATTGGTGTGTTTTTACGATTACGAATGTGATTTAGGAAATGGATGGGAAGATGGTGAAGTTTATAATGACCCAGAAGCTGTGCGCACCAAGGCACTTCAAATGGGCGCAAATCTGGTGCATTACGTATTCAATAATTAGTGAAACTCGACAAAATAGCTTTTTTAATCAATCCTAAATCAGGAACAAAAGGCACCCAGCGACAGGCGGCTGCCTTGGAAGAATGGCTGAAACAGCATGCACCTAATGCATTGCTGTCATTGGAAAGTCCTGAGGATATGGCCACTGCTACGCTTGAGTTGGCACAAAAAAACTACAAAGCTGTTTTTGCTTGTGGAGGTGATGGCACCTTGAATCTTATCAGCGGCAAATTACTGGGTACTGAAACCGCCTTAGGAATCATACCCTTGGGTTCGGGAAATGGGTTTGCAAGACATCATGCTATACCCCTGCAATGGCACAAAGCGCTGGCCGTAGTTGAAAATCCTGTAGTCAGCGTGCGCGATACAGGAATTATTAATGGCTTGCATTTTTTAAATATTGCAGGTCTTGGGTTTGCCGCAAAAATCAGCCACGCCTTTAAAGATCAAACCAAGCGCGGATTGGCTGGGTATGCAGAAACTGTGGTTAAGAATTTAAAACTCGACCCCTTCCCTATTCGCATTCAAAATGAGAATGGGATGTGGCAGGGTGAAGCCTGGATGGTAGACTTTTGCAATGGGAGTCAATGGGGTAATAACTTCAGGTTGGACCCAGGTGCCCGCGATGATGATGGCACATTGAGTGCGGTTATTTTCAAGAAAATGAATCCGTTAAAGCTCCCAGTCCTTGGCTTCCGGTTTGCAAGCAATCAAGTGAAGGGCAGTGCCGATGTATATAGTTTCACAGGGGCAGGATTTAGGATGGAATTTGAGGGCAAAAAGCCACTGCATGTGGATGGAGAAGCCATTGGGTTTGCAGAATCAGCTGTTGAAGTTTTTGTTAACCCAGGGAGTTTAAAAATATGGACTTTCTAACGCCCGTTCTGACTTCAGCCCAAATGCGGCAATGCGATAGGGAGACCATGGAGTCAGAGCCAATTTCATCCATAGCATTGATGGAGAGGGCTTCTCGGGCAGTTTACAATCAGCTCCAAAAAGAGTGGGAAAAGCGCAGTTCCTTACTTTTTATTTGCGGGCCGGGAAACAATGGGGGCGATGCCCTTTGCATTGCAAGAATGGCACTAACCGATGGGCACAGTGCAACCGTGCTCTTGGTTACTGGCGACCGCAGCCCTAGTCCAAGCAGAGAGTTTCAGCTGCAGCTGCTTCAACAATACAGACCGGAGGTGATACATATGTTTCACCTAGGCGATTCTCTTACTATGGAAGGAATTGACTATATAGTTGACGGTTTATTCGGAACAGGCTTGCGCAGCAAGCCTGAAGGCGTATTTCAAAGTATCATTCACCAGGTTAATGCTTCTGGGAAAAAGACCTTCTCAATAGATATGCCCTCGGGACTGCCCGATAATGGGAATTTCGGAGAAGACAGCTATGTGCGCGCGCAGTTAACCATAGGTATTCAATGCGCAAAACCAGCCTATTTTCATCCGCAGCATTGCATACAGTTCAAACTCGTAAACGCAGGGATAAAGACTGACAATGCTGATGCTGACGTGCATTTTATTTCACCGCAGGAACCTTGGATTTCAAAGTTAGAAAAATGGCTTCCTCAAAACCCAATATTCGGGCATAAAGGCACGCAAGGCCGGGTTTTGCTCATTGGGGGTACCCAGGGGATGTCGGGTTCAATTGCCCTTGCAGCTAGGGCTTGCATTGAAAATGGCGCGGGTTACACCCATGTATTCACTGAAAAAGGAAGTGAGCCCTGGTTGGCGCAATTGCCAAAGGCAATGTGCATTGCACAAGACTTAACCGCTGCTTCATTTGAGGCCATGCCAACAGCGAAGATTGATATTATTGCCATTGGTCCTGGATTGGGAACCCATGAGGCACGTAAAGCCTTGTTGGAATCCGTAATCCAAAGAGGCGGAAAACTATTGCTGGATGCCGATGCATTGACAATTTTATCAGAAGACCCCACCCTGCTGAAGCGTGTGCCCAAAGGAAGTATATTCACTCCACATCCTGGAGAGTTCCAACGTTTATTTGGATTTACAGTTGAAGATTCTCAATTCATAGAGAAAGGGCGGGCGTTAGCGGTAGGACTGGGAATACACCTATTGGCGAAGAACAAATACAGTACTTATTTTTCAGCCGAGGGAGAAGTAATTGTGAGTGATTTGGGAAATTCGAGTTTGGCGCAGGGCGGCAGTGGAGATCGGTTAACAGGAATCATTGCGGCATGGTGGGCAAAGACCCAGGATGCGAAAACTGCAGTAATTGCAGGGCAGTTTAAGTTAACGAAGTAATAAAACTATCTCTTTAAGGGCCAGATTTTTCTTTTAAAAATAGCAGAGGCAAAATCTTCTCCATTAATGATTCGATTTCCAGCAATGCCTCCTAAACGGCCGAGCAAGGTACAATTCGCATCAAAAATATCGGCTTGGGAATCGGGAGCACCTGCATCAAGATCAAATACGTATACCAACTTCCCTTGGAATTCATATTCCAAAATAGTAGCGTATTCACTATTTACATCTTTGGTTCTTTCTCTTGCTGTATTTTTTATACAATCTGGAGCACCTGGTTCTATATCAAACTTTTTACAGGAGGATAAAGCGGCAACAAGCAGGATAAATAGCCATTTATTCATGGTAGGGATACAGAAAGTGCAAATTTATTGTCATAATGGTAGTATTCAAAAGAATTTGCACGGGATTTGCGTTATTCAAGTAACAAGCAATTACAGGTCCGCCAAACGATAGCGATACACCGGACCGGATACAGACTTATAAACTGCCGAAGTCTGTAGTAACGTAATATGCTTCCTGATAGACAGAGGAGGGCGCTATGAAGCAACCTCTTTTGTTTTTAGAAGGGTAAATCATCACCACCAGAGTTGCTGGCAGCAAATGGATCTCCACCTTCTTCAAAAGGAGCAAAGCTAAGGTCTTCCGCAGGTTGGTTTTGAGGCGCTTGGGCAGCACCAGACTTCTTCACATTCCATGCTTTAACATCGGTGTACCAGCGGCCATTCTACTCGCGGCTTTCGATATCGAAACTCACCATTACCACATCGCCTTGTTGGATTGCAAATTGGTTAATTTTTTCTCCCCAAAGGTTAAAGCACACTTTTTTAGGGTATTGACCTTCTGTTTCGAGAATATAATCTTGTTTTTCCCAAGTACCATTTTTGCCTTGACCAGTTTGCTTCTCGAGCAACTGAACAATTTTTCCAGTAATTTCCATTGGAGCAAAAATAAAAAGATTCTGTGCAGTTCGCGCCCTGCGCTTTGCACAAGTTATTAAGGTACTCCTATTTTACTTCACGGATCCACGCTTGAGGCAAGCCTGTATCGTTATTCATAATCCACTGACTAGCATCAGCTCGGGTTTTGAACATGCGGATATAGACGTAATAGCTTTTATTCACAGGATCATAAAACTTCCAAGAATAACGTCCCATCATATAAATCTGCTCGATTTGCTTATCCGCATTCAATTGGCTGCTATGCAAGCCAACCACAAGATAGATGCCAGATGAAACAGCAGTGGAATCCAATGGGTTTATGGTAATACCGGCAGTATCTAAATCCAATCCTTCCTTTTCTAACTCTTCTTTAGAGGATACACTTACTTTTTTGTAGGTTCTCGATTGAACTGCAGGTCCGGATTCAACTTCGTTGTCTGCAACATCGCTGCTACTTTCATTGTCTTGGCTTGAGCTTTTGGCTTTCTTTTGACTATTTAGACCAATACCCACATATAATTCATGTGTATTTCCCAGCAATCTAGAATTGGCACCGGTAGGTATAGAAACTTGATAGCCCACTTTCACACCATCGTGTGGTTTAAATCCAGCATTTCCTCCAAGATGTCCTGCATCTCCAGCTGAGAAACCCAACCAAAACTTGTCTGTATAGCTCCACGATACATTGGCTTGCCAACGTGCAAAGGTCATATTATAGGTTTGAAACATTACAGAGGGCTGTATTTTTGATTTCTCCGAAACCGAGATATTCACCCCTGCGATAGCTGTGGCAATATTTTGCAAGCTCACATTAGCCGCATAGTTATAGTACTTAAACTGAAAACCAGGAGTTGTAAGCCGCGTGCCGCTTAAGCCTGCGTAGAAACCCTTGTAGGTGTACCAAGCACTAGCGCGAAAATCCGCACGAGTGGCAGAAGGGGTAAGCATAATGGCATTCACTACAGGGTCTGTTTGGCTGATATATACGGCCTTAGAAACGTCGAAATTCTGAGACAATACCCCTGCAGACAGGCCAAAGCTCAACTTTGATTCATCGCCTAACGGGAAACCATATGAATACGAAACATAAGCATTGTGCAATTGGCCAAAACCTGCACTTTCTTTTAAATACAAGATACCAAAAGCCGTTTTTTTATTCGAAGAAGGGAGCACGACATTGGCCAACATATTTTGTGGCGCACCATTCACTCCCGCATAGCTTCTGTTGTAAAACAAGCTTACATAGGGACTGCTTGCTGCACCCATAGCTGCGGCATTTACCACCGTTACATCATTATAGTATTGTTCAAGCCTAGAACTTATCTGTGCGTTTCCAACTCCAGTCATCAGAAGGGAAACAAGCAACATTCTTAATTTCATGTTTTTCATATTTTATCTGATTACTTGGATGAAACCTTTGAAAACAATTCCGGAAAGACGGTTTTCCATGTGATAGTAGTATATACCTTCAGGGAGCAATGTTCCGTCTTTCATCGCATTCCAAGAATTGTCATAGTTTTTATTGGTGTATACCACAGCGCCGGCGTAATCCATGATGGTGATATCAAATTGCTCTAATCCTTTAACATCCGATAGCACCCAATAATCATTTTCACCATCTCCATTGGGTGTAATTATATTGGGTATTCGAATTACAGGACGTTCTAAAATTTTCACGGTAACCTCTGCTGAGTCCAAGCAACCATTCGCAGAAGTTCCAACAACCCTATAGGTTTGTGAATCTTTAGGTGTTGAAATCACCGAAGCGCCTGTTGTTTTGTTGAGATACAGTGCAGGAGACCAAGTGTAACTTTGTGCGCCGCTTGCGCGGAACAATGCAGTTCCGCCGCGGTAGATGATGGTATCGCTAAAGGCGTCAACAACCGGTTTTGGATATACTACAACGGTGAAAGAATCCTCTGAAAAACAAGCGGGGCTATTTGAAGCGCGCACCACATAATTCCCATCCTTATAAAATACCTTTTTACGGTTTGTATCTAAATCAGACAGCCAGAGCATGTTTTTACCCCCATCTGCGGTTACGGTAACAGAATCACCTGGACAGAAAGGCACGCTGCCAGAAATCAACCATGAAACAACAGGGCGTTGGGTTAATGACAGGGTTTTAACAACAGAATCAACACAGCCTTCGGCGTTGGTTGAGATCAATTTAACATCAATGGTACCTGCCTGTTTGTTCCACACGCGGGCAGGATTTCCATTATATATCGTGCCGCTAGGCAATATCCAACGATGAGATAGTATTGGGGAAGTAGAAACGGAGGCTGAGTCATATAATGTAATACTATCGGGAGCACAGAGGCCCAACATGGCGAAGTTTGGCACGATGCGTCCACGCACGCGGTACGATGCGCTAATGCTGTCTGCGCAACCCAAATCAGTTGTAACTATTAACTTTACGTTATAGACCCCTTCAGTTGCATAACTATGGCTTGAATCAATCAGGTTGGTTACAACACCATCTCCCCAATGCCACTTTGCATTTGCAATGGCTTGTCCGTTGTTCAGTTTAACACTATTTCTAAGGTGGAATTTATTCCCAAGAAAGCACTGAATTGAATCATTCGTCGCTATGGCTGGCTCTAGATAAATCTTGGGGGTTGGGAGACTGTATACAACGATACCTGTAACTGCGCTATCTCTGCATCCATTATTACTAACAGCGATTAACCCAATATTCTGACCTCCAGGGATTCCGTTGGTAAGTGTCCAACTAGTATCCGCAGACTTCAACGCGTAGTTCTGATACCAGCTGTATGTGATTTGGTTTTCAGGTGGATTTGTAGAACGGTTACGTGTAAATTTGATATTCTCTCCAGCGCAGATGTTAGAGGCAATAAACGAAGGCGAAGGTTTGGAGTAAATTACGGTGGTCGTTTTTACAGAATCTTGGCAACCGAATTGAGAAGTTACCTTTAGCGTTACATTGTAATTGCCGGCTGCACCATACGTATTTGATACAATACGCCCTGTAGCTGTATTGCCATCACCCAGCGTCCAGAAACGTGAAGCAATGGTATCAGGCCCAATTATTTTGCTGGTATCTTTAAATCTTGAGAACCTACCGAAACATACATTTGCGTTCTCGATATAGGCTTTCGGCTTAGAATACACTTTCACAGGAACAGTCACTGAATCCCTGCAGCCTGAAGTAGTAATAACTTTTAATTCAACATTGTAGGTACCTTGAGCCGCATAATTATTACCCGCTGTTTTTCCGGTAGCACTAAAGCCATCGCCAAAATTCCACTGATATTTTGAAATCGAATCTGGTTTTGAAACCCAACTTGAATCGGTAAAATTGCTGACCTGGTTTAAGCACACATTTGAGAACTTAAAATACGCATTGGGAAGCGCATGTACTTGGATTTTGGATAAAAACGTATCCGTATATCCACTATCCGTTGTAATTACCAATCGCACATCATAGAATCCAGGGGCGTTGTAGGTAAACGTAGGATTTTTTAGATCACTGGTATCGTCAGTGAGCAGGGCATCACCGAAATCCCATTCATAGCGTTGGATAATCGCTGGCGCCATGAGCAATGATTTACTGGTGAAGGAATACACATCGCCATCACAATTCCCTGAACTGCGGAATTTGGCAAATGGCAGTAAACTGCCTAATGGATTCATAAATGAATCTCTATTTGCAAGGATGAGTATACCCGCGGTGTCCGCAGAGAATCCCGTTTGAACAGTGCCTTTTCTGCTTGAGTTTCCTGAGCCTTTCAAGTTATCCCATGCTGATTTACCTGTGTAATGCAGCACATTTAGCCCCATAGGATCATAGACTTCATCATCGTCTGATGTGGAATCGTATGCTATTTCAAAAGTATAATCTGTTTGAGAACCGGCGCCATAGCGCTTAAAGTCCCAATGATGGACACGGCTCATATTTCTAATTTCTGCTGGCAATGCGGCACTCACAGGTGGATTGCCTTTGAATACCTCCATAGAGTGTAGGCGGTTATCGGGAACCACCTGATGAAAAGAAACGGTTACAGGCCTGTAGTCCGCATCCACACCCACAGGAAAATCCAAATTCCCCGTGCCGGTCTGTGTATTACGATAGACTCTACCTTTCACAAAACTTGCATCGCTGCCGCCTTTTATAGGAGCCCAATAATCTACCCAAAACAAAATCTTTGTTGGATCGGCGATGATGTAACCATTGGTCAAACTCAGTGAATCTGTGATTTCAAGGGTATCTCCAACTAAGGTTAAATTGACACTCATTCCATCCACTTCGAGCCATGCAAGTCGAACATAGTCCGAAACCAAAACAAGAGAGGTTGGTACTACTACGTGCTCTGAGTATGTCCCTGAGGTTACAGAAACGGTATCCCCCATTGAAGCCAAAGCAATGGCAGCATTTATTGTGAGTTTTGGACCGTCGTAACCCGAACTAAATACGGGGTATTGGCCATTAAGAGTGTCGTTTCCGTTTTTGTCTACGTACCAAACCTTAGCTTGAACAAAACCAGCTGCCAGCAACAATACACTCAGAAAGAAAGGGCGCAGATTTAAACTGCGCGAATTCCACTGTTTTACCATGAATTATAGAGCCTTATATAATTCAAACATACACATTTTCTGTGGCTTACACAAAAAATGGGCCTAGAGATATGGTCGTTAATTTGTGCCTTGTCCGCTGCCGTCGCTATTCCCTTGTTTCAAATCATCGTTTTTGATGCCTTTTTTCGGCTTCTTAGGTTGTTCCATTTCAACCTTTCCAAAACGATAATCAAAGTTCACCCGCACACCTAACATATTGATTTCCCTCACATCCAAGTACGAGAAATCAGGACCTGATTGTCTGGTAGTGTAGGTGACATGCGGCGTAAATGGATTGTCAATACCGATGCCAATACCTCCATTGTCTTTTTTAAACCTGCGTTTGAATCCCAAGGTATGAAAATACCAGTTTTGGGTTCTTCCTTGCAAGGAAATAGAAGGTGCATTAATTCTAGCGAAGGCTTCAACACTCCACTGTTTTGCAAATTTGTATGAACCCCATAAACCAGCGCTGTAGATAAACCCACTGTTCGACAACCCTGCTGCGTTGCCAGTTTGTGAAGTGCTCTTAATTTGAACATAACCCACACCGCCATTGAGATTCACCATCCACTCCTTGCCTTTCAAGTTCATATTCAAGTCGAATCCGGTAGTATAATTCAAACCGACATTGCCATAGGTTGTTGCGTAAACACCCGCAGCATCTACATTGCGCAGCGACTCAATTGCATTATTTGTGCGTTTGTGATACAGGTTAATAGAACCTCCACCTTTTTGGGTATACTTTCCTGTTGAAAGCTCGAAGTTATCTGCAATCTCTGCTCTGAGGTAGGGATTGCCCGTAGTGATGTTTCTAGGATCAGAAAAATTGGTATAAGGGTTTAGGAAGAAAAGCGAAGGTCTCAGCAGCCTGCGTGTATAGTTAAAGCGCAGAAAGCCCGTATATCCAAATACCCGATTAATATTGAAATACGGAATAAAATTGCCGTAAGGTTTTCCGGTGAAAGACACATTGGAATCAATTCTGCCACCACCATAGGTGGTATACTCATAACGACCACCGAATCGCATGCTGTACTTAGAATTTATCTGCCATGTTGCCTGAGAATAGGCTCCCAGCACATTTTGGTCATAAAAGAAGTCGTTCTTGCGCGACTCAATAGAGGCGTATTCCTTTTGAATAAAATTAAAACTATCGAAACTATAGTCACTTGTCACATGCCGCACAATTCCTTTAATCCCACTTTCCAACATCCATGATTTGGACAGTGGCTCCGTAAAATCCGACTGCACTGTAAATTCATTGTTCAAGCCCAAATTCTGGCTTTTCTCCCTG
>Ga0315904_10010883_pt1 | contig 11691 bp, 7 predicted proteins | sample LakEriMetagenome_6_FD_203529 | JGI IMG/M metagenome (GOLD analysis project Ga0315904, IMG submission 203529) | Freshwater fungal communities from buoy surface, Lake Erie, Ohio, United States - Buoy 12 MA120 | ecosystem: Environmental > Aquatic > Freshwater > Lake | place: USA: Lake Erie, Ohio...
CAATCCTTGAGTTGATGTATAACCGCTACCGCTATTGGTGAGAGTTATTCCAGTTACAGCATATCCGCCAGGAGACACACCAGCAACAATAGGACCTATGTTGCTAAGTTGCGCGGGCGTAATATTAGCTGTAGCCTGAGTGCCGCCGCTGAGTGCAGGAGCAGATATTGTTACTGCGAGGTTTCCGGAGCTTAATGTGCTGGACATTCCTATCAGAACGACTCCCGCAACATTCATTGTTATTTTGCCTGCAACCAAAGATCCACCATCTTTTTGGTTTTCGCTGGCATTTCTTGCACACTTATCGTAGTTGAACTGATTTGTGTTCGAGTTTACTGCCCGAACGACAACGAGTCTATTACCATAATAAAGATAGTTGGCTGCACACATAAACGAAAGAGCCGTATTTTCCGTCGGAACGCCAAATTTATTAACTAAACCTGCTTCATTGGAGACGAGAACTGTGGTGTTCGCCGGACCCCATTCAAATGCACCGCAGTATGCGCCAGTCGTCGTTCCAAGACGCAACTGGTTTGTGCCTGTCTTATCAATCTCTCTGACTTGTATGCCAGGCGATCTTAGATTAAATTCTGCCATGTTAATCTCCTGTTGAAATATAAACAGTTCGTCTTAAGGAACTATCTATATTTAGTAAAAACGGATTTTATCAGAATTCCAATCTTTCGAGACTTCCCAGGCAATTCCGCCCTCGACGATATATTTTTCTTCTTCTTTGACTTGGTCGCTATTAGTTGGAAACGGTAGCATTTCTTCTTCCAGTTGCCGTATTTTCTCATCAAACAATTTTTGGCGTATATCGGTATTGGTAAGATCTCTAAAGAACGGTTGGGTTGTCATCCAAGAGAAAAGAACCAAACACATTGCTAAATCGTCATTACATCCGTCATCTGCTTGGTATGAATCTCTTTTTAGAATAAAGGTCGCAAGTTCATTAATTATATCATAATCTTCAATAATAATCTTCTGGCTTTCTACTAGCGACTTTAAAGCGTTACATCCCAGCCTCTTTACTTTCTTGGTCGTTCTGACTCCTGTTATTGCTCCAAACCGTTGATTCAGTTGAGTAGTTCCTCGAACCTCTTCGGTGTAGAACATGTTATCATAATCAAGGTCATTCAGAATCGTGTCGGCAACCTGTCCGCCAGCGTCATTGTTCTCGATCAATAAAAATGCATTGTTATAGTATTTAGCGGCTTGAACGATAATGTTCGGAAAAAGCATCGGAGAGATTACATTGTTGCGATATTTCGCAACGATTCTATATGGAACTTCGTCTATATCTACCACGACGAATGCCGAATAATCGAGACCAGTTCCTCTGGCTGTATCTGCAACCAGAACATAGTTTCTTTTCGGATCTGCCTCTCGATAGATATCTAACCCACCGAGGATCTTTTTGAGAGAATCAATAAATGCAAGCGATTTCAATGCTGTGGTTGAGATAAGCGTCCCAGCTGAACCAAGGAATTCGCCTTCCATTTCCTGTAGGAACTTATCTTCACCAAGAGTCGCTCTTTGGTCTTCAGCCCACTTCTCATCTCTCCCTGGAACCTTTCTCCAATCAACCTCAATGAGCTTGAATCCATTTCTTTCCTGTTTGGCTTCTGTACAGATCTTGTAGAAGTGATTCATACCATTCGGAGTCGAAGAGATAATAATCTTAGAGGTCGTACCAGAAGAAATGGTAGGATATACCGCTGAGAAGAACTCGTCGGCGATATTGTTCGGTACGAATGCGAACTCGTCGAGATACAGAAGGTTGATTGTAGTACCGCGAATCGCGCTAGAAGAAGTAGACGCAGCTACAACCTTGGATCCGTTTTCAAGATCTATAGAACCTTTGTTCCATTCGACCACTCCCTGCTGCATCCAGATCGGTAGGTTTTCGTATGCCAATTTGACGCGAGAAAGAATCTCTCTGGCTGTTCGCTCTTTGTTGGCGAGCAATGCGCAGGTCTTCATCTCATTGAAAAGAATGTACCAAAGGATATATCCGACTGTGGTTGTGGTTTTACCAGACTGACGAGTCATCTTCATTACCACTTTACGTTCATTGTGGCAAGCGTCAATAATATCTTTCTGATAGGGATACAAACTAATCTGCACCAGACCGCGATCCAATGTCACGACCTTCATGTAGTTTTCTAGAAAATATGTTGGATCGTTGGCACATTTGATGTAACTCTCAAGTTGTTCTTGAGAAAGCGCGACCTGTTGCCCCTCGCGCTTGAGTCGAGGATTCGATAGATACGATTTAATTTCCATCAGACTTTATTTTCTTCAGCAGATCTGCTGTACTCCCTACGAATACAGCCTGCTCGACATTAATTCCAGAAGGCTTGCTTTTCTCTTCTGTTGCAGTCAGCTCTTTTTTTGACTTGTGCAGTTGTATTAGCTTATCGCTTACATCGCCCATATTCTTGATGAAGTTTGATAGCACTTCATATGTTCTTGGGTGTTGCGATTCTTTTGCCAATTGCATCATTTGATTGATGGCTTCCGTTCCATTGCCCATCAGATCGTATAGATTGGCGCGAACGTATTCAACATCAGCTTCAGCCTGATAGTCTTTTGGTGCTTCTGGAACTTGATTGATGAGAACTGGCGCTCTTTTCTCTTCTTTCATCTCAAATATCTCAGCAATGGAATTATCTAGTTCATTGTTCATTTAATTATCCGGATACGTTTCTATTAGAGTATCAAATCCGTATGCATCATCTGGATTTGCATTCGGCGGATCTGGCGTCACAGTAATCATCATTCTGGATGTATTAGCTCTATAATCTGGAGCATCAGCAAAATCTACAGAGATAGGAATCCCATATGTATTTGCATTGACTTGACGAATGATACTTCTCGAATCGTTAACTGGTCCATACATGTAAGTTTTCATCGTAAATGTCAGTCGCCAATTGACATAACGAACCGTTTCTCTATCGCCTTCAAATCCATTCGAGTGAGTGATTTCGTCTAGTATTATTGGCGTATTTTTTACCAAATTCATTTCATCAACATATGTCATCGCCAGCGTATAGTCTGGATTGAAGTATGGAAGAATCTGCTCTATTATTTGTGTTCCGTCTTCCATGTTGCGAACATATATGTTTAATTCGAACATTATATTATATGGAGTTGGACTTTGTACTGTTGATCTAGATCCATCTGCCAACGTGGCACATTCTTCATTAAACGACGATATTTTTCTAGAAGGATCGTACGAGATCCCCGTCATCTCAAACGACATCCTCGGCAACTTAATTTGAACTGCAGTAGGAATATCTGGGTTGCCTAGCAAACGTTGAGCAAAATTTTCATTTCCGGAATATGAGATGGGAACGGTGATTCGTTCGAATTCTTCAAACGTTCCTTTGGCATATTTCACCAAAGTTATTTGATTGAAAAGGTTACCGAACGCGACAACGCATCGACGAATCGTTCTATGATAGAAATGTACATTATCGAACATTATGGTTCACCGAAAGGGTTGTCTTCGCTAAAATCTAAGAATGAATCGGCTTCATTTTGTAACAGTGTATTGTCATTTTGATCCATATTCGTGTCATCTAGAATATTATAAGAAGCAATATTCCAAGTGGCACCAGAAGTTACACCAATGACCAATGAGTTTGCTGCAAATTTACCTTTGATGTTTTTGAGCTCAAGTTTTCTTGAGGGTCTATCCCAACGACAAACGTCAGCTGTCGCAACAGCCCCAGCCAAACTTGCGCCTTGATATACAGTTTCAGATATCGCATAAGATGAAATTCCATTGGCTTGCATTGTATATTCATATGCGGTTATTACTTCGTCAATTTTATCTTCAATTTCTTCAATGCCAACTTCCATCTGTTCATCACTGTAGCGGAATTTTTCGCAGATTAATTCGAATCCATAAAGATGATCTGAACCAAACGCATAAAAGAAATTCTCTTCATTAACGAACTTGATTTCAAAAAGCGCTCTGAAATTGCTAAGCCAAAGAAGATCGCCTTCTCTAGGTCTCTTATATTCTGAAGGAACTCTTTGTTTAAATGCGCGGTTTGGCATAATAAACCGAACTTGTTTTCTGACCTCAATTCCAAACTTAGTGAATAGGTCTTCGCCCTCGAACTCATCAACGTTCTTAATGTAAACTTCCACAGGATATGCAGCATCAAATTTCTTAGTCGGATCATCTCCAAATAGTAGATCAAATGAAGACTCAGAAGTTCTAGGGAGATAAAAAGAATCGATGCCGTAAATCTGTATGACTTCTCCAATCAACTCTTCGTAAAGAGACTGTTCGTTCCTTGCGTTGAAATTGTTGAAGAAGACATTTGTTGGCACAACATCAACCTATGATAAATTGGGGGGGTTCTTCATATGTATCTCTCAACTCAAGTTCTAGTTTTTCTTTTTCTTGAACCGCTTCGTCATATATTTGCTGACCGTTGAGAGATATTCCTCCAGGAAGCTGAACTCCTGCAAACTTCTTGAGGTTGCTTCCCCACTGCTCTTTGATCAAACATGTGGCGTATTTCTTTAGCCAAACGTCGCCCCAAAATTCATCTGAATTTTCTAGGACTTGACGGCAATGCACTAACATCCAGTTGCCAACAGCAATTTTCTTTGACCAGTTGACGTCAACGTATATTTTTTTGGTATATCGATTGAATCGAATTGGCTGTTCGCCGATGAACAGCATTTCAAGAGTGCGAAGATGCTGCTGAGCAAGTACGAAGTAGACGTAATCGGCTGAGGTGAAATCGTAAAGTTCGTTGAGTCGTATCTGATAGGTGATATCGAACATGTTAAAGGAAGCAGAAGTTGAAACTGCTTGAGAAGGAACAGGATACAGCTTCGTGACTCCGATAATGTCAGGAGATGTATTCGCAAGATCAATGTATCCGTTGATCTGATCTTGAGCAGTCACCTGATGCTTCAAAAGTATTTCACGAGTCCCATCGAAATGAAATTCTTCAAACACATGAAGAGCTTCGTCGATTCTGTCTTCTATCTGATCGTCGTCTAGGTTTAACTGAATGACAGGAAACCCCAGCCTTCGCAGGCAGTAGAGTTTCAGTTCATCTCTCGTTTTTGGATTTGACATCTATTGTTCTCTTTATGTCTATTTAGGTTACATCACCATGAAGAACTGACCGTTTTGAGTTTCTGCCGGCGCATCAGCAGAGGTGTATGTTATAAAGATGAGACCTCTGGCACCCAATCCTCCGTTTGGAGTTTCACCTCCACCCCCACCTCCACCATAGAGTCCACCAGTTCCGCCGGCAGGAGTATTTGTTGAGTTGTCTCCGTTTCCGCCTCCCCCACCGCCAGCACCGACGGCGCCACCGCCAGAATCCGGAGTTCCTATATCAATTCCGTCTCCACCAGCCGCTCCAGAAAATGACTGACCGCCGCCGCCACCACCGCCACCATTCGTTCCTGGTGTTCCGTTTGCTCCTGATGCTCCTCCAGCACCAGAACCGGTTCCTGCCGGACCTTGTCCGCCTGCTGCTCCTGCTGTGCTGGTTGCGCTGCCGCCAGCAGTTGACGATCCTCCGCCCGCACCACCGCCGCCACCGCCACCAAAAGTGTTAGAGGTGCCGGAGGCGCCACCATTTTGTCCAGCGCCCCCAGGACCAGCAGCTCCGCCGCCACCACCACCGTTGTCTCCAGTGTTACTTCCATTACCTCCAGTTCCGCCAGCGAATTCAACATCCCCAATAGAGTTTAATACAGTTCCGCCAGTACCGCCAGCGTTGACACCAGTTGCCGTTCTTCCACAATCAGCCAGACCTCCATTGGTTATGGTTGTTGGAGCAGAGTTGGCTGTTTTATTGAACCAGGTGTTTCCTGTCGGTCCATTTCCTCCACCAGCTCCTACTTGTAAAAAGGCTTCAGCGCCAGGAGTTAGTGAGAAATTGGTTAATTTGACATAGGCACCACCGCCGCCGCCTCTTCCTCCGTTAGCGTTCGTAGCACCAAATCCATTACCACCGGCACCAATCATTTCTATAGAGTTGTTTGAGTTGTTCCAATCCAAAGGAACTGTCCAGCTACGACCACCAGCCGTGTTGAATAGAATCTTATAAGTATTCGCCATTATGCTTGCACCACATATGCAACAACATCCCAGAAATTATCTGTAGAGTTGTAGATCGATCCAATGTAAAGAACTTTAGTTGCCACTGTGGTTGTTGGAAGAGTGACGCCAACCGCACGATATGCACCAGCAGCAGTGTTCCAAGTCAATCCTCTTCCAGTTCCGTTGTCTTCTATTCTTATCGTTAACCTATCTCCATCCTTGCCAGTATTAATTGCAGGAGGATCAATTGTTGTTGCCACGGCAAGAGCTGTTACAGCATAATGATTGTGTGGTCCGGTTCTGAGTGGCGTTATTGTGGCGGCTGATGTTATAGATCCATTTGCAATGTGGCTACTAAAAGAAACGTTCGCATTACCAGAAATTCCAGCAGTTACAGATACTTGAATAGTAGCTGTGTTGTTGAAATTTAAACTTCCATCATGGATTAGAGAACCAGAATTCGCCGAAACCGAAGTTGTATTTGCTCCTATGGACGCAAGATCGTATGCCAGTTTTACTGAATTTGGAGTAGCTGCAGTTGTCGTAGAAGTGCTGGTTACTGAATCGGTAAGCTGCAGAATTCCAACTGTCGTCGTAGATCCAGAGACAGCCGAGAACGATACGTTTGCGTTTCCTGCGCTCCCCGCTCCAACAGACACTATAATTGATTGGGTGTTTACGAAGTTAATTGCAACGTTGGATTGTATTGATCCGCCGTTAGCCGAGACTTGAACTTTGTTAAGAGCCGAATTCGCTTGTCCGTATGCAGCTACAGCTGTATCATGAGCAGTATTGGCTTTACCAAATGCAGCTACAGCTGTATCATGAGCAGTATTGGCTTTTCCGTATGCGGATGTTGCCTGATCATATGCAGTCTTTACAGCAGCACCGGTGGCAGCGTTAGCTGCATCAGTAGACGTAACAGAATCAATGAGTTTCGTAATACCTTGGTCTGTTGTGCTGGCTATATTGGCAGATATGGTTCCCGTTGAAACTATTGGATTCGGCGATGAAGTTAATCCAAGTCCAGCGGCTACTGATGTGACACCAGAAGATCCGGAAGAACTAAATGAAATATTCGCAACACCGACGTCTCCTGGAGTTACAGAGACTGTTACAGTTGAAGTGTTGACGAAGTTCAATGCAACAGCAGATTGAACCGAACCGGAGTTGGCTGAGACTCTAGCCAAATTATCGGCTATTCCAATTTCATTAACTATGTTTAGACCAGATACAGTTAGTTGCCCTTGAATATCAACAGTATTTGAGAACGTTGTTGTATTTGCAAAGACGTTTATTGTTGCATTGGCTCCTGATGGTCCAATTAATATGTTAGTCAACGATCCTGCGGCACCACCAGTTCCTATTCTAATGTTTTTGGTATTACCAGCGTTCGTTGCTCCAATCGCTAAGTTCGTGGTTGTATTTCCCGTACCAACGCCCAAATCGATTGAGTTATTACCAGATGTTATTATTGAGCCAGATAACGTAGTTGTACCAGAAACAGTTACTGTTGGGGCTGTGACACCTCCAGAAGTTGATATAGTAAATTGACCACTCGTTCCAACTGCCGCCTCGTTGCCAACCAATCCTTCTGTTGCGATCATATCTCCAACAATAAAAACATCATCCATGAAATGCGCTTTACCATTGGCAAATAACTTCTTCGCCTCAACAGTTACTCCTTTATCAATATCATATTGAATGATTGTATCAGCAGTAGTGCCAACAAGATACATTCTATTATTAGGATATGCAACAAACATTCCTGTCGGAGCTGTCTCGGTAGAATAAACTGTTTGTACATCTCTCAACCTAGAAAAGAAATTATTATAACTCGCAGTTGCGACGTTAAATGCCGTTGACATTTTCAATTCATACATTCTATCGTTGGTGCCACCAACGATATACAAGAAATTACCGTCTGGTGATATTGACAATGACTGCAGAGAAGAATCAATGCTAGATGTTGTTAGAGAGGTTTCTAGTGTTCTAGTTGATACATCCCAATTAGTGCCTAATGAAAATTGTACAATTCCTGATGTGTTACCAACATACATCTTACTCCCATCTTCTTTAAAGAAGAGAGCGGTCCAAGTTCCTGTGCCCAAGCTAGTTGATTCTGTTGCAGCGCCATTGCTTCTTACGTTCCACGATTCAGAAAGAGGGTAAGATATGATATTATCGCCTGTATCACCAAGAACATACAAAACTGATCCATCGCTTTTTAGAAAAAGATCAACAGGATTAGTATCTTGTCCAGCAACGCTTAAATTTGCGGATTCAGTTGTTGCACTGGCAATGTTCCATGCTTCACTTAAATTTAATTGGTTTACAGTATCGCTACCAGAATCAATCACATAAAATCTTGTTCCGCTCGTATTAGCAAATATTCCAACTGGAGTGCTCGAGCCAAGGCTGAATATCTTCCCGTCTCTATTGTGCACCCATCCCATCATTTCAAATTTGTTAGAATAAACGCTAGAGTAATATTCAGTTTGAATTGCTTTCGACGTTATCGATACGTTTGCATTTCCGGAAGAATCGGCAGAGACGCTGATAGTTGTAGTCGATGTATTTACAAAATTCAAACCATTGGCAGTTACTGTAGAACCAGAGTTAGCAGATACTGGGAAGTTGTTGATTCCTCCGCCACCACCGGTGACAGATCCGATGTAATCAAACGATAAGTTGGCATTACTTCCAGAACCAGCGCCAACGTTTACTCTGATCGTTGCAGTGTTATTAAAGTTTAGAGAAACTTTGCTAAGAGTTCCGCCAGAGTTGGCAGATACCTGCACAGTATTGCTAGAAGTATTCGCCGCAGAAAAAGCAGCATTGGCTTGACCGTATGCAGCAACAGCTGTTGAGTTGGAAGTATTAGCCTGACCATATGCTAACGTTGCTTGGTCGTATGCCGACTTAACGCTATTTGGTGTGGCGGCTGTTGTAGTACTGGTGCTGGTAACAGAATCTGTAAGTTGGAGAATGCCAGGTATAGAAGTTGTTCCAGCAACAGCAGAAAATGCTATGTTAGCGTTACCAGTTGTTCCTGCACCAACAGATACAAGAACAGATGCGGTATTGTTGAAGTTAATTCCAACATTGGATTGAACGGAACCGCCATTAGCTGAGACTTGAGCTTTATTAAGACCAGTATTTGCAGCAGAAAACGCAGCATTGGCTTGACCGTATGCTAGTGTCGCTTGATCAAATGCGCTCTTTACGCTATTTGGTGTAGCGGCTGTTGTAGTACTGGTGCTCGTTACTGAATCAGTTAACTGAAGAATACCAGGAACAGCGGTAGACCCAGCGACAGCCGAAAATCCAACGTTGGCATTGCCAGTCGATCCTGCACCGACAGATACGAGAACGGAAGCAGTGTTGATGAAGTTAATTCCAACGTTGGATTGTATTGATCCACCATTAGCAGAAACTTGAGCTTTATTAAGACCAGTATTTGCAGCAGAATATGCTAAATTAGCCTGCCCATAAGCTGTTGTGGCTTGATCGTAAGCAGTTTTGACTGCCGCTCCAGTAGCAGCATTTGCAGCGTCTGTAGAAGTAACAGAGTCAATGAGTTTGGTAACGCCTTGAACCGTTGTGTTGGCAATGTTGGCAGATATTGTTCCGGTAGAAGTAATCGGACCGCCAGTTAATCCTAAACCAGTTGCAACTTGAGTTACGCCAGCTGCAGGAGAAGCAGTAAAAGATATGTTAGCATTTCCGCCAATCCCTTGCGATACTATAACGCTTACGGAAGAGGTATTAACGAAATTTATACCATTAGATGTTATTGTTGATGTAGTGTTAACGGATACTGGGAAATTATTAATTCCACTGCCAGTTCCTGTTGCAGTTGAAGTGAACCCAATATTAGCAACCCCAGTTCCACCCGAGGTTACCGATACAGTCACCGTTGCCGTGTTAACGAAGTTTAATGCAACTGCTGATTGTGTCGATCCAGAGTTAGCCGAGACTCTTGTTAAGTTATCAGCCTGAAAGATCTCGTTCAGGACGTTGTATCCAGAAACAATGAGGTTCCCAGAAACTGTCGTGTTCTGAGTTACTGCTAGAGTTCCGGAAACGTTTGTTGAGAGTAGCTGAGCCATCTTGATTCTCTTGTTGATTTACTCTGTATTTATACTTCTATGAATTCCGCAACTTGAACTGCTCCGTTTGCGAATAGCCTTAGCGAGGGAGTTAGCGCCAATTCGTTCATCTCTCCAACGAATATAGTTCCATTCGCAAACATTCTCATTACTGTTCTGGGACCATATTGTCCCACAGTGGTAGTTCCAACTGCTGCCACATTAGCCCCCATGTCTTTCCCATTTTCTGCAGAATTTATTCCTATAGATGGAGAAATTAAAGCAAACCCATCGACAGAAGTTGGATATGTACCACCAGAGAAAACTATGGCTCCATTGACTGAATTGGCATCTTGACCATAGAACGTTTTCCATGCGGGCAACGTGTAAGATATGCTATTGTTCCATATCAATCCACCATATCCATTGTAATTTGTTGTAGTAAAATGCGGAGTTGCATTATATCGATGAATCTCAGTTGTTCCTCGGATTATGTTGTTCTTAACAATATTTCCAATTGCGCCATTTGCAGCAGGAGGGTCGTCAGGATCTGTACCCCAAAGCAAAATTAAATTGTTTGCGATCGTATTGTATTGAATGTCGTTATAGTCACCCCCAGCAACGCCATTAGATTCATTTATAAGAAGTTGTGAATTTGAAGCGAATATGTTATTTACTATATTGGCATAATTGCTGTTAAAGAAAGAAGCGAATCTATCTGTACCAAAAATATAATTGCCAGAAATAACAATATTTGTGTTAGAGACGTTAGGTTCGTTTGCGTGTTTAAAGTATATGCCGCAAGGAGTGTTTGACATTATGTTATTTTTTATGACAAGTTTCCGCGTTCTAAATGCAACGATATTTCCAGTATTGAGATGAACGCCTGCAGAATTTGGTCCAGGACCAACAAATTCATTATATTGAATTGTCGTGTTGTCACTAAGTTGACTGCCCTTTAAAATTATAGCTCCTTCGTTATCTCCACCTTTGTTGTTCGCAGGAGTATTAAATTTGCACCACTGAATCGTGTTGTTAGTGCTGTCTACGTTCGTCCCTAATATAAACGCAGCAGTTGTGTTTGCAAATTGCAATCCATGGAATCTCCAATATTGCTTGTTTTCCAACATCATAAACATGTTGTTCGTTGTCCCACCAGCACCACCGCCAACGGTATTCGCACAATCAATGATTACTGTTTCTCCAGGATAATTCCTTATGGTTATTGGTCGAGTTAATGTACCAGTTTGAGAATTGACTGTTGCTGTTGGATCTCCGCCATATGTTTGCGAGTAGAAAGTTCCTCTCAAATGCAACAGGTAATCTATTCGATATGTTCCGCCTCTAATAAGAATAGTATCATTCGCGTTCGCGTTGTAAACTCCCTTTTGTATTGTTAGCCAAGGAGTTGATGGATTGTTTGGTGTAGTAGATGCATCGTTACCAGTAGTAGAAACATATTTTAAATTGGCGCTCATACCGAAAGTGTTTTCTTCGGTATTTAAAGAAATG
>Ga0315904_10010887_pt1 | contig 11689 bp, 13 predicted proteins | sample LakEriMetagenome_6_FD_203529 | JGI IMG/M metagenome (GOLD analysis project Ga0315904, IMG submission 203529) | Freshwater fungal communities from buoy surface, Lake Erie, Ohio, United States - Buoy 12 MA120 | ecosystem: Environmental > Aquatic > Freshwater > Lake | place: USA: Lake Erie, Ohio...
AGCGCGTGACAGTGTGCCGCATGACGATGTGCGCGGGCGATTGCATGCGACAGGCATCGCATATCGGGCCTGGGCACATACGATGCCGCAGCGTTATCAGCTGATTTTTGGCACACCGATTCCGGGGTATCAGGCACCGCCCGAAGTCCTGCCGGTGGCAGGGCGATCGTTGCGGGCCTTGGTGAGTGTAATTGATCAGCTGTATGCAGCACACATGCTCAACACGGCGGCAATCCCGGCGGTGATGCCAGTGGCCATACCCATGTTTGATACATGGCAACAGCATACCGGGGCACAGGTGCCTGAGGCGTTGACGGTGGCCATCATGATTTGGGGGCGCGTACATGGGTTGGTGTCGCTCGAAATTGCCCGGTCGATTCCACCATTTGGTGGGACAGGTGATGGCTTGTTTATGTATGAGATAGATGCGATTGAGAGACATTTTATTGTGCATAACCAGTCAGAAAAATTGAGTTTTTATGCGCGAGGTAACGCATAAGAAAGGAACATGTCATGAAAGGTACTGTGATGAATGCAGATGCGCAAACGTCGTGGCGACTAACAGGAGTCGTGAGTCTCGTGCAAGGGCTACTCATCTTCATCCCCACGATTGTACTTGGTCAAGCGATTGGTTGGCCGGCGAGTTTGGGTGATCCGGCGTCAGTGGCTCTGCCTCGTTTGCTTGAGCAGGAGTCAGCCGTACGGCTGGGGTATAGTGCGTACTTGTTCTACTCGATGCTGTTTGCTGTCACTATTGTGCTGTTAGCGAAATTAAGTACCGGCAAGTCGATGGCTAACGTTATGAGCATCATTGTAGGTTTTGCTATTGCGTCAACTGTTGCACGCTCAATCGGGATCATTCGTTGGCTTATTCCTGCGCCACAGCTAGCAAAAACCTGGGAATTAGCTGCTACCGACCAAGAGCGGTATGCCATCAGTTTGGCATATGACCTGATGAATGCATATGGTGGCACGATAGGTGAAGTGTTGGGTGTGGGGTTATTTGCAGCGGTCGCCGTACTCGTACTCTGTGTGGCATCGTTACAGGATCAATCGTTGCCCAAGTGGCTTGTCGGCTTTGGCGTTATCGCCGCCCTCTGGTTGATTGCCACCACCAGCGAAGTCATCGGGATTGCGCCTGACTTCATCGTGGTGTTCCTCGGCACCACCTTGATTCAATTTTGGTTTATGGCAGTGGGCATCTGGTTGCTGATTCGGTCACGCCAAGCACCGCAACCCACCACGGTACGGAATTGAACATCAACGGCTGTTGTCGTGCGTGGCGGGATGGTTGATCTCGCGTCAGAGAAGGTAATGTATGAACATACTTGCAAACCCGAGGAGTGCAACAGTCGCGTTATTGGTTATTTGTGGCGCACAGATGATGATTGTGCTTGATAACACCATAATGAACGTTGCACTGCCATCGATACAAGCCGAACTTAAACTTAGTTCGACGAGCCTTTCGTGGGTCATCAATGCATATACACTCGTCTTTGGTGGCCTCTTGTTGCTCGGAGGGCGTATCGGCGACATTCTGGGACGCAGAAAGGTGTTTATCGCTGGCAACATCCTATTTGCCGTAGCAAGTGTGTTTGGTGGTATGGCACAAAGCGATGTGCAATTGCTCATCGCACGTGGTCTACAAGGCGTAGGAGGTGCACTAGCGTCTCCTACGGCACTGGCGTTGATTACGACGAGCTTCGCAGAGGGTCCAGAGCGCACGCGTGCCTTTGGCATCTTTAGTGCCGTGTCTGGCACTGCTGCGGCACTCGGTCTCTTGCTTGGTGGGATTCTCACAGACCTACTGAATTGGCGATGGGTACTCTTTGTGAATGCCCCGATTGCACTCATCGTGGTTGTTGCTGCACCCATCTATCTTTTGGAGTCAGAGCGCATCAAAGTACGATTGGATATCGCTGGTGCCATAACAGCTACAACTGGTGTGATTTCGCTTGTGTACGCAACCATACAGGCCGCCGAAAACGGATGGGGGCAAATCACGACCATGATGTGGTTTGGTGCGGCCCTACTCATGCTCACGCTTTTTGTGATTATCGAGCGCAACGCTACTATGCCGTTGATGCCGTTGCATTTGTTCAGCAATCGCAATCGAGTGGGTGCTTATGTGACCGGGCTCATGTGGTCTGCTGCATTCTTTTCGAGCCTGTTCTTTGTCACCCTCTTTTTGCAGCAAATACTCAGATTCTCACCATTGCAAGCGGGATTTGCATCAGTGCCAGTTGCACTCATCCTTGGCGTCTCGGCACAAATTTCAGCCCGTCTGGTGTCACGTCATACGCCACGCGTGTTAATTGCAACAGGTTTGACCATTGCATCTGTGGGGTTTGTGTGGCTGTGGCAGATTACCAGTCCATCAGCGACATACGTCGACATGTTGCTCCCACTTTTGCTGATGGCAAGTGGTATTGGTATGGTGTTTGTACCGACGAACATCACCGGGATGTCGCATATTGCAGCACATGAATCGGGCGTCGCTAGTGGCATGTTGAACACCACGCAACAGGTTGGTGGCTCGATTGGATTGGCCATTCTCGTGACGGTCGCCTCATCGTCAGCGCGGGATTATATAACTGAGCTGAGCAACACGGCTGTTGCTCGCGGTGAGGCTGAACTCGGCGCTGTGCCTGATGGAGCCTTGATCACCGCAGGTACTGTCTATGGCTGGTCAATGGCGTTTTTCGTCGCTGCCATGTTTTGTCTGGTGGGTGCAGTAATCACGTATCTGCTGATTCGTCCTACTGCGCCTGATGTGCATAAGGCGTCTGTACACGTAAGGATGTAGGTGTTCGGTCGATTGCATGACCTGATTGATCCTCAGTTGCCCAATATATCGTGGCTGGTGCATGCACGTCGAACCACATCGTGTCTGGTATCGAGAAATGGAGTCATTGTGAGTCGTATCTTCCCTGGGCGCTTTACCGCCCAAACCAATCAGCCGTTTGTCGTCTTTCTCATCGGCATGCGCATCAACACCTGGTGGCGTTTCGACAAATGGGTACCCGTGGTCAGTGCTATGGGGCCGATGATGCGCACGTTGTATACGCATCCCGAGAAGGGCTTTTTGCATACGGAGTATTTCTGGAACATGCGTGGCCCCATTCTCGTGCAGTACTGGCGCTCGTTCGACGACCTCGAGACCTTTGCGCGCAACCCATCTGACCCACATGTGGCGGCCTGGAAGCGCTTTAATCAGGCGGTGGGGGCTGATGGCTCAGTGGGAATTTGGCACGAGACCTACATGGTCAATCCCGATCAGTACGAGTGTGTCTACGGCAACATGCCACAATTTGGGCTGGGGGCAGCCATGGCGCATGTCGAGGCAGTGGGACGCCGTTATACGGCGCGTGAGCGGCTCAAGGCGAATGATTCGTAGTGTGGTATAGAAAGAGATTCATGTCATGAGTGTGCATGTCGTATTGGGGACTGGTGCGATTGGGCGGGCCACCGCACACGTGTTGCGTGCTCGTGGTGAGTCAGTGCGCATGATCAATCGATCAGGCCATATGGCCGAATTGCCAGATGGAGTTGAGATAGTGGCAGCCGATTTGTATGATGCCAAAAATGTGCGGGCTGTCACTGCTGATGCGTGTGCGGTGTATCAGACGGCGCAGCCCGAATATCATCAGTGGGTCGAGCGTTTTCCACCATTACAACGGGCAATTATTGAGGGTATGACGGGGAGCAACGCCAAGTTAGTGCTCGTCGAAAATATGTACATGTACGGCATCGCGTCAGCGCCACTCACTGAAGCAACACCACACATGGCCCACACCCGCAAAGGACGCGTGCGCAGTGAAATTAGTCAAGCGGCTTTTGCGGCACATCTGGCGGGTCATGTGCGGGTGACGAGTGTGCGTGGTTCAGATTACTTTGGCCCATGGGGGCTGACGAGTATGCTGGGTGAGCGTACCTTTATTCCGTTGCTGAAGGGCAAAGCGGCCAATCTAATTGGTAATGTGGATGTCCCACACACCCAAACCTATATCCCTGATTTTGCCCGGGCAATGGTTATTGTGGCTGAGTCGGATATGGCCGATGGCCATGCATGGCATGTGCCAAATGATCGCCCAGATATCACACAGCGCGAGATGGTGACGATGATTGCGCGTGAGATGGGCGTGGAGCCGCGATTCCAGGCCATGGGTCGTACCATGATGCGCATTGCGGGGTGGTTTATTCCGGCTGCCCATGAGATGGTTGAGATGGCGTATGAATTTGAGCAGCCGTTTGTGGTTGATTCACGGCGCTTCGAAACCACCTTTGGCATGCGGGCCACACCAATGCCCGAGGCAATTGCACAAACGGTGGCATGGTACAAGACGCATGCACATATAAAGTGATGTTCGCTGAACGGAGTACGAGACGATGCGTATCATTCAGATTCCCCTGCGCTATTCCAATGCCTATCTGGTTATTGATCAGCAGGCCATCTTGGTCGATGCTGGATTTCCGGGCGATGCAGATGTCATTGAGCGTGCCATCACCCGTGCTGGTCTCACACCCCGCGATATCACCCTGCTCGTGCACACGCATGGACACATCGATCATGTAGGTGCGACCAGCGTACTGCAGCACCGCCACGGTATTCCTGTGGCCATCCATCAGGCTGATGCCCCCAACCTCGTAACAGGCACAAATGGCGTTGTCAAACCGCGCAATCTGGAGGCGCGCTTAGTCGCAGCCATGCTGGTCAAACCATTCGATGCCGTAACGCCCGATATCGTGCTCAGCGAGGAAACGTCGCTCCACGCCTACGGCATCAATGGTCAAGTGCTCTTTACTCCTGGGCACACCAAAGGGTCACTATCGCTATTGCTCGGCAACGGCGAAGCCATCGTGGGTGATGTGATGATGGGCGGCTGGCTTGGTGGCACCATACGCCCGCACCAACCCAACTATCACTATTTCGTCGATGATTGGGACGATGTGCATCACAGCATTGCACGCCTACTCTCGCATGCGCCCACGCGCTGGTATGTGGGGCATGGTGGGCCGTTGGCGTATGCACGAGTAGCACGCCATTTTGCCCACATCAATAAACAGTGATGTAGGTGACAGGTTGGGGAGATGGGTTGTGGGCGGTATACGGTGCGTCACGACGGAGCAACATATGGATTCATTTGCTGCAGTATCAAGACATCAGTACATCAATCTGATGACGTTTCGGTCATCAGGCGAAACGATTGCCACCACCGTGTGGTTTGTGCATGACAATCACCGCATTTATGTGAGGACAGGGCACAACGCAGGGAAAGTGAAGCGGATTCGTCGCAATCCCCACGTCATCGTTGAGCCATGCAACCGCCAAGGCATCGCGCTTGGTCCACAGATATCAGCAGATGCACGTATTTGTGCGCCAAGTGACTATGAACGAATCAACACATTGTTGAATCAGAAATATGGCGTAATGAAGCGCTTCATTGATGTGATAACTCGCTTGCGGGATGGCTCCAACACCTATGACGTCATTGAAATAACTGGCTCTCCGGATGTGCTGGCTTGATCCTACACGCTCAATTGACGCACAGGATTGACGTATTTTTTGACATATGCGTGACGTGAAAGGGTAATCAACCATATGCCTATTCCTCTTACCATGCGTGCACTCCAACTTGAGTCATTCGACGGTCCAGATGGGTTGCACATTCGCGAAGTGCCAACACCGACGCCAGGTGCAGGGCAAGTACTCGTCAAAATGCACACGGCAGCCGTCAATCCATCGGATTTGATGTTTATGCGGAACCGTTATGGTATCCAGCGCACACTCCCCACGACGCTAGGATTTGAGGGGTGTGGAACGGTGGTCGCTACTGGGTCAGGTCTCGGCGTACTGTGGCTAGGGCGTCGGGTAGCGCTGGCGACACAAGCATACGGTGGTACGTGGTCAGAGTACACGATTACCAGCGCCACCAATGTTTTCCCACTCAAACACCATATCAGCGATGCCCAAGGAGCGATGTTGATGGTGAATCCATTGACGGCGTGGGCACTCATCGACGAGGCGCGGCGGATGCGTCAGCGCGCCATCGTGTTGAATGCCGCCAATAGTGCGCTTGGGCGCATGCTCATCCGCATTGCCACTTTGCGTGGTCTTGCGAGTATTGCGATTGTGCGCAATGCGGCATATGTGCATGAACTACGCAATCTGGGTGCGACCGAAGTGTTTGTCAGCAGTGATCCGGATTTTTTCTCACACCTCGCACATGCCTGTACCCATTATCAGGCTAGGATTGGGTTTGATGCCGTTGCAGGCGAATTAACAGGGGTGATGCTCAAAGCGATGCCGGCACGGGCACGCGTATTGGTCTATGGCGCGCTCTCATCGGCATCGGTAGATGTAGATGTGAGCACACTGCTGTTTGGCACCAAAGTGGTCGAGGGGTTTTGGCTGACCGAGTGGATTCATCGGCGTGGCATGGTGCAGGTGATTCGTGCTATGCGTGATATTCAAAATGCGCTCTACCCGGCCATGACCACCAAAGTCACTGCCACCTATCCACTTGAAACTGCCGTAGCGGGAATTCGTGCCTACGAAGAACAGATGGGCACGGGCAAGATTGTGTTGCAGTTTCACTGATAGTTGTTTTGTGAGCAAAGGGATACCTCCATGGACATGATCTACACCATTGGCCCATCAGTCATTGCTGCGATTACGGTTTTGATCATCGCTGCATATACATGGAACACCCTGCGTAGCGCGAGTATCGTAACGGTAGTGTGGGGTGTTTTGGCCATTGCTATCGGGCAATACTCGTTTTTTGCTGGTGTGTCGGAGTGGCAAGCATCAGACTGGATTGGCTTTCTGCTTTTTGGGGCACTCACGTTTACGCCGGCCGGATTGTTGCTGGTGGCTGCGGGGCGTCTGCCATCCTTGACACACCTCTTGGCGCAGACGCCGACGTCCGTATTGGTGATGACGCAAGTCTATCGGTTCGGCGGGGTGTTTCTGATTATGGCGTATGCGCGCGGTCAACTACCGCTAGCGGTCGGCTTGGTGACGGGTGTGATAGATTTGGTGGTGGCCACGACTGCTATCGCGTTGTCAGTGTATTTGCGCGGTAATGAGACGCGCGCTCCACGGTTGGTCATTGCGTGGGCGATGTTGGCAATCGCAGATTTTGTGTGGGCAGTGAGCCTTATCACGGTGTCGTTTTTGGGGTTTATTCAATTGACTCCAGCACCAGTGATGATGGGGAATGCGCCATTGCTCGTTATTTCATTGTTTGCCGTACCATTTGGCATCTTTGTGAGTGTGTATGTGGTTGCGCGGATGTGGACCATAATTGGGCGTACTGATTCATTGCGTGGTCGTTGATAAAAAAGAAAGGAAACAACCATGTTTTATCTCCCGACGATCCTGGCCAGTCTGCATCATATTGCAGCGTTCACGCTGGTGGCGTGTCTGGTCTACGAATGGCTCACCTTTCGGCAGACACTTGCCGCTCACGAGGCACGTGGGCTGCAACGCATCGATTTGTGGTACGGCGTATCGGCGGTCATGTTACTCGTGGCCGGCGTTTTGCGTGTCATCTACGGTGGCAAGGGGTATCAGTTTTATGTGGAGAGCACATTATTTTGGGTCAAAATGGCGCTGGTGTTGATCATCAGCATCTTGTCCATCTACCCCACCATCCGCTACATCCGCTGGGGAACGATTGCCGAAGGTGGCATGGTCGTGCCCGATGCAGAGTTTATGCGTATCCGCAGCCTCTTGCGCATCCAGGTCATCGGCGTACTGTTGGTGTTGCTGGTGGCACCGGCCATGGCCCGTGGGATGGGCTTGTAGCGGTGGCATGGATAGGCTTGTGTCGATTGTACTGAGGTTAAAACAAACCCCCAGCGCGTGCGCGCTGGGGGTTGATTGGTACGGGAGGAGAGAATCGAACTCTCGACATGAGCTTGGAAGGCTCCTACGTTACCACTACGCCACTCCCGCCTAACTTCTCCATTGTACGCAATCCATACCCCATTCGTCAAACCGAATTGATATGATACAACACACATGCGCTACATGCGTACACATACAGTACACGCTCACGCAGGAACATACGTGTGGGTAAATTTCGTGCGCCCCTACGACGGGTGCGTCTATGCCGCTACGTGCAGCACGCACTAGTGCACTTGTAATGATTCCTGCAATTGTTGCTTGCACACCGTTCATGCTATCGGCTATAATATGTTGTTAGGAACGGCGCTGATTCTTGCGAACTGAGAGTTGCACTCTCAGTTTTGTTGTTGTATTTACCGTTCTCACGCGATTGAGGGAGCATCCATGACTGACCAAATCAACTACCTAACCCACGAAGGCAAAGCCAAACTCGAGGCAGAGCTCAGAGAGCGCGAGACCTCGATTCGTCGTGAAATTGCCGAGCGTATCAACGCTGCCAAGGAATTGGGCGATATCTCAGAAAGTGGCGAATACGAGGATGCCAAAAAGGCATCTGGCTTCAACGAAGGCCGCATCAAAGAAATTAGTGAAATTCTCAAAAATCACCAAATCATCGAAGATGTCGTTGGTGACGTCGAAAAGGTGCGCATCGGCAGCACCGTCACGATCCGTTTTGACGGTGACACCATTGATGAGTCATACCGCATTGTGGGTAGCGCCGAATCAAATCCAGCCAAAGGCATGATTTCCAACGAATCACCACTGGGTATCGCACTCATCGACAAAAAAGTTGGTGAAAAGGCGGTATTCCAGAGTCCAGCCAACACAACCATCAGGTGTACGGTCACTGCTATCAAATAGTCACCTAGTGTAAAGAGTGCGCCATGGAACTCAACGAACTGCAACAACAACGTGCGGACAAGCTGATGCGCCTGCAGGCAGCTGGAATCGCTGGCTATCCGGCACGCGCCCATCGTAGCCATACCATTTCGGCAGTGTTAGCCGATTTTGATGCGTTGATGGAACACAATACCAGCGTGACGGTGGTCGGCCGAGTGGTCGGCGCCCGGCGTATCATGGGCAAGTTGGCTTTTGCACACATCGAAGACGAACATGGCCGCATTCAGCTGTGGTTGAGCCGCGCCGACCTCGGTGACGAATGGTTTGATCGCTTTGCCAACGACATCGATACCTTTGATATCGTGCAGGCAACTGGCTCACTACGCCGCACCAAAGCCGGTGAAGCGTCAGTGTTTGTGACAGCCATGGCGCTCCTCAGCAAAGCCATCAATCCACCACCCGATAAATGGCACGGCCTGACCGATGTCGAAGCCCGCTTACGCGAACGCTATTTGGACATGATTGTCAACCACGACGTGCGCCACAACTTCCGCATCCGTGCCAGTGTGGTGCGCATCATGCGCCAAGTGCTCGACGGGCACGACTACCTCGAAGTCGAAACACCGGTGCTGCAGCCCATCTACGGTGGCGCCACAGCACGCCCCTTTACTACCTACCACAACCAACTCAAGCAGGATTTATACCTGCGCATCGCGGTTGAGCTCTACCTCAAACGCATGATTGTGGGTGGCTTTGAGCGTGTCTACGAAATCAGCAAAGTCTTTCGTAACGAGGGTGTGGATCGCACACACAATCCAGAATTCACCATGATGGAGTGCTACCAGGCTTTTGGTGACTACAACAGCATGATGGATCTGGTCGAGAATATCTGCCGTACCACTGCGCAAACCCTCAATGGGGGTAGCACCGTCATCAGCTATGGGGAGCATCACATCGACTTCGGGCCACGTTGGCAACGCGTCTCCATCCCAGGCGCCATTTTGGCACAGACCGGCATCGATGTTTTGGCACTCAAAACCCACGACGAGCTGGTGCACGCGATTCGTGCCCGCAAGCTCCCCGTTGAAACCAAGCCGAGCTGGGCCAAGCAGGTCGATGAGCTATTCAGCGAAATCATCCAGCCCACGCTCATCCAGCCCACTTTCATTGTCGATCATCCCGTCGAGCTATCACCGCTGGCCAAACGCCACGACCACAACCCGGCCATCACCGAGCGCTTCGAAGCGATTGTAGCTGGCATGGAGATTGGCAATGGGTACAGTGAGCTCAACGACCCCTTCGACCAAGAAGCCCGCTTCCTCGGGCAGCTCCAAGACGCCGCCCAAGGCGACGATGAAGCACACCAGCTCGACAACGACTACATCAATGCCCTGATGTACGGCATGCCTCCCACAGGCGGGCTGGGGATGGGAATCGACCGCATGGCGATGCTCTTTGCCAACCAAGCATCCATCCGCGACGTGGTCGTCTTTCCACACATGCGCCCACGCGAGCACTAGACGTTCCCACATCACGATTGAGTCCGCCATGCCCAAACATTTCATCATCGAAACTGAAAATCTCCCAGCCACCGTCAAAAACTGGCTCAAGGCCGCCAATCTCGGCGACCTTGAGCAGGTTGAGCTGGTCTTTACCGACCGCGAAGTGCTCTTGCGCAAACCACGCTCACAAACGCTACGACAATGGGCGGAGCCAGTGGTCGATGCCTACGACAAGGCTTTCCGCCGCCTCGCAGGGCTCGAATAAGTGGCACCGTATCTCATCGGTAAAGCACAAATCCTCGATATGCACACGTATGTCGTCGAACGCTACGGCGGGCGCTTTGGCATCGTGTCGAGTGACACGCTTGATGCGGTACTCGCATTGCCCACCCAAGTCGTCTTTGGTGAGCTCCGCTATCGCACACCAGTCGCCCAAATCGCAGCGCTCGTCTATGGGTTAGTGCGGCGCCAACCATTTGTCAGCCACAACGAGACGACCGCACTCCTCACATTGCTCTACTGGTGCGACAATCATGGCTACCACCTCGATGCCACGCACAGCGCCCTAGTAACCGTCATCATGGAGCTCTACCAACAACGCAGCGAAGAGCCCTTGCAACAGTGGTTACACGACCACCTGATTCCCAATGCAGACACCACCGACTGACCTCGATGTCACCCGCATCCCACAGCTTCTCACCACCCACACGCTCGGGCGTACGGTGCACTACCGGGCGGTCACCACATCAACCAACGACGAGGTGCGCCAGGCAGCTAGCGCCGGGGCCGCTGAGGGTCTAGTGGTCGTTGCCGAGCATCAAACCCAAGGGCGCGGCCAACACGGGCGCACCTGGGACGATACACCGCACGCCCAGCTGATGGCATCACTGCTGCTCCGCCCCAGCTGGCTCGCACCTCATCACACCATCCAGCTCGTGAATGCATTTGTGATGGTACTCGCAGACACACTCACGCCACTGCTGTCTGTCCCCGTCACCCTCAAATGGCCCAACGACATCCTCGTCGCTGGACGCAAAGTGGCCGGGGTTATTGGCGAAGGACGGCTACGCAACCAGTACATCGATACGCTGTGCATCGGTTGGGGGCTCAACGTGCACGATCACCCACGCACATCGAACGCCGGGCATGATTTGGCCAAACAGAGCACAGCCATCGCACACTGGACGCAGTCATCACCCAACCGTACTGACCTGCTTACGCAGCAACTCAACGCCTTTGAGCCTGTCTACGACCAGCTCCGCCACAATCCGCTGGCATACCAGCAGCGGTGGTATGCGGCCATGCATCATATTGTGGGACAAACGCGCACTGTGACCACAGGCACACAGACGATTCACGGGACCGTGACCGCACTCAACGATGATGGTAGCATTGTGATTGCCGGGCAGACCATCCATGCAGGGATGCTTCATTT
>Ga0315904_10010889_pt1 | contig 11688 bp, 4 predicted proteins | sample LakEriMetagenome_6_FD_203529 | JGI IMG/M metagenome (GOLD analysis project Ga0315904, IMG submission 203529) | Freshwater fungal communities from buoy surface, Lake Erie, Ohio, United States - Buoy 12 MA120 | ecosystem: Environmental > Aquatic > Freshwater > Lake | place: USA: Lake Erie, Ohio...
ACACCCGCGGCGCGATGACCTTGAGGAACTCGCCGTCTTCCTCCAGGCGGATGATCAATGAGATACCCGAATCCCCGTCGGAATCCTTGTAATGATGCGTATTGAATCCCGTGAGGACGCGGTTGTCGTCGACCTTGAAGTTGAGCCCCTCCGATTTCAGGAACTCGGCGATCTGCTCGATCGTGGCAGCCATGCTGACGCCCCCAGAGTGTGCCCCTGCGACCGAGGGGCGAGTCCATCACGCTACCAGACGCGATTGGGGGGTCAAGAGCCGGCAGCGGGGCGTAGTGACCTCCTTCCTCCGACACGCCGCGCGAACTGTTCCCCAACTCTCTCATGAGCAATGGTACGGAAGCTGGGAACAGGTCAGAACGCCGGCGTCTGCGAGATGATTCGTCTCGTGCTCTCAGCGACGCAGGTCCATCGCCCGCCGCGTGTCGGCGGAGGCTTTCGCGCCGGCCCCCAACTTCGTGTGAAGGTCGGCGCGGAGCGTGTAAAGTTCGGCGAGATTCTCGGTCATCCCCGGCGACCATCGCGTGCCCAGTTCCTCCCTGAGTTCCTCGTATACGTCGATCCCTCGGCCATAATCGGCAATCGCTTTTCGGAAGTGCCCCGAGTCCGCGTGAGCGCCTCCGCGATTTCGATACCGTGTCGCGAGTTCGTCCCCAATCTCCGGGCGACAGTCGTCACGATGGTGCTCTCGAAGAATCTTGAGAATTACGATGGCCTCGGTGTAATCAGCAAGCATTTTGCTGGGATCTGCGCCCTTTCCGGTGAGGCCGGCGCGATTTCCATATGCCTGAGCCAACGCGTGGAAGGCATCACTTGGCGGGTCATCGTGCTTGTCGAGGCATTCTTCAAGCAGGGTGATGGCTTTGCCGTAGTCACGGCTCGCTCCAGCTATTTCGTCGGATTCCTCCAGAAGAGTTCCTCGCTTCGTGAGAACTAAGGCAAGGGAGCCGCACACTTCCGGATCCCACCGGGAGTTCCGATGCTTTCGGAGTGCGTTCAGGATGGTTATCGACTGATCGTAGTCCTCGCGGGCCCCGGCTAGATTTCCTTCCTCGGAACGCATCAAACCACGGTTCATCATTGCGATTGCAAGACGATCATCCACATCCGGTTTCCAGGCGGACTCAGCGGTCTTTCGAAGAGTCTTGAACATTGGGACGGCCTTTTCAAAAGCCAGTTTTGCCTTCGCACGTTCACCGCATTGTGCTTGAAGAGCGCCGCGGTCCAAGAGCGTGATTGCCATGCCATAACGGAGTTCCCATGGCACCCGGTGGCCGGTCGCACTTATGGCGCGTTCCGTGATCGCGGTCGCCCGCGCATAGTCGTCGTCGGCTCCGTCGAAGTCGAAGTAGGTCGCTCTGATGACCGCGCGATTGCAATAGGCTGCCGCCAACGAGTCAACTTCAGCGGAACGCCAATCCGACAGTCTGGTCTCTAGTCTCCAGTTGACGTGGTCGATGACGATCGAAAGCGTCTCATTGGCTACGCCGCTCAGCCATTCGGTATCAAAAGCAATGGCCACATCGATCAGCAAATCAACCGGCAGCTTGTAGGCCTTCAAGGTCTTCGCGGCCTCCGCTCGTCGCCCGGGGCTGCCGAGGTTAATCAGGGCCCGAGCATGGGCCCAGCGTTTGTAATGCAGATACGACTCATGCGACGGCGAGTCGACTTCATTGTCGGCTTGCTCGAAAAATGCTTTCTCCGCGGCTATCGCTTCGCGCACGAGCCTGTGGTGTGTTGCATCGAGTTGATCCGCCCAGCCGCCGGGCTCACGATCAGCGCGCATCGCCGCCACCATTCCCTTGAGTCCGATTCGGTGACGGGAATACTCGTCGTCTCCCCGGTATGACCTGAGAATGTCTTCCACGTTTTTGAGAAGAAACAAGACCCGCAGGGGCACGCGCGGGCCGAGCTTGCCTGTCCCGGGCGAGAGTTCGTGCAGGAGTCCTGTCAACTCATCCAGTGAAACACCCTTCCAATCAGCGTCGAAGAAGAATGGCGGTACGATTCGGGCCGTCTGGACGTGGGCTTCCTCGCAGGCTGCCAGGACCAGCAGCAGCTCGCGGACTCGATCGAACTCCTTGCTGCCGATGATCGCTTCGAGCTGTCGAAGATACGCCATGAAGAGCTGGTCGCCGTGCTCCTTCATGTGCGTCAGGGTATCCGCCGCTATCACGCCGTCCCGGAGCAAACGAACGAGATGGCTGAAGTGCAAGAACGTCCAGTCGGCCCGGTTGCCGACCGTAACGAACAGTTCATCGGGCCGTTTTGGCCGCCGCTTCTTCTCTGCGTGACGCACGAGCGACTTGTCAAAGACCTGCTGCAACAAACGACGGTAGCCGGGCGTATCACGGTCGATATCGATGGTGCGGCAGTTTTCCTGCCCTCGGAGGGCGGCCGTGAGCTTCCGTGCCACCCAGCGTGGCGTCTCGCCTTTTGCCGTTGGCCGGGATGTAAGCAGGAGAAATACCCCATGGGGGAGCATGTCCGCCTTGGGAATCAGATCGGCGATCCCGAGCGTGGCATCCGCGGTGTCGTCCGAGCCAGGCTCGGGCAGTTCGTCCATGCCATCGAATATGAGAACCACGCGTGCGTCGCGCGTGTTGAGATCGCGAGCGCGATCGAGGAGTTCATAGGTTCCCGCGACGAAGCATTCGGCGAGCGACCTCCGTCCCGGGCTCTCCCACGGCAGCGGAAGGTTGTCGCCATTGTCGGCGAAGAAAGTCGTTCGGACGAACCGACTGAATGCGGCAAGGCCCCATCGATATTCGCGTTTGATCTTGAACGTGGCAACGAACAGATCGCCGGGCTCTTTTTCGAAGAGGTCGGCAGCCTTGTCCGAGAACACCGTCTTACCTGTGTGGGCCGGGGCCCGGAGCCAGACGACGCCGCGGTCGTGCCTCGCCAGGTAATTCCGGACCTCGTCCGCGATGTACGTGGGCGGGACGTATTCCCGCTCGAAGTTTGTGCCGTCGAGTAGTTTGCTGACCGCATTGTCAATCCAGTTGTCGCCAACGGAGCCGGGGGCTGTCGTCCCTTTGGCGTGCGAGGCCTCGTCGGCCCATCGGGCGTCGTTTGCCTGAGCCTCCAGCAGGGAGTGCCCCATGAGGTAATCGAGGTACTGCACCTCGGGTGGAGAGGTGTCAACGGATCTGCCGTTGAAGAAAAACACGTCCTGCTGCTCGCACTTTCGGCAGATGCGAGCCGCGAGGTATGGACCTAGGTCCAGTCGCTGCGATGCGTCGCTGTATTCGCAGATCACTGATGCCGTGGTGGCTGCATGTGGGCCGGCCGAGCGATCGTGGTGCCGTTGGATTGACCCGTGTCCGATCAACGGAAACCGCGATCCCTCGATGTGAAGCTTCAAATCTCTCCACGGCTGCTCGTTGGCCACCAGTGCCAGTTGCTCGTTGAGTCCGATAACCCGCTTGGCGAGTTCGGCGGCAAGCGCGGCGAGATCCTTGCGAAGGGCGCCATGCCCTAACTCGCGATTTCGCCAGTTCACGAGCCCTTCGCGTCCGCTGTAGAGTTTCGCAAAGGCGGTCATTCTGTTCTTTTCATCGCGAAAGATTCCCGCCACGGTGTCGGTCCAGGCACGCCCATCGCGGCGGATCATCCTCGCGAGTTCATCGGCCCAGCGGCACCAATTGCCGAAGTTGGGAGGACTGCCAAGCATTCTGCCCTTGATTTCAGTCACCGGAAGGCCGAGTCGATCGGCGTCTCGAAGCATGACCACAACGGGTAATTTTAGGAGGAGTTCCGCTACATCACGCAACTGCGTCGACGCCGCATGAACCGTGTAGTCCGCCTTTGCTGCCTGGGCACGGCTGTCCGGAAACATCCTCCGAAGCACGTGATACTCGTGCGCGATCGGCCCAGGCCACTCGGCGCAAATAGCCTCCACCCAACCCAGTTTGTTGTGAGTATCGGCCATGGTTGCAGCATCTCTCGGGAATAAGATTCACGGTTCTTCGGACACCCTCGAAATCTCTAGGTGTCATGCCGACGGATGCAGGTTGAGCGATGCCACCCGCATTGCATGCGTTTTGATCATCAGCACCATGACCAGTGCTTGTTACCCAGTAGCACCTTCACTCGCATCTTTTAGCCGCAGGTAGACACCGTGCACGACCGATCCGTTAACCTTCCCGGTATGCGGCGGAATTTCAGGCGCCGAGATGTCGCACAGAAAGCCATGCGTCGTCAGCGACCGCTCACGGATGGCATCGAAAAGCCGTTCGTCGCCGTTCTGGAGGAACGCTTTAACGCTCTCTTTCAGGACATCATCACTGGCCAACTGGGAAGCCCACAAATTTGCATCCTGCATGCGGTCTGACTTTGGGTGGATCTCCTCCGCGCTCGGGAGAGTGACGCAGGAAAACTTAAAGCTGAGGTTTTGCAGCACTTCAGGGAAATCATCGCTGACCGGCGCCGAGAACCCGGCCAGAAAACTGGTGACGGACTGATGCGGTAGGCAGAAGAAGATGTCATCACCGCCCACATAAACCATGTCGGCGGCCAAGGGAATGTCATGGCCGTCGCAGGGAACGTTTGGCTCTTCTTTCTGCTGCATGTTTTCCAACGATCTGGTCCCGCAGGCGAGATTTGTCAGTTCTACGTGCTGGTGGATCACCGCTTTGGTTGCAGCCATCACGCGTGTGAATATCAATCGCCCTAACTCCAAGCTGAGGTAAGGCCGCCGCGGAATGGGTGTGGCTTGAAAGATGTTGCCCACACCGTTTCCATCAAGTTTGAGAAAAGCAATTGGCTCGGACTCCGAACGGAGCCACTTGAGCCATTCCCCATGGTGGATGGGCATCATGCGCATGCAAGAAGCGAGTTGCGATACTTCTCGGGAAGCGTTCTGGAACCAATGCGCCTTCAGTGTCGTACCGCAAAGCGACCATACAAGAGATGTGAATCCGAACGACTCCTGCCTCTTATGGCCGTCGTTGTCGCCGCGAGTTTCGAGCCATGACGGTGGATCGTATGCGATCGAAATGTCACCGGTTACGAATGAGCAAGGCGTGTCGGTCACCCGCAACGCCACGTTGGAGTGGCCTCGGACTGCCGTTTCTTCGGTCTGTGATTCCGGTTCTGCCCCGCTGGGATCCTTCGCGGTGCACAGTTCGAGCAGACTCGTGGGCTTTCCGATCCGGATCGAGATCTCGGGAAAAACCATGCGGGGGTCGAGTGGGACGGCGTCGCGAAACGCATCGACTACGGCGGGAACCTCCCTCAGTCGTGGAAATCTTTCCAAAAACCTCGTTCCGTTGCGCCAACGCTCCCACAGCATGTCGGCGACCTGATTCGCGTTCAATCCGGTGTTCGCAGGCATCAGGAAAGACACGACTACGTCGCTATCGCTAAGAAGAAGGCTTCCCTTTGCGATATCCGGGATTTCATCACGGACAAATGCCAGCACCTGTGCGCACCATGCGCTCGCTCCTCGCATGAGCCAGTGCCGCTGGCCGCGGCCGATGTAGTCCTGAACGTGCTTCGTCATGATCGTCAGCAGTTGGAGACTGGGCGTGGAGAGCAAGTTGATCCGCTTGGCATCCCGCCCTGTCAGTTTGCCGAGTTTTCCTGAGAGCTTGACGGCTCTTGCAGCGAGCCGGGCCTGCGTCGCGGATTCATGCAGCGGTAGTTTCCGGTGCATATGATGGACGGAGTGCCAGTCCTTGATGCTCCACCCGACAGCAGCGATCAGGCGATGCAGGATTGGGCAGGTCTTCGAAAATTCACCTGAGTTGGGGTTCACGTCCTTCGGCCAAGGAAGCGCATTTCGGATCTCACGAAAGCACTCGTAGACGGCTTGGTGGGCAATCGGCAATGCGCTCGGTACGTCGCCATGCAGTTGTGGTTCCACGAGTACGGCGAACAAATACAGCCAGTCGCCAAAGCAATACTGGTGGGACGGCTTGTTCGTTTGGGGCTGTCGCGAGTGAAAGGCCGCGATTCCCGCGAGTAAGTTCCGAAACTCTCCGTCGAGCGGCAGGTCTCGGGGCCGCAAATTGCCGCGAATCTGCGGGTGTCCAAGCAGGGTGTCACGAACGACTTTCCACCGCTCGTTGGCATCGAGGTGCCAGATCGCCCGAGAGACGGAACAGCTTTCCAGGGCGGTAATCACTGGCTCTGCAGCCTTCAGCGTCATTTCATCAAGTGGCATGAGGTGTCCTTGTGAGAGTGGCTGCGAGGTTGGCACGGTCGCGTCATAGAGTCCGGGGGCGAGATCTCACGCGGCGGTGTCGCCTTGGAGGAACACCGCGGCGGGGCGGGTGCATTGCAGGCGGCGGGCGGCGGCGGCCACGCTCTTGTGGTGCGTGAACAGGATTACCTGCATCCCTGACGAGATCTCCGCCAGGACCTCGAGCATCGCCGCCGTGCGGTCGTCGTCGAATTGCACGAGCCCGTCGTCGAGGATCAGCGGCAGCGGTTCCGCCCCCTGCTCGTGGCTGTGCTGCAGCGCCGCCAGCCGCAGGGCGAGGTAGATCTGATCCCGCGTGCCGTCGCTCATGAACTGCTGGAATACCGACTCGGTGGAGGAGTCGGCGCGGACGGCGTAGATGTCGTTCTCGGCCAGCCGAATCGCCGAGTACCGCCCGTTCGTGATCCGCGCGAACAACGTGCTCGCGCGGCCGAGCACCGGCGCCTGGTGCTCGTCGCGATAACGGCGGGAGGCCCTCTCCAGTGCCAGCGATGCCAGGCGCAGCGGGAGGTACTCGGCGACCCGCTCCAACACCTCCGCCTCGTGCATCCGGCACTCCGCCCATGCCCGCGCGGCCTTGTCGCCGCCCAAAGCCTCCACCTGCCGGCCCAGATCGTTGCGTTCATCCCGGAGTCGATCCCGCGCCAGCTTTTTTTCGGCCGCTTCGCGGTCAATCTCGGCCGTCTCATCGTCGATGTCAGCCTGCTCGGTGCCGACGCACTCCTCCAGGAGCGCATCGGCGTCCACTTCGCCGACTTCCCTGAGAAACTTCTGCTCCCACTCGTCCACCTGGGATCGAACCTCCCGGAAGCGCTCCGAACGGTTCCATGCTTCGGCAAGATCCTGGCTCGTCGCGACCCCCGACTCCTCCCGCAGCACTGCGAGGACGGCCTCGGCACCACCGCGCTGCCTCCGGGTCGCGTCGATGTGGTCTTCCGTCTCGCGGATCTCCCGGTCCAGTGTCTGCCGGTCCTGAAGGATCGCCTGGTTGGCCTGCAGCCGCTCGCTTGCCGCGCGGCTGATCTCCCTGACGGCCCGCGCCTCGAATGGCCGATCGATCGCCTCGCATACCAGCCGCATGATGTCGTGAATCACCGCCCGCCTGGACTCCATTTCGGTGACGCGAGCTCGCGCCGCCGAGATCTTCTCCTCGTTGGCCGTCACCGCGCGCATGGTGTCGAGCAGGAATCGGCCCGTGTCCGTCGAGACGGTGCTGGGCTGGTCGAGCACGGCCATGCAGTCGGCCCACCGCGTGTTCCAAGAGTCGCGCTTCTTCTTCTCCTCCTCTAGAAGCCCCATGAGTCGCGGCAGTTCCCGCTCGAGTTCCGCCACCTTGTCCACCTTCTGCTGCCGTTCCGCGGCCTGCGTCTGCAACTCGGCCAAGGCGTCGGTGGTGGTGTCGAGCAGGTGCTTCCGGGTCGCCTCGGCCGGGGGATCGACCCCGAGTTCCATCAGCACGCCCGCGAGGCACCCCCGGTCCGCATCGACAGCCTGTTGGAGTCCGGCGATTTCCTGCCGGAGTTTCCGCAGCCCGGCCGCCCGGGTGCAGCAGGCGGCGTGCACGGCGAGCCACGCCTCCATGGCCGTCGGCGACCCAGGGATCACGTGCGCGTCCTGCCAGAGTCCTGTCCAGGCCCGCTCGGCGGCGGCGACGTGGTTCTCGAGCTCATCGCGGCGGGTGCGCAGCCGGCCGAGTTGCCCTTGCAACCGCTCGATGGCGATGTGGTGCTGGCGTCGCTGGCTGGCCCGATCGGCATGGCGCAGCAGCCGGTCAACGACGTCGTCGGCCTCGCGGACAAGCCGGGTGATTCCGGTGAAACGCTCCACTGCGTCGGCGGTGAGCAATGCGCCGCCGACGACGTCCGCACCCGTGGCCGTGATCGCGGCATCCCGCTTTCCGCGAACGGCGTCGAGTTCGCCGTCGGCCGGGAGGTCGGCCTCCTGCTCCAGCAGCGCGATCTGTGATTCCAGCGATGCGATCTGCTCGGCGGCATCGCGTTCCTCGCGGTCGATTTGAGCCCGGTCGTTGTCGAATCGACGGAACGCGTCGCGATGCTCGGCGACCTCGACCAACGTGGGCACGTGAAGCTGTTCGGCAGGATCGTCGGTTTGGCGGCCCTGCAGCCGGCTGCACTCGATCGCATATTCCCCTTCCGCGGATGCGAGTTCGCCGCGCTTTGCAGCAGCCTGCTTTTCGAGATCACCGCCATCGCGGACGGCCTGCACGCGGCGGCCGGCGCCCGCGATGTCGCCGACGACCGGAAGGCCCCGCAGCTCGCTCTTGGTGCGATCGAGCGATTCCCTGCATTCCTTGACCCGTGCCTCGCGCTGATCGCACGCGGTCACGATTCCGCCATGCGCGGTGATCAGATCCTCGATCTGCTTGTGCGTGCCGGGTGCCTGGACGGCGGTCTCACGCAGCGGCGTCCCGGTCGTGGCCGTGATTTCGGCGAAGAGTTTCAGGTTCGCCTGCGCGTGTCGCTCGATCTCACTGGTTTGCGAGGGGAGGCTCGAATCGATGCCTACGAGTTCCTCCGACGATGCCACCAACGATTGGATGTCCATCGCGGCTGCAAGAACCCGCTCGTCGACCACGAGCCCGGCGCGCCGACCGCGCTGCCGCTCGAGCGTGGCCACGTACTGGTCTCTGAGCGTGTCCGCCCTTGCGATGGCCTCGAGAGCCGACTCGAGCCGCTTCGGAAACGTCTCCGCGAGCCGCCGCGGATCGCCGAGGTTCGCGAGCCGCTGCCGCGCGGCTTGCAGTTCGACGGCCGCGGAGCGTGCGGCCCGCACGCGGGCAAGATGGGCGGCGCGGCTCGACAGGACGCGGAGTTCCTCCTCGACCGTCGCGAGGGCCGCCTCCTTGTCGGCCAGGCTCGTTTCCAGTTGGGCGGTCGCTTGCGGCAGTTGGAGTGCGGTCGAATACTCCCGGAAATGCTGGCGGAGGGCGAGGAGCGCGCTGTTGAGGCGGGGGTTTGTCGCGTTGCCCGAGGCTGAAAACAGACCGCCTTGGCGGGCCTCGAGCGACTTGGTCACGGACCGAATCCGTTCCAGGCCCGTGGCGGCGGCAAAGAGGGCCGCGGCGATGTCGCCCTTGGCCTTCTGGAGCAGGCGGCCGCCCTCGCGGATCCGTTCCGCCGTGAGCCCGTACATCTGGCGAAAAGATTCCGGCGTCACGCGCCCGAGATATGCCAGCACCTGCCGCTCGTCGATCGCATCGTCGCCGGTGGCTGTCGTCAGTCCTTGACGCAGCCGGCGGAACACACACCGTTGCGGAGGCCCGTCACCGATGCGCCGGCTGATGGCAAACTCCAACTCGAGACGGGACATGTCTTGGTCGGAGAATCCCTCGATTTTCCTGGGGACCGAAAACAAGCCATGCTCCAGCGCCTGGAGCGACAGGCTCTTGCCCCACTCGTTGCCGCCGTAGACGACGTGCAAGCCCTCGGCCCCGGCCGAAAAATCGAGCGTGCGCGGCTCGAGGGGGCCGTAGTGTCGGATGACGAGGTGATCGATCCTCATCGGCCGTCCTCCGCGTCACCGGCTGTGGATCCGAGTTCGGCCGCGAGGAGGGCACGGGCCTCGTTGATGACGGCCGTCCAGTTGTTTGACGCCTGCAGGGAGTCGCGGCGACCGGGGTTCATGGAATCGAGCACGCTGAGGGTGTCGAACAGCCTGCGCAGATCGGCCACGTCCGCGAGCAGGGCGTCGCTGCCGGTTTCCCCCAGCCGCTGGAACTCCTCATCGAGCATCGCAACCGCCCGCTGCGGGACGCCATCAGGCGACGGCGTCGCTGTATCGGGGTCGGTGGTGTGCACGACCACCTTCTCGAGGCAGACGCGGCCATCGAGTTGAGATCCGCTCACGAGGGCGACTTCGTCCTTCAGCGAGCCACGGCGGCTGAGCAGACGGCCGTGCAACGGAGTCGCGCCTATCAGCCTGACGCGGCAGGCCAGGAGCCGATCCTCGTCGGGCAGGCCGGCCTCCAGCCGGTTTACGACCGTCGCCACGACGTCGTCGATCGTGTCGGCGTCCATCTCCTGCAAGGAAACCTCGATGGTTTCCCAACGGACGTCGTCCAGGGACACGAAATGTGGAGACGGCCGGCGGTCGGCGTCCACCGTGACGACGAAGCACCCGCGGGGGCCCGGCTCGCCGATGTCCCGCCCCTGGATGTTGCCCGAAAAGACGATGTGCGGATCCGTCTGGATGATGCGCGGAACGTGGACGTGGCCGAGGGCCCAGTAGTCGTAGCCGCGGGCGGCGAGTTGTGCCGCACTGCACGGGGCGTAGGTGGCGTGCCCGGAGTCGCCGGCGAGCGAGGTGTGGAGGATGCCGAGGTTGAACAGGCCGGGGCAAGACGCCGGGTAGGCCTGGACGAAATCAGACGAGACGTAGCGGTCCCCGAAGCTGCGGCCGTGGATGACGACACCGAGATCGTCGAGGACAATGCTTTCGGCCGTGTCGCCGAGCAGGCGGGCGTCTTCCGGCCACCGGACGCTGCGCTTGATCTCGCTCGCCGCGTCGTGGTTGCCGGCGACCGCAAAGACGCGAATGCCGGCGGTCGTCAAGCGGGCCAGTTGCCGGCCCACGAAGATACCGGTGTCGGCGGACTTCCACTCACCGTCGAACAGGTCGCCGGCGATGACCACGAAGTCGACTTTGTCATCGATCGCCATGTCCACCAGCCGGGTGAAGGCGCGCCGGGTTGCCAGTTGGATCCAGGGTGCGTGCCGGGGATCGATCTTCTGGATGCCCTTGAGCGGGCTGTCGACGTGGAGGTCGGCGCAGTGGATGAAGCGGAACGCTTCGCCCGGCAATCGTGGCGGGGGCGAGCCGTGCCGCTCGGGCAGCGGGGTGGAGTCTGAGAAACCGTCCAGGTCTGTTCGCGGCTGCCGGACATCCGCCGGCGGCATGTCCGGGGCGAGCTCGCCCGGAACCGCTGCCGGCGGCGTGGCCGGGCGAGAAAGGTGAGGCGGCTCGCCGCCGACGATCGAACGATACAGCGACTCGAGGCTCTCGAGCGTGGCGCGGCGCGGCTTCTTGACACGGCCGGAGTGCCAGGAATAAACGGCCTGCTCGGTCACATCGAGTCGGGCGGCGATCTGCTCCTGAGTCATTCCGTGAACACGGAGCGTTTCGATCATTTCGGCAACGGTTGGCATGGCACGAGCGGCCCACGAGGAGAAGGACGTGAAGAGTCTGCTGCCGCGATCCGGTTCACAATCTGAACAACGCCCTGGCATTGTCGGCCGTGTCAGGCGAGCCCTTCAAGACGATCGCCGCGAGTTCCGCGATCTGATCGCGCGGCAGGATCCGGCAGTTGTACAACTCCGCTCGCGACTGGAGCGAACCCCTCACGTTGCCCTGCTTGTCGAGGACGTTTTCCCCGGTCGTTGCGAGAAATGAACGTACGCGTAGGGCACGCAGTTGCCTGGCGACCGCCTCGATCTTGTAGAGCGTGTCGA